>Ga0315268_10002254_pt1 | contig 21928 bp, 19 predicted proteins | sample C1_top_MG_FD_204535 | JGI IMG/M metagenome (GOLD analysis project Ga0315268, IMG submission 204535) | Sediment microbial communities from Yellowstone Lake, YNP, Wyoming, USA - C1_top | ecosystem: Environmental > Aquatic > Freshwater > Lake > Sediment | place: USA: Wyoming | collected 2017-08-01 | reverse complement strand
CCGATACGGTCGGTGCCTGGGCTGACGACGATCCAGATGAGCTTGTTAACGAGCCAGACATGTAACGCAGATTATGGCACCTTTGAGCATTAGACCCTGATGTAACGGAGTTTATGGCAGTTCGCAGGTAGGCATTTGCAGACGTTCTTCGAACAGCAATGAAAGGAACAGGTAGGCATGAAAGTCTTGATCGGCGCTATCGGGCACGAGTCTAATACCTTCACCCCGTTTCTCACCACCCGCGATGACTTCTACGTTCTTTACGGTGCCGACATCCTCAACAAACCCACGTATCGCGGTTCGCTGGCGGGGATTATCGCCACGCTGCAAGCTCACGGTGTCGAGTTGGTGCCGACCGTAGCTGCCGGCGCCCTGCCCGGCGGTGTGGTGGAGCGCCGCGCCTACGAGGAGTTCAAACAAGCCGTGCTGCGGGAAGCGCATGACGTGGACGGCGTCTGCCTGTTCCTGCACGGCGCCATGCGCGCTGAGGGCGTGGACTACTGTGAGAACGACCTGCTGCGAGACTTGCGGGCGAAGCTGGGGGCCGATGTGCCCATTACTATCGCCCTGGACATGCACGCCAACATCATTGCCGAGATGATAGAAAACGTGAACGCCCTGGTGGCCTACCACACTGCCCCGCACGATGATGCCTTTGAAACCGGTGTGTGCGCCGCGCAGATGCTGCTGCGAATCCTGGAAGAGGGCATCCAAACCAGGATGGGCTTGGCCAAGCTGCCTTTTCTTCTTCCCGGTGAGCTGGCCCAGACGGCGCACGAGCCGATGGCGAGCATGATGAAGATGGTGGAGGAAATAGAACAGCAGCCTGACGTGCTTTCCGCTTCTTTGGCCAACGGCCACTGCTGGGCCGACATCCCGGACGTCGGCGTCGCCGCCGTCGTGGTGACGAAAGGCGATGCTGCACTGGCGCAGAGGGAAGCCAACCGGCTGGCGGCCGCCTTCTGGGCACGCCGGGCCGAGTTCGGCGTGAGCGCCGAGGCTTATCCCGTGGAGGAAGCGATAGAGAAGGCTATGGCCGCCGCAGAGTCCACCGTGTTTCTTTCCGACTCCGGCGATAATCCTGGCGCGGGCGGCACAACCGACGTCCCCGTGGTTCTGGAAAAACTGCTCGCCAAACGAGCGACCAACGTTTTGGTGGCGGGGATTTGGGACGTCGCTGCGGTAAACGCCTGCGCCGCCGCCGGCGTGGGGCAAGAGGTGACCCTTTCTATCGGCGGGAAGTTGGACCGACGGCACGGCATGCCTCTGCAAGTCACGGGCCGGGTGCGCCTGTTGAGCGATGGCTATGCTTACCAGGGGGGTATCCGCCAACTGCCGATGCGAGCCAGGCCTGGGCCGATCGCCGTGCTGAACGTGGCCGGTGTAGATGTGATTCTGTCATCCAGCCGGCTGAGCTTTGAGGACCCGGCCCAACTGCGCAGCCTGGGGCTCGAGCCGTTGGACTATCGCATCGTTGTGCTCAAGCGAGGCTACCTCACCACGCCCTTCCAGGCGATCAGCCAGCGCTCCATCCTAGCCTTCAGCCCCGGCGCCACCAATTGCGACGTGCGGCAGATGGAGTTTCGGCGCCTGCATCGTCCGATTTATCCCCTGGACGCCGAGGCGACCTGGACGCCGGATTGAGTACGAAGTAGGGCGGGCGCCGCGCCCGCCGCCCTGTTCGGCGCATCCTGGCGGCAGGCCACGGGCACTGCCCTACGGCAACTGGAGGCTGGATTGAGTGCGAAGTAGGGCGGGCGCGGCGCCCGCCATCCTGTTCTGTGTAGGAGAACTACCAAAATGGCCAACAGCTTGACATCGCTCGGCAGCCGGATGGTCTGCCAGATTGGGTTGGTGGTGCGAGATGTAGAGAAGTCAGCCCGGGCCTACGCCGAGCTGCTGGGCGTGGACGTGCCGGCCTGGGTGCTGACCGACCCCGAGGAGAAATCCCACATTCGCTACCGTGGCCAGCCCACCCAGGGCCGGGCCAAGCTCGCCTTCTTCCAACTGGACAACCTCTCTCTGGAGCTCATCGAGCCCGTGGGCGGGCCGAGCGCGTGGCAGGAGTTTCTGGAAACCAGGGGCGAAGGCGTCCATCACATCGCCTTACGCATCCAGGGCATAGACGAGCAGATCGCGTTCCTGGAGGCGAAAGGTCTGCCCCTGCTGCAACGTGGCGACTTCACGGGCGGTCGCTACGCCTACATGGACAGTGCATCGCCGCTCGGCGTGATGCTGGAACTGCTGGAGATGGGCATGAAGCGATGAGCCAGGCAGATCAAGCGCCGCCTGCCGCATCCACCACGCCCGGCGACGAGAAGCAGCCACTCCTGGCCCTCACCAAGGCCCTGCTGGACGAGGAACGCTTGCGCCTGTTTATGGCTTTTTGCAGCGGCAGGCTGGCATCTACCGTCGCGTGGCCGCGAAGGAAGCAGACGAGGCTGCGACAACCTAGCCAGACATTTTGAAAGGGGACTTGCTTCTTCCCACCGTGTTCAGAGTGAGAGGCAAAGCCCCCTCTCCCTAGAGGGAGAGGGGGCGAGTTGTCGCACCCTCTGTATCCGAATCGGTGGGGTGCGACAACCCGTCAGGGCAGGGGGAGGGTGAAATCCTGTACGGCACACAGCGTTTCGACCCTCACCCTAACCTCTCCCTGCTAGGGAGAGGAGCTTACACTTCTATCCCGAAGAAAAGTTGACGAGATGCGGCAAAGCAGGTAGCCAAGCACACTTTTCAGGAGGTTCAAAATACCTGCCCTGCGTACTCTGCTTTTCACCATCCTGGTGCCCGGCACGGTCACCATCCTCGTTCCTTACCTGCTCCTCTCCTCTGTCTCCCGCCCGTCCTCGACGAGCCTCGGCCCTCTGCGGCTCGTGGGGCTCTTGCCACTTCTCCTGGGCGTCGCGACCTACCTGTGGTCAGCCGCGAGTTTTGCCCTCGTGGGCAAAGGCACACCGGCCCCTATTGACCCGCCGCAGGCGCTGGTGGTCACCGGGCCTTACCGCCACGTGCGCAACCCCATGTACCTGGGAGTCGTGCTGGTGCTGCTGGGAGAGGCCCTGGTATTGGCGTCGCCCATTCTGCTGCGCTATGCGGCGCTGATCCTCCTGGCCTTCCACCTGTTCGTCTTGTACTACGAAGAGCCGCATCTCCGGCACAGGTTTGGCGAAGCCTACGTGCATTACTGCCGCTCCGTGCCCCGCTGGCTGCCGGTGGTGAAACGGCCATCGCTGCCCTAGCGACGGTCGCCGTGGCCAATGGTCATCGGACCTACCTGCCGATCGTGCAGAAGCACTGAAGGTTCATGGGAGCGGATTGCTGGCAACGGATTCGGAGAGCGGATTAAACGGACTGGGTGTATCCGCTCAATCCGTTCCCAGAATCCGTTGCCAGTAATCCGTTCGCTAGCGGTAGGGCAGGTTTCCCTACCTGCCTGGCGGCTGGTAAACAACCACTAAGCATGCCCTGAGCCTACGAAGGGACACCAAGGAATTGAAAACTTGGTGTTCTTGGTGTCTTGGTGGTGAGCATTCGGTGCCACCTCTTGCCCCTGCATCACGTTTTGGCTGTTCTCTCGTTATACACCACTAGAAAGACCTTTGGGAGCCCGGCAGGCCCCAAAGGTCTTCTCAAAATCCTCAAAGGAGAACGAGATGAACAAACAACGCTTCCAGGTGACTTCTCTGTTGGTACTGGTGTGCCTGCTGCTCGCGGCCTGCACTGTGCCGGCGCTACCGCCCAGCACGGCGGCAGCAACGAGCACACTGCCAGCCACCGCCACCAGTGCGGCGCCCACGGCTGCGCCCGCCGCGCCGTCCGTCCGCCCCAACATCCTTTTCATCCTGGCCGATGACCTGGACGTCGCTGAGACGGCCTACATGCCCAGGCTGCAAGCGCTGCTGGCCGCCCAGGGCACGTGGTTCGACAACTTCTTCGTCAACGTCTCACTCTGCTGCCCCTCGCGAGCCACCACGCTGCGCGGGCAGTACTGCCAGAACACGCAGATCTTCGGCAATAGCCCGCCTGACGGCGGCTTCGAGACCTTCCACAACAACGGCGACGAGAGTTCCACCATCGCCGTCTGGCTGCAGGACGCCGGCTACCGCACGATGCTCGCGGGCAAGTACCTGAACGGCTACCCCGACGGCGTCGCCCTGACCTTTGTCCCGCCCGGCTGGAGCGAGTGGTACAGCCCAGTCAAGGGTAACGCCTACGGCCAGTTCAACTACACCCTCAACGAGAACGGCAAGCTGGTCGCCTACGGCCACCAGCCGGAGGACTACGGCACGGATGTCTACGCCCGCAAGACAGTGGACTTCATCCAGCGGGCGGCCCAAGACGGCCAGCCGTTCTTCGCCTACGTCTCCGTCTATGCGCCGCATAGCCCCGCTACACCGGCGCCGCGCCACGCCAACCTCTTCCCCAACGCCAAAGCACCCCGCACGCCCAACTTCAACGAGGAGGACGTGAGCGACAAGCCGGAGTACATCCGCAGTCGCCTGCCGCTGACCGAAACCCAGATCGTCCAGATTGACGCGCTGTACCGCAAGCGTCTGCAATCGCTGCAAGCCGTAGACGAGATGATCGGCAAGCTGGTAGTCACCCTGCGGGCGACCGGGCAACTAGACAACACCTACATCTTTTTTAGCTCCGACAACGGCTTCCACCTGGGCAACCACCGGCTGGTAGCAGGCAAGGTTGTGCCCCACGAGGAAGATATTCACGTCCCCCTGGTGGTGCGCGGGCCGGGGGTGCCCAAGGGTGTGCATCTGGATTACATCGCCGGCAACGTGGACTACGCCTCTACCTGGGCGGAGCTGGCCGGAATCCAGCCACCGGACTTCGTGGATGGCCGCTCGCTGCTGCCGCTCCTGCGCCCCAACCCGCCTGCCCACTGGCGCCAGTGCTACCTGTTGCAGCACGGCAGCCCAACCAGTGGCAGCACCTCCGCCGACGATACCACGTACGACTATCCGCCGGAGATGGACGGCCTGCTGGAACCCCCGGACGAGCTGCCGGCCACCGAGGTGGCCAGTCTCACGGCGCTGCCCGCCCGTGCCTCCGGCATCACGCCCTACAAGGGCCTGCGCACGGCGCAGTACACCTACGTGGAGTACGTGACCGGCGAGCTTGAGCTGTACGATCTGCCAGCCGATCCGTACCAGTTGCAGAACGTGGCAGACACAGCCGATCCCAACCTGCTCCAGCAACTCTCGACGCGGCTGAAGGAGCTTAGTGCTTGCGCCGGGGCGAGCTGCCGCCTCATCGAGGACGCCCCCATCGGCCTGGCGGTCACGCTCCCCACACCCCCAGCGCCCGTCGCCACGGTCACGGCGCCTCCAGTCAGAAGGTGGGGTAGCGTGCAGCGCGACGTGACCTACTGCACTGTGGACGGCGTGGCCCTCAAGATGGACGTCTACTTCCCGCAGAAAGCCCAAAGCACGCCCCTGCCCGTGACGGTCTACGTGCACGGCGGCGCTTGGGTGGGGGGAGACAAGGAGAGTGGGGCGGGGATGCTGGCTCTGGATGAGTTGCGGGGGCGCGGCTATCTGGTGGTCTCGATTAACTATCGTCTGGCGCCGCAGTACAAGTTCCCGGCGCAGATCGAGGACGTGAAGTGCGCCATCCGCCACCTGCGCGCCAATGCGGCGACCTACGGCCTGGATGCGCAGCGCATCGGCGTCTGGGGCGGTAGTGCCGGCGGCCACCTGGTGGCCCTGCTCGGCACCAGCGACGCTAGCGCCGGGCTGGAGGGGCAGGGTGGCTATGCCGAACAGTCGTCACGCGTGCAGGCCGTGGTGGACCTGTTTGGCCCGGCCGACCTGCCCGCCTTCGCCGCTGACATGGGCGCGGGGGCCCAGGTCGTCTTTGGCGCCACGTCCAAAGACGACCCGGTCCTGGTGCGCGCCAGCCCGGTGACGTACGTCTCGCCGGACGATCCGCCGTTCCTGATCCTGCAAGGCGAGAAAGATCAAACGGTGCCGCCGAGCCAATCGCAAATCCTGTACGCGCGGCTGCAGGCTGCTGGCGTGCCGGCGACGCTGGTCATGGTCAAGAACGCCGGGCACGGCTTCCAGCCGGTGGGCGGCGCCATCAGTCCGACGCGAGCTGAGCTGGCCCGCCTGATCGCCGACTTCTTCGACCAGCAATTAAAGTAAGATTTGAGATTTCAGATTGCAGATTGTCGTCCTAAAATCTACAATCTGCAATCTGAAATCTACAGAGGGATTTGCGCCCGGATGGCCGGCCAGGTCTCTATGCCCACGGAGACCATCTCCTCCCCCCGCGTCGGATCCCATTCATCCGGCGGCACGATGTAGGCCAGCTCGTCGTTGGCCAGGCCGAAGAGGAAGCGATACTTGCCGCTCATCGCCCCTACGACCTCGGCCCCCAGCTTGTAGAAGGGCTGGCCAGGGATGGTGACGATCTGCGCCGGCCCTAGCCACACCACCCAGGTCTCCGTGCGTGCCTTGCCATCGTACAGGTCGCGCTTGATGATGCCCAGCAGGCGCAGGATTTTCAGGTAGCGATTGCCCGCCGGCACGTAGACGTCGCGCTTGGCGATGGCGATCTTGGCCTCGTCCACGAACTCGGCGTGGGCCAGGGCCGCCAGGGCTGTCTGGGCGACGGCCTGGCCCATCTTCTCCGCCTCCGCGAAGGTACGTGTGCCCTGTTCGTTGTGCGGATCCTGGATGGTGGGCAGGGGATGCAGATCGCCCACGGCGCCATTGACGAAGAGGGCCATACCACCTCTGGCCTTTTCCAGGGCTTCCCGCAGGTAGAAAGGCCAGTCGGCGCTGAGCAGGGTGTTCTGAGGGCCCAGGATGTTGGTGTGACAGGCCACATTGACCAGGGTAGCGATGCTCTGGCCGTCGGCGCCCTGCACGGCCATGACGGCCATGGCCGGATCTACCCGCTCCTGGTTGCCGCGACGTCGGGCCACCCGCCCCTCTAGCTTCCCCGTGGCAAAGCCGAGGCGAGCGGGCGCCATCTTCGGCACGGCCTGGGCGATGGCCTCCGCCGCCCGCTCCTGGACGAACCGCCGATAGCGCTGGGGCACGCCGCCATAGATACCGTAGGTGTCCGGTGCGGCCTGGGTGTGCACAGCGGCGACGATGACCTCCAGAGAGGCCAGGCCGGTCTTCGCGGCGGCCAGCTTGCGGATGGCCAGCACGTCGTCCTGGAACAGGCCGATGAGGTCCACCGTCACGATGGCCAGCAGGCGCTCCCCATCGCCCAGGAGCAGGGCACGGGCCTGGAGGTCATCGTGGACGCCGGTGGAGCGCCGGGGGCGCAGCAGCGCTAGCAGAATGTTCTCCGAGGTGTGATAGCCGCCCATAGCGTAGTGTTCTTTGGGCGTGATAGAGGCGTAGGCGGTGGATGCGGTCAGGTTACCCATCTGTTTACTCCTTTAGGCGTGTTGCGTGTTGCGTGTTCCGTTCGTGTTGCGTGTTCCGTTCGTGTTGCGTGGTGCGTGTTCCGTTCGTGTTGCGTGTTGCGTTTTTATGGCAAGGGAGGGTCATCCAGCAGGTTTTCTGGGCTTACGTCGTAGGTGGCCCGTTCTTCTGTCAGTTTGTAGCCACGTTCGGCGGGTATGATGGTTAGCAGCAGACGGGCTATCTTTGTCAGCAGTTTCAGGCGATGCGTAGCCACGGCTTCGGACAGGATGTGACGCCCTTGATAGTACCAGGTGCGAGCTTCGCGGGTTGATCCCAGGGAGTACTCGTAGAAGCGAGCCTGGTCTTTACCCGAGCGATGGCTGTAACCTTCGGCGATGTTGGCGTTGATGGAACCAACAGCCTTGTACAACTGGTCAGCGAGGCTGATGGTGCGCTTGTCCTGAACCAGCTTGGATACGTCACGCCAGGCGAGGTCGGCGGCAAAGACAGCAAGCCGGTAAGCCTCCATCCGCCAAAGCGGGTCATTGGTCAATTCTGACGGAACAGTAGCCAGCCATTCCTCGTACGTCATGCGGCCTCCTGCTTGGTACGTCCGTGTTGCGTGTTCCTCGTTGCGTGACGAGAAACGGAACACGCAACACGCAACACGTGCTACTTGAACTCAAACGCCACCTTGATCGCCCAGTTCTTCTCCTTGTCCCGTGCCCTGGCCAGCGTCAGCGCCTGCCGGTAGGCGGACAGCGGGAAGCGCTGGGTGACCAGGCCCTTCAGGTTCAACTTCCCCTCAGTTACCCACTTGACCACCCGCTCGTAGGAAGAAAGCTTCTCCCCCTGCCATTCCTCGGTGCTATGGGAGAGGAAGCCCCGCAGGTCTACCTCCTCGTGCCAGACTGGGGTGATGTCCAGCTTCATGGGGGCCAGGGTAATGCCCACGTTGACCACCCGGCCACCGGAGCGAGCACAGCGCAGGGCCGTGCCCAGGGTCTGCGGGCTACCCACGGCGTCGTAGATGAGGTCAAAGCCGCCTTTGAGCATGCGATTGCCAAAAGCCCCCTGGTAGAGTTTGGCCCCGGTGAGCCGGGCCGTGGCCTGATAGAGGTCCTCACGCAGCAGGACGCGATCGGCGCCGCGGCGGGTGGCCTCCTCGGCCTGGCGAGGGAAGAGGACGGAGACGGTAACGTCGCAGTCGGGTTGGGCGGCGCGCAGGGCCTGCAGGGTCATGAGGCCCAGCGTTCCCGCCCCGATGATCAGCACCTTGTCGCCAGCCTTCGGCTCGCCGCGAATGGCCGCCCGCACGCCGTTGGCCGCCGGTTCAATGACTACTGCTTCCTCATCGCTGAAGCTGGCGGGCACAGGGAAGAGAGCCGCCTCGTGGCGAATAAACTCCTCGCTCCAGCCGCCGCCCACGGCCTCCGGGCCAGTCAACTCCGAGGAATTCTCGCACTGGTTCCATTCCCCATTGGCGCAATGGCGACACGGCGGCTGGATCTCCGCCGTCAGGCAATCGTTGCCCTTCTGCATCACCACGCGGTCGCCGACACGGAAGCGGCTTACCCCCGGCCCCACCTCGGTCACATCGCCCACCACCTCGTGTCCCAGGTACGAGCGTTTGTGGCCGGGCAGGGCGGCGGGGGCCACGCGCAGATCGCCTTCAATGAAGACCAGGTGCAGGTCGCTGCCGCAGATGCCGGCCAGGCGAGGCTGGACGCGCACCCAGCGCGGGCCGGGCAGTGGAGGCGACGGCAGGTTGACATAATGCAGAGGGGCCAGAGGGCTGAAGTAAGCGCCCGACCAAAGCTTGCCCAGGAGCTTGGTCGCCACGACCCGCAAAGGGTCCAGTTCCAGGTAGATGGTTTTCATGGCAATTTCCCTTGGTTGTAGTCAGTAGGGCCCGTGTTGCGTGGTGCGTGTTGCGTGCCCATAACGGAACACGGAACACGCAGCACGGCATCATGCCCACCTCTTCAGTGTTTCAACGCCTCCCGCAACGCCTTATGCTTCTCCCGTGTCAGGGGATAGAAGCAGGCAATGACGATGGCGGTCACCAGCAAGATAGTCGGGATCGGCCCCATGATGAGGCGCATGGCCAACAGGGCGCTCTCTGGCTGTACCCCCTGCGGGACGTAGCCGGACCAATCCAGCATTACGCCGATCAGGAAGAGGGCCAGCGAGGTGGATAGCTTGCGGATGAACACGGCGACGCCCATGTAGACCCCCTCTTGGCGGCTTCCACTGTCCAGTTCGTCTACCTCCAGGACGTCGGGCCGCATGGAGGAAGGCATGACGTGGGCCGTGGAGACACCAATGCCGACCAGGGCGGCCAGAACCCAGATCAGCGTTCCTGCTCCTTGGGGGACGAAGAAGATGGTCATCTGAATCAAAGCCCAGGTGGACATGCCGATCACGAAGGACCACTTCTTCTCGATGCGGTTGGCGAGCTTGACGAAGAGAGGCAGGAAGAGCAAGGCGCTGCCCAGGATCACGCCCAGCACCAGGGAGGCATTGCTTTCCGACATGCCGATCCAGTACTTCAGGTAGTAGATGAAGACGGCGGAGAGGATGTCCACGGCCAGCCAGCTCAGGATGTCCAGCCCCATGACGTAGCGGAAGGCCCGGTTACGCAGCACGTAGCGGATGCTGGTCAGGAATGGCAGGGCGGGGCGCTCCTGGAACTCGGGACGTTCCCTAGCCACGGCGAAGGTGGCGAAGAGCGGCAGGGCAAAGGCCACCCCCATGATCGCTCCCATGGCTGCAAAGCCGATCTGCTTGGTGGGAAAGAGGCCCACGATCATCAGGGGCAGCACAGCCCCCAACAGCCCACCACCGATGGAGACGATCATCTGGTAACCCACCAGGGAGGTGCGCTCATCGTAGTCCAAGGTCATTTCTGGGATCAGGGCACCGTAGGGCACCCCCACGGCGGTGAAGGCAGTGTCGAAGAGGATGTAGAGTAAGGTGAAGTAGACACAGAGGATGATTTGATCCCGCCAGGGTGGCGTCACCCACAGCAGGAAGAAGGTCAGGCCGAAGGGGATGGCCCCTAAGAGGATGAAGACCCGTCTACGCCCCCAGCGGGTGCGGGCATGATCGGTGAGGACGCCGAAGATGGGGTCGTTCACGGCATCCCAGATCTTGCCGATAAGCAGGACCAGCCCGGCCAGGCTGGGGTTGAGGCGCACCACGTCGGTCAGGAAGAAGAGGAAGAAGAAGGGGATGATCGTGCCTGGCCCCACCGCCGGGCCAAAGTCACCAATGGCAAAGCCGATTTTGGTCCAGAGGGAGAGCTTTTCGGTTGCTGGTGGGTTTGGTGTTTCCATGAGTCCCTCCTGACGTGAAACGTGATCCGTGATCCGTGATGCGTGAAAAATTACGTATCACGCATCACGTTTCACGCATCACTCATCACGAATTTCCCCCGCCGGCCAGCAGACGGGGACCTTGGGGATGCTGTCGTGGTGGTGCATGGCCCTCTCCACGGCCCAGAGGTAGCTCTCCTCGCCTACCAGGTGCATCCCGCCGTCCACGAAAAGGGAGTGCCCGGTGACCCAATCCGACCACTCGGAGGCCAGGAAAGCGGCTACTTTGGCCACATCCTCCGGCTGGCCGAAGCGCCCAAAGGGGATCTGCTTCAGATGAGCGGCCCGCAACTCCGGGATTTGGCTGACCTCCTCGGTCAGGGCCGTTTCTATCATCCCCGGAGCGATGGCGTTGACGTGGATGCCGTAGGGGGCCAGCTCCAGAGCCGCGGCGCGGGTGAACATCATCACGCCGCCCTTGGAGGCGCTGTAGTGTACTTCGCCGGCCAGGGGAACGGTTTCATTGATGGAGGAGAGGTTGATGATTTTACCCTTACGCTTGTTCTCGATCAGCCAGCGGGCTACAGCGCGGGTGCAGAGGAAGGTGCCCTTCAGGTTGACGTTGAGCACCCAGTCCCACTCCTCCTCGGTCATCTCCACGATAGAGGATAGAGTGCCCACGCCAGCACTGTTGACCAGGAGGTCAACCTGCCCGAAGCGTTGCAGCGTGGCCTGGAGCATGTTTTCCACCGCCTCGGCCTGGGCGACGTCTACCTCCACGGCCAGGGCCTGGCCTCCGGCCGCCGCAATCTCGGCGGCGACCGCCTGCGCCCCTTCCAGGGCGATGTCGGCTACGGCCACGCTGGCGCCCAGGGCGGCGAACTGGCGGGCGATGGCCCGGCCAATGCCCGAAGCCCCGCCGGTAACGATAGCCACTTTGTGAGCCAGATTCATAGGCATACCTCCATGGAAATAGGCTTGTGCTCAGCCATAGCCCACCGTCTTACCACCTCGTTAGCCAGGGATTTAACCACCAAGGCACCAAGAACACCAAGTTTTTTTATCTTCGTGCCTTCGTGTCTTGGTGGTTTAACAGCACGTAGCGATGGTGCGCCCACACGGCCTTGAGCGGCCAGGGCAGTGGTGCTCTGTCCAGGAAGGCGTAGCGCAGCACGCGCTGGCGCAGGGTTGGATCCTTGCCGGAGTAGTAGTCCATGCTGCTCCACTGCCAGCCGCTGCCGGTGAACTGGCGCTGCAGGCGCTGACTGCGAATGCCCAGGCGCTGCAAGAACTCGGCGGCGGGCATCACCGTGTCCGGCCACGGCGGCACGTCCAGCACCCCCTCCTGCACCAGGCGCAGGCCAGCCGCGGCGAGCACCCGCTTGATGCGCCCCATGTCCACCCAGCGCTCGTCTACGGTCTGGAAGAATGATTTGTCCACCAGGTATTTGCGCAGCAGGTAGCCCACCTGCCAGCGATTGGGCATGGCCACTAGCACCAGCCGATTGGCGACGCGGGCCAACTCCCGCAGCAACGACTCGGCGTCGGGGAGGTGCCAGAGGGCGGCGTGGTTCCAGGCCAGGTCGAAGGTGCTGTCCGGGAAGGGCAGTCGCGCCGTATCAGGCACGTGCACGAAGCTCGCCACCAGCCCTAACTCTCCCCAGATGCGGGCTACTCCGGCCAGGCGCTCGGCGTTGGTGTCTACCAGGGTGACTTCGCAGCCGCGCTGGGCCAGGTGCACGCTGTTAATGCCGCTGACCCCGGCCATGCCGTAGAGCGGCGCCTCCAGCACCGTGCGCACGGGGTAGCGGGCCAGCACCGTGTCCAGGAAGTCGTTGAGCACCAGGCGCTCGTACACCACGCCCAGGCCCTCGTTATAGTCGGTCAGGTAGCGCTTCCAGGTGGAGGCTGCGGTTGCAGACAAGCCAATCTCCTCAAGTGGCGTCTGGGAATCCGGTGGTGGTCAGCGCATGAAGCCGTGTTGCGTGTTGCGTGTTCCGTGGTCCGTGTTGCGTGGTCCGTGTTGCGTGGTGCGTGTTCTGTGCTGCATAACACCCAAAACGGAACACGCAATCCGTGTTGCTTGGTGCGTGTTCCGTGCTGCGTAACCCCAAAACGGAACACGCAACACGCAGCACGTCAGCCAGCCAGCGCCTGTTCCAGGTCAGCGATAATGTCGCTCACGTCTTCGATGCCTACGGAGAGGCGCACCAGCCCATCGCCAATGCCGATGTTGGCGCGCTGCTCCGGCGTCAGGGTGCGGTGCGAGCTCATGGCCGGGTACATCAGCAGGGTGTACACGTCGCCCAGGCTGGCTACGGGCAGGCAAAGACGCAGGGCGTTGAGGAAGCGCAGCACGGCGGCCTTATCGCCACCGGCAATGTCGAAGGAGACCATGCCGCCGCAGTTGCCGTGGGCGAACAGGCGACGGGCCAGCTCGTGCTGGGGATGCGTGGGCAGGCCGGGGTAGTAGACCCTGGACACCCGCGGGTGCGACGCCAGCCAGGCGGCCACTTCCCAGGCGTTCAGCCCGTGGCGCGCCATACGCAGGGGCAGGGTCTTCAGCCCGCGCAGGGCCAGCCAGGCCTCCTGCGGCCCCAGAATGCCGCCTACGTTCCGCTGCTCCAGACGCATGGCGTCCGCCCGCGCCGCCGACGTGACCACCACCCCGCCGGTGACGTCGCCGTGGCCGCCCAGGTACTTGGTGGCGCTGTGGATGACCAGGTCGGCACCGTGGGCCAGGGGCTGCACCAGGCAGGGCGTGGTGAAGGTGTTGTCCACCAGCAGCAGGGCGTCGTGGGCGTGGGCGATAGCGGCCAGAGCATCCAGATCGGCGAGCTTGAGGAGGGGATTGGACATGGTCTCGCAGTACAGGGCCCGCGGCCGCTCCTGGGCCACGGCGGCCTCCACTGCGGCGAGGTCGGTAATGTCCACGAAGGTCGTACGCACGCCGAAGCGCGGGAAGAAGTTGGCGAGCAGGCTATAGGTAGCGCCGTACACGTCCTGCGCCGCCACGATGCTCTCGCCGGCGCGCACCCCGCTGCCCAGTAGCGCCCCCAGCACAGCGGCCATACCACTGGCGTAGGCCACGGCGCTCTCGCCGCCTTCCAGGGTGGCCACCGCCTCCTCGAAGGCGGCGACAGTGGGGTTGCCGTAGCGCGTGTAGCTGTAGCCGGGACGCTCGCCAGCGATGGCGGCGTAGGTATCGGCCACGTCATCGTAGAAGAAGGTGGCGGCGGGATAGATTGGTGTGGCAATCGGCGTGAAGTCGGGCCGCGGCGCCCGCTCCCCGGCGTGCACGGCCTGGGTAGCGAAGTGCCAGGGGTGTTTGTGCTCAGGCATCGGGCCTCCATCTTGCACAGGGCGTAAAGGCCGGCGACAGGTGGGATAATGACCCCGCGCTGATCTACTTACTGGTCAGCTCTCATCCCTGGTTGCCTACCAGTTTCGAAAGGGTGGGCCAGCTTGTTCGCCAGCCGTGTGTTTGCCGATGATCTCGACATCTCGTTAATTCTTGATACTTCCTTCTGTTCCTCTGGGCGTTGTGGATTTTTCTGATTCACGCGTGAGCAGATCAGAAGATTCCAGACCTTGGGCTAAGACCGCCTCGTAGTTCGCTAAATAAAACCACCGTGCAAACTTTACGGCACGCTGAATTGAGATTACAGACGCTGCAATCAACGCGAGGCCCAAGACTAAATGCCACAATGAAGCTGTGCGGAAGAATTGTATGACTTCGACTAAGGAGAGGATAGCGAAGTCGAAGCTGATGTTTCTCATCATTATGTTCGTAGCGTTAAACCTCTCGATATTATCTACCGCCCCTGCATTTACACGTCTGAGGTATGCAAGTAGAACAGGCCAGTCTTTGTCCTGAAATTTCAGGCATAGATTAGAGTGAGAAGACCTAAATTCTTCAAGCACTACCGAAGAGATATTCTTGGGTTTGAAGAGCCGATACCAGAGCCCCGCGATCGGATCTATGATTATACCAAGGATATAGGCTGCTACAGCAATTACAAGCGCCTGTATCAGCGAGAACCCGCTGAGTGCCTGAAAGTCAATCGCTATCAGTCCGAAAGATGAGCAGACATACGCTATAGTGGTAAGGTAGAAAGCGCCCGGGATCGTATTCGCAAAGAAGTCGTAAATGCTGATCTTGACCGTCATCGGCTCCTCCAAAGTTACTTATGCTGGGAGTTTATACCAGCAGTCTATTATAGCTGTCAGCAAACGAATAATGGATGACGTTTGCCCCATGACGTTTGACGAGTGGCCCGTCAAACATCATGTCCCTCACGAGTAGATTTGCAGCTTCCCCGGCGGAATGACGATGAGGGCAGGGCCGGGTGGCACGATCTCTGGACTGTCCACCAGCGCCGTCTGCTGGCCGATGTGCAGGAGATGGCGGTAGGCGCAGCCCACAAACAAGACCTCCTCCACTCGCCCCGCCAGAACGATCGCCCCCTGAGGCAGCGCGGCGGTGACCGGCTGCACCGCTACCTCATCGGCGCGGAAGATCACCCGCACCTGCCCTTTCGCCCCTTCCCAGGGAATCGTGTTCTCGCCAACCACGACGGCGTGGCCATCGGCCGAGGCCTGGCCGGTGAGCACGTTGCTGTTGCCCAGGAACTCGGCCACGAAGGCACAGCTTGGCTGGCGGTAGATCTGCTCCGGCGTGCCCACCTGGACGATGATGCCCTGATCCATGACCACCACGCGATCGGCGATGGAGAGGGCCTCTTCCTGATCGTGGGTCACGTGGATGGTGGTGATGCCCACGCGCTTCTGCAGGCGACGGATCTCCACGCGCACCCGCTGGCGCACCTTGGCGTCCAGGTTGGAGAGCGGCTCGTCCAGGAGTAGCACCTTCGGCTGCACGACCAGGGCGCGGGCCAGGGCCACCCGCTGCTGCTGCCCGCCCGAAAGCTCGCTGGGCCGCCGGCGCCTGATTCCCTCCTCGCCGATGATCCCCGTCATCTCTACTAGGTCAAAGGCTTCCATGACTCGCCGCTGGATCTCCGCCTGGCCCATTTTTTTCAAGCGCAGGCCGTAAGCCACGTTGTTGTAGATCGTCATGTGCGGCCAGAGGGCGTAGTTCTGGAAGACCATGGCCGTATCGCGCTCCTGGGGCGGGAGTTTGGTCACGTCCTGACCATCGAAGCGAATGCGCCCCTCGTCCACGGTGACGAAGCCGGCGATGCTGCGCAGGAGAGTCGTCTTGCCGCAGCCCGATGGCCCGAGGATGGCGGTGAGCTCGCCGGGGCGAAACTCCAGGCTGACGTCTTTAAGGGCCTGCACCTTCCCATAGGCTTTGCACAGGTTTTCCACAGTGACTTGAATCATGTTATACCTTATGCAGACCTGACAGGTCTGCCAGACCTGTCAGGTCTCGTTTTATGTCCTACCTTACGCAGACCTGTCAGGTCTGGCGGACCTGACAGGTTTTGTTATACCCGGCCAAACATGGCCAGGTATTCGGCCTTCAGGTAACGCTCCATGAGCAGCAGGAGCACGACGCCGGGGATCATGAGCAACAGGGCGGTAATGGAGGCCACCTGGAGCTCGTAGCCCTGGGCGGCGTTGTACATGAACACAGGAAGCGTGACCACGAAGGGCGCCCCCACCAGAAGCGTGCCCGTGAACTCGTCCAGCGAGTAGAGGAACACCAGCAGGGCGCTGGCGATAATCCCTGGCATGGCCAGGGGCAGGGCGATGCCCATGAAGGTGCGCAGGCGCGAGGCTCCCAGGTTGACGGCGGCCTCTTCCAGCTCGCTGGGGATAGACTTGAAAACCGCCGTCATCGTCCAGACGGCGAAGACCAGAGCGCCCACCATGTGGATAAGCACCACCCCCGGCACCGTGGCCCCCAGGTCGAAACGGTATAGGATAACCGCCGTGTTGGCAAAGACGGGCAACTGAGGGAAGGCCTGGGGTAGCAGGAAGAGCATCAGGATCACCGGCTTGGCCGGGACGCGCCAGCGCGCCAGGGCGTAGCCCAGGGGGACCGCCGTGAGCAGCGTCATGCCGGTGACGAGGACGGCAACGACGACGCCCAGTTGCAGCGAGCGCAGCAAATCGGCGCTACGGGCAATCTTCAGCCAGTAGAAGAGGCCCATCTGCTGGGGAAAGACGTTGGGCCAGTACCACTTCTCGGCAAAGGACCAGATGACGAAGCTGGAGAGTGGCCCGAAGATGAGAAACACGACGACGGCGATGGCCAAGAGTCGTGTTGCGGTGCGCATGGTCTATTCCCTTTTAGGCGAGTAATTGTGGTTTGTGTTTCACTTCCGGCCGACGTATATTCCGTATCCCAAGTATTCGAACAGGTTTTTAGGCAGAGACCGCCTTTGTTTCATGTATCTCCTGAAGGTTGAACTCCTGGTGTACATCACCAGTGTCCTGTAAAACATTCGCCCAAAATCCTCAAGACCATACCGCTTGATTTGACTGGACTCGCGTTGAGCACTGAATTGGTAAGGCCTCACGACTGGATCTCTCAATCCAGCACCCTCTAGAAATCCCACCCAATCATCGGGAGTTGGGATTTCTCCTCTAACATCCCAAGTGCGTTTTGTAAATTCAAGTACCTCTGTCGGAGGCGGTGTCTTTATCCAAGTTTCCTCATTCAACCCGACATATCCACCTGGCTTGACTACTCGCGCATACTCGCTTACCACTCTCTTTTTGTCTTCTATGAATGCAATTACGGACTCGCCAATGACCACAGCGAAGCGGGCATCCTCGAAAGGGAGGTTCCGTGCATCTGCTACTCTGAATTCGACTTTGTCCTCTACATGCTTTCTTTTCGCCCGCCTGTTTGACCAATCAATCATCATTTCCGAAATGTCTACACCAACGACTCGGCAGCCATACTGTTTGGCGAGATGGCAAGCCGTCGCGCCAACGCCACAACCGACATCCAAGACGTACGTGTCCTTGTTTATGTGGCATAACTCAGCCAACTCTTCGGTAGCTTCCAAACCTCCCATATGTTTTGTAGTGCCCACGTAAGCCTGCAATTCGAGATAGGAAAGTTCTCGTTCGGAGGTCTTTTCTAGTGATTGTTGCCTCTTGTCCATTACACCCTCCATTGTGTTTGCAGGCTATTCACAGGATGCGCGCTGTGGAGAATTGCCCGCCTTAGCAATTGGTGCCAAAATCCGCCTGGAAAGCCTGCGCCAGTCCTGCGCCCCAATTCTCCAGGGGCGCCAACTTGCCGAAGAAGAAGCGCAAGACCGGCGGCTCTTCCACAAACCTGAGCCCCTTGAGCAAATGGGTCAATTCACCGCGTCTCGCTAATCGTCTTAAGATAGTAGACCGCGGCCCCACTGGCCAGGAGGTAGGAGATCACCCCCAGGGCGTTGGCCACCCCCATGTCCTGCTGATAGGTGATCTGATAGTACACGTCAATCATCACCATCTGCAGGCCGCCGCCGCTGCCCATCATGAGGGGAATAGAGAACGAGGCCATCATGGAGGTGAACATGAGCACTGAGGCTACGGCCAGGGAAGCCGAAGACATGGGCACCAGGATGTCCACGATTTGCCGGAAGGTCGAGGCCCCAAAATTGCGGGCGGCCTCCAGGTAAGATTCATTCACCCCGCGGAAGGCCCCCATGATGAGGAGTACGGCCAGGGCCATGTTCTTCCAGGCCAGGGCGATGGAGATGCCCAGCCAGGTGAAGGCCAGTGAGGGAGGATTGTCCAGATTCACCAGGTCGATCTGGGCCAGCACAGAGTTCAACGTGCCGTGGGGAGCCAGGAAAACACGCCAGGCGTGCCCCACGACGACGAAGGGCACGAAGAGGGGGACCTTGAAGAGAAACTCCACTAGGCGGTGCGTGTGGATGCGCAGAAGGCCGCTGACAACGATAGAGACCAGGAGAACGAGAAGCAGGCTGAAGAGGGAAACGCCAACAGTATAAGCAATGTCCCGGCCATAGAAGCTGAGGGCCTTCTGGTAATTAGCCAGACTCCACAAGCCCTTCTTTTGGAGGCTGCTAAGCAATGAGAGTAGGAAGGGGACAAAGAAGAGCAGTACGACGATGGCGATAGCTGGTAGGGAAAACGTACCCCAAAAAGCCTTTTCGACACGGCGCATGGAGCACTCCTGGTGGGTGAGAAGTAGACAAGGAAAAAGTAGACAAGTAGACAAGGGAAAGGTAGACAAGGGGACAAGGGGACAGGGAGACTTGGAGACATGGTGATTCGTCCTTGCCTCCCTGTCTCCTTGTCTCCTCGTCTCCTCGTCTCCTCGTCTCCTCGTCTCCTCGTCTCCCTGTCTCCCCGTCACCTATTGGGTGGCCTGCTTGTAGATGTCCTGCAAGTCCTTGAAGAAGGGCGTGATAGGGAAGACCAGCCCCTTCTTGTTCAGGTCGTCGGCGGAAACGCCCTTGAACACCTTGTCCTGGGCGGCCTGAGAGACCTTGGGCAGGACCTGCGTCGGATCAATGCCCGGATACCAGCCGTTGCGCTCCACGATCACCTTAGCCTGCTGCTCCGGGCTGGCGATCATCTCGATGAACTTGATGGCCTCGGCCTTGTGTGCCGCCTCCTTGGGGACGACCAGGTACATCGGCTGGCCGGGCAGGCCGGGATCGGGCAGGGTCATCTCGATGTTGGGGTCCATGCGCCCTTCGTTCTTCCACAGAACGAGCATGTCCACCCATACCGGCCCCATCCAAATCTCGCCGCGGTTGAGTTTGTCCAGGGTATCGGCGTTGCCGGTCGTGATCGTGCAGACGGCATTGAGGGCTTTCATCTCCTTGAAGATGTCCAACCACTTGGCCTCTTGGGCCTGGTCGTAGGGGCCTTTGGCCATGAGGTCGTACTGACCACTGCGCCAGTAGAGGTAGCCGGTGACGAAGCCCACGCCGCTCATGCCACCCGTGACGCCATTGTAGCCAAACTTCTTGGGGTTGGCCTTGGCGAAATCAATGACGTCCTGGTAGGTCTTGGGCTGCTTGGTGACGTACTTGGGGTTGTAGGCGATGACCACCTGGCTGTGGAACATGGGGATGACGTAGCCGTCTACGTTCGTGCCCAGGGCGTTCTTGGAATCGCCGGAGACGACGTACTTGGCCACGTTGGTCTTGGCGACGTACTTCTCCAGGAGATCGTCCTTGAGCATGGACTCCATGATGCTCTGGTGGACGACAGCCACGTCAATGTCCCAATTCTTCTTGCCGGCGTCCTTCTGGGCCTTCAGCTTGGTGTAAATGGCCAGGCTGCCCGGATCACCCGGCCCTGTGCCCACCACGTTGATCGTCACGTTGGGGTTGCTCTTGACGAACTCCGGGCCGAAGACGTCCTTCTGGAGGTCCGACATGTTGGTATCGCCAGCCGTCACGACGTTCAGCGTGACGGGGCCGCCAGCCGCTGGGCCGCAGGCGGCGACCGTTGTGGCCACCAGAACCAGGACGAGCCCCAAGAACCATAGACACTTCATGGCTAACCCTCCTTTGGGAGATGGTGTGAGATTGGCACGTGTGCGCCTTTTGCCACATGCCGATACGTGCTGCTTCTGTCATTCTCAGCACTTTTGTCATTCTCAGCACAGCGCAGAATCTCGGCGCTGGGTGTGCCAGACCCTTGTACGGCTCTCCAGTTTATCATCACCTCCTCAGGTGCGACGCACCTGCGAGGTGCGTCGCACCTATGCACCTTCTGTTACCAATTCGGGAAGTTCTTCAGCACCAGGGGCAGGTAGAAGTGGTAGGCCGGTATGCCGTACCAGTAACCGAGACTGGCCTTGTAGTTGGTGCTGCTGGAAGCGCCAATGGCTGTCTGGCCGACGGTGAGGTTGACTTTGTAGTTGGTGGAGCTGGCTGGCCCGCCACCCCCGCCGGTCAGCGGCACGAGCCAGTCCAGGCGATAGGCGGCAGACAGCGCCAGGGCGCTACTGGCCAGCAGCAGCCCGCACACAAGCGCGGCTACCAGCGCGATCATCTTTTGTTTGCTCATCGCTTTATCTCCTTGTGCGCTGCGCACGGCGCGCACCGGCTAGTACACCAGCACCATGATGTCCCCACCGACACCGCTTCCACCGGCATCCCAGCGGAAGCAATGGAGTTGATCGTCGGGGAGGCCCGCCCGAGAGCAAGTCACACCGCGAGCCGCATCGGTCGCCAGCGCTGTGGCGACAAAGTAGCGGTCACTTATATCGAAGCCGAAGTCTATCGTGCATTGCCCGGTATCCGAGTCGGCGACCAGGCTGATCGTGCCACCCACATTGTTGAAGGAGTAATGGATGGACGACGAGGCACCGGCACAACTAACAAAAGCGCCGGCCTTCACCAGGCCGTCGCCCGTGCGGTATTGGGACACGTCGCCGGTAGCACCGTCCACCTGGAACGTGAGGGTGCCGGTTATGTTGCGGACGTAAATATCGCCGTCCTCCCCGACTCCACCCAGGTCAACCAGACCGCGTTCGCCGTCTAACTGGATTGTCGGGGTAACGCCGTTGGTGTCGTAGATGATCACATCGCCATCATCTCCGTCTCCGCCCAGGTAAACGGCGCCATGGCCGGCATCCAGTTTAATCGTCTGGTTACCGCTCCCGTCGTACAGGTAGAGGAGGCCATCGCCGGCGCCGCTCCCGCCTATGATCGCCCCTGGCCGCAGGCTCCAGGCGTAGGGTACAGCGTAGATGGCCTGGCGAGGGGTCATCTCTGGATCGCCACTCACCTGGATGCCCAGGTAGAGTTGCCGGCCGTTGATGTCTTCACCGGAGCAGTTGTCCATGTTGGCATTGAACAGGCCGTTGACCACGTTCACCGTGTCGGTATCCGAGCACAGAGCCGTGCCACCCGAAGCGACATCGTAGAGCCGGAAGGTGATGGAACGGGAGCCATTGATGGGGCTACCGCTGGCGTCGGTCAGCCGCCCCTGGATGGGAACGATGGCCCCCACCGCTGCGGCGCTGGTCTCTCTTTCCACGCCAGCCGTGTTCTGTGGTGTTTCCGGCCCCTCAGCCTGACTCAACCCCACGGCCAGGACCAGCGAGAGAGCCAGGGTCAACACCACCATGAGGGTTCGTTGCCCTTTCATCGCTTACCTCCTTTGGATTTTGGTTAAGGTGGCTGGGAACAAGCATCTCTTCGGTCAACTTTTGCAGCACATTGACATCTGAATAACCAGGCACTAGACATCTGCCAGGGGAGCGAGTATAATCCAGAGTAGAAGCGCTATTCTGGAGGTGCCTAATGGTTCCCTTGGTCCAGTTTCCCG
>Ga0315268_10002253_pt1 | contig 21929 bp, 19 predicted proteins | sample C1_top_MG_FD_204535 | JGI IMG/M metagenome (GOLD analysis project Ga0315268, IMG submission 204535) | Sediment microbial communities from Yellowstone Lake, YNP, Wyoming, USA - C1_top | ecosystem: Environmental > Aquatic > Freshwater > Lake > Sediment | place: USA: Wyoming | collected 2017-08-01 | reverse complement strand
CATAACGTCGAGGCGCAGAAGTCGCTCGTCGCCGCCCAGCTCCAGCACGAACTTGCCCGCAGCGAATCCGCCAAGGCCGACGAACGCCTGGCAGAATGCTCCGCCGAACTGGCCCACCTCGGAAACGGGACGCGCGCGGCGCGTGAGCGCGCCGAGCAGGCGCGCTTGCGGCAGAGCGAGGCGAGCGATTCGCACAGCGCCGCTGAAACAGAAGTCATTCACCGCTCGGAGAAACTCATCGTCATTCGCCAGGATTTGCAGGCGCAGCAGGAAGAGGTCTCACGCCGCCGCGCCGAATTGGCCACGCTTTCCGAACGTCTGGCCAGCGCCGAATCGGTGGCTGCGCGCATCGACGAGGAACTGCGGCAGGTGCGCGAGCGCGAAGCTTCGCTCACCGAGCAGCAAGCCGGCATCGCCCGCGAGCGTGCCGAGCTAGAGGGGGGAACCGCAGAGCAGGAGCGCCGCGTGGAATCGCTCCGCGCGGAAAAGTCGCGGCTCGAAGAGCTGCGCAAGGCGCTCGATGCGGAATGGGAGAGCGTACGCGTCCGCACCGTCGAGGTGGACGACGCCCTGCGCATGGCGCGGCAGAAGCTCGGGGACCTGCGCGAGCAGCGCGGCCAGCACGAAATCGAGCGCGCGCGCAACGAATCCGACCGCAACCACCTGCGCGAGACCTGCCTCACCGAAGTCAACGCGCATCCGGAAGACTTGATTGCGCAGGAGCCGCGTTTGCTGACCGGCGAAGAGCTTGCGGCTGCGGAAAACGGCTACCGCGAGATGAGGGCGAAGATCGAAGCGATGGGCCCGATCAACATGATGGCGCTCGAGGAATACCAGGAATGCGAGCAGCGTTTTGAGTTCCTGACGCGCGAGCGCGACGACTTGGTGAAGTCCATCGAAGACACGCAGCAGACCATCAAGGAGCTGGATGAGGTCTCGCGGCAGAAGTTCCAGGAGGCGTTCGCGATCATCAACCAGAACTTCGCGGAAATTTTCCGCACGCTGTTCGGCGGCGGCACCGGCGAGATGCGCCTGACCGAGCCGGATTCGACCGGCGACACGGGCATCGACATCGTGGCCCAGCCGCCGGGCAAGCGCCTCCAGAACGTGATGCTGCTTTCCGGCGGCGAAAAGGCGCTGACGGCGCTGGCGTTGCTGATCGGCATCTTCAAATACCAGCCCAGCCCCTTCTGCATCCTCGACGAGGTGGACGCGCCGCTCGACGAAGCCAACGTGGGCCGCTTCAACCAGCTGCTGAAAGATATGGGCGAGCAGACGCAGTTCATCATCGTGACGCACAATCGGCGGACGATGGAGTCGGCGCCGGTGCTTTACGGCGTGACCATGCAGGAGCCGGGCGTGTCCAAACTCGTCTCCGTGCGCTGGGACGAGCCGGTTGCCGCCGCACAACCCACTGCGGCCTGACGTAGCCCCTCGCAGGTATTCTCATTCTGTCTTACGGGCACAGCATGCTGTGCCCCTACAAGCCGAGAAGGTCCGCGCGAGCCAATTGGTAATTGCGCCGCTCGCGCGTTTTCGTGTTTCGCTTTTCTTCCCCGTTGACAATCAAGGGCGCTGCGCTAGAATACGCGCCGCTTCTCTCAGGACGGTTCTCCCGTGGCTTCTCCTCAGATGAACCCGGTTGTCTGGGAAACAGACTTCGCCGGAGCGCGGTTGCGCTCGCGCGGCAAGGTGCGCGACATCTACGAGAGCGACGACCGCCTGCTGATTGTCGCCACCGACCGGTTGTCCGCTTTCGACGTGGTGCTGCCCACACCGATTCCCGATAAGGGACGCGTGCTGACGCAGCTTTCCGTGTTCTGGTTCGAGAAGCTGAAATCGGTGGTGCCGCATCACGTGGTGAGCGCGACTGAATTTCCACTCGAGTTTGCCGCTCACGGCAACGAACTGCGGGGCCGCGCGATGCTGGTGCAGCGTACCGAGCCGGTGCCGGTGGAATGCGTGGTGCGCGGTTACCTTTCGGGCTCGGGGCTGAAGGAATACAGAGCGACCGGCAAGGTCTGCGGCATCACGCTGCCCGCGGGGCTGAAGGAATCGGACAAGCTGCCAAAGCCGATTTTCACTCCGGCAACCAAAGCCACTTCGGGGCATGACGAAAACATCTCGTTCGATGAAATGGCGAAGCGCGTCGGCGGGCCGCTCGCCGAAGAGTTGCGCTCGGTGAGCGTGGACATCTACAATCGGGCCGCTGCGTATGCGGCCGAACGCGGCATTCTCATCGCCGACACGAAATTCGAATTCGGGGTGAGCGTGGGGAAAGTCATCTGGATCGACGAAGCCTTGACGCCGGATTCCTCGCGCTTCTGGCCGGCCGCCGAATACGCGCCGGGCCGGCCGCAGCCCTCGTTTGACAAGCAGTACGTGCGCGACTATCTGGAACGAATCGGCTGGTCGAAGCAGCCGCCCGGGCCCGAACTCCCCCCGGACGTTGTGGCGGCAACCAGCGCGAAATACCGGGAAGCCTACCGGCGGCTGACCGGCCACGAACTCGCCTGAGGGCCGGAGTCTCTGGGAACCTTTCGAGCGCCTGTGCGGAGTGTGCTGCCGTGAAAGATCAACTCGAATCGCTAGTGGGCCAGATGGTGGAACGCGGTATTTTGTTCGACGAAGCCGTGGGGGAATTCGAGAAGAAGTTCATCAAGCGGGTGCTCGACCGCACCAACGGTAACCAGTCCCGCGCCGCACGCGTGCTGGGCATCCACCGCAACACGCTCAGCCGCAAAATCGGCATCTACAAGATCGACAGCCGCACGCGCCGGCATCCCTAGCGCGCCGCACACTTCCCATCAGAAACAAAACGGCCCCGGCAGAAACCGGGGCCGTCAATGAAAACTCTCTCTAAACGATTAAGGACGCGGGGGCCTCTTCGGCGGGCGCTTTGCTGCCTTGCCTGGCGCCGGCTCCTCTGGAATGTCTTCCGGGTTGATCTTGCACTTGGTCCAGTGAAGCATGAACGGCTCGGGGTCGTAGCCGGAAAGCGTACCGGAGAAGCGCAGCGCCCAATCCTTCACGGTTGCGAGCCGCTTGGCCTCGGGCTGGTCCACGACCTGAATGTCCATGTTGGCTACTGTGCCCGCTTCCGTTTCCTCGGGCGTGGCGCCCAGGAATAGCTTCACCGTGATCGGCCCGTCAGAAGCTTCAACAGAGATAACCTTCCCGCTCACCTCCGGGAATTCCAAGCCGCAGTAGGCCATGAAGACAAGCTTGGCGCGGTCGCCCCCCGCCTTGAGTTCGTTGATGAACGTGGTCGTCGTCTCTTCGCGGATCCTCTGCAGATCAGCGCTGCTGGGGATGGTGTAGCTGGCCGGGCGATCCTCGGATTTGGTGGCCATGTCGAGCAGTTCGTTCATCTCCCGATCGATAACCGAGTCGCAGACGACCCCTTGGTAGCGCTGGACTTGCGAGCGCAAGTACGCGCGGATCTGTTGTCCGCCCTGCACCTTCAAGTCAATTGCCTTTGCCAGGTGCCAGAAACCGTCCATGTACTGCGGTGGATCCAGTGACAGGTAAGCGCGGCCCAGGCGATAAACGTTGGTCGCCTCTTTCGGGTCGAGCTTGTGCAAGTTTTCGAATGCTTCGATGGCTGCTTTCGTATCCTTGGCCATCATCGCAGCGATTCCCTCAACAGAATAAAACAGGATGGTGACGCCTTTCTTCTGCTTATCGAAATCTTCCGCCGATACCTGTTCCGGCTTCTGGAATTTCTCCAAAAGGGCGAGCCCATCCTTGGCAGCTGTCCGCGCGGCCTGTAGTTGTTCGGGGGTCTGAAAGGCGAGCAGGTTCTGACCAAGATAGAAAGCCTGTGCGCGGACTTGCGCGGCTTCGAGGCGGGTCGCCATATCGATTTTGTCGCCCAGAGCCAACATCTTGTCGGCGTACGTGGCCATCTTCGGGTAATCCCGCAGTTGCGCATAGGCGCGGTAATATTCCCGATAGGCGTAAGGCAACAACTCAGAGTTGGGGTACTTGGCCGCGAAATCGTCCAAGCACTTCACTTTCGTTTGTGCGTTCTGATCGGCCACGCATGCCTGGTAGGCGTTGTATTCCGGCATCGTATAGCCGGGCTTCTGCGCCTTTTGCGGCTGTTGTTCTTGTGCCGTGGCACTGGGCACCAAACAGAGGGCCAAGCCCAGGCTCACAGCTAGCGCGCCCACAAATGAAGACATTCTTTTCATTGCTCTAACCTGCCTCCTCAGCCTGATGTCCCTCAGAAAAGGCTAGCGTTCGGACGTGACTCCGATGAGGAATGTTTGCCCTATGAAACGCGCGCATTATAGGCAATCCCTCTGTCAGGTGCAAGCCTGAATCCGGATTCCCGTTCCGTTCACAAAGCCCGGAAACCTGCTGCCCAAGGCTTCAGATGGTAAGATGGCGCCGTCAGCCCAAACGTCGCCCCGGAGGTTGTCCTCATGCCGGAAACCCCGCCGCTCACCGGCCAAGTTGCTCTGATTACTGGCTCCAGCCGCGGCATCGGCCTGGCCATCGCCCACCGGCTGGGGCGGATGGGGGCGCGCGTAGCCATGTGCGGCCGGAACGCCGCCCGCCTGCACGCCGCCACGGAAAGCCTCCGCGGCGACTCCATCGAAACCCTGGCAGTAGCCGCCGACGTGAGGCATGCAGCCGAAGTCGCCAATCTGGTGTGCGAGGTCAACCACGCCTGGGGCGACATCGAAATCCTGGTGAACAACGCCGGCATGGGCGTTTTCTCACCTCTCCACGAACTCAGCGAATCCGATTGGGACACAATCTTAGACACCAATCTCAGAGGTGCGTTCCTGTGCAGCCGCGAGGTCGCTCCCCAGATGATCCGCCGCCGCTCCGGCCACATCATCAACATTGCCTCCCTGGCGGCCAAAAACGCTTTTGCCGGTGGCGGCGCCTACTGCGCGTCGAAATGGGGCCTGCTGGGAATGACCCAGTGTATGGCCGAAGACTTGCGCGGCTACGGCATCCGCGTCAGCGCCATCTGTCCGGGCACGGTGCAGACTGAATTCTCCCCGCACGTCGGCAAAGACCCGCAGAAGATGCTCCAGCCGGAAGACGTCGCGCACGCCGTGGCCCTGTTGGTCACCCAGGCCCCGCAGAGCTTCATCAGCGAAGTGTCCCTCCGGCCCACCCAGAAGCCGTAGGTAGGGCCGGGGACGCCCAGCGACCATTTGCCTCCCGGCGCGGCTCAATCACCTGCTCGGCGCCCCTGCACTTTGTTCGTTTTTCATTCGGGTCTTGCACAGCAGTTGTGAAATATGTATTCTTTTCGCCGACGGTTGCTCGAACCACTCAGGCATAGCCCATTCAAAGGGAGGAAGTAGGGATGAAACGGCGGGTGAGCATTTTTATATGTTTGGCGGCCTCATTCTGCTTGGTTTCGGCGGGTGCCCTTCGCGCCCAGAGTCTGAGCGCGAGGGAGAAGAGTCTTCTTCAGGCCATCTCCAAAAAGGAAGGTGAGAAGGCGCTGCGCCTGCTGCGCAGCAGCAGCGTGGACGTCAACCTCGTCGATCCTGCCGGCCGCAGCCTGCTGATGAACGCGGTGGCCAGCGGCCTGGAGGACCTAGTCAAGGAGTTGCTCGATCGCGGCGCCGACATCAACGCGAAGAGCAAGGAAGGCCAGACCGCGCTGATGCTCGCTGCCGACTTTGGCCACGTCGAACTCTTGCGCCTGCTGCTCTCCAAGGGCGCCGACTACAAGATCAAGGATCGGGACGATTGGACCGCGATGCAATACGCGACCATGCGCGTGGATGGCTCGGCCAACGAGAAGAAAAAGACCTACGAAGAGATTCTCCGCATCCTGAAAGAGGCGGAGAAGCCACCGGCCGAACAGGCTTCCCGTAGACCGCAGTAACGCGCAGCGTTATTGGCCCGCGCTGGCGGGGTTTGAAATTTCGCGCGTGCCGACCCCGAGCCCGCTCTAAATCCGCGGGAGCACGATTCCGTGCTGCGCCTGGTACTTCCCCTTCTTATCCCGGTAGGAAATCTCGCAGGGCTCGTCTGATTCGAAGAACACCACCTGGCACAGCCCTTCGTTGGCGTAGATTTTGGCGGGGAGCGGCGTGGTGTTGCTGATTTCCAGCGTCACAAATCCCTCCCACTCCGGCTCGAAGGGTGTCACATTCACAATGATCCCGCACCGCGCGTAGGTGGATTTGCCCACGCAGATGGTCAGCACGTTCCGGGGAATGCGGAAGTATTCCACCGAGCGGCTCAGGGCGAACGAGTTCGGAGGGATGATGCACACGTCGCCCTGGAATTCGACAAAGCTGCGCGCGTCGAAGTGCTTCGGGTCCACGATAGTCGAATTGACGTTGGTGAAGATGCGGAACTCGTCGGAGACCCGCATGTCGTAGCCATAGGAGGAGACCCCGTAGCTGATCACGCCGTCGCGCACTTGGCGGTCCGCGAAAGGCTCGATCATCCTGTGTTCGAGCGCCATCCTGCGAATCCAGCGGTCCGGCTTCACCGTCATCGGGGCCTCCGAGAGAAAAGATTCCTTGCGCCGGGGGAAAAGGCAGCGCATCTTAGTACACCGCGTGCGGCTTGACAACCCGCAACTCGGTGTCTAGCATAGCCTTCCATTCTTGCCGGAGGTTGGCGTGATTAAACTCGATATCGTCAACGCCGTAGTGGCGCAAACCGGAATTAGCCGCTCCAAGGCCGAGCAGGCCGTGGAAACCGTCTTCGCTTCGCTCAAGGAAGCCCTGGGACGCGGGGAGCGCATCGAACTGCGCCGCTTCGGCGTCTTCAGCGTCAAGCCGCGCAAGACCGGCATCGGCCGCAACCCGCGCACGGGCGAAGAAGTCAGCATCCCGCCCGGGAAGGCTGTCCGCTTCAAGCCCGGCAAGGAACTTCAGGAACTTCCCAACCCCATCAAGGCTTGACGGGTGCACGACCTTTTAGCTGATTCCATCCCAATTCCGCGAAGCGGGAGAGGGATCTGCTTTTTTGCCGATTGCAGCGCGCGCGCATCCAATCACCTATGAACGGCGGCAACGGCCAAAGCACCTCTGAGACTGTCACCCGTCAACCCGTGACCTCCACCGATGTCCGGGTGCCGCGCCGCCGTTGGACCACCTGGATTGCGCTTCTGCTCTTCTTACTGACCGTGATTTCTACTCTCGCTGTCGGCGCGCAGTTCGCCCAGGACTACGCCAACGACCGCGCTAGTTCCATTCTCGACGCGAACCCCTACGCCGACATGTGGCGCAACCCGGGCCTGCTTCTTCTCGGCGTTCCCTTCTCGTTCACGCTGCTCGGAATTCTGCTTGCTCACGAACTTGGCCACTACTTCGCCTGCCGCTACTACGGCATCTCCGCCAGCTACCCTTACTTCATCCCCGCGCCGACCCTGATCGGCACCATGGGCGCGTTCATCCGCATCCGCTCGCCCATCGTGAACCGCAAGGCGCTGTTCGATGTCGGCTTGGCCGGACCCGTCGTGGGATTCATTTTCGCTGTGCCCGCGCTCGCCCTGGCCATCCTCTATTCGAAGCGCATCCCCGCTGAGCAAGTACAATCGGCCATCGAGTTCGGCAATCCACTTCTTTCGCACATGCTCGCCGCTGTGTTGCGCCCGGGCGTCCCCATCCAGGATATTTTTTTGCATCCCGTCGGTCGCGCGGCGTGGGTGGGACTCTTTGCCACGGCCCTGAATCTGCTGCCGGCGGGTCAATTGGACGGTGGTCACGTCGTCTACGCAGTTTCGCCGGACAGGCACCGGCGCATCTCCCTGATGGTTGTCGCTGCCCTGCTTCTTCTCGGCACCCCGCCGACGCTCCACCTACTGGGGCTCCCCATGCCGGCCTTTCTGGCCCGATTGTGGCCGGGATGGGCCATCTGGGGCGCTCTGCTGACGCTGTTCGGCTTCCGCCACCCCAGGTTGGTGGACCCCTGGGAATCGCTCGATGGCAAACGCCGCACCTGGGCGGCCATCGCCTGGCTCATTTTTCTGCTTTGTTTTTCGCCCGTCCCCATCAGCCTCAATTAGGATTCAACTGCGAAGGCTCTGTCTGGAGCAGCACCGAAGGTTGTCGAGACATTCGCCGGAAGCCCTTACATCAGGCTGACGGGGTCGCAATCCACTAACACGGCGTTTTCGGGGATTTCTTTCTTCTCGCAGAACTCCAAGCAACCGGAGAGGACCTGCGTCAGCAGGTTTCGCTTTGGGGATTTCAGCAAAAACTGAAAACGGTATTCGCGCTTCAGCCGCGCCAGCGGCGCCGCGGCCGGCCCGAGCACTTTCACCCCGCGCTTTTCGTGAGGCGCAAAATAGGTTTGGAGTTGCCGCGCCCAGCGGATCGCGTTTTCGATTCTCCGGTCGCGCACCACCACATTCGCCAGCGCGGTGAACGGCGGGTAGTGCATCAGCCGCCGGAAGTGCAGCTCCTTCTCGAAAAATCCCTCATAATTCTGGCGGGCGGCGTGCTGGATCGCGTAGTGCTCCGGATAAAACGTCTGCACCTGTACTTCCCCGGGCAGGTCGCCGCGCCCGGCGCGGCCCGCCACCTGCGTCAGCAACTGAAATGTCCGCTCGGCAGCGCGAAAATCCGGCAGGCTCAGCGACAAATCCGCCGAGACGACGCCGACCAGGGTCACGCGCTGGAAATCGTGTCCCTTGGCCACCATCTGCGTGCCGACCAAGATGTCCAAGTCGCCGTGCGCGAACGCGCCGAGCACCTTCTGATAGGCGCGCTTGCTGCGCACAGTGTCGCGGTCAAGCCGCGCCACGCGCGCGCCGGGAAATTCCGCGCGCAACTGTTCTTCCACCTGCTCGGCGCCTTCGCCGACAAAGTAGACGTAGACGGAGCCGCACTTCGGGCAGGTCTTGGGCACGCGCGCGGAAAATCCGCAGTAATGACACACCAGCCGCTCGCGGCGTTTGTGGTAGGTCAGCGAGATGCTGCAATTCTCGCACTGTACCGCTGCGCCACAGCTCCGGCACAGCACAAACCACGAATAGCCGCGGCGGTTGATGAGCACCAGCGCCTGCGTCTTCTCTTCGAGGCGCGCGGCGATTCCGGCGCGCAGCCGTTCGGAAAGAGCCGTGCCGCGGTGCGAGCGGCGGAAATCCTCGCGCATGTCCACGATTTCCACAGCGGCGAGCGGGCGGTTGGCCACGCGCGTTTCAAGCGTCAGCAACCGGTACTTGCCCGTGCTCGCGTGGTGGTAGCTTTCGAGTGAGGGCGTGGCCGAGCCGAGCAGTACCACCGCGCCTTCGAGCTTCGCGCGGACGATGGCAGTGTCGCGGCCGTTGTAGCGCGGCGTCTCTTCCTGCTTATAGCTGGTTTCCTGCTCTTCATCGACAATCACCAGCCCGAGCCTTTCGAGCGGCGCAAAGACCGCCGAGCGCGTGCCCACGGCGACGCGGACTTCCCCTCGACGCACGCGCCACCATTCCCGCGCGCGCTCACTGTCGGGCAGGCCGCTGTGGAGCACGGCGACGCTCTCGCCCAGCGCCGCGCGCAGCAGCCGGCCAACCCAGAGCGTCAGCGCAATCTCCGGCACCAGGACCAGAGCCGTGCGCCCGCGTTTGAGCGCCACGCGCACCGCACGCAAGTAAACTTCCGTCTTGCCGCTGCCGGTCACGCCGTGCAGCAGCCCGACGGTGAATTCGCCCGCTTCGAGCCAGCGCGTGACTTCGCCGACTGCACGTTCCTGCTCGGTATTCAGCACGTTGGCAGGCGGCGTCCAGTCCGGCTCGAACAATTCATCCTCGGGGACAACCGGTTCCTCCCACGCCACCAGCGCGCCGCGCTTGATCAGCCTCTCCACAACTGGGCGCGAAACGCCTGCCAGCGAACAGAGTCGTGGCAGCGGCAGCGGCCCCGCCGCCGTCGTCAGCACGTCGCGAACGTTTTGTTCAGAGGCGCGCTTGCTCGCACCTGCCGCTTCCGGATTCCACGCTACGATTTTCTGCGTGCGGAGCTTGCGCCGACGCGTAAACTCCTGCGCCTGCAAGTATCCGCCGCGCTGCAAGCGGAGGACGGCTGCGGCTCCCCCCGGCAGCTTAGCGAATCGTTCCGCTCGCATGGGCCGGTTTTCGACCTCAAAAACTTGCAGCACCGCTTCGTCGTCCACTTCGGTCGCGCTGCGGGCCGGCTCCGCAGCAATCGCGGCGAGATACTCGCGGCCCGCCGGCGTGATGCACAGAAACTTCTCGTGGCGGACTTCGACCGCCGGCGGCAGCATCGCACGAAAGGTTTCGCCCGGCGGCGCCAGGTAGTAACTCGTAATCCAACGTCCCAGCTCGACCAGCCTCGGGGTGAGAGCGGGCAGCGGGTCGAGCACTTCGACGATTTCTTTGACGGTTTCCGCGGCGGGGCGTTCGCCGGTGAGCGCGAGCACGAGGCCCACCATCGCGCGGTTGCGGAAGGGCACGACAACACGACAGCCCGGCAACACCTCTCCGCCCAGCGCTCTGGGAATTGCGTAGGTAAACGTCTTGCGGAGCGGAACGGGGAGCGCGACTTCGCAGTAGCCAGGTGTCATGCCGGACCTAGTGTAACAGCAGGCGGAGTGAGTTTATTGCGGGCGCTTCTTCGGCGGCTTCAGGCCGAGGACGGCCATTACTTTTTTCAAATCGTTCCAGACGTCGCGCTTCGCTTCGGGGTTCCGCAGCAGGTAGGCGGTGTGGTAGGTAGCGATCAAGCGCGAGCCGCGGAACTCGAACCACTGGCCGCGGTAATGCGAGATGCCTTTGTTAGTGCTGAGCAGCGTCTGCGCCGCGACGCTGCCGAGGCAGACAATCACTTTCGGCTGGATCGCCGCAAGCTGGCGAAGCAGGAACGGCGAGCAGGTGGCAATCTCGTCGCGTTCGGGTGTGCGATTTTCCGGCGGGCGACATTTCACCACGTTGCAGATGTAGACGTCCTGGCGCCGCAAGCCCATCGCCTCGATGATCTGGTTCAGCAGCCTGCCGGCGCGCCCGACGAAAGGCAGCCCCTGCACGTCTTCGTCGTGGCCCGGTCCTTCGCCGACGAAGACGAGTTCCGCTTTCGGATTCCCGTCGCCGAAGACGATGTGCGTGCGGCCCGCGTGCAGCTTGCAGCGGGTGCAATCGCCCATGTCGCTGACGATGCGTTCGAGCGTGTCGCCTTCGACGCGCTCCAGCGCCTCGAACAGCGACGGCGCCGCCACCACGGGCAGTTGCATCTCGGGTTTTCGTTGGCGGGCCATCGGGGCGGGTTCCTTTCGCGGCGCGGGCGGTGCGGCCTGAGCCTGCTCCGGCGCGGGGAGCACGGGAGCCGGTGCGCGGTCTCGGTAGATCGCCTCCAGTCCCAGGTCAGCGCAATAGTTCAACCAGGCTTCGAGCTTGGCGCGCGCAGCTTCGTTCATTTGGGATGTCGCCGCAGGCGAACGACTTCGTCGAGCACGCGGTCGGCAACTTCTGCCTTGGTCAGTTTGGGCAAGCTCACTTCGCCGCCGCCGCGAGTAAAAACAGTGACAACGTTGGTCTCGCCATCGAACCCGGCACCCTCCTGCGTGACGTCGTTGGCCACCAAAATGTCCACGCCTTTCTCGCGCAGCTTAGCGCGCGCTTTTTCGGCGACGCTACCGGTTTCCGCCGCAAAGCCGACGAGCACTAGCCCGTTTTTCATTTTGACGAGTTCGGCCAGGATATCCGCAGTGGGTTCCAGTTCAAGTTTGAGCGGCTCTTTTCCGCGTCTGATCTTCTTGGATTGCGGCGCGGCAGGGCGAAAATCCGCGACGGCGGCGGCCTTGATGACCACCGAGCATTTCGGCGCACGGTCGAGCACGGCGCGGCGCATCTCTTCCGCCGAGCGCACGTCAACCCGCTCGACCCCGTCGGGGGCATCCAAATGGGTGGGACCGCTGACGAGAATCACTTTGGCGCCACGACGCGCGGCGGCATCCGCCAGCGCATAGCCCATCCGACCCGAGGAGCGGTTGCCGATGTAGCGCACCGGGTCGATGTCTTCAAACGTGGGGCCGGCCGTGACCAGCACCGTTTCCCCGTCAAGATCGTGGCGCAGACCGAGCACCTCGCGCACCGCTTGCAAGATGGCGTCGAGGCTCGCCAAGCGCCCCGGGCCGGTCATCCCGCAGGCCAAGTAACCTTCGTCGGGCTCAACCACGCGCACGCCGCGAGCCCGCAGCCGCGTCAGGTTTTCCTGCGTGGCCGGATGGTTCCACATGTTGACGTTCATCGCCGGGGCGACAATCACCGGGGCGGTCGTGGCCAAATAAAGCGTGGAAAGGAAATCGTCGGCGATGCCACCGGCGAATCGCGCGATGGTGTTGGCAGTGGCCGGCGCAACGAGCAGCAGGTGGATGCGCTGCGCGATTGCGATGTGTTCAATGGCGCTTTCGATGTTGGCGGGGCCGCCGGATTCCTGCTCGAACATCCCGGTGATGATTTTGTTGCCGGTGAGGGCGGCAAATGTGAGCGGGGTGACAAATTCGGTGGCGCTGCGCGTCATCACTACCTGGACATCGAGCCGCTCCTGCTGGAGCCGGCGCACCAGTTCGGCCGCCTTGTAGGCGGCCACGCCTCCGGTGACACCGAGCGCAACTTTCATGGCCGGTGCAGCGCTACCCGCGGCGCCGCTTCCCTTCCTTTTCCTCGGAGGGGTCCAGGATATCGGGCATCTCGTATTCGAGCAGGCCGCTCTGCAGTTCTTCCTGGGCGATGCGCGTGGCCTTGCGCGAACGCGGATTGTCGACCAGCGGCCGCGCGCCGGCCATCAACTGCCGGGCCCGGCGAGCGGCCACGATTACATAGATGAATTGACTCTCGGGTGCAATTGTGAGGACAGTCATCCGAAAACTACCCTCCGAAAGATTCCAGAATCTCGTGCACGGTTTTCTCGTTCGCTGAGCGCCGGCAGCGGCCCGCAATCGCAATCGCCTGCAATTCCCTGCCCGCGCGTTCCAGGTCGTCGTTCACGAGGACGTATTCATACTCGCGGTATCTCTGCAGCTCTTCCGAGGCGCGCTGCAGGCGCCGCCCAATCTCTTCTTCCGAATCCTGGCCGCGGGCGCGGATGCGCTGCTCCAGCACCTCACGCGAGGGCGGCAGGATAAAAACCTCGATCGCCGAGGAAAGTCTCCCCCGAAGCTGCGCGGCGCCCTGGACGTCGATCTCCAGCACCAGGTCGAGTCCCCGGGTGCGGGATGCTTCCAGCCACTTGCGCGGCGTCCCGTAACGGTGCTTGCCGAACACACGGGCGTGCTCGAGGAACTCGCCGCGCTCGATCATCCGGTCGAATTCCTCCTCGGAGACGAAATTGTACCATTCCCCGTCGCGTTCTGCCGAGCGGCGCGGGCGCGTGGTACAGGAGATGGAAAACATCGTGCCGGGCAGTTCCAGCAGCTTCAGCACCAGCGTGGATTTCCCCGAACCCGACGGCCCGGAAACGATGAACACCAGCGGCTCGTGCCTTTCAGACGCACTCATTCGATGTTTTGCACCTGTTCGCGAAGTTTTTCGATTTCGGATTTCACTTCGAGCGCCAAGTCGGTGATGGCCAGCCCGTCGGCTTCCACGCCCGGCGTCTTCGACAGCATTGTATTCGCTTCGCGTTGCATTTCCTGCAGCAGAAAATCGAGTTTCTTGCCGACCTCGTCGCCGCCAGCGAGGAGTTTTTCGAATTGCTGGACGTGGCTCCGCAGGCGCGAAATTTCTTCGGCAATATCGGAGCGCTCGGCCAGCAAGGCGGCTTCCTGGGCGACGCGCGCTGGATCGGGGGCCGCTTCTTCCAGCAGGTCCAGTAGCCGCGTACGGAGCCGCGCGGCAAACGCGGGCCGCAGACGCTCGGCCAGAGATTCAATTTTCGTCACGGTCTTGGCGATCTGGCCCAGGCGCCGCACCATGTCGTCCGCCGCGGTGCGGCCTTCGGCCACACGCATCTCTTCCAGCCGCGCGAGCGCCTGCTCCAGGCATTCGCGGACGTGGCCCGTCAGTTTCTCGCGCTCCTCTTCCGCTAGCACGCCTTCCGCCAGAACGCCCGGCAGGCGGAACAGCGCGACCAAATCCGGCTCGCTTTTCAGACCGTACTGGCGACGCAATTCTTCAGCAGCGCCGAGATATGCGCCAGCGACGTCGCGGTTGATGTGCACCGCGGCGGCACCAGCCGGCTCGAAATGCAGCGTGACGTCCACGTGCCCGCGGCGGATGCGCTCGCGCACGGCCTTGCGGATTTCCGGTTCCCACGACTCGAATCCCTCGGGCAGGCGCAGGTGCAGGTCGAGGAAGCGGTGGTTCACGCTGCGCACGTTCACTCGCACCTCCCAGCCGTCGTGCTCGAGGCGCGCTTGCGCGAACCCGGTCATGGATTTGAGCGACCCAGCCATATCAGTTCGGCTCCGCCAATTGCGGTGCGCGGTCGGCATCGGCGAATTGCAGCTCGTGGAGGTGCGCATAGGCCCCGCCGCGCGCCAGCAGCTCGTCGTGCGTCCCGCTCTCGCTGATGAGGCCATCCTCCAAGACGATGATTTTGTCCGCCCGCCGAATCGTGGACAGGCGGTGCGCAATCACGAAGACCGTGCGCCCGCTCATCAGGTTGGCCAGGGCGCGCTGCACAAGCAGCTCGGATTCCGAGTCGAGCTCGGAAGTCGCCTCGTCGAGGATAAGGACCGGCGAATCTTTGAGCAAGGCGCGTGCGATGGCCAGACGCTGTCGTTGTCCGCCGGAAAGCCGCTGGCCGCGGTCGCCGAGCACGGTATCGTAACCTTGCGGCAGCTCTGAGATGAAATCGTGGGCCAGCGCCGTGCGCGCCGCAGTTTCCACGCGCTCGTGGGGCAGGCCGGGCCGGCCGTAGCAGATGTTGTTCCACACCGTGTCGTTGAAGAGGATGGTCTCCTGCGTGACGATGGCCATCTGCTCGCGCAGTGAACGCAGGGTCACCTCGCGGACATCGTAGCCGTCAATCCGCACCGCGCCCGAAGTGGCCGTGTGGAAACGCGGCAGCAGGTTCACCAGTGTCGTTTTGCCCGCGCCGCTCAAGCCGACCAGGGCAACCACTTCTCCTGCTTTCGCTTCCAGGTTGATCCCGCGCAGGATCGGCGGCCCATCGTCGTAAGCAAAGGTGACGTTGTCGAATTCTATTTTGCGGGAAAACGGGGGCAAAGTGCGTGCGCCAAGCACTTCCGCCACTTCTTCTTCCAGGGAGAGCAGCCCGAAGACGTGGGTGGTCGCGCCCAGCGCCTGCTGGAAGTAGTGGTAGATGCCGCCGAGACGCTTCACCGGCTCGTACACTTTGAAGATGCCATAGAGGATGGCCATGAAGGCGCCGGTGGTCATGCGCTGGTACTTGATCTGATCGCGCGCGTAGAGCAGCACGAAAACCACCACCACCGCCCCGAGGAGTTCCATCAGCGGAGAGGTCATGGCCTGCGCGCGGATCCAGCGCATGTTTTCCCGCAGCAGGCGCCGCGCCGTGGTGCGAAACTTCCCGATTTCAAAGCCCTCCATCCCAAAGGCTTTCACGACGCGGTTGCCGCTGATGGTTTCCTGCAGAATCTGGCTCAACTCGGCCAGTTTGGCCTGGCTGGCCTGCACCGCGTTGCGGATGCGGCGGCCGATCCGGCCCACCGGCACAATCACCAGCGGCAGCAGCACCAGCGAACCCAGCGTCAGCCGCCAGTCCAGGGCCAGCAGCACCACGACCAGGAAGACGAGCGTGAAGGATTGGCGGAAGAAATCGACCAGCCATTCCGACATCGCGCTGCGGACGCGTTCGATGTCACTGATCGCCGCCGACATTAGCCTGCCGGTGGGATGGTGCTGGAAAAAGCCGATCGGTTGCTGGATGAGCTTACCGTAGACCTGATTGCGCAGGTCGGTGACCGCCGAGTGGCCGACGTACTGGATGAGCACGTTGCCGAAAAACTCGGCCAGCGCTTTGGCCAGAAACAAAATGAAAAGGGAGATGGCGCAAATCGTCCAGACATTGCGGATGGTGGGCGGAAAAAATTGATTCAGGTAGATGGTCTGCCCGGTAATCGGCAGATCGAGGAGCTCCAACTGGGAATCGGTAGCGCCGGGATGGAGCACGCGGTCCACGACCGGCCGGATCATCAGGGCGGTGACGCCTTCGGCGGCGCCGACGATGCCCATTAAGACCACGCCGAGCAACAGCCAGGCCAGATAGGGCCGAACGTAGCTGAGCAGGCGGCGAAGTTCACCGGCTTGAGTCAAGCGGGGCTTCTCCGTGTGTTCGAGCAAACTCCACGCAAACGAGTAACGCTAAGTGCCGCTGCTGGAATTGTCAAGCCGCGGACTTATCGATATCGCGATGCACGACCTTCGTCGTATAACCGCGGCGTGACAGAATCCTGTGGACCGCTTCAGCCATCATCACCGAACGGTGGCGGCCGCCGGTGCAGCCGAACGCAATGGTCAGATAGCTTTTGCCCTCGCGGATGTAGTGCGGCAACAGAAATGCCAGCATGGTTTCGAGCCGCCGCAGGAACTCACCGGTCTGCGGGAAACCGCAGATGTAGCGGGCCACGCGAGAATCTTTTCCGCTCAAGGGACGAAAGCGCGGCACAAAATGCGGATTGGGCAGAAAGCGAACATCGAAAACCAAGTCGGCGTCGGCGGGCACGCCATAGCGATAGCCGAAACTCACCGTCGAAACCAGCAGCGGCCGCTGCGCCAGCCCCGTGAAACGATCAGTGATGAACTGGCGCAACTCGTGCACGTTGAACCGGGTCGTATCGATCACCAAGTCAGCCAGCCTGCGGATCGGCGCCATCAGCCTGCGCTCGAGCCGGATGCCCTGGAGGATGTTCAGAGCCTTGCCCATCGGGTGGGGCCGGCGCGTCTCGCTGAAACGGCGGAGCAATGCATCTTCGCTCGCTTCCACGTACACCAGGGTGACCGGATGCTGCTGGCTCAGCTCCCGGTAGATTTCCGGCAGCCGGGCGAGTTTCTCGCCTTCCCGCGCGTCGACCAGCAGTACGGCGCGCTCGATTTCGCCTTGGTTCTGGAGGTAGAGCCCGCCGAACGAGGGGATCAAATCCACGGGCAGGTTATCGACGCAGTAGAAGCCGAGGTCTTCGAAGGTGCGGAGGACGGAACCTTTGCCCGAACCGCTCAAGCCGGTGAGGATGACCAACTGACGGGAATCGCGTGCGGGAACCGGGGGCTTGCGCGGGCTACGACTCGCTCGGCGTCGAGACATCCGGAGCGGCCTAACTCTTCACCCGACGCTGGTGAGTGCTGGGGATGCGCAGATCTTCGCGGTATTTCGCGACAGTGCGGCGCGTCACGTGGATCCCCTCTTCCTCAAGACGCTTGGCAATTTGCTCGTCAGTCAGCGGGTGGGTCGAATCCTCTTCTTCAATCATTTTCTTCACCCGGCGCTTCAAAGTCAGCAGGGACACCCCGCCGCCTTGCGGGCCGTTCACAGATTCGGAGAAGAAATAACGCAGCTCGAAGACGCCCTGCGGCGTGTGCGCGTACTTGCTGGCCACCGCGCGGCTGACCGTCGAGGGGTGCACGCCAACCTCTTCGGCCACTTCCTTGATCATCATCGGTTTGATGGAGTCGATGCCGTGATCGAGGAACTCGTACTGGCGCCGGACAATGGCCTGGCAAACGCGCAGAATCGTGTGCTTGCGCTGTTCGATGTTTTTCATCAACTGGACGGCGGCGGTAAGGCGTTCCTTGACGTAGTTGCGGACTTCGCGGTCGGCGGCGTCGCGGGCTAACAAGCGCCGATAGACAGGACTCAGGCGGAGCTGCGGCAGGTCGTCTTCGTTCATAAACACCTGCCATTCGTCGTCCACCTTGCGGATGTACACATCCGGCTCGACCAGCCGCGGCTCGGTCTGGTTGTAGCGGAGGCCGGGCCTCGGGTCGAGTTTCTTGATGACGTCCACGGCGCGCTTCACGAGTTCCACCGGCCGGTTCAGCGCGCGGGCGATTTCCTTGAGCTGGTTGTTCTGAAGATGCTTGAGGTGATCGGAAACAACCTGCCGCGCCAGGGTGTTTTCCGGGTCGAAGGCCTTCAATTGCAGGAGCAGGCATTCGCGAATGTCGCGAGCGGCCACGCCCACTGGATCGAATTCCTGCACCACCGCGAGGGCCTCTTCCACATCTTCCATGTTGAAGTTGGCGGACTGAGCGATTTCTTCGAGCGTGGCGGTCAAATAGCCGTTCTCATCGAGGTTGCCGATGATCGTCTCGGCGATTTCGCAGACCTTCTCCTCGCAAATCGTAACGCTCAACTGCCAGGTCAGATGATCGGCTAGGCGCTGGGGCGAAGAGAGAAACTTGTCGAACGACGGCCGCTCGATCTCCTCGCGCTCGCGACCGTTGTCACCGCCGCCCGCATCCAGGTACTGGTTGAAGAAGGAGGTGATGTCGAACTCATCGAAGGGATTGGCCGCTTCCGTCTCGGGAACCTTTTCGGTCTCGGCCTTGACGAAAGCTTCGTCGGAATAATTCTCGCTGGCCAGTCCATCGTCGCCGATCTCTTCGAGCAACGGGTTAGCGACCATTTCCTGGTTGATCATTTCGCGCAGCTCGAGCCGGTTCAGCGCCAGCACGCTGACCATCTGAACCAGACCCGGGGTGAGGATCTGCTTCTGCGTGACCTTCAGATGGAGTTTGGGCTGCAGCCAGCTCATCGTCGCTCAATTCAAAGTGAAATGATCGCCCAGGTAAACGCGCCGCACTTCGGGATCGTTCGAAAGCTCTGCCGGCGTGCCGGCGCGGAAAATGCCTCCGTTGTGGATGATGTAGGCATGGTGCGTGGCGCGCAGGGCCTCGCGCACGTTGTGATCGGTGATCAGCACGCCGATGCCGGAAGCGCTCAAGTCCGCAATAATCTTTTGCAGGCTGATAACGGTCACCGGGTCGATGCCGGCGAAAGGCTCGTCGAGCAGGATGAAGGACGGCTCGAGCACCAGCGAGCGCGCAATCTCCAGCCGGCGGCGTTCGCCGCCCGAAAGCGTGTAGGCCGGATTGTAGCGAACCGTCTCCAGCGTCATTTGTGCCAGCAACTCTTCCAGCCGATCGCGCCGCTGTTCCGGCGTGATCGGCAGAGTCTCCAAGACCGCGAGCAAATTTTCTTCGACGGTCAGTTTGCGGAAAACCGAGGGCTCTTGAGGAAGGTAGCTGATGCCGCTGCGGGCGCGGAGGTACATGGGGAGGTCGGTGATGTCATCGCCATCCAGGAGGACGCGCCCAGCGTCCGGCCTAGCCAGGCCGACCAGTATGTAGAACGTGGTCGTCTTGCCGGCGCCGTTGGGCCCCAGCAGGCCAACGACCTCGCCCTGCCCGATCTCCAAACTGACGCCATCAACAACCTTCCGTCCTCGGTACGACTTATCCAGCTCAAGGGCTTGGAGTTTTACCATGCCGAATCATTTCTCGATCCGGTGCTTCGTCAACGTGCGCGAACCCTCTTCGGATTCCACAAGAATCCTATCATCCGCTAAAAAGAAGGTCAATTGACGCCCCGTCGTGGTGCCGCGAGCGGCGTCAAAAAGGGTCGGCTGACCTCCGGAAAGGACGAATTTGCCCTCGGCGACGGCATATTCGGCGCGCTCGGCGGTGCCCCGGCGCTCACTGGCGCCAGGACCCGAGGCGGCGGGCCCGGAGCGCGACCACACTGTCACCCCGCCCGTGGCGGTCGCGCGGGTCAACTGCTGGGCCCCCCCTTCCGGCGCGCTGAAAAACAGGTCCATCGTGCGGGCGTGGATACGCCCCTTGCTCGATTCAGCCTCCACGTTCTCTTCGAAGCGCGCCCGCTGCTCGGCGCTCCAGTAGGCAAGCGTGGCCGCCTGCACGCGCCATAGCACACGCTCGGTGTTCGCCACGGATGTTGTGGCCTGCGGGAACAGTGCGCGGACGCCACCCCGCGCGTCCATTCGCCGCAAATTGCGGTTCAGCTCGATGGTGGCCGCCTCGATGACCGCGTCGCCCTGCCACAGCCGCGCATAACCCGAGTAGAACGCACTCCCTGTGCCGCTGTTCGCCGCCAGCGTGTCGGCGGAGATGTGCGCGGGCTGCGGCGCGAGGTTGGTCACGCCGTTGCGTTCCGTCGCCAGATAGCTGGTGCGGACACCGCCTTCGGCCCGGATCTCGCCGTTGTGCAAACCAATCGTAATCGTGGGCGCAGTTGTCCGCGTGAGCGCATCGGCGACGACGGCATTGCCGGTCAGCGTCACCGTGTCCGCTGCCCGAATTGTGCGAGCCTGCTGCGCCTCGGCAGTGCGGGCATCTTCCCGGTAGCGCACGTCGCCGTTCTGAACCAGCTCCGTCCACGCGCCCGCCTGGCCGAAGCGCATCGTGAACTCGCGCGAGCGGATGACCTGCGGCGAGCGGTTGGCGATGCGCCGCTCGATTTCCGCCCCGCCAGTCCCGGTCAGGCGCGGGGCCTGATTGCGCTCGTCGAATTCGGCAGCGAGGCGATCGCTGCGGACGCTCATGGTTTCATCGGCACTGACCATCTCGAAACTCGCGGGAGCGAGCGATTCCCCGCGCTGGACTCGCCGTTGGTCCGGGCGCGCGCCCGGGGCAAACGTGAGCCGCAGCGACGCGGTATCAAGCGTCCGCTGCGCGCGCGCGGCGCCCCCGGGGCGCGAAACAACGTGCACGCCGCCGCCCGAGGTCAACTGGCGCGGCAGATTGTTCGTCGGCTCCATCTCCAACTCCAGTTGCCCGGCCGTAAAAGAGTCTTCCCCGGCGCCGGCTTTCCAGTTGCCGGTCACATTCTTGCTGGCTATCACGCGGTCAATCCAGCCGTCGGGATGAAACAGCACGACGGACTCTTCGGCGGAAACGTTGAGCCGACCGCGCGGCTCGGCGGCGACCAATTTCGTGCTGCCGCCAGCCACCAGGCGCTGCGCGTGGAGGTCGGGACTGAATTCGAGCGCCAGTGTGCCGGCAGTGACCTCGCGCGTACCCTGCCGCACGCGCACGGGCGGAAGCAGGCGCATGGTGCGGGAATCACGGTGGTACTCCATTCCCCCGCCGGTGAGGGCGATCGGCTCCATGGGCTTGCGGCCGGTGCCGGCAGAGGTCAGCGTCATCTCCACGTCGCGGTGCAGGCGCACGACGGCCTCGGCGGTGTTGTAGGTGAGGCCGACGCCACGGCCCTGGCCATAGGGAAAACGGAAAACCACGGGTGACTCCGTCGTTGCTTCGCCGGTGTTGCGGTTGAAGGAAACGTTGGTCGTGCTGACGTGGATGACCCGCTCGCCACGATGCTGCTGCGCTTCTTCGGCGCTCTCCAGATCGATCTCGACTTCGCCGGCGCAGTTGATGCGGCCCGACTCGGGCTCATAAGTGCACTCGCGCGTGTGCAGGTTGTCGAAGCGCTGCCCCTGCCGGCCGTAGATGGTGATCCAGACCTCTTCCAGCTTACTCTTGCCGCCAGCAGTGAATTGGATGTGACGCGAGGCGCGGATGGTGAACAGCGTGCGGTCCTGAATTTTCTGCGAAAAAGAGAATCCGGTGGATTGCTGCTGCACCGTCACCGGCACCGGTGGCGGCGCTTCTTTGCGCACCTGGCGCGCCAGCCAGGAACGGTAGGCATACACCCCCGCGACAACCACCACCAGCATGATGGCGGTTCGCAGCGCCCATTGCGCATAACGCTCGGCCTGGCTGCGTCGCATGAGTCTCTCGGAGCCCCCAAAGGCCTTAGATGCTCATTGTACGGCGAAAAACAGCGGGCGAATGGCTAATGTAGCGGCGCGCGCCAGCAGGGCTGCCGGTACCGCTTTGCGCGCGGGAAGCGGACCTAACTTGCGCCCCGGGGGTGCATATCCGGTTTCAGGGGAGGCTGCTCAGAAAACTAGGGACTGGTTGGGATCTCAGATGAGCTTAGCTGGAGATCAGCGGACAGTTTGCACCTAAATGCAGCAGGGTGCCCGTGGGACTCCGGTGGTAGGATTTCGGTTTTTACGAGGAACTGAAACTCTTACCACAAGGAGAG
>Ga0315268_10002252_pt1 | contig 21929 bp, 18 predicted proteins | sample C1_top_MG_FD_204535 | JGI IMG/M metagenome (GOLD analysis project Ga0315268, IMG submission 204535) | Sediment microbial communities from Yellowstone Lake, YNP, Wyoming, USA - C1_top | ecosystem: Environmental > Aquatic > Freshwater > Lake > Sediment | place: USA: Wyoming | collected 2017-08-01 | reverse complement strand
TTGAACCGCTTGGATTTACGGTCTGAATATCGCACAGGGATGTGTGACCCAATTTCTGAGTTTTACGTTCCCTGCCTGCACAATTCTAGCATCTACAAGCGTGCTGTCGGATATTTCCGGTCAAGCATATATCTAATAACCGGTCCTGCAATCGTTGATTTCGCGCGTCGCGGGGGAAAAATTCAACTAGTCTGCTCGCCCGAACTAAATGCTCGTGATTTTGACACAATCAGCACAAGCTCTCTTGAGCGAGAGAATGTTGCTAAGACGAGACTGGTCGAGGAGATAGACGAGCTTCTTGCGGATTCATCCACCGAATACCCCATTCGTGTACTGGCAACGCTGATAACTGTAGGTGCCCTAGAAATCAAGATTGCTCTCCGTTCGCCTTCTCAAGGACTATACCACGAAAAAATTGGCATATTTATTGATGAAGCGCTTAACCGCGTAAGCTTCATTGGCTCCGCCAACGAATCATGGAGTGGTTGGCATCCACACGGCAATTTTGAATCTGTTGAGGTTTTTTGCAGTTGGCAACATAGGTTGGAAGATGAAAGGTCTGCGCGCCACGAGGCAAACTTTGATCGGCTCTGGGCAGGTAAAACGCTAGAGGTGCAAATAATTCCTTTCCCAGAAGCCGCTCTCCACTATCTTTGCAAGCAGGCTCTGAAAGGGCTTGATGAAGCTGAACAGGGCCTTTCATTGCTTCTCTCACTACGATCAGCCAAGCGCACACCATTGCCACATCAAACCAGCGCGATTACTGCGTGGAAAAAGCAAGGGTGCCGTGGAATTTTTGAACATGCCACAGGCAGTGGAAAAACCTTCACTGCACTTGAGGCAGCGCGAGGCCATTTGGATAAAGGTCTACCAGTGCTGATTCTTGTGCCAAGTCGGCTCCTACTTGAGCAATGGGTGGGTGAAATAAGGGCCGAACTGCCTGATGCAACCATTACCCTTGCTGGCGCAGGCAATGATCGCTGGAAGGAGGCGGGACGGCTACGACGCCTTAGCGCCCCAGACGCCATTGGCCCGCGCGTTATCCTCGCGACGATGCAGACAGCCGCCACCGAAGCTTTTCGGCTTGGTATTGCCCAAGGCGCACACCTGATGATTATTGCCGATGAAGTACATCAGATCGGTAGCCCTCACAACGCGCAGTGTATGCAAATTGACACAGGGCCACGTTTGGGACTTTCGGCAACACCCAAACGTTTTGGCGATCCTGAAGGCACCGCCAAAATACTGGAATACTTTGGCCCCGTCGTTCCACCCGCCATCACATTGGCAGACGCGGTTAAATCAGGGCGATTGGTTGAATATGAATACCACCCCCACCCTGTCCACCTCAACGCTGAGGAAGCTGACAACTGGAAAGCGCTCACTCGTCAAATCGGTATCGAAATACTCAAAATGCAAAATAGGGAAGGCGGCGGTAACTTATCAGAGCGCGCAAAAATGTTGCTTATACGCCGTTAGCGTATTGCCAAGAAGGCTTCAGCCAAACCGCGTCTGGCTGCACAAATAATCAAAAAACACTAAGCCGACGGGCAAAGCTGGCTAATCTACTGTGAGGACAGCGAACAATTGCAAGAGACGATGGGGTTAATCAGAGTTGAGGGAGTAAACCCAATCGAATACCATACTGGCATGGAAGGCAATCGAGATGCCACACTCGACTGGTTCCGCGAATTCGGGGGCATCCTAGTTTCCATAAAATGCTTGGACGAAGGTGTTGATATACCAGCGGTTACTCACGCACTAATCTTGGCCTCTTCGCAAAACCCTCGCCAGTTCATCCAGCGCCGTGGCAGGGTACTTCGAAAAGCACCCGGTAAATATTTGGCGGACATTCATGATGCAATTGTCGTTCCTGTCAGCATGGATGACGAGCCGGAGCAATTGTCGCTTTTGAAATCCGAGCTTTTACGGGCCATTGAGTTTTCAAACTCGGCGCTAAACAAATCAGCCGGTGCTGAACTACGTGAGATCGCCCGTAAAATGGGCTTTGATCCAGAGGAATCTGGAAATGACGGGATGGAAGAAGAGGAATAATGAACGACAACCCCAAAGACATGGCCTTGGAGGCATTACTTGCTGCCGCGCACGAAGCCGCACCGGATTTGCATCCCGATTTATTGAAAGCTGTTTATCAGATAGAGAAAACCTACCAGTTCGACCGGGATCGGGAGTCGCCATCCAAGTCCATGCAAAAACTCATTGATGAAGAAATCAATGCTAAGTCATGGGGTGGTCAATGAAGCTCAAGCGCCTGTCCATGCGAAACTTCATGCCCTATAAAGGGGATGTGGTTCTTGATTTTCCACAAGACGCATCGCGTAATACGATGATTGTTTTTGGCGATAACATGAGGGGGAAGACTAGCTTACTCAATGCCATTCGTTGGACTTTTTATGGAAATGCCATGGGGCGCCACCTGCGACCAATCCTATTACACCAAATGCCCAATCGTGAGGCGGCCAGCGCTGGGGACTGGACAATGGAAACCCGCATTGAATTTGAAGCCGATGGCTGTCAATACGATTTGCGGCGGGTGGCAGAGAAAAAGCCTTTGGTGGCAAAACCTGAGCGCCCCGAGGATTTTCTCGTCTCCATTTACATGCAAAAGAATGGGGCAGCCCTACTGGGCGATGAAGTTGACGCCGAAATCAATCAATTTTCGCCAGAGCAAGTTTCGCGCTTTTTTCTCTTTGATGGCGAATTGCTCCAGGAATACGAAGAACTACTAATTGAAGGGAGTGAACAGGGAAAGAAGATCAAGGAGGCAATCGAGCAAGCCTTGGGTGTACCCGCCCTTATTAATGGGCGCGATGACATCTCAGCCATCTTGAAGAAAGCTCAAAAACTACAAGCTCAAGAGGCATCCCAAATTAAGGGGATGGAAGGGGTAAGCGAGAGTTATCTGCAATGGACAACCAAACGCGAACGCTATGAAGCTGACACAATCAATTTGCAAACCCGTTATAGCTCTATGCGCGATGAACGCTTGGCTCTTGATGATGAGTTGGAAAAAGTGGATGGGGTTTATCGTCAGAAAAATGAACTGGATTTCAACAAATCCAGGTGCGTTGAAATCGAAGAGGAAATCAAGCAGAAAATCCTTATGCGCCTGCAATTGGCAGGGCAGGCTTGGTGCGACTTACTAGCACCACGACTCATCGCCAAGCGTGAAGCACTATCTTTAGAGCAAAAGCGCATGACGGATTTAATCGGCAAGCGCATCCGTATTCAGGCGCTCATAGACCAGGCCACGCAATATTTGGCTAACTCGGTTTGCCCTACCTGCAATCGACCAACTGCGGAGGAGAAGCGCGCGCCCAAGGAGCGGGAGTTGGAGAATTTGCGTGCCGAGTTGCTTAGCCTTGGGGGTGACGATCAAAACCTTGCCGATGTTACTGTGCAATTGCAGACCTTAAGCAAGCTTATTGGACAAGGGGTAGGCGAAAGGCTTTCTGATACAGATAAAGATTTGGCCCGCTTAGAGCGCGATCTCGCCAAGATCGAAAACAAGATTGAGGAGTTGCGCGAGAAGACAAAAGGCTTTGATACCGATGAAATCATGAAGAAACGCTCGCTCCGTGATCACTTGAATAAGGATGAGATGCGCATTTCTCTCGACATCGAAGATCGGAAGGTAAAGATTAATGAGGCAGACAAGGAGCTTCGCATTCTTTCTCAGCGTATGACGATGTCCAATGATTCACAGCGGGGCGCGCAAATGGTCGATCTGTGCGAAAAGCTTTATGCTTCTTTTTCTCTTAGCATCGAAAGATTGCGGGGCGCTTTGCGCCAAACGGTGCAGGCCAAGGCGAGTGAAGCCTTCCGCGCGATGAGTACGCAAAAGGCATATCAGGGTTTGCAGATTAACGAAAATTACGGTTTGACAATACTCGACCAAAACGGGCAAGAAGTGCCGTTGCGCAGTGCTGGGGCGGAGCAAATTGTAGCGCTCTCGCTTATTGATGGTTTGAGCCATGCCGGTCGCAGCGCTGGTCCCGTGGTGATGGACACGCCTTTCGGACGGTTGGATACCAAGCATCGCAAGAATATCCTGGCTTACTTGCCCAACTCGGCCAGCCAGTTGATATTGTTCGTACATGATGGGGAAATTCGCGGCACGGACGATTTAGACGTGCTGGCGCACCGGATCGGCGGGCGATATGAAATCAAGGAAATTTCCCCAAGCCATTCAGTCTTGGAGCGCCGTTGATGAATATGCAAACGAATGATGATTTAACTAAATTGTACCTTAGCGAGAAAACCCACGCCAAACTTAAACGTCTTCAAGAAGAGAAGCATTTTCTTGAGATGAAGGATGCATACCGCTTTGGGATTGCTTTGGCGATCTCACGTGGGATCCGCCCCCCCGAAATCGCATCACCAAAATCTAACGGCATATACAGCATCTCACAGATCGACCCCGACCGCTCAATAGCCTTGGCTATTAATCTATTGATGGATACGGAAGACGTATCACCCTATCGCTGGGTAGAACGCTTAGCAGAGTGGGGTATCGAAGAGCTGGCTCGAGAAAGTCAAAAGGGTCAGATTGATTTTGTAAAACTATTGGCCACCGCCAAGGAAAAAGCTGAGACCCTTTAAAATATGCAGCCCATACGCGTATATTTACTGGTTCATTCAGATGCCGGGTGGGAATCTTCTGTCCACCGTGACCTGGAAAGTTTGCGTGAAGCATGGAACCCATATATGGGCCGTGGTGACATCACCGGCGTTATACATGTTGGACTTGATCGATCGGAAACAGAGTCCTTTGAATCGTGTGCCGTGCGTCATCGTGGTCACATGCTTTTGTCTGCCAGCGCCCGCTGGGCTTTTATGTCTGTATGCGAATGCGCTGCGCGTGCCGTGGGTGAAGCGGCAGGCATTCCACTTTATGTGGCCATAAATGGTTGGGGTTACGAAACAAGCCCTGAAGGATTGGGACTGGCCAGTTCCGAGTTAAAATCAGCCTCATATATTCAAGAGCAACTGGGCGGGATTCCTCGCCCCTTTGCAGATCTAGAAAACATCACATTCACTAACTGGTTAGAAAACCTTACTCGCGACGATGCGGATTTGGCTATGGCTGCCAATAAGGCGCAGATTGTGGATGAAAACAGTTACTGGGAGGGCGAAGCCTGCCTGGCAGCTCCATTGCGCCATGCTTTGGGGCTTTACCGCTACCGTGTTCTCTCAAAGAATGACGAACCTGATGACCCCATGGCCGTTATTCGTCATGCCCCCCCGTGGCTTCTACAGGTAAGCCTACAGAACCTGAACCTTTCGGTGCGCGCATCCAACGTGCTTGCGGCTGCAACTTTTTCAGTTGTTGGGGACGTCACCAATATTTCTCTGGAAAAGTTGCAAAAACTTCCCAATTTTGGGCGCACATCTCAACAACATTTTGCGGAACGGTTACGGGCTGCTGTTGAACGCGGCCCCAGCATTAGCACTCCAAGCGCATCACATCCAACGGCAACGGGGGCATTAAATGCTGTTGCTTCAAATTCATTGAGAGCCGAAAAACTGGGTTCACAATTTCAAAATCAAAGCACCCTAGCCTCAGTCATTCTAGCAGCTGTTTCTTCGCTTGATTCCGGTCGTGATACGGTACTTTGTGGCCGCATGGGGATAAGCGTTGACCCCATGACCTTGGAAGAACTTGGTGGTCGTATGGGAGTTACCCGTGAACGAATTCGACAAATTGAAGCTAAGGGTATGCTTCTGATAGGTCGTGACACGATTTGGAAGGACACCTTGGAAACCAAGCTGTCCCATTTACTTGATGAGCGCAACGATCCTTTGCCATTCTCAGGATTGGCCATTCTCGACTCCTGGTTTCAAGGGATCGAACAAATGCAGCGCCCTTTCGGCTATTTGCTTAAGCACGAGAATATTCTCGATCAGCGCTTCTCACTTTTACAGGCCAATAGTCAATGGTTTGTCTCTCGATTGTCTCAGCATGAATGGGACTTGGCGGTGAAACAAGCCATGCATTTATTGGAAGGCGGCGTTGCCCAAGGTTGGCGTCAAGCCGAGGCACGGCAACGCGTTGAGGATTTTCTCAGTGGCAAGGGGCACGAGTTACGCCCCGAACTGTGGGCCACAGTAAAGCGCTTCGCCCATTTTTCTTCGTCACGTCCTGATAGCGAGCCTGTGTTGGTTAGTTATGGCCGAAATGTTGAGGCTTTAATCGAGGCTGTTCTATCCACATCCGAGCATCCTCTACATTATTCGGAAATCGCGCATCGCATAGCGGAAGGTTATGGCAAATCCTTTGAGGTGCGGCGCGTCCACCACGCTGCGACAACGTTAGCTTTCCTCTATGGCCGGGGAATTTTCGGCTTGCTCAAACATTGCCCCTTGAGCAGCGATGAGTTGGAGTTGGTTCGCGAGGAAACTCAAGAAATAATTGCCCAGGGTTCCAGAGGTCGGCAATGGACTTGTGCTGAACTAGTTGATGTTTTGAGTGCGCAAGGGTTGGATTTTGATGGTCGGATTAACCGCTTTATTATTAATATTGCTCTTCATGATTCATCAGAGCTCACCTATCTTGGCCGACTTGTGTGGACTCAATCCACTGACGCTCCTTTGGGAAGCGCCCATCGTATTAATATGCGACAGGCAGTCACATCCCTTTTACTGCAAGCGGGCAGGCCCATGACAATCCCGGAAATTAAAGAGGCATTGCAGCGTGAGCGAGGACTTAGCGATTTTTTTCAACTATACCCCAGTGGCTCGCTTATTCGTGTGAGCCCTAGTCAATGGGGGCTAATTGAACGTGATTTCCCACTGAATAGTTGTGAACAGGCACAATTAATCGAGGCACTCCAGAGCCTTTTGCGCGAACAAAACAGGGGAATCCATGTGAGCGAAATTGCTGCTTGCCTTGATGGAATTTTTGAACCCATATCGCGTATCAAATACCCAACTGCAATTCTCTCTCTGGCCCAGCGTAGTGGCCGCTTGAGCGTGTCTGTTGGCGATTACCTGTTTTTGCCAGAATGGGGCGAGCCACGGCGCATGCAGAAATCACAGGCTATTGTTGAAGCGATAAAGCAAGCAGGATCGAATGGTCTAAGAGCCAGCGAAATTGTAAATTCGGCTTCGACTATATTGGGGCGCCCGGTTGAGCGGGAAGCCATCTATAGCGCACTTTCGGCAGCTGGCGCACGTTTCGATGAAAATATGCAACGGTGGATATTGCAAGATACAGAAGAAGACGAGGATGAAGAAACCATCGCATAGCGAAGGAAGCCCTAGCGGGGTGGTGTATCCGGCATTCCCGAAAGTTGGCGAAACAAATTGACGATGCATGATGAAATCTGTTCGCTGCGAATTTACTCTGCCAACGAAAGAGGCTACCGTAGGTTTGCCTGCTATGGAGCTTCCATTTTTTATGGGATTTGAGTCGCCCCTGGTTTCTTGGACATTCCTGCATGTCTGCTATTGAGCGAGTTGAAGGACGGCTTCGGGTCGAGAGTACGCAGTCGCGTTGCGGGAAAGCGGCTATTCGGGATGATTTCCGCACCTATGGCCGGTGACGATTCCATACCGGCCGTTGGTACATCGGGATGCCACCGGCAGCAATGGCCGAGAAAGCATCAGTCGAGGGCCGCGCCACGAATGAGTTCTTTTCGGCCAAACCGGCCGTTCAGTTGAAAATTTATCGGTGACAGGTTGCGCACCCACCCTCCTAAACACCAAACTTGTTTCATCCCGCCCAGCCGCGGACAGAGATTCGCGCAACCTCAACCCCTGTTCCGGGATAACCCGATGTCAGGTCGAGGCTGCGCGATAGGGGTCTTTTAGACCCCTCTTCCAAGATCACGCAAGGTCGAAGCGATCCAGATTCATCACCTTGGTCCATGCCGCCACGAAGTCGCGGACGAACTTCTCCTGCGCGTCCGAACTTCCATAAGCTTCAGCCAGAGCCCGCAGCTGGGAATTCGAACCGAAGATCAGATCGACGCGGGCACCTGTCCATCTGACTTCGCCAGTCTTGCGGTCGCACCCTTCGAACACATCTTCAGCGTCCGCCACCGGCTTCCAGCTTGTGCTCATATCGAGCAGGTTGACGAAGAAGTCGTTGGTGAGCGCCCCCGGCCGCTGGGTGAAGACACCATGCTGGGACTGTCCGACGTTGGCATTGAGGGCGCGCATGCCACCCACCAATACCGTCATCTCGGGCGCGGAGAGCGTCAGCAACTGCGCCTTGTCGAGCAGCAGTTCCTCGGCAGAAACGGCGTACTTGGCTTTCTGGTAGTTGCGGAAGCCATCGGCGATCGGTTCGAGCACGGCGAAGGCGTCCACGTCGGTCTGTTCCTGCGAGGCGTCCATGCGCCCCGGCGTGAACGGTACCGTCACGGCATGGCCCGCTTTCTTTGCAGCATCTTCGACACCGGCGCAGCCGGCCAGCACGATCAGGTCGGCCATCGAGACCTTCTTGCCGCTCGCGTTGAATTCACTCTGAATACCTTCGAGCTTTCCAAGCACTTTGGCCAGTTGCTCTGGCTGGTTCGCTTCCCAGTCTTTCTGCGGCGCCAGGCGAATACGCGCACCGTTTGCCCCGCCACGCTTGTCGGAACCGCGGAAGGTAGAGGCGGACGCCCAGGCGGTTGACACCAGTTCGCCAATCGACAGACCAGAGCCAAGGATCTTGCCCTTGAGGGCGGCGACGTCGTTATCATCGACCAAGGCATGATCGACGGCGGGGATGGGGTCTTGCCAGACGAGCGCTTCGGCAGGCACTTCCGGGCCAAGATAACGCGAACGCGGACCCATATCACGGTGCGTCAGTTTGAACCAGGCGCGGGCAAAGGCCTCTGCAAACGCATCCGGGTTCTCGTGAAAACGTCTGGAGATTTTTTCGTACGCCGGGTCAAAGCGCAGGGCCAGATCCGTGGTCAGCATGGATGGCACGGTGCGCTTGGAAGGATCATGGGCATCCGGTACGGAATTGGCACCTGCGCCATGCTTCGGTATCCACTGATGGGCACCGGCCGGGCTCTTCGTCAACTCCCAGTCGTAGCCGAACAGATTCCAGAAGAAGTTGTTGCTCCACTTGGTTGGCGTGGTGGTCCAGGTTACTTCCAGCCCACTGGAGATGGTGTCGCCGCCCTTGCCCGTGCCATAGCTGCTCTTCCAGCCGAAGCCTTGTTCTTCGATGCCGGCTGCTTCGGGCTCAGGACCGACCAGTGCGGCATCGCCGGCACCGTGGGTTTTACCGAAGGTGTGACCACCGGCGATGAGCGCAACGGTTTCTTCGTCGTTCATCGCCATGCGTGCAAAGGTCTCGCGAATGTCTTTGCCGGCAGCGACCGGATCCGGGTTGCCGCCCGGGCCTTCCGGGTTGACGTAGATCAAGCCCATCTGCACGGCAGCAAGCGGATTTTCAAGGTCGCGTTCGCCGGAATAGCGCGCTTTGTCGTCCAGCCACTTTTCCTCGTTGCCCCAGTAGACGTCGATCTCCGGCGCCCAGATGTCCTCGCGCCCGCCGGCGAAACCGAAGGTCTTGAAGCCCATCGACTCCAGAGCGGCGTTGCCCGCGAGAATGATGAGGTCAGCCCAGGAGATTTTCTTGCCGTACTTCTGCTTGATCGGCCAAATCAGCCTGCGCGCTTTGTCGAGGTTGACGTTGTCGGGCCAGCTGTTGAGGGGTGCAAAACGCTGGTTGCCGTGCCCTGCGCCGCCGCGACCGTCACCGGTGCGATAGGTGCCCGCGCTGTGCCATGCCATGCGAACGAAAAAAGGGCCGTAGTGGCCAAAATCCGCCGGCCACCAGTCCTGCGAATCGGTCATCAGGGCTTGGAGGTCCTTCTTCACAGCCGCGAGGTCGAGGCTCTTGAATTCCTCGGCGTAGTTGAAGTCCTCGTCCATCGGATTGGACTCGGGGGTATGCTGGTGCAGAATTTCGAGGTGCAACTGGTTCGGCCACCATTCGTGGTTCGACGTATCGCTTCCGGCTTTGTGTACAAACGGGCATTTGTTGTCAGACATGGTTATCTCCTTGTGGTTGTTGAACAAGTTACAATCTTCATTGTAGAGAGCGGTAGAAAATAGTGCCAATTGATTAAACAAATCACATCGATTGTCATAAGCTATCAACAAGAGGCGACGAGCTGTTCAGCAGCAATGGCCGCAATCTTTACCTTGTCGTGAATGCAAGGGAAGCGTTGATTAAATGACAAACCGTCATTCCGGCGAAGGCCGGAATCCAGGAAATTCAAAGCACTGGGCACCGGCTTTCGCCGGTGCGACGAATAAATCAGCGGTTTTCTAGACAAACGCGGGATGCGCCCATGCATGAATTGCTACAGCTTAGAAGCTTGCCGAATCTCCTAATCCCGGTACGGTTACGTTCCAGTTCATTTTATGGATATTGTCGGCCAGTGCCTGGGCGGCGTGGGCCTCGCCGTGAACCACGAAGGTTTGGGCGGGCGGGTGCTTGAACTGCTTGAGCCAGTGCAACAGATCTGCCTGGTCGGCATGGGCAGAGAACCCGCCTATCGTATATATTTCCGCCCGCACGGGGATGTCGTTGCCGTAAATCCGGGTTGTTTTCGCGCCATCCACCAGGCGTCGGCCTAGCGTGCCTTGGGCCTGAAAGCCCGTGATCAGAATGGTGTTCTGCCTTTTCCCAAGGTTGTTGATCAGGTGGAATTTGATGCGACCCGCATCGCACATGCCGCTGGCAGAAATGATGATGGCGCCGGAGTGGATGCTGTTCAGCGCAATGGATTCTTCCGCGCTTCCGGTAAAGGTCAGCTTGAGCGGAACGTGGTTTTTATCGCGCCAGGCGTTCAGTTCCTTTGCTTCCTCGTCGAACATCTCCATGTGTCTCATGGTGATGGCCGTAGCCTTGGTTGCCATGGGGGAATCCACATAGATCTTCAGGTCCTTGAACCGTCCCTGGCGCGTAAGCTGGTAGAAGGCATAGATGATTTCCTGGGTTCTGCCTACGGCGAAGGCGGGGATGATGACGTTGCCTTTTTTGCGCTGCAAGGTGTTGTTGACCGCGTAAACGAATTCATCCATGGTCGATGGCATGTCTTTATGCAAGCGGTCGCCGTAAGTGGATTCGATGAACAGGATGTCTGCTTCATCGATTACGGTTGGGTCACGCAGGATAGGACGGTCCGGCTGCCCCAGGTCTCCCGAGAAAACCAGCTTGGTTTGTTTGTTCCTGTCTTTAACCCAGACTTCTATGATGGCCGAGCCCAGGATGTGGCCGGCATCCCGAAAACTGCAGTTGACAGATGGGTGGGGTGTAAGCCGGGTGTCATAAGAGACGGCTTGCAATTTCCCCAGGGTGGTTTCCGCTTCGGCCATGGTATACAGCGGAACGGCTTCCTGCTTGTGTTTTCTGTCTTTACTTTTCTCCCGGCGGCGGTTCTCGCGCTCGGCTTCGATTTCCTGGATATGAGCCGAATCCGGTAGCATTACTTCGAGCAGGTCGGCAGTGGCGGTGGTGGTGTAGATCGGCCCGTCGAAACCGTTCGCCACCAGTTTGGGTAGCAGGCCGCTGTGGTCGATATGGGCGTGGGTCAGCAGGACAAAGGCTATCTCCCGGGGGATGAATTTGAAGGGCTGTTCATTAAGTTTGTCTGCCTGGCGTCCTCCCTGGAACATTCCGCAATCCACCAGAAATTTGACTTCCCCGGTTTCGACCAGATAGCAGGAGCCGGTGACTTGCTGGGCGGCGCCGAGGAAAGTTATTTTCATTGTTAGGTCCTTCCGTCAGATCGGGTAGGGCAGGGGCAGGAATTGTAAAACTGGGCCGTCCGGCGATTTCCAGCGTATATCTCCCGCTTCCACGCTGCTGGTGGGGATCACCGCCAGCAGGTCGAAGCCGCCGCCCGGCGATGCTTGGACGTTGACCGCCATCCCCGCCGATTGTTCAGCACCGAACAATTCGTCTCCCGGCAGGGGGGGCGAATCTGAGTCGAGATGAGCCAAATACAGGCGACGTTTGACCTTGCCGAGGTATTGCGTGCGTGCCACGATCTCCTGGCCGGTGTAGCAACCCTTGTTGAAGCTGACACCGCCGAGGGCCTCGTAATTCGCCATTTGCGGGGTGAACTGTTCCTGCGTTTGCGGCAGGATGACGGGGATGCCTGCGTGGATATCCAGCCATTCCCAGCAAACGCCGCCCACCGGTTGCGCTTCCTTGCTTAAATCATCCCACAAAGCCGGACCTTGTTCGGCCGCAGTGACGATTTCGAAACGCGTTGCCCCCAGCCTTATGATCGTTGCCGCGTCATGCCGGCTTACTCCCATGGCATCCGGAGAGAGCGCGCCGAACCGTTTTTGCAGCACCTGTTCAGCGTCGATCCCCGCCATGCCGAGGCGGACGAATTCTTCGCTGGCGTCACGAATCTTGACCTTGGCGCGAAGTACATACATGGTGAGGCGTTTCTGGATGGCGGCCTGCAGACTGGCTGGCAACTGGAGCAAATAGCCGTTATCGTCCCGCCACAGCATAAAACTCGCCAGCATCCGTCCCTTGGGTGTGCACAGGCTGTTGTACTGGGCGCGTTCTGCAGGTAGCCTGACGTCGTTGGTGGTCTGGCCCTGCAGGAAAGTCTGGCTCTCCTCGCCGCTGATGCCGATTATGCCAAGGTAGGAGAGGTCTGTGAGTATGGTGCCCGATTGCGTGGACTGCAATTCTTCCGCAGGATTGCCAAAATGCAGGATTTGATCGTTTTCGATCAAGGCGCCCTCTTTCGAGAGATGGTCTTTCCAGATGGGATTCATGTTTTGCCGATGTGTATGGAGTATAAGGATATGGCGGTTAAAATAAGGCCATTTGAACATTTTTACAAGGCTTGCGGGTGGATACGCTAAAGATCGAAGTCGGGTCGTCTAAACAGTTCGCTACCCTGCTTGTCGCGATGCACGGCTTTGCTGCGGCGATTTTCTGGGTGCTCCCGCTACCGTATTGGCTTGCCGCCATGCTGATGCCCGTTTTTCTCGGCAGCGCGGGGTACCACATGAAGCGCGACTGTTTTCGCAGATTGCCGCGCTCGCTGGTTGCCTTGCGGCTCCAGGCCGATTGCCGTTGCGATTTTCAAACCCGTGCAGGTGACTGGCATGAAGCCGTACTGCTCGGCAGCAGTTTTGTTTCCCCCAATTTGACCGTGCTGAATTTGAAGCCGGTGGGTGGCCGACTTGCCAAACACCTGGTGATCCTGCCGGATGCGGTGGATCCTGAAGATTTCAGGCGCTTGCGGGTGTGGCTCAAATGGCGCTGCCGGTAGTTATTTTTCGGGCGGGGTCAGCACCGTGTTTTTTGCTTCCGGCAACTGGTCGGGGTAATCCCGGCTGTAATGGAGGCCACGGCTTTCGTGGCGCAGCATGGCGCATTGCACGATCAGATCGGCGGTGAGGACAAGGTTGCGCAGTTCGATCAGGTCGTTGCTGACGCGAAAATTCGCGTAGTACTCATTGATTTCTTCCGTGAGCAGTAGAATGCGGTGTTGCGCCCGTTCCAGTCTTTTGTTGGTGCGCACGATGCCCACGTAATCCCACATGAAGCGGCGCAGCTCGTCCCAGTTGTGGGAGATGACGATCTCCTCGTCGGCGTCGGTGACGCGGCTTTCATCCCATTCCGGCAGAGTGACGGGCGCTCTTGCCGGTTGATCGAGGATGTCCTTTACCGCGGCCTCTCCGAACACCATGCATTCCAGCAATGAATTGCTGGCCAGGCGATTGGCGCCATGCAATCCGGTGCAGGCCACCTCGCCGACTGCGTACAGGTTGGGGATAGTGGTGCGCGCCGAGAGGTCGGTCAGTATCCCGCCGCAACTATAGTGGGCGGCCGGTACTACCGGTATCGGCTGACGCGTGATGTCGATGCCTAGCTCCATGCAGCGGCCATAGATGGTGGGAAAATGTTCCTTGAGAAACTTTTCGGACTTGTGCGAAATATCGAGATAAACGCAGTCCAATCCGCGCTTTTTCATCTCGAAGTCGATCGCCCGCGCAACGACGTCGCGCGGCGCCAGCTCGGCACGCGGGTCGTGTTCCGGCATGAAGCGGGTGCCGTCGGGCAGGAGCAGCAGGCCGCCTTCGCCCCGTACCGCTTCTGTAATCAGGAAAGACTTGGCATGGGGATGGTAGAGACAGGTGGGATGGAACTGGATGAATTCCATGTTGGCCACCTGGCAGCCTGCGCGCCACCCCATGGCAATGCCATCGCCGGTGGCAACATCGGGGTTAGTGGTGTAAAGATAGACTTTGCCTGCCCCGCCGCTGGCGAGCACGGTGTGCCGTGCGGAAAAGGTCTTGATCTTGCCGCTGGCGTTGTCCAGCACGTATACACCATGACAGGCGTTGTCCCGAAGTCCGAGTTTTTTGCCGGTGATCAGGTCGATGGCGATGTGGCGTTCCAGCAGCGTGATATTGGGGTGGTTTTTAATCTTGTCCGCCAGGGTGAACTGCACGGCATGGCCGGTGGCATCGGCGGCGTGGATGATGCGGCGGTAGCTGTGGCCGCCTTCACGGGTCAAATGGTAACCGATGCTGCTGCCGGCATCCTTGGTGAACGGTACGCCTTGCCTGATTAGCCACTCGATTGCGGATCGGCTGTTCTCCACCACAAAGCGGGTGGCTTTTTCGTCGCATAATCCGGCACCGGCGATCAGCGTGTCTCGAACGTGCGCTTCGATCGAGTCTTCATCCGTCAGCACCGCGGCAATGCCGCCTTGCGCCCAGTCGCTGGCACCATCCAGCAAAGAGCGCTTGGTGATAATTACCACCCGCTTTCGCTCTGCGAGATTCAGTGCCAGGGTAAGTCCTGCGAGCCCGCTACCGATGACCGCCACATCAAAATCCAGCATACGACTTTTCACGCCCTAGTGGGCGCGCCTCTTGCCCGCTAGGGCGTAGAAAATCGGAGTACCCTTGTCTCGCCGTGGTCGCTGTGAAGCAGCGGGAACCCGGCGGGGACACTCTTTACGGGTGTGGTGCATACGACTTTTCACGCCCTAGTGGGCGCGCCTCTTGTGCCCGCCAGGGCGTAGAAAATCGGAGTGCCCTAACGGTGCAGGCCTTTTTCTTGGTTTTTTCATCCAGGAAATGATAGCACGCAACACATGCAACAGGGTTCAGTAGGCAAGTAGATTGTCTTTGTCAATAACCTTATTGGGATGTGAACTATTCAGAAATTGCTCTGTCTTTAAGTAAAGGGTGCGTTCCCTGTAGCGGTTGAGGGCGCTATACTGAACTATCTCTGGCATGTGAATTCCATGCCGGTGATAGGGATAAGTATAATAACGCTGCTTTCAGGGAAGGCCCGGATGGGTGATCGTGAAATTGACCAGCAACTGGTTGAGCGCGCGCAACTTGGTGACAAGCGCGCTTTTGGGTTGCTGGTGGAAAAATATCAGCGCAAGCTGGGGCGTCTGCTGTCGCGCTTTATTCGTGATCCGGCCGAGGTCGAAGACGTGGCCCAGGAGGCATTTATCAAAGCCTACCGGGCTCTGCCTTCGTTTCGGGGCGAGAGCGCTTTTTATACCTGGCTGTACCGGATCGGAATAAACACCGCCAAGAATTTTCTGGTGTCTCAAGGCAGGCGAGCACCGACGACGACGGAGTTTGACAGCGAAGAGGCTGAAGGTTTTGAGGATGCGGAGCAGCTTCGTGATATCAACACGCCTGAAAATATGTTGATGAGCAAGCAGGTTGCAGAAGCCGTGAACAAGGTGATGGACACCTTGCCCGAGGAACTTAAAACCGCGATCACACTGCGCGAGATTGAGGGCCTGAGTTACGAGGATATAGCAGACATGATGAATTGTCCTATTGGCACGGTGCGATCGAGGATTTTTCGTGCCCGCGAAGCGATTGCCGAAAAATTGCGGCCCATGCTGGGCACTGATAAAGACACGAGGTGGTAATCATGGTGGAGAGTCAGATATCTGCACTGGTGGACGGCGAGTTGGAGCGGGACGATGTTGGAGAATTGCTGGACATGATCAAGAAACAGCAAGGCTTGCAGCAGGATTGGCAGATGTTTCACTTGATCGGCGATACGTTGCGGCAAACGCCGCCTCTTTCACCTGGTTTTAACCTTCGGTTTGCCGAGCGGTTGGCAAAAGAGCCCACGGTTTTGGCGCCACAGCGGTTTTTGCAACGCAAGCACCCATTGATTGCCTTGTCTGCTGCTGCTTCGGTTGCGGCGATTTCTCTGGTGGCCTGGGTGGCGCTGCAGATAAACACTGAAACCAGTGCTGTCGGATCGACCGCGAAAAATGCCGCCGCAGAAACCCGTCTGGCTAGTTCCGAGCCCGCCATCAACGTCAATGGCTATCTGATTGCCCACCAGGAATACTCACATACCGTGCAGGAACCCAGCCCGTACCAGCGCGCGTCTCTTGAAAAACCGCAGGGCGGGGGCGAATGAGAGCTTTACTTTTTGCAGTAGCCGTACTGGTGGGTTTTCCCAGTGTGTCGCAGGCGGATGCGGCATATCAGGCGGATGCGCTGGGATGGTTGAAGAAGGTTGCCGCCGCGGCACATCAGCTCAATTACACCGGCACATATATCTATCAGTATGATGATCACGTCGAAACCAGCAAGATTACCCACATCAAGGATGAAAGCGGGGAACACGAAAAGATCGAAGCGCTGGATGGTTCTCCGCGGGAAGTGATCCGCAACAATGACGAGGTGCTGTGTTTCAAGCCGGACAACAATGCTTCCGTCGTGGTCGAGAAAAGAAAAATCCAGATGTCTTTCCCCGCGTTGCTACCTAGGGAGCTTGGGGGTATCACCGAGAATTACCGGGTCAGGTTTGCAGAACAGGGCCGTGCAGCAGGCCGCACTTGCCGGGTGCTTGTCTTGGAGCCCAAAGATCAATACCGTTATCGTCACAGGATCTGGACTGATTCGGCCACTGGCTTGCTGCTGAAAGCCAGTACGCTTAACGAAAAGAACGAGGTGATCGGCCTGTTCACCTTTACCCAGATCGCAATTGGCGGGCAGATTGACAAGGCGTTGCTCAAACCGAATATTTCCGGCAGAAAAGTGGTGATTTCCAGTGAAACGGAGGCCGCAACGGAGCTTCAGCAAAACGAAGTAACCTGGGTGGTGAAGCAGCCGCCTCCCGGTTTCAACCAGGTGACGGTGATGAAGCGCAAGATGCCTGGGAAAGAAATGCCAGTGCAGCACCTGGTGTTTTCAGATGGACTGGCGATGGTTTCGGTTTTCATCGAGCCCGCCGCGGCCGGAGGGAAGCCCTTGCAGGCGGTGGTAACCCGCCAGGGTGTGATCCATGTTTATACGCGAATGGTGGCAGACCACCAGATTACCGTATTGGGTGAAGTGCCAGCTCATACCGTGATGCAAATCGGAAACTCAGTCGCCAAAAATTAGGCTCATTCCATGATTGAAACCCAAGCCGTCGTGATGAAAATAGAGGATTCCGTTGCCTACGTTCAGGCTGAACGGAAATCGAGCTGTAGTGGCTGTAGTGAAAGCAACTGTGGAACATCGGCTCTGGCTAACTTTCTTGGGCAGAAAGCACCACTTTACCGTGCCAACAATGAGCTTGGCGCCAGGGTCGGCGAACGGGTGGTGGTTGGCCTGGAGGAGTCGGCCTTGTTCAAGGGCACTCTGCTGCTATACATGTTTCCCATCCTGCTTTTGTTTGTCGGCGCTGTGACGGGTGGCGCCCTTGCTGTCACAGCCGATGCCAGGGAAGCCGGCTCGGTTGCGGGCGCTGTCATCGGTCTGGCGGCGGGCTTTCTCTGGTTGAAAGTAATTTCGACCAGGATCGGACTAGAGAAGAAATTTCAGCCGGTCATACTGAGCCGGATCGACGGCGCCCCGCTTCGTTTTGTTGAGTTTGAGGGTGGTTTGAAGAAGTGATGCCTTGTAATTTTTTTCAGTGAATAACTTTGTTGGAGCCCCAATTTAAAATGAAGAAATTACTGTGTGCCTTTTGTCTACTTTCGTTTTCCGTATTTTCCCATGCCAAAGATCTGCCCGATTTTACCGAGCTGGTAGAAAAGCAGGGGGCGGCGGTGGTAAATGTCAGCATCACCCAGATAGTCAGTCATGAGGCGATGCTCCCACAAATCCCCGATCTCTCCGAGGATGATCCGTCCCTCGATCTTTTTCGCCGCTTCCGGCCACCTCACGGCAATCATGGCCCGCGCGATTTTGAGACGAAAGCCCAGGGCTCGGGCTTCATCATCAGCGCTGACGGTTACGTTCTTACAAATGCCCATGTGGTGGATGGCGCCGATGAAGTGACGGTGAAGCTGATCGACAAGCGCGAGTTCAAGGCCAAGGTGATAGGCAAGGACCGCCGGACGGATGTGGCGTTGATCAAGATCGACGCGGTTGCTCTGCCCAAGGTCGTCATCGGAAACCCGAATCAGCTCAAGGTGGGGGAATGGGTGGCGGCGATCGGTTCGCCATTCGGCTTTGAAAACAGTGTTACTGCCGGCATTGTCAGCGCAAAGGGGCGCTCACTGCCGCAGGAAAACTATGTGCCTTTCATCCAGACCGATGCTGCAATCAATCCGGGAAATTCTGGCGGGCCGCTGTTCAACCTCAAGGGCGAGGTGGTCGGCATCAATTCCCAGATTTATAGCCGTACCGGCGGCTACATGGGGGTGGCATTCGCCATTCCCATCGATGTGGCGATGAACGTTGCCGATCAAATACGGATACACGGAAAAGTCAGCCGCGGCTGGCTCGGGGTGATGATCCAGGATGTGACCAAGGAACTGGCCGAGTCATTCGGTTTGAAAAAGACCGAGGGAGCATTGATTGCTGGAGTCGAGAAAGGCGGTCCGGCTGACAAGGCGGGCATGGAGCCGAGCGACGTAGTGATGATGTTTGACGGCAAGCCGGTGGGCAGCGCCAGCGAACTGCCTCTTCTGGTCGGCGCGGCCAAGCCGGGCAAGTCGGTGTCGGTGCAAGTGTGGCGCAAAGGGTCGCTCAAAGAATTGGCCCTGGTCGTGGGCGAGGCGCCTAGCGAGAAAGTGGCGCAACGTCATCCCGGCAAGGCCGATAGCCCTGCCGGCAGGCTGGGTCTGAGTTTGGGCGAACTCTCTGCTACGCAGAAGAAAGAACTGCAAATTTTTCATGGTGTAGTGGTGGAAAATTCGCAAGTACCGGCATCCCACTCAGGCATCCAGCGCGGTGATGTGGTCACGGCCATCAATAACCATGAAGTTAAAAGCGTGGAGCAGTTCAACCAGGTTCTTTCCGGCTACAAGGCGGGACAGAACATTGCTCTGCTGGTACGCCGCGGGGATACAGCTCTCTTTGTCCCGCTCAAGATGCGATGACTGGGTGTGATGCAGTCGTGTTGACGGTGTTTAGCCGTGAATACTGCCACCTCTGTCATGACATGGTCGCGGCGCTTGAGGCGCTGCGCCACCGCTATTCTTTTACTCTGGAAGTGGTCGATGTGGGTGACGATGCAGCACTGGAGCAGCGATACGGCCACCTCGTGCCGGTGCTGCTCGGGAACGGCCAGGAAGTCTGCCATTACCATCTCGACCCCGCCGCGCTTGATGCTTATTTTGCCAATATCCTGTAAAATCCGGCTTTCCTAAAGAAAAGGGCACCGCAAAGTGCCCTTTTTTACTGAGCAAATATGAAGCACATCCGCAACTTTTCCATTATCGCCCATATCGACCACGGCAAATCCACCCTGGCTGATCGCATCATTCATCTCTGCGGCGGCCTTTCCGACCGCGAGATGGAAGCGCAGGTGCTGGACTCCATGGATCTGGAGCGCGAGCGCGGCATCACCATCAAGGCGCAGACCGCCGCGCTGGAGTACAAGGCGCGCGATGGGCAGATTTACCGGCTTAATCTGATCGACACCCCCGGCCATGTGGATTTCTCCTACGAGGTGTCACGTTCACTCGCAGCTTGCGAGGGAGCGCTATTAGTGGTGGACGCCTCCCAAGGCGTTGAGGCGCAGAGCGTGGCGAATTGCTACACCGCCATCGAACAAGGTGTGGAAGTGGTCCCGGTACTCAACAAGATCGACCTCCCCAGCGCCGAACCAGCGCGGGTGATCAAGGAAATAGAGGATATCATCGGTATCGACGCCACCGATGCAGTGCTTGCCAGCGCCAAGACCGGCGAAGGTGTGCAGGATATCCTGGAAGCGGTGATCGTACGCATTCCCCCGCCCAAGGGTGACCCCAAGGCACCGCTCAAGGCGCTGATTATCGATTCCTGGTTCGACAATTATGTGGGTGTGGTGATGCTGGTGCGGGTGGTCGATGGCGCCTTGAAGCCCAAAGACAAGATCAAGCTGATGGCGACCGGGGCGACCTTCCTGTGCGAGCAGGTCGGCGTATTCACCCCCAAATCCCAGCCGCGCCCGCAGCTTTCCGCCGGCGATGTGGGCTTCGTCATTGCCGGCGTCAAGGAGCTGAAAGCCGCCATGGTGGGTGATACCATTACCCTGCAGGACAACCCGGCCAGGGAGGCGCTGCCCGGCTTCAAGGAGATCAAGCCGCAGGTGTTTGCCGGTCTTTATCCGGTGGAATCCCACGAATATGACGCCCTGCGCGATGCGCTGGAAAAACTAAAGCTTAACGATGCCTCGCTACGCTACGAGCCGGAGACCTCCCAAGCTTTGGGATTCGGTTTCCGTTGTGGCTTCCTCGGCCTGCTGCACCTGGAAATCGTGCAGGAGCGCCTTGAGCGCGAGTACGGCATGGACCTGATCACCACCGCGCCGACGGTGATCTATCAAGTGCTGATGCGCGACGGCGAAGTGCTGGAGATCGAAAATCCATCCAAACTGCCGGATCTTTCCAAGATCGAGGAAATCCGCGAGCCGATCATCAATATCACCATCCTGACACCACAGGAGTATGTCGGTGCGGTGATCACGCTGTGCACGCAAAAGCGCGGCATGCAGAAGAATATTCAGTACATGGGGCGGCAGGTGATGTTGTCCTATGAAATGCCGATGAACGAAGTGGTAATGGATTTCTTCGACAAGATGAAGTCGGTTTCACGCGGCTACGCTTCGATGGATTATGAGTTCAAGGAATATCGAACTTCCGACTTGGTCAAGGTGGATATTCTGATCAATGGCGACAAGGTAGACGCCCTTTCGGTGATCGTTCACCGCGCCAACAGCCAGTACCGCGGCCGCGAGCTGGCCGCCAAGATGCGCGAACTGATCCCGCGCCAGATGTTCGACGTGGCGATACAGGCGGCGATAGGTTCGCAAATCATCTCGCGCGAGAACGTCAAGGCGCTGCGCAAGAATGTGCTGGCGAAATGCTATGGCGGCGACATCTCGCGCAAGAGAAAGCTGCTGGAAAAGCAGAAGGCCGGCAAGAAGCGCATGAAGCAGGTGGGTAACGTCGAGATCCCGCAGGAGGCATTCCTGGCAATTTTGCAGGTGGACAACAAGTAGTGTGAGTAATGGGTAATGAGTGATGGGAAGATGGTTTTACATCACCCATCACTCATTACCCATCACCAAAAAGGGTATTGAATGAACTTTCCGTTAATCATGCTGATTGCGCTGGTAGTTACCGGCGTCACCTGGTTGTTCGATATTTTCGTGCTCAAACCAAAGCGGCTACCGGACTCCAAAGAGCCTCTGATGGTCGAATACTCCAAGAGCTTTTTCCCGGTTATTCTGGTGGTTTTCCTGCTGCGCTCATTTCTGGTCGAGCCCTTTAAAATTCCCTCGGGTTCTATGATGCCGACCCTGCTGGTGGGGGATTTCATTCTGGTAAACAAATACACTTATGGTATCCGCTTACCAGTACTCAACAAGAAAGTCATTGAATTCAACCAGCCGCGCAATGGCGATGTAATGGTGTTCCGCTACCCGGAAGATCCTTCTCTGGATTACATCAAGCGTGTCGTGGGTGTGCCGGGAGACAAGATCAGCTACCACAACAAGC
>Ga0315268_10002250_pt1 | contig 21936 bp, 23 predicted proteins | sample C1_top_MG_FD_204535 | JGI IMG/M metagenome (GOLD analysis project Ga0315268, IMG submission 204535) | Sediment microbial communities from Yellowstone Lake, YNP, Wyoming, USA - C1_top | ecosystem: Environmental > Aquatic > Freshwater > Lake > Sediment | place: USA: Wyoming | collected 2017-08-01 | reverse complement strand
TGATTGCGGATCTAACACGGCAGGGTTATTTGCAACCTGCGAATAACAACTGTGACTATCAATGTAACTCCTGTCCGACAGGAATGATGTGCACTTCAAGGAACACTGCCAAAATATGGGCAGTCACACAAAAAGGATGTCGTTTGATCAATTAAGATGGGAGCAAGTTCATTTATCAGGCTAAATAGATTTCAGATCGAGTGATAAGAGCATTTCTAAGTCCCTAAAAGAAAAAGGGGTTGAAGGAAAAATGACAACGAGAATAATTTGCGTAGTAAATGATACGGCTGAAAAAGGGTCAAACCTGCAGAGCGAACATGGACTTTCTTTTTGGATCCATACAGAGCATGGGACTGTTTTATTGGATACCGGTCAGACCCCAGGTGTGTTTTTACATAACTTCAAAGCCTTGAAGCTTTCTTTTCAAGACATTGACCTGTTGGTCTTAAGTCATGCACATTATGATCACACCGGGGGGTTGGAAGCAGTTCTTTCAAACAATACCAAACTGACTATTTTTGCCCATCCGGATTTATTTCGTTCCCGTTATGCTCTTCGTCAGGGCGAATATCAATCAATCGGATTGGCGCTAGATCAGTCTTCTTTAAAACAACGAGTCAAATTGAATCTCAGCGACGCTCCCACAGAAATCCTCCCCAACCTTTGGACAACGGGAGGAATTTCAGAGCGTCCTGAACCGGTAGGGGGCAGCGCTCACTTGTTTATTCGCAATGGGGCTGATTGGCAACCTGATCCCTATCGCGATGATATTTCTTTGGTGTTAAGAACAAATCAAGGTCTGGTCGTAATTTGTGGTTGCTGCCATGCCGGGATTCTTAACACCCTGTTTCACGTAGAGCGAAAATTTAAAGGGCCGATCCTTGCAGTTTTGGGAGGCCTTCACTTGCTCTATGCTGAGGATCAATATCTCGAGCATGTTGTTGATGTATTAGATAAACGCTTTCCGGATATGTCACTTTATCTCAACCATTGTACCGGCGAGAATGCTTTTAAAAAGCTGGCTAACGCTTTCGGCAACCGAGTTAAAGCCTGCCCGGCTGGAACGATTGTCAACTTCAATGATTAATTAAAGGTATCCAATGCAATTCGAAGTGAAAGAAAACACTCAACCTACCCAATCGGAATTATCTACTAACCGCCGCAACTTTGTCGCCGGATTATGGCATGGCGCGTTTCTGGCCTTTGGCATGGCGCTGACCGATCCAACAACCGTCATTTCCGCTTTTGTGACTAATTTAACCGGTTCAACCGTCTGGGTGGGCGGTCTTTCCACCGTATTGACGGTGGCAGGAGCGCTGCCGCAGCTTTTCGTGGCCCGCTGGCTTGAGCCCAAACCCCGCAAGCTACCCTACCTGCTGGCCGCCATTTCCCTGCGAGTGATTAGCTGGGGAGTCCTGGCCTGGCTTATTTTTACTACAGGCACCCAACATCCGATAACTTTGGCCTGGATATTTGTGGGAATGTTGGTCATCTTTTACGCCGGAGGTGGCCTGGCCAATATACCTTACACAGATATTATCGGAAAAGTCATCCCACAAAAACGTCGAGGCGCATTTTTTGGCGGCAAAGGCGCATTGGCTGGGCCACTCTCTGTAGGCGCAGCGTTATTGGCACGGCAAATTCTGGCGGATGTGCCCTATCCCAATAATTACGCTTTGTTATTTGGGTTGGCTGCTATTGGTTTAGCCATTGCCTCACTGGGTTTTTGGGCGATACGAGAGCCTTTATCAACCGCAGTAGAAAATACAATGTTGTCCTGGCATGAATATTGGCATCAACTCCTGAGCGCCAGTCGGCACATGAAAGAATTGATTGGGGCACAACTTTTAACTGGTTTCAGTTTAATGGCGCTGCCGTTCTATGTGGTTTTTGCCATAAAACAACTGGATGCTCCCGCCGGGGCTGTGGGGTGGTTCTTATTGGTGCAAGTAGTGGGTGGCTCACTGTCTAATTTGATTTGGGCAAGAATAGTCGACCGTTCTGGCAGTCGCCGTATGTTATTCTTTTGCGCTGTGATTTCAACTTTGACACCCATTTTAGCTGTTGCTCTCAGCCCATTTGGATGGATAGCAATGCTTCCAGTATTCTTCTTTGCTGGCGCCATTACCAATGGGCGCGGTGTGGGTTTTCAGAGTGCGCTGCTAGAAATAGCTCCATCGACGGAACGAAGCACTTATGCAGGGCTCAATGCGGTTCTAACCTTGCCAGTCGCTTTTTTGTCACTTGCAGCGGGATATTTCCTACAGCATTGGTCTTATACGGCTCTCTTCCTGCTGGCGGCTGCATTCGTTGGGGTAGGAGCGATTGTTATTCATCATTGGGCAAATAGATCATGATCTTTTTCCTTGGAAAAACTTTGTACTTTACAAGGCCTAATATACCTGGTACCAATATTATTCATGAAAAGGTAGGTAATCCATGCTGATTTTTGTTTCGATTCTGGTCGTCACCATAATATTTGTAATTTTACTTGACTGGTTCATTGCACGTATGTATCGCAATCCGAAAAAATCACACCAGACGACTCCGGCGGAATATAATATCGCCTACGAAGAGGTTCGCATTCCCCTTTCAAAACACTCACAACTTTATGGTTGGTGGATTTCTGCGTCGCCAAATGCGCCAACGATCATCTTAGTGCACGGTTGGGGACGAAATCTTTCTCGAATGCTCCAATATATTGTTCACTTGTATCCATTGGGTTACAACCTGCTGGCGTTTGATGCACGCAACCACGGCAACAGTTCGCCTGAAAAACACCCAACTGTGGAAACTTTTTCAGAAGATACCCTTGCTGCCATTAATTTTATTGTCAAATCAGGTCTGGCTTCTTCATGTGAATTCGGCATTGTCGGTTTGTCTATTGGTGGGGGAGCAGCCATTAATGCTGCCAGCTCCGACAAACGAGTTAAAGGCGTTATTACAGTGGGAGCGCTATCTCATCCCAAGGATGTCATGGAATTAGAATTTCAAAAGAGAAATATCCCTAATTTCATTCCGCGGTGGCTCTTCCGCTATATAAAGCTTCGCTTTGGAATAGATTTCAACAGAATCGCCCCGGTTAACAATATTTCGCGTGCCATTGCGGATATTCTCTTAATCCATGGCGGTGAAGATACTACAATTCCACTCGCCCAAGGGCAGATGCTCGAAAAAGTTGGCAACTCCGAGAAAATCCATTTATGGGTGGTTCCCGGCAAGGGTCATAGTGATTGCGAGACCTATCCTGAATTTTGGGATAGAGTGGAAGCGTTTCTACAAATGGCCATTGCTGTTTCCTGAAAAGATGGCTAAATTTGAGGCGGAGAAAGAACGAAACTAGTATTCCGTCAAAACTAATTTAGCGGAATGGTGCAAAACTTGCTCACCAACCAGGAAATAAAATCTGGCAGGAGAGAAGCATGTACCAAAAGTACTTTATTATATTAACCGCCGAAGAACGGCAGCAGCTTGAACAATTGCTTTCATCCGGGACTGCTCCAGCCCGAGTCATCATGCATGCCCATATTTTGCTCAAATCGGATTGCAGTGAAGAAGGGCCAAACTGGACATACAGCAAAATACAAGAGGCCTTCAACGTTGGGGCCCTGACCATTGCTAATGTTCGCAAACGGTACATTAAAGAAGGTTTGGGGGCGGCACTCAACCGTAAGAAACCGGACCGGGAGTACGAACCCTGTTTAGATGGAGAAGCTGAAGCCCATTTGGTGGCTCTGGTGTGTGGAAAACCACCTAATGGTCAGGAACGTTGGATGTTGCGGCTCTTACAGAAACAGATGGTTGAACTCACCTATACAGACACTGTTTCCCATGAGACGATCCGCACCACGCTCAAAAAAATGAACTTAAGCCTTGGTTGAAAGAAGAGTGGTGCATTCCCCCCAAGGAAAATGCTGAGTATGTTTATCATATGGAAGACGTTTTGGAGGTCTATAAGCGTCCTTAGGATCCAAAACGGCCACAAGTATGTATGGATGAAACCAGCAAGCAAATGTTAGCCGATACACGGGAACCCATTCCAGCTAAATCTGGATCGTCTGAAAAGTATGATTATGAATATAAACGAGAAGGGGTGTCCAATTTGTTCATGTTCTTTGAACCGTTGATGGGCAAAAGACATATCAAAGTGACGGAACGGCGAACTCGAATCGATTGGGCTGTGGCAATGAAAGAACTTTCGGACGTTTATTACCCAGATGCAGAGGTAATTGTGGTCGTAATGGATAATCTCAACACGCATTCGGCAGCTTCGTTTTACGAGGCATTTGAACCGGAGGAAGCGCTCCGTTTGGTCAATCGTTTTGAGTTTCATTTCACACCCAAACATGGCAGTTGGTTGGATATGGCGGAAATTGAATTCAGTGTTTTAAGCCGCCAATGTTTAGATCGCCGGATGCCTAATCGAGAATTTCTGGAAACCGAGGTAAAAGCCTGGGAAGACGAACGCAATCATCAAGTTGTTAAAGTTCAATGGAGGTTTACAACCGCAGATGCCCGCATAAAGTTAAAACATCTCTATCCACTAATTCAGGTTTGACAGTCTACTAGCTGCAAAGAACTATCCTGTTGTGCCTGTGAATGTATCGAGGGTATCCATACCTCTATATCGAAAAAAAGCCCCTTACCATCTAAAAGAAGCTGTCGCATATTCTACACGAGGCGTGTTTCATTTGGTACATCGCGTTTCGCCCTATTGAAATAAAATCTTAGTCATAAATTTTCTGCTTCAGGGAGAAACCATGAAACGTAAATTTCTCTTGCTGGTACTTACTGCCTCGCTCGTGTTGGCAGCTTGCGCACCTGCAGCCAAGGTGCCTGCGGGTACGCTCAACATCACTGTCAGCATTCTCCCCCAAGAATATTTTGTCGAGCGCATTGGTGGTGAATACGTTAAAGTCAATGTGATGGTCGAACCCGGCGCCAACCCGGCCACCTATGAACCTAAACCAGGGCAGATGGTCGCGCTTGCTAATGCGTCCGCGTATTTCAGCATTGGCGTGCCGTTTGAAGATGCCTGGCTACAAAAAATCCAGGCTGCCAACCTTAAGATGAAGATGGTAGATACCACCCAGGGCATTGAACGCATCGCCACCAACGACGGAGGATTCGATCCCCACATCTGGCTTTCGCCTGCGCTCGTTAAAATCCAATCCCAAACCATTTACAACACCCTGGCTGAGCTTGACCCGGCACACATAGACCAATTCAAAGCTAATCTGGATGCCTTCCTGTCCGATATTGACCAATTGGATACCCAAATCCGCACCACAATTGCAAACACCAGGAGTAAAAAATTCATTGTCTTTCATCCAGCCTGGGCTTACTTTGCCCGCGATTATGGTCTCGAGGAAATCCCGATTGAAGTGGGTGGGCAGGAACCCAGCGCGCAGGAATTAGCTAAATTGATACAACTGGCAAAAGACGACAACATCAAAGTTGTCTTTGTCCAGCCAGAATTCAACCAGGAGAACGCCAAAACGATTGCCAGGGAAATCGGCGGAGAGGTACTCTCTATTGATCCACTGGCATCCTATTGGCTTGCCAATCTACAAAAAGTAAGTGACACGTTTGCAACGGTACTGAACCAATAATTTTATTGATTATCGAGGCGACTGTCAGGGAATTGTTTGAAAATACATCTTTCAACAATTATCGGCTTGTTTGATCTCGCAAAGTGTGTAAAAGGAAGTGTTCTATGAAGGATATCTCAGCCCCCATTCTCTCTGTCCGCAGTTTATATGCCGGATATGAACAAGAGAATATCCTAGAAGACATTAATCTGGAAGTCTTCGATTGTGATTTTATCGGCCTGATTGGACCCAATGGCGGCGGAAAATCCACTTTACTCAAGGTGATCTTGGGATTGTTACCACCCCAAAGTGGGCAGGTGAGCATTTTGGGCATGGATGTACACCAGGGACGCCGTTACATTGGTTATGTGCCGCAATTTGTAGAATCTGACCGTGCCTTTCCCATCTCGATTTGGGATACCGTCCGTATGGGTCTTTTAAGCGGTTGGCGACTGTTTTCACGTCTTTCAATACAAGAATCGGCGAAGATTGAAACGGCTCTTGACCAAGTTGGAATGCTCAATCTGCGTCAGCGAGCAATGGGTGAACTTTCCGGCGGGCAGCGCCAGCGGGTATTCATTGCTCGCGCATTGGTTTCTGATCCTAAAATACTGCTACTTGACGAACCTACTGCTTCGGTGGATCCCAACGTCACCAAAGATATTTACGAACTCTTAAGCCAGCTCAATCAAAAGATGGCTGTTTTGCTTATCTCGCACGATATGATGGCAATTTCAGCGTATACCAAAACCATTGCCTGCTTGAACCGTAAACTGGTTTATCACAACAGCAAAGAACTGACTCGCGAAATGCTTGACAGTGTCTATGGCTGTCCAGTCGATTTAATTGCGCATGGCGTTCCGCACCGCGTTTTCGCAGTGCATGAGGAGAAAACGCATGAATAATTTTCTGACAGCTCTGCAATTCGATTTTATGCGTAATGCCATCATCGCTGGTTTATTGGTGAGCGTGGCGGCGGGGATTGTAGGGGTGTATGTGGTGCTGAACCGCGTTGCTATCCTGAGCGGCGGTATCGCACATGCCGCATACGGGGGCGTAGGGATGGCTTATTTCTTCGGATTCGATCCCCTGCTCGGTGGTATGCTCTTCAGCCTGGTGGCCGCGCTGGGTATGAATATCGTTCAGCGCAAAACCCGCCAGCGTGCCGATACATTAATTGCCGTGATATGGGCGGTGGGCATGGCGATTGGTATTATATTCGTAGATCGCACTCCTGGTTACAAAGCGGATTTGATGAGTTATCTGTTCGGCAGCTTATTAGCGGTTTCACCGTTTGAAATTGTGATTATTGCCATTCTGGATGTGGTTGTCGTTTTGACGATTTTAGCAATTTATCCTGAACTTCTAGCTATCTCTTACGATGAAACCTTCGCCACTGTGCGCGGAATTCCAGTAAACGCCATTTCTCTTATTCTTACAGCGCTCATTGCATTTACGGTGGTGATGATGATGCGTGTTGTTGGGCTGATTCTTGTGATCGCCCTGCTGACTCTCCCGGCAGCAATCGCAGGTCTCTTTGCTCGCGATATGCGTTGGATGATGGTGATCGCTGTTGCTCTTGGCATGGTTTTTACCGTTAGCGGTTTGTGGCTTTCTTACCAGTACAACTTGACCTCCGGCGCAGCAATTATCCTGATAGCGGCAACAACCTATTTGCTCGCCTTGCTTCTAAAACACAAATTACGCTGGGCTTAATATCAACAATGTACTTTTGGCACGGCTTCGGGGAGGCAAAATCGCTCATTTTCTGCTTTACCTGTTGAGATTAGTTTACCTGCTAAGCGCAGTTCTCCAAGTACACGGCTGATGGAGGTGCGGTGTTACCGGCTTGAATAAATGGTGACGGAAGGCTTGAATAAATGGTGAAGGAACAAGGATAAAAAAAGGACCCGGGTGGGTCCTTTTTTGTTAGTCAAGGCTGGTCGAGTTCAGCAATGGCTTTACGGATCGAGCTTTCTTCGAGGAGCTGCTTCTGTTCAATCATTCCGACCAGGAGGGCGGTGGTACACAGGCGGTTAATTTGCCTGGGGATGCCCTTGGTGTAATCGTAAATGCGGGTCAGGGCATCGTCGGAGAAAAGGATGCTGCCCTTGTAGCCGGAGAACTGGACCTGGTGGCGGATGTACTCCATCGATTGGGTCAGGTCGAGGGGCGGGAGATGAAAGGAGGTGGTCAGGCGCTGGAAGAAAGCCTCATGAGAAGCCATGTGCAGGGTGCGGCGGAGTTCGGGCTGACCGACGAGAAGCAGGGCACCGAGGGACTGGCTGTCCATGTGGGTGGAAAAGAGCATGCGGAGTTGTTCAAAAACGTCATCGGGGAGCAGATGAGCTTCATCAAGGATCAGGAAGGGAGTACGGTGTTTGTTGACCAGCAAATCTTCGAGCGCCAGGCGGATGCGGGAGACCATTTTAGGGCGGGAAAAAGGCGGTTCGTGACCCAGGGCGGCCAGGAGATCGCGGTAGAGACCGGTTAGGCCCAGGAGCGGGTTGGCCAGGTAGATGACAAAGAAGCGGTTGGAGTCGAGGGAGGTGGTAAAGCGGCGCAGGGCGGTGGATTTGCCGCAGCCGGTCTCGCCGGTGACCAGACCCATGCCGCGCTGCTGGGTCAAATAGCTCAGGCGAGCGCAGAGTTCATTCTGTCCCTCGGCGGAGAAGAGATCGGAAGGTGGCATATCTTTCGCGAAGGGGGAGCGGGTGAAACCGTAGAAAGTTTGGAAGCTCATTTTTTATTCTCCAGAGGTAATTGAGCGAAACGTAAAGATCCGGCTTGCTGGCGTTGCTGCTGCTGGTATTCGGCCCGCAGCAGAGCCAGGTAATCGAGGGAGGTCTTGGGTTGGGTGGGAGCAGAGGGCTGCGAGCCGGGTGGAGTGAGGCGCTCAACGGCGATATGTTTTTCGCGCCCCTGCTGGACGACATTGGCGGTGCCGAAGCAGATGCCCTCCAGCCAGACCTCCAGGAGGCTGAGATCGAAGGGGTCGAAGCGCAGTTCAATCTGGCGGCTGACAAACTGGGGATCGACGCGGTAGGTGTTGCCCTGCAGTTCAATCCGCCCGTCCTTGCGCACCTTGCGTTTCTCGCGCCACAAGAAAGCTTTGCGCAGGGTCTCCCCATCCGCCTGGCGGACACTCGCGATCCCAGCCTGGTAGCGTTCGAGCGGGGACTGACCCGTTTCACTGTGGACTTTGCGGTGGTAAACCAGCTCCAGCCAGGCCCAGAAAGACTCGTTCAGCTCTGCCAGGGTCGAGATCCCCGAGGTTTCCACCTCTGGGAGGAGCATTAAGCGTGTGGTTTCGAAAAATCTCTCGATTTTTCCTTTCGATTCAGGCCGGTACGGTGCGGTGTGCTTGCAAAAGACCCCCAAGCTGGCACAGGCGGCGGCAAATTGGGTCGCGTGATATACGGCGCCGTTGTCGATGTACAAGGAAATCGGGAGTCCGCGTTTGAGAATCCCAACCTTGAGAACCCGCTCCAAGCGGGGCAGCGCTTCTTCAAAAAAGAACTCCCCGTGCGGGATGAGGCGAGAATGGTCGTCGAGGAAGCAGAACAGGTGGGCACGTTTCTTCTTGCCAGGCTGGTTCGGGTCTGGCAGCCAGGGTCCGACCATTGCATCCCCCTGCCAGATTTCGTTGGGAGCATCCCGCTCGAAGCGGTGGAAGGCGTGAGCGGACTGCGCCAGCAGGCGGCGGGTCTTGCCCTTCTGACGCAGGTGGCTGGTGAGGGTGTGAGCGTTGAGCGACTGGCTCAGTTTCAGCTCAGGATCGCGTTTGAGCAGCTCCACCAGCATGGGCGTGGTGCGAGCGGGCTGTTCCAGACGCAGCGCAATCGCTTTCTCCAACACTTCCGGAGCCAGGGCGCGTGGAACGCCCTTGTCCGAGCGCTCTTGCGGGCGCAGCGCGTCGAATCCGCCCTGCTGGTACTGTTTCAGGTACCTGCGCAAGGTCGTAATCCCGATCCGCTTGCGTTTGGAATAGGGGATCGCATAGTTCTGGCTGGCGATCTGGCGCAGCAGGCCCTCCACCTGCCCGGCGGGCAGGGGAGAAAACAGCAGGCTGGCGATCAGTCCATAGCGGAACAGAGCAATTTCCGTGTTCCGCTCGTGTTCTTCCTTAGCTGGGGTCATTTTTTGGGGCATGGGCAGAATCTCCTGGGTCAAAAGGTTGCCCTGGAGCTTACCCCTTCCCATTCCATCTGCCCATTGGGCAAACCGTGTGGGTGCTGCCGCTCTTACACCAACCGCCCTAAGCCCTGCCCGCTCCCCCACAGCCACAGGAAACGCAGCCGATCTTTCCAGCCGTATTCGACCAATTCTTCCCAACGCGTCTGGCCCCAGGCCAGCAGATGTCCCGCCGCGTGCAGCAGGGCCTGGACTGGGGTTTGCGTTTGAGCTGCCTCGCCATGCGGATCCAGCCACGTCGAACGGCTGTCCTGCTGCGCCAGCACCGTCTCCATGGCCCCGGTCCAGCGGGGTGCTTCTCCCCCCACCGACTGCCACCAGCGCTGTATCGTGCGCACATGCGGAGTTCCTTCCGCTGCCGCTCCCAATTCTCGCCAGGGCAGACCTGTTTCCGCCCGTTTCACGATGACCTTGCTCACCACCTCCAGCAAATACCAGCGATGGCGCAGCAGAAAGTCCGGGAGGGCCGACACTGTATGTTTGCAGACTTTGCACAGCCAGCGCAGGATCGGGATCCTGTAGGCTCGCACCCCATCCCATGGCTTCCGCCAGTACACCCCATGTCCCACCAGACACCCGGATGCCTGGCACAGCGGACAATCTACCAGCTTGTACAGACCACCTGCCGCATAGGCTGCCAGGTAGCCATTGACCCCGTCCCCAAAGGCAAATACAATCACATCGGTGTGTCTGATCCGAGAGATGGTCGCAAACCTTGTCGTCTCGGGTCAGACATTCCTTTCCCTGTCTGATCTCAGCCTCTCAGCATACCCCATCCCCTGCCTTAGAAACAAAAAAGCCGCTCTATTCGGAGCGACCCTGCTTATCCAATTAATTCGGCTTTCCCTCAGTCACCAAATAACTCAGCTAAAAGCTAAAGATTCCCGCCATTTTAAGAAGACGCGGACAGTGCGGGTTGCACCGACAGCGCTGGCTAGTTGAGTATGTGTGATACGCACATCAATCAATATCCCCTCGTCACAAGGATGGCCAAACTGAGCAGCCAGCAAGCCTAAAATACCCAATATTTTTTCGTCGAGATATGGACGGGCTTGCATAGCCGCCCAGCCTTCCATTTGTTGCAAACGGGCGCGTAATTTTTTCGTGAAATTGGGCTGGCGGCAGGCGGTCTCCCAATCCTGAATCGAAACCAACGCATCAGTGTGCGCCACAATTTGGACGTGACAGTTATCTGCCGGGTGGGCAATCAGCAATTGTCCCGGGCCGCTCAAACCAAGCATTACCGCCGCGCCATCCTGGTGAATCATGGTGGTCGCCAAAACGCCGTCCTGAACTTGAAGCACGACGTCTGCGTCTAGCAAAATCAGATCACCACGCTGGTAGCGACGCTGAATGGCTTCACGCGGAGCAACATTTGCCTGTTGAGACTCATCCAGAGTGCGCCTGATTGACTGTGCTATCACGTGGGGTGGTGTTTCACTCGGAAAAACTGCTCGCGCCCCAGCCTGATACGCTGCAAGTGTCAGAGCGGGGTCATCGGACTGGTTCCAGGCTACCCAGAGCAGGTCTGGCAAAGGATTCGGGGGGTATTTTGCATCAAGGATTTGCAAAGCGGCATCTGCTGAAATTGCCGCAGGCAAGGTTCCTGCAGGTGGCAGAATCAGTGTCATGTGGGCTTGTTTAAATGCATCTGCTACAGCATCAAGTGGGTGAATATTACCAAGAAGGAGGAGAAAGAATAGTTTCATTTTTTTAATTATGGATACAAGTTTCTTTTCCTGGTTTCAGCCAGAGACAGAATATGTCTTCACAATAAGTATAGTGTAAGTGCCTCAAATTTAGCTGCACCGACTATTAGATTTCGGATCTCAACGTTGGTGAGAACGGCTAACGCATAGACATACCATTATCTACGCCTGATTTAGGAATACCCGACTTATGGCCGCGGCTTCTTGTAAGACTTTTATGACCGGAACGCCCGCCTGCTCAGCCAATCGAACACAATCGTCGAATTCAGGAGTCGTCTGCATAGTTTCACCATCCAGGATCTTGAGCTTTACCAGAACTTGCCCATAACAAGTTTCGATAGTGCGCATTTCCCGTTCTGCCTCATGCCGACAAATGGGTCTCACCCTAACTCCCAAAGTGCTTGTTTCTCGTAGGAGAAGATTGCACAAGGCCAGTTCATCCTCTTTCCGTGCAATCACAGACAGTTTGATCGCAGGTCGATTTTTCTTCATGAAAATAGGTGTGAAATAAACATCTAATGCACCAGCCTGGAAGAGCTTTGCCATCACGTGCCCGAAAATCTGCGGATTCATATCATCGATGTTTGTTTCGATTTCCAGATGGGATCCGTGAGCCACATCTTGGGTACCAATCAGCACTCGTAGAACATTCGGCCACTCCAAGTCTCGTCGTCCGGCGCCAATACCGACCTGCTTCAAATTCATATTGGGTTGGTGAAAAGTAGCCAGGGATGCCAGAATTGCAGCGCCGGTCGGAGTAACCAACTCAACCGTGGCTTTCGACGAGATGACAGGTGCTTGCGCCATACGAATTAACTCCAGAGTAGCTGGAGCTGGCAGTGGAAGCAAGCCATGCTGCGTGTTAACCTGCCCGGTTCCCAAAGGAAGTGGAGACGAGAAAACAGACTGAATGTTGAAATATTCCAAACCAACTGCCGCACCGACGATATCCAGGATCGAATCCACTGCACCGACTTCGTGGAAGTGTACTTCTTCGATAGATGTTCCATGGACTTTAGCTTCGGCTTCAGCCAACTTTTGAAAAATCTTTAGGCTGGTTTGGCAAACGGGTTCAGATAGACTGCTCGATTCAATCAAATTTCGGATATCACCCAGATTGCGATGATGACCATGATGGTGATCGTGTTCTTCCTGATGTTCATGGATATCCAGTTTTAACAGAGTCGCGGCTAAGGCTCCCTTGTGAACCTTCACCGCTGTTATGCCTTGGAATTCGGGCAGGTTAAGCCGTTTGAACTGCTCTGAAAGATGCGCTACGTGCAAGCCGGCGTCCAGCAATGCACCCAAAAACATATCCCCGCTAATTCCGGAGAAACAGTCACAGTATAAAATGGTCATAAGGGCAATCCTTCGTTCATGCTGCCTAATCGGTATCCTTGCAGATCCAGGGCAACGTAGAGAAATCCGATTTGCTTAAAATAATTCACCAGGTCTTCGCGAATATCCAATAGTTTCTCAAATTGATCGGGCTCGACTTCAATACGTGCCAGCTCCTGAAGATAGCGGACGCGTAATATTTCAAAACCTTTCTCGTGCAAATAGTTTTCTGCGCGAGCAATCTGATCGAGTGCCTCTGCGGTAATAACCGTACCGTAAGGGATCCGTGTCGCCAGGCAGGGCGAACTGGGCTGGTCCCAGATTGATAAACCGAATACCTTTGCCAGTAATCGAATTTCCGCTTTTATGAGCCCATTTTTAGCCAATGGACTGAGGGTTCCGGTTTCCTCTACCGCCTTACGACCAGGGCGGTAATCCGTCTGGTCATCCGCGTTCTGACCTTCAAGTACTACCCCATAGTGTTGCTCCCTGGCGTAATTCCAAAGGCCATGAAGGATATCTGTCTTGCAGTAATAACAACGGTCGATCAGGTTGGCGCGAAAATCGGGATCCTGTAGCGGGTCATTGGAGATCGTTTCGTGTTTAAACTCATGCTCTTCAGCAAAATCGGCTGCAGCTTTTAGCATATTGGGAGGATCTAAGCGGGAAACGATCGTGACTGCGACCATCCTTTCTCCAAGCACTAGCGATGCGGCATATGCTAGAAAGCTGCTGTCCACGCCGCCAGAGTAAGCAATAACCGCAGAAGGGAGAACAGCCAATTCACCTAACAGGGATTTCCATTTGAGAATTAAGGATGCTGAAACTCCTGCGTTTTCCAGAACCATAATCGAGTGTTCATCGAGATTCATGTTCATCCTCAACGGTGGACAGGCGGTTAATTTTTGCAGCAAGACAACCAGCGCCATAGCCGTTATCAATATTGACCACAGCTACGCCACTGGCGCAGCTGTTCAACATCCCCAACAGCGCGGCGAGCCCTTGAAAACTAGCCCCATAGCCTATGCTTGTGGGAACAGCAATGATTGGTGCAGAAACCAACCCTCCTACTACACTGGGCAGAGCACCTTCCATCCCGGCTGCGACAATAATCACTTTTGCCTTTTGTAGATGAGGTAGATGGTCGAGAAGGCGATGCAGACCGGCAACACCGACATCATAGATGCGCTCAACCTGGTTGCCCGTCAGTTCAGCTGTAATAGCCGCCTCTTCTGCGACTGCTATATCTGATGTTCCCGCTGTAAGAACGAGGATTCCGGGCTGCTTGATTCTTTCCGAATCTTGATCGATATATACCACCCGGGCAGATGGATGATAGCTTGCACCTGGCAACCGATCTTGAATTTGTGAATACATTTCCGCATTCACCCGGGTCGCCAAAACCTGTTGGTTGTGGTGCTGGAGACGTAAAAATACTTCTACAACTTGATCCGGTGTTTTTCCCTCGGCGAAAATCACTTCAGGAAAACCGGTCCGCAGCAAACGGTGATGATCTAAATTGGCGAACCCATCAACCGGCTCATAAGGAAGCATTTTTAGCGCATCAATGACCTGATCTACTGTACAATCTCCCTGCTTTAATTCCTCCAGGAGAGAACGAAGTTTTTGCTGTTCCATAGAAAGAACCTCATAATAATTACAAGTTTAGTACGGATATTTTATTTTACCAGTACTTAATCCGCGCCAAAGATATGGATAGAGATTTCTCTGATTATTTGCTTACAAGATTAGCTTTGATGAGTAGAGAACGATCTGAGAGAATTTTTCCAGGAGTGCTCTCTGCGATGATTTGGTGTTTCTCGTCCAATACATACACGCGGTCGGCTGTCGCTTCAACAATCGCCAAATCGTGTGTCGACAGGACGACCGTTTTCCCGGCTTTACCTTGCGCCAAGATAAAATCCTTCAACCAAGATACACTGCGCGGATCCAATCCAGCCGAAGGTTCATCCAGCATCCAGACCACGGGCGACAGACTGAGCACAGATGCCAGGGCTACCCGTTTCTTTTCTCCCCCTGATAACTGGTGGGGAGGCCGGTCGCGCAGTTTTTCAATATGAAGTGCGAGCAGCGCTGATTCAACTCGCCTGGCTACTTCGGCTTCGTCTACTCCTAATTGAAGCGGGCCAAACGCAATTTCGTCCCAGACAGAGGGCATAAACAACTGCGCATCGCTGTCCTGGAACACAAATCCCACCCGAGAACGAAAATCGAAATTGAAACGATCGTCTCGCAAAGCTTGTTCCGTCAAATCCTGGCCAAAAGCTTTTATTCTGCCGCTGGTTGGAAAATACAATCCATCCAGGATCTTGAGCAAGGTGCTTTTCCCCGAACCATTTGACCCGAGGATGGCCAATTTTTCACCCGGATGGATCGTAAGATCGATATGGTCTAATGCCGAAATCTGATCGTTGTAGGCAAAACAAAGATCCTTCACATCGAAAATAGGGTCGCCACCGTTATTTAGAAAATCCATGCAAATCCTTTTGTCTATTTCAAAAGATCAGCGCCCCAACCAGATTGCCGCGGCGGTAACGAAGCTAACGACCAGGGCAGCCGCCCAGTCAAACCAATGCATGCGAAAACGATCCATTGTGCGTGGATATCCTCGATATCCGCGCGATTCCATCGCCAGATACACTTCGCTGCTCAACTGCAAGGATTTCCCTAACAGGGTCCCAGAAGTTGCTGCGATCAGGCGGCGCTCCTCCGCCCCACTCATCCGCCTGAGAATGCGGCTTTTGCGGGAAAGGAACATATCATTTGCGATGTGCAAAAGCAAATGGATGTAGCGGTAGGTCATCCCCAACACCAAGACGATGACATCTGGAACGCGCAGGATCCCCATTGCTTTCAAAACATTGTTCCAGGGGGTAGACAAAACGAACAGGGTTGCAAAGGAAACCGATGTTCCTACTCTCAATAACAGAAATAACGCAGTCATTGCGCCGGTGCGGGTGATCACGATCCCCAAGGGAAGGCTGAGGAGGGTGGGGCCGGGGGTGATAAACAGCGCCGGCAGTGCGATGATTCCAGTGAAAAACGGGATCAGGACCCAGACCCGTTTGAGAAAGAATCCCAGTGGCACCGCTGAAACAGCAGCCAGGAGCAGCGCGCAGACATACAAAGCCGCGATGACCGCCAGCTGATGAGACAGGCTGACCGCGAATAAAAGCATGAGCATTGCGATGACTTTTAGACGCGGATCTAAGGCCTGGAGCAAGCCTTTCTGCCGGGCGATTTTCTCGGCAAAAATGGATTGCTCCAGGGTGTTATTGATGTCGACCAGCGTGCGTTCGATAAAACCGCTACGACTTTTCGAATGAGCAGGTTGACTGGACTGGCTCACTTGTTGGTAGAAATTTCAGCTGTATTTTTCTTGCCGCTGGTCACCAACAAGCTGAACAACCAGACGACGGCCACGGTGATCAGAACTCCAACCACAGCCGATAAAATATAGGCAATATTGGCATTCCCTACGGCAGCGACGTCATAATCGGGCATAGGTGCGGACCAGAGTCCTGAAAGCTGTTCCAACCCCTTGGGGATGAAAGACAGCCCAAGGCTGGTGAGCTCTTCGGCTCCCCATTCACCCCAGGCCGTTCCCGGAGCCAACAGGCCGATCGGGGTGATGACGATCAGAGCAGCCATTCCAATCCACAGAGCGCGCCATTTGGCAAAACTGTTGGCTTCAGGTGCAAGCTGGGGTTTAATGACCATCGCCAATGCGGGTCGGTTGGCCCGCATCAGATAGGCTACCACCAGACCAGTCACCAGGGCTTCTACCACCGATGCGATCAAGGCGTGCGAGATGACCATCGCGGGGATCGATACGGACAAGGGATAGGGTGCATAGAGGGGTGTGCCATCGACGGTATGCCAGAGCAAAGGCTGGATGCCAAATTCAACTGCGGCGAAGAAGGATGCGATCGTCAGGCCGGCCCAACCGCCAACCGCCGCGCCTACAATTCGACGTTTAGAATTCAGGGCCTCATTTTTTGAAATGGCCTGATAAATGGCATACGTGACATACGGAAGTACAACAGCCATATTAAAGCAGTTAGCCCCAATGGCCAGAATGCCGCCATCCCCAAAGAAAAAAGCCTGGATCACCAGAGCGATCGAGACAGCGATGGTGGCAATTTCAGGCCCCAGGATGATCGCTGCCAGGGCACCTCCGACTGCATGCCCGGTGGTTCCACCTGGCAAAGGCACATTAAACATCATCACCACAAACGAAAAAGCGGCGAACAACGCTACAATCGGAATGTTCTTGGCGGACATTTTTTCCCGCAGCTTTTGTACACCCTGTGCCCAAAATGGCAGTACCAGGACAAACATGATAATACTGGTCACCGGGCTGAGATAACCATCCGGTATGTGCATGGCTGTAGTGACAACCCATATGATGAAGAGCGCATAATACAACAGCATCCAACGTGGAATTTTCTGGATCAACGGTTTGAGAGACATATGAACTCCTTGAAATTCTGGGTGAAATAACGAACGAAATTATAAATCAAATAATCGCAAATGCAAAGATTTGCGTTATAATCCCTGAAAATAGGATAGAAGAAAATGCGCGCCTCTTCAGTCGATCAAATTATTCTCGAAACTTTATCCAAAGAACATGCTCACATGACCTCTCACCAGGTGTTCGAAGAAATCCGCGAACGGCTTCCCGCGGTTAACAAATCTACTGTTTATCGCGCCTTGGAACGCCTGGCTAACAACTGCAAGGTTTCCGTTTCTGACATGGGTACCGGTTCAGCGGTTTATGAATTGCTGGCAGATGGGGTACATCACCACCTGGTTTGCCAAAAATGTGGGCGGGTCGTGACGATCGGTCATGAAGAAGTGAAAGATTTTTTCACAGCAATTCATCTTAAAAATCACTTTAATATTGTCACCAACCATTTGATTCTTTTTGGGATTTGTGAAAATTGCCAGGCGAATACCGGAAATAATTTCGAGGAAAACTAAATGAAACTAGAACGGGTATCGATTATAGAAAAAATCCTGGGAGCCAATGACCAGTTAGCTGTTCTCAATCGGGCAAATTTGGATCAGCATGGTATTTTTTCGATCAATTTGATGGCCTCACCTGGAGCTGGAAAAACCAGTTTGATTCTCCAAACCATTCAGGCGCTGTCCACAAAAATCCACATTGGTGTCGTGGAAGGCGATACAGCGCCTGTGACTATTGACGCGGACAAGGTCATTTCAGCGGGAATGCCGGCTGTTCAAATTAATACCGGAGGAGATTGTCACCTGGATGCAGTGATGCTCCAGAATGGATTGGAACAGCTGCCATTGGATGATCTCGATCTGATTATTGTCGAAAATGTTGGAAATTTGATTTGCCCTGCCGCTTTCAAGCTGGGTACCCATGCCAATGTTCTGATTGCCAGCGTACCAGAAGGAGACGATAAACCTTATAAGTATCCGAACATTTACCGGGGATTAGATGCTTTGATCTTGAACAAGACTGACTTGCTACCTTATGTGAAGTTTGATATCGAGTATTTCCGTACAGGGGTGGAAATATTGAACCCGGGATTACGATTTTTCGTGCTTTCCTGCAGCACTGGCGAAGGCTTGTCGAATTGGATCGGTTGGTTAAAAGGTAAAATGAAAGCCGAATAGATTCACTGTATCCTTGAGATTAGATATATAACTGGCCTAAATCTACATCCATACGTTGCCGGCTTTCCCAACATTGTCCAAGAAAGCCTTTCAACCGTGTTCCACCAGATACGTGGGACTTCATACCACTCCGCGCCGGCAACCCCTTTGGGAATATCTGGATCTGGGGCGGTTCCGCGGGCGATAAACCCATCGGGATGAATTCCAACCTCTGTGTAAACCGCGGAATAGATGGGGCCAAGAGCAGCTAGAGATAGAATCATTCCCCATCCACACTGGGATGGTTTGACCGTTTTTGCAGCATCGATCCGATCTCTCATAAACTCAAAATAGGTCATTCCTTTTGGAGCCTGCGGAACATCCATGGGCTGATTACCTTTATAGGCCACAAAAAGGATACTGGAACAAATCGCCAGGATAACCATTCCTTTGATTACAACCCCAATAAAATTAAGCAGCATTCCGATTACTTTCATTATTATCCTCATTTTCAGGATCCACATGGTATTGGTCTTCCACTTGATCCCCTTCTCGTAATATCCGGTTAAAACGAATTTCTTCCCGATACATTCGATCTAAAGCCACCTCAATCACATCACTTTCGCTGCGCCCCATGATTGTCGCCATGGATCTTAATTGGTGAACACCTTCATAGCTTAATCTGAAAGACCGGACCGGTTTATTCGCTGAATTGGTTTTAGGCATGCTCGTTTTCCTTGTCGACAGGATATTTATAATGTAATACTCTAGTATTCTTTTGTCAAGATGGAAACCGACATTTTACTATTTTTGACAGTCACTTTCCCCCTGGGATATCCGATTTGATCTTGCTATGATGAGATTAGCAATAAATTGTATAAAACCGGTCGCTGATTAATTCTCAGTCAACCCAAATGATCCTTGGAGCGACCACCTGCCTCCCTTCTTTTTGTGCCGTCATATTGGTACGAAAAAAAGACGCATGTGGTTGCTCTTAATTTAACCGACTTAAGAACCTGTTCACTGGGAAAGGAGAAAAGATTGAAAGAAATCCCTGTTTCAAAACGCAACATTATCGTTGCCATCATCCTGGCAGTTGTCATCGCTCTGGGAATCCTTGCGATTAAGGCGCTACCACTCCATAACGGATCACAACCTTCGGTTTCCAACCAAGAAGATACCCTGGCTTCAAAAGCGGCTGCAGCTGCACTGGAAGCCTTCTTCCATGTGGATTACCGGAATGAAAAAGATATCTGGCTCAATGATGTTTGTGCTGTGAGTACTGCAACCGGATGTCAGTTTATTTCCGCCGGAGCCGATCTGTTGTGGAGTAAATTTCAGGAGGCCAGAGCCGATGTAACCGCAACCGTCACACCCCAGGAAAAGGTAGCGGAAACTGCCACAGAACAAGTTTGGAAGATGCTGGTTGCGCTCTCGGCTCCTTTGCCTGGCAGTAACAAAATCCAGGACACTGCTTATGTCGCAGTGATCAAAACGGATAATGGCTGGAAATTTGACCGTTTTTTGCTGGAGCCTGAAATTAAAGCAATTCTCGCTCGTCAGGCAATGACGGTTACTCCTATAAAGGAAGGTAAATAACCGTGAAGAAATTTATCCTGATCCTGACCCTCCTGGCATTACTGATCCCTTCAACTGTGTACGCTCAGGAACAAAATCCATGGGGTGAAGTATTCGATGATAACGGCAATTTGCGTTCTGACCTGGTCGATCTGGGTGTAACGACTGAACACCCAGATTGGATGTCTGTAGAACTCCCATTCGGCCAATCACTGAACCTGGACGCCGATTACCATCGCTACCAGACCGCTAATGGCAATATCGTTGTATTGCCCTCTGCATCAACGTTATTCTTCATGGCAATGAACCCTCAGGAGAGCGGACTGGCCAACTCAGTCGGAATGATGGGAAATGGATATGGTGGGTTAATCTCTTTCCTAGGTTTAGTAGCGGGTAACAGTGTGGATTGGGGCCGGCTGTCCACAGACCATCCGGAATATAAGAATCCGGATCAATTCTGGGGAGCAGTCTTGAATGGGCAGCAGGACGTGTGGACGTATTTTTCCGGTTGGGGCTTTATCACGACTCTGCTCCAGATGTCCTGGAATGATACAGCCCTACGTACGGCTTACTTGATGTATCTTAATGGTGCTCAAAACTGTGCATCCATTCCCGGTGGCTGCTCGGGCGTTGTCAACCCACCGCCACCCCAGCCCAAAATCTGCCCTGAGCCAAAGGTCACAATTCAACAACCGACCATATCCATCCAAAAAACCGCCCCCAGCAACCCGCTGGTGGTCGGCCAGGATACCGAGAACCGGCGCGGTGCAGATGTTCAGGCAAGGGTAACCATTCCGCCAGTAATCTTTACCTGGTATGAACCGATCTATGAAGACGAGGAAGTATGTGAACCGCCTACTACCGTTGGTGGAGCACCGGTTTGCAGGACCGAATCAGTCTTTAAAGAATGCCGTGAGCATGTTGAACACCTGCCAGATGCAGTTGCATCCATGCAGGCAACCGCGGCATTGGACGCTGCCAGTCAAGCCTGGATTACCGGCAAGTTGGGGCAAACCCATTATGGCGCTTACATTCACCAGGCCAATTTCACCTTGATTCCTGGATTGGGTTCCTGGACTGGGGGTTGTGATGGCGGTGGCACCTGCACAGCAACCGGTCAGGCATTAAAAGTCCCCTTTGCTGATCCAGGGACTTTTGACTTGCGATTGAATGTGGTCACGACCGGAACCCGATTTATAGGCATCCCTATAACTCAACCAAGGCAATTGAGCGCAGATGGAAAACTTCAGGTTTATGTGACACTACCGGCCCTGGTGCCATAGGAAGGTCATTGTGCAGATCGTATGGATTGTAGCCGGGGTTATTCTGACACTCTTTTTGGCCGTTCTGACGGTTGTTTACCTGTTATTGGTGATCAGCCTGTGGTGTCCAAAAGATGATTATTACGAGTAAGAAGGAAGCATTGCTTTATGACCGATTACTTTGTCGTCTTTGGTGATTTTCTGGTGGCAATACCGACTTACTTGCTCAATGGTGTCCTGGCTACGGTCTATTGGCTTGGAGAGTCGGGCGCTGCCCTGGTGAGTATTCTCTGTGCAGCGTTGATTATTCGGTTTGTTGACCAACGCGTGCAATCCAGGGCAGCTTTCCGGCCAGGTCGGGGTGGAAGGGAATCGTTATCTTCAGATCTCTATACTGCTCAGATTACCACCGGGATCGTGGCGTGTCTGTGGGTGATCAGTCAATGGGGAATGGGCGCTCCGGTACCCTGGATTGGGGCAGCCATGTGGCTGGCCGGTTCGATCATCGTCCTGCTGGTGCGTATGCAAGAGCATACCTTGTTGTGGAACGTAAAGTCAGGGATAACGATTTACGCATTAGCCGTCATCGGCAGCAGGTTGTATCTGGCTTACACAGCC
>Ga0315268_10002249_pt1 | contig 21941 bp, 22 predicted proteins | sample C1_top_MG_FD_204535 | JGI IMG/M metagenome (GOLD analysis project Ga0315268, IMG submission 204535) | Sediment microbial communities from Yellowstone Lake, YNP, Wyoming, USA - C1_top | ecosystem: Environmental > Aquatic > Freshwater > Lake > Sediment | place: USA: Wyoming | collected 2017-08-01 | reverse complement strand
CCAGCCGAAATTTGAAAAGAATTTGAAATAGATCGGGAACAGCAAAAGGGAGAAAAAGAAAAAGATGAACACTGTTCTGTTATGTCTGTATTTCCTGTCTTTGCTCGGTTTAGTTATTTTCGGTATGCATAGATACCTTCTTATTTACTATTATAAAAAATATAAAAAAATTAAACCCGAATCAAAACCGCTCACCGAACCCTATCCTGTGGTAACTATTCAGTTGCCGATATATAATGAAATCAACGTGGTAAGACGGCTTATTGAAAATATAACAAAAATGGATTATCCCAAAGACCGGCTGGAAATTCAGGTTCTTGACGATTCTACGGATGAAACCCAAAAAGTAACTTATGATACTGTGGAGAAATACAAAAAAGAAGGTTTAAATATACTATATGTACATCGCGACAACAGAGACGGTTTTAAAGCCGGAGCATTACAAAACGGTATAAAGACGGCAAAAGGTGAATTTTTAGCGATTTTTGACGCCGATTTTGTTCCCCAGCCGGACTTTTTGAAAAAACTGCTGCCGTATTTCTCCAGCGATAAAGTAGGAATGGTCCAAGCGAGGTGGGGATATACAAACAGGAAATATTCGCTTCTTACAAAAGTTCAGGCAGTAATTCTGGACGGTCATTTTCTTATAGAGCATACAGCAAGGAATCGCTCCGGAAGATTTTTCAATTTCAACGGAACGGCCGGCATCTGGAGAAAAAAAACGATAGAATCCGTCGGAGGATGGCACGGAGACACTCTTACAGAAGATATGGACCTTTCATACAGGGCACAATAAAACGGTTGGAAGTTCATATTTATACCGGAAGTTGTTACTCCCTCGGAACTACCCGTGGATGTAAATGCTTTTAAGATACAGCAGGGCAGATGGGCAAAAGGGACCATACAGGTGGCGAAAAAACTTTCAGGTAATATATTGAAAAGTGACATACCTCTGAAGATTAAGACAGAGGCAATATTCCATCTCTTAAGCAATTTATGTTATCTATTTCTTATGATTGTATCGCTTGTACTTCTGCCGGCAATACTTGTAAGAATGAATTTAAACGGAAAGGATTTATTCTTTTTCGATGTTCCTATCTTTATTATGGGGACCCTGTCAATAGCGTATTTTTATTATATATCACAAAAGGAACTCGGATACAGCTCATGGGATTCAATAAAATATATTCCCTTTCTTATGTCCGCAGGCATTGGGCTGGCAATCAATAACTCTAAATTCGTCCTTGAAGGAATATGCGGGCAGCAATCGGAATTCGTCCGCACCCCAAAAACCGGCATAGGTTCAAATCTGACAGATTTAAAAAAATCATATAAATCCAAAAAATCAATCATAGCATACGCCGAATTTTTAATGGCAATCTATTTCACAGTTCTGCTTTACCTGACCATATCCGCCCGTTTATACCTCACTATTCCCATTATTCTGCTTTTTCAGGCAGGTTTTACCTATTTTGCGATTGCCTCTTTCAGCCAATCATTTAGAAAAAAATAATTTTGACTAAAATCGCTAAGTGTTGTATAATATTGATGTGAAAAAAACCAGTTTTTTTATCAGGACTTACGGGTGTCAGATGAATGCTGCCGACTCAGATGCCATATCAGATTTTTTCCTTTATAACAGATTTTCCAGCTGTGAAAGGCCGAATGATGCTGACATAATAGTTGTAAACACCTGTACCGTCAGGCAGCACGCCGAAGACAGAGCTATGAGTTTCATCGGCACGCTAAAACCGATTAAAAAAAAGAATAAGAATTTAAAAATATTTATTGCCGGATGCGCAGCTTCACGGCTCAAAAATAAATTAAAAGAACAATTTTCTTTCATAGATGATGTCATTCCCGCCTATGAAATAGAGCATTTTCGCCCGCTGCCGGAGTGTCTTTCACTCCATGATACCAGGGCCAGCATGAACAGTACATCGAAATTCATTACAATATCAAGGGGTTGTTCAAATTACTGTTCCTATTGCGTTGTGCCTTATGTCCGCGGAGAAGAGATATGCCGGACTTATTCCGAAATCGACAAAGAAATATCCTGCGCTATAAGAAATAATATCAAAGAAATAACTTTGCTCGGTCAGAATGTAAATTCATATAAGGACACTAAGGCTGGCATGGATTTTGCAGATTTACTGTCAACAATATGTAAAATCCCAAAAATTAATAAAATAAGCTTTCTGACCAGCCACCCAAAAGACCTGTCAGACAAAATAATATCCACCATGGCAAAAAACAATAAAATAAGCAGGGCGATGCATCTTCCGGTACAATCCGGCTCAAACAGGATATTAAAACTGATGAACAGAAAATATACGAGGAGTGAATACCTGAATTTGGCAAATAAAATGAAGAAGGGAATTCTGGGACTCACTATGACAACTGACATAATAGTGGGATTCCCGACCGAAACCGAAAGAGATTTCAGGGATACCCTTGAACTGGTAAAAGAGGTCGGCTACAATTCGGCATTTACTTTTAAATATTCACCCAGGGAAGGGACAAAATCATTTCTAATGGAAGATGATGTGCCTCTCGCAATCAAGAAAACGCGGCTGGCTGAATTGAATAAATTAATCAAAAGTATTCAAAAATAATTATGTCAAATCTTACGCCTTTAATGGAACAGTACCACCGCTTAAAAAACAATCACAAGGATTCCATCCTTTTTTTCCGGCTCGGCGATTTTTACGAAATGTTTTATGACGACGCCAAAACCGCAGCAAAGGTCCTCCGCCTCACTTTGACCTCCCGGCAGGACGCACCGATGTGCGGGATACCGCATCACTCGGCAAAATTCTATATTGCCCGCCTTATAAAAGAAGGGTTCAGTGTGGCGATATCGGAACAGATGGAAGACCCTTCAAAGGTAAAAGGTCTTGTAAAAAGAGAGGTCGTCAGGGTCATAACTTCCGGCACTCTTACGGACGAGAATCTGCTTGAAGCAAAAACAAATAATTTTTTATGCGCGATATACAGGAACAACAGCGATTTTGCCGCAGGGTTTGCCGATATTTCAACAGGTGATTTTTTTTACCAGTTTATTAAAGACGACCCTCACGGCAGGAAACTGTCGCTCCAACTTGTAAAATTCTCTCCTTCGGAAATCCTTTTGTCTGTGACAGAAAAAGACAATCCGGATTTGCTAAAAAATATCAATGCAAAAAAAACCGTCGTCAAATTTGTTGAAGAAATAAATTTTTCCGTCGAAATGAACAAAGATAAAATTTCCGGATTCGAATATGAATCAAGCGAAGACGATCTGGCGATGGCTCCCTGTGTTGCCATAATCTCATACATAGAGAAAACGCAGCCGGAAACGCTGGTAAACATAAAAAAAATTTCAAAAATCTCCTGTAACGATTTTCTGGCACTTGACGAACTCGCGGTAAAAAACCTTGAACTGGTTGAAGGTCTGGCATCCGGAACACGGAGCGGTTCGTTGTTCGGAACAATTGACAGGACCGTTACACCGATGGGAGGCCGGCTTTTAAGAAAATCGTTGCTCGAGCCGCTGCTTGACATTCAGGAAATATCAGACAGGCATGATGCCGTTGAATTTTTTATAAGGAACGGGCTTCTGAGAATTGAAACAAGAAATATCCTGAACAGCTGCCAGGATATAGAACGCATACTCGCCAGGATATCGGCGCAAACCGCAAATGCCAGAGACATGTCCGCCTTGAAAAAAAGTTTAATGACCATACCCGCCATCAAAATAAAAATTCAGGAAGCGCTGAAATCTCCGAATATACTCGGAGAGCCGAAAATAATAAAAAATAATTTCCTCAACCTTAAACCGCTTGACAGTGTGGTGGAACTTATTGAAAAAGCCATTGTGCCTGAGCCGCCGCAGACAATAAAAGATGGCGGAATAATAAAAGACGGCTACAACAAGGACCTTGATGAATTGCGGTTTATGTCAAGAAACGCAAGGGAATGGATTCTACAATTCGAAGCGGAAGAAAAACAGAGGACACAGATACAGTCATTAAAAGTCCGCTATAATTCCGTGTTCGGATATTATATCGAAGTCACAAAGGCGAATCTTGACAAGGTACCGCAGGATTACATACGGAAACAGACGATAGCCAACGGCGAACGGTTTATAACCGAAACACTTAAACAGAAAGAATCGATGATTCTCGGCGCAGAAGAAAAAATATCGGCGTTAGAATACGGAATATTTTTAAATATCAGGGGAATAATATTACAGAACATAAGCGATATCCAGGTTAACGCAAAAGCCATTGCTTCCATAGATATGTGCTCGGCACTCGCTGAAACTGCCGTAGCCAACAACTATGTCAGGCCGGTTTTCAACAATGAAAATAAAATCGACATAGCCGACGGCAGACATCCTGTGGTAGAAACAATGCTGGATGGAAAATTCATTTCAAACGATCTGCTTTTCGACGACACCAAAAAAATAGCGGTCATAACAGGCCCTAATATGTCAGGCAAATCAACATATTTAAGACAGGCGGCATTAATAACAATAATGGCACAGATGGGAAGTTTCGTTCCGGCACGGGAAGCGAAACTGTGCATAATCGATTCAATATTTACAAGGATAGGCGCATCAGACCGACTTACCCGCGGTGAATCGACATTTATGGTGGAGATGAAGGAACTCGCCGGCATACTTGCCAACGCATCACCGAGAAGTTTGATATTGCTTGACGAAGTGGGGCGGGGGACATCAACGTTCGACGGCATCTCTATAGCATGGGCAACCATAGAATATTTAAAACCGCTCGGTTCTTTCGTCCTTTTCGCAACGCATTATTTCGAACTTACGGAACTTGCAAATATCCATGAAAAGATTTTCAACCTGAACGTGTCTGTAAAAGAATGGAAAGGGGAAGTACTTTTTCTTCATAAAATCGTTGACGGCTCAGCGGACAAGTCGTACGGCATACATGTCGCAAAAATCGCCGGAATCCCGCAGAAGGTCATAGGCAGGGCGAAGGTACTTCTTGAATTTTTTGAAAATAATTCTGCCCGGAGCAATCAAAGCCAGCCGGAATTATTTGATTTAAAAAAAGAAGCGATACCGCAACAATCGCCTATCCTTGAAGAACTGGAAGTCATTAACACCGACGACCTATCGCCGAAAGCGGCGCTTGAAAAAATCTATGAATGGAAAAAGAAATTGAATACCGGGGAATGAGTCATGAACAGAATAAAAATACTGCCTTTGGAAATAGTAACGAAAATCGCCGCGGGTGAAGTAATAGAGCGGCCGGCATCTGTGGTAAAGGAACTGCTTGAAAATTCTTTTGATGCTAATGCCGCCAATATAACCGTTGAAATCAAAAAAAGCGGTAAGGAACTTATTACCGTTATGGACGACGGTACCGGCATGTCCAGAGAGGATGCAGCTGTCGCGGTGGAAAGGCATTCGACAAGCAAGATTACGGATATCGCCGACCTTGAAAATATTACAACATTCGGGTTCCGCGGCGAGGCATTGCCTTCCATATCTTCCATCTCGGATTTAAAAATAACAACAAAAACGGAAAGTGAAAATATAGGGACCGCCATAGAAACGGCAAACAGTAAAATTCTCGGTAAAAAAGACGCGGCGATGCCGCGCGGCACGACAGTAACGGTAAGTAATCTGTTTAAAAATATTCCTGCCCGGCTTAAATTTATGAAGTCCGACCTGACAGAAAAAAACAAGATAATTTCATTTGTTACCGAATATGCCATCGCCAATTTCCAAATATCGCTGCGGTTCATTTCGGACGGGAAGGAACTCTTTTTTTATACAGCAGCTAACGATTTGAAAACACGGCTGGCGCAGATCTTCGGCACCGAATTTCCGGGCGAATTGCTGTTTCTCGAGGCGAAGCATGAAAACATCTCTCTAAGCGGATATATCAGCAAACCCGGGAAGACCTTTCTGAGCAGAAACCGCATTTTTACTTTTATAAATAAGCGGCCGGTCAGTTCAAGAACCATTTTTTCCGCTGTCAAAAACGGCTATGGTGAATTTCTTAAATCAAAGGAAAATCCGGCCGTTTTTTTATTAATCAGCGTCGACCCGGCATCCATTGATGTGAATGTCCATCCGACAAAGAGAGAGATAAAATTCAAGGATGAAGAAGCAATATATTCGATTATTTTCCAGATGGTACGTTCCAGGTTGCTGACAAATGATGCAATTCCTCAAATAAGCGGATATAACCAGTCAGAGGCAAAACCGAGCACAGAATATCCACAGCAGATCTCAAGCCGGAATGAAAACATAAATTCGGCAAAAACGGAATATGTCGTACAGGAATTTACAAAAAAGAATGCTTTTCAGCCAAAATATATCGGAAGGATATTTGAATTATATATAGTAGCTGAATATGAGGGCGAACTTCTGATAGTCGACCAGCATGCGGCACAGGAAAAAATATTATACGAAAAATTCAAAAAAGATTTGAATGATAAAACCCTTAAAATCCAGAATCTTCTGATACCAGTAAATATAGACCTCCCTCCGAAAGAATTCAGCATACTGGCTGATTTGAAAGACGAGCTCGGAAAAATCGGTTTCGAAATTGAAGAATTTGGCAAAAATTCTTTCATCATAAAGACAGTGCCGGATACATTCGATAATATCAGCGTTATCAGCGTAATTTCCGATATTATACTGAAAAAGAAGGTCGGCGGACTAAGCGAAACATCGGAAAAACTTATTGATGATATAACCCAATCCGCTTGCAAAACCGCCGTAAAAGCCGGGGATAAACTGTCTGAAGCGGAAACGGTAAAACTGCTTGAGGAACTTCTTGGTTGCGAGAATCCTTACACATGTCCGCATGGCAGGCCGACGATGATAAAACTTTCAAAAGACGAACTTGACAGAAGATTTTTAAGAAAATGAACACCGTAATCGTAATCGTCGGAGCAACAGCCACCGGTAAAACCGAAACCGCCATAGAACTTGCAAAAAAAACCGCAGGCGGAGAAATTATCTCCGCCGATTCCCGCCAGGTTTATAAATTTTTAAACATAGGGACCAACAAACCGTCCAAAAGCCAGCTGAAAAAAGCCGCGCATCATTTAATAGATATTATCGAAGCGACGGAAGATTTCAGCGCCGGCAGTTTTATAAAACTTGCCAATAAAAAAATCCAGGAAATCATTGACGGTAACCGCATTCCAATTGTAACAGGCGGGACGGGCTTTTATGCAAAATCACTTGCTGAAGGACTCATCGATGTACCCGGCGACGCTGCCATAAGGGAAAAACTGCTGGTATACAGTCGAAAATACGGTACCGGCCGTCTTTTCAAAAAACTTTTAAAACTGGATCCTGAAACCGCAAAATCAATAGACAAAAACAACACGGCACGCCTAATAAGGGCATTGGAGATATGTTTGTCAACCGGTAAGAAATTTTCAGACCTAAAAAAGCACACAGAAAAAAGCCGCTACAATTTTATGACATTCGGATTGTTGTTGCCGAGAGAAGAAATTTACAGGAGGATAAACGAACGGGTTGATTCTATGATAAAAAAAGGACTCGTTGCGGAAACAAAAAAACTCGTTAAAAAATATTCTTCGAAAAATATCATACTTAACACTACAATAGGGTACAAAGAAATCATAGGTTATTTTGAAGGTAAATATCCTCTTAAAAGAGCAGTTGAACTTATTAAACAGAATACCAGACATTATGCAAAAAGACAGTTGACATGGTTCAAGAAAGATAAAAATATTTTATGGGTTGATGCCGATAAAACCCCCGCCGAAAAAATATTGAATTGCGCGGAAAAATCTTGTATAATTGCAACTCGTGGTAAGAAAAAAGGCAATTTTAGTCGGTGTAGAATATAGCAGCAGGAATTCTTCCGTTTTTAAATCACTGGAAGAATTGGAACAGCTCGCGCTGACCGCAGGGGCTGTATCAATTCTGAAACTGATACAAAAACGGGTCAAACCGGACCCGGGTTTTTTTATAGGGAACGGGAAGGCGGAAGAGATACAGAAGTTTTGTATTAAAAAAAATGCCGATTTTGTCATTTTTGACGATGAACTTACCCCTACGCAGCAAAAAAATCTTGAGGGGGTAATACCGGCAAGAATAATAGACAGGACAAGACTGATCCTTGATATTTTTGCCAGGCGGGCGCATACCCGGGAAGCAAAACTTCAGGTAGAACTGGCCAACAGGTATTATCAGTTGCCAAGATTAAAAAACAGTAACATGGCATTTGAGCAGCAAACCGGCGCAATAGGTGTGAGAGCGGGTTTCGGCGAAAAAAAACTTGAAATAGACAAAAGGAATATAAGAAACAGAATAGCTTTTCTGAAAAAAGAGATTTTAAAAATAAAGTATCACAGGGAAACTCAGCGTTCAAGAAGGCGGGACGTCCCGATACCTGTAATATCAATTGTCGGTTATACAAATGTCGGGAAATCGACACTGCTCAATTACCTTACGAAAACCGGTTCGGCATATGCCGATAACAAACTTTTTGCAACACTTGACACTACGGCAAGGAGGGTTAAACTCCCGGGCGGGAAATGGGTTCTTTTTGTGGATACTGTAGGATTTATAAATAAACTGCCGCATAATTTGATCGCTGCTTTTAAATCAACCCTCGAGGAAATAAATTCTTCAGATATGATTCTTCATCTCATAGATGCTTCGGACACCGATTACAGAGAGAAGGAAAAAATCGCCCTTTCCGTGCTAAAGGAAATCGGCGCCGACAAAATGCCTATAATAAATATATTCAACAAATGCGATCTGGTGGAGCATAAAAATATCGTATATCGCGGCTGTTTTTGCATATCAGCGCTGAACGGTGAAGGAATCAATGAACTTTTAACATCAATAGAACAAAAATTGGAAAAAGATATGGAATATAAAAAAATCTCTGTTCCCTTTTCCTCTTTGCCCGTTGTCGACAGGATAAAATCGGTCGGTAAAATACTGAATTACAGAATGTTACGTGATAACGCTGAAATCGAAATTTTAATTGACAAAAAAAACTGGAGTCAAATCAAGAAGAGATTGCCTGATATTATCGGCTAAATAGGAAATTACTGATGCTTATTTTTTTCATACTGTCTTTTTTTCTGGGTTCAATACCTTCCGCTTATCTGATTTCCAAAATTTTTTACGGTGTGGACATAAGGGAACACGGCAGCGGCAATCCCGGAGCGACAAATGTGTGGAGGGTGGTGGGGAAAAAACCTGCTGTAATTACTTTTATGTTAGATGTTTTTAAAGGACTTGTTCCGGTTCTGTTGGCAAAAAAATATTTTGTAGATGCAAATCTTACCGTCCCCATGTTTTGCGGATTTTGCGCCATATCCGGGCATATCTGGTCGCCTTTTCTGAAATTCAGGGGTGGAAAGGGTGTAGCAACGGGTTTTGGAGTTTTTCTGGGACTGACGCCTATGCCTGTTGTTTTTTCACTTGCAGTATTCTGCGTATTTCTGTTAATTACAAAATTAGTCGCTGTTGGTTCAATCGCTGGTGTTTTATCGCTGCCGGTTTTTATTTACCTGTACAAAATGCCGGACAGCATTATTATTATATCGGTGGTTTTGGCGGTTATTGTAATCTGGCGGCATAAATCAAATATTAAAAATATACTGCATAAAAAAAATGACTAAAATGAAAATATCGGTTATAGGTTCCGGAGCGTGGGGTTCGACACTCGCAAATTATCTTTACAAAAACGGTCATAGCGTCACACTCTGGGAATTCAATTCTGAACAGCTGTCTTATATAAAAACTCACAGACATCCAATGTATTTTCCGTTTGCAAAAATTGGCAAGCGCATCCTTCTGACCAGCAATATCGAAATCGCCGTAAGCAATGCCGATATTATACTAATGTGCGTGCCTTCACAGTCAATAAGGTCAACCGCACGGGCTATGTCAGAATTTATAAATCCCGGGCAGATATTTGTCATAGCGAGTAAGGGTATTGAAATTGAAACGGGTAAACGACTTTCCGAAATAATCAAAGAAGAAATAGACGCGGCAAAAATAGTAGTGTTATCCGGGCCGAGTTTTGCAAAAGAAGTCGCCCTCGGGTTGCCGACCGCCGTTGTCGCCGCAGGTGACAAAAAAAATACACGGCTTATTCAAAAGAAATTTTCTTCAAAATATTTAAGGATATATACCAATACTGACATTACCGGCGTTGAAATAGGCGGGGCAATAAAAAATGTTATCGCCATCGCCTGCGGTATAGCACGCGGGCTCGGACTCGGTGACAACACAACGGCGGCAATAATAACAAGGGGGCTATCAGAAATAACCCGACTGGGCGTGAAACTCGGGGCGGAAAGATCGACATTTTTCGGACTGTCAGGACTCGGTGATATTTTGATGACTTCCTTTTCGGCAAATTCAAGAAACAGAAATTTCGGCGAATTGATAGGCAAAGGCATGAACTTGAATCAGGCAATAAAAAAAATAGGAATGGTGGTAGAAGGTGTGCCGACTACACAGGCGGTAGTGAACATATCAAAAAAAACAAAAATTGAAATGCCGATAACGGATGAAGTTTATAAAATACTTTTTCGGAACAAAAATCCGGAATCGGCTATCATATCGCTTATGACGCGGAATATGAAATCGGAGTAACCCCGCCCTTCCCAAAATCAACGGGAAGAGATTGGGGTGAATAAAAACTACTGACCGATTAAATGAATATAAAACTATCTTGTCGGGAGGAAGGGCGGGGTGGATAAAAAAGAAATAATTGAGGCAATGGCAAAAAGGACCTGCTGCAAAAAAGAGGCAGCAGATTCATTTGAAGAACTCCTGAAATCCATAAAAAGATCATTATTAAAAGGTGAGAAGGTGCATTTAAAAGGCATAGGGACATTATATGTCAAAATGCGCAAGGAAAGAAGAGTAAGAAATCCAAAAACAAAGGAAATAATCAAGGTTTCATCCAAACCTGTCATAAGATTTAAACCGTCGGAAAAGCCTCTGGAAACCGCTGACAAAAAATAGGTAAAAGTTTTATGGAAACTGAAGACAAAACTTTTTTCAGTATAGGTGAAGTCGAAAAAATAACCGGGGTAAAGCAGCACACATTGCGGTACTGGGAATCGGCATTCAGAATAGTAAGGCCCGCCAGAAGGACATCCGGACAGAGGAAATACACCAAAGAGGATATCGCTCACATCGCAAAAATAAAAAACCTCCTTTATGATAAAGGGTACACCGTCTTGGGAGCGAAAAAAACATTAATTGAAGAAAAAAGGAAACTCCAGAAACAGCCGGAACTTGAATTCGGGAAAGAAACCAGCGCCCAGAATATGCTAAAAAAAACAAAAAAGGAACTGGAGGCCATTTTAAATATCCTTCGATAGATTTTTTTTGACATTTCATATTACTACCGGGAGCGACAATTTGGAAAAAGCCGAAATATATTGACAAATATTTTTTTTTACTTACAATATTGCTTACTGCTCTTTTAATAGGCGGATTTCTTATTTTTAAAAAGGTTTTTTAAGTTTTATGGATTTTTTGTCGTTAATAATAACTATTTACTAATAACTAATCACTGTTTTTAACGGGGTGTGGCGCAGCTTGGTAGCGCAATCGCTTGGGGTGCGAGAGGCCAGCGGTTCGAATCCGCTCACCCCGAAATTAAGACAAAGGAAGATCTCAAAAGGAAAATTGTAAATTGTCTCTCTAATTTTTCTTATTCCTTTTGAAAATTCAAATCAATTCAAATCGGGGGTTGGCTCAGTTGGTAGAGCGCACGGTTCGGGACCGTGAGGTCAGCGGTTCAAGTCCGCTACCCCCGAAATTACTACTGGGAGTTCGGGAACTAATGCCGCACCGATTTTATCTGGCCACCCCGATCTCCTGTTTTTGAAAATTCAGCGGGATGGAATGTTTTGTCTGTCCCGTTGTTGGATACATAAGCAGATTAGATTTATGTTCAGATACAGTATAAAAATTTCCGGTATTGTCCAGGGCATCGGTTATAGATATTTTGTCTCAAATAGAGCAAAAAAACTTGATATCACCGGGTGGGTCAAAAATCTTGATACCGGTGAAGTGGAAATAAACGCCGAAGGGACAGACGATAAACTGGAAATTTTTGTTCATGTCATCAAGACCAATCATCCGTGGGCGCAGATAAAAAATGTGGAAATTATAAAATTTGAAATTCAAGAAAGATTATCCGACAATTTCGTTGTAACTGTTTAATTCAGAAAAATGGATTCCCGCATAGGGCGGGAGATTAAGCCGTATGAAGCCCCCACGAGCGAAGTCCGTGGTACCCTAATTATTTCACCTTCGGCGACATCCCGAAATGCCATTCATCCATCCCGATAAATCGGGGTGATCTTCTGGCATGAGGGATAACTGTTCTCGACGGATGCGAGCACAAGGCGGAACTGAAAGCCACACCGATGACCATTCGGGGTGGGAATCTATCTTTATGAGCATACTGGATCCCATAAAATTATACCTTTCTTCAATAAAAAAAATACCCCCTATTACAGATGATGAAATTAAAAAATTGATAGCGCGGATAAAGAAAGGGGACAAAAAAGCAAAAAGGAGGATGATTGAAGGGAATCTCCGCCTGGTTATTTCAATAGCAAGAAAATATTATAAACCGACTTTATCTCTTGCCGATGTTATTGAAGAAGGCAACTTAGGGCTGATAAAGGCCGTAGAAAAATTCGACATTAAAAAGGGATTCAGGTTTTCTACTTACGCAACGGTCTGGATAACACAATATATTTCACAGTATGTCTCTTCGCAGTTAAGGACTATACGGATCCCGGAGCATATACTAATAAAATTAAAAAAATCACAGAAGGAAATTGAGTCACTAAAGCAAAAACTCGGCAGACATCCTACAACCTCAGAAATTGCTAATAAACTTAAACTTTCAAAAGAAGATATAGACAGTTTACTCGAAAACCAGGAATTATCGCAATCGGTAGCCTCGCTGGATGTGAAAATAGACGAGAACGAGTCCATATCTCTCTCAGATGTCATATCTGACGGCGGCAGGACAGATCCAACCACATTGTTAAAATATTTAAAGGTGACGGCGCAACTTGAGACAATTTTAAACAGACTTTCCGCCAATGAAAAAAAAATTGTTGTTTCCCGCTTCGGGCTCAATGGCAAAAATCCTAAAACACTTGAAGAAATAGGCAAGAAACTTAAACTGTCCAGGGAAAGGATAAGACAGATAGAAAAAAAGGCCTATAACAAAGTAAAACAGGCAGTAATACAATTGAGGATTTTCGGCAAAGAAGAAATGTAAAATTGGTAACGGCGTAAAGGAGATTTTATGAAATTAGACAACTTTATTCGGGATATACCGGATTTCCCAAAGAAAGGAATAATATTTAAGGACATAACACCGCTTTTAAAAGATGCCGGGGCATTTTCAAAAATGATAGACGAACTCGCCGCGATGTACAGAGGCGTAAAAATAGATAAAATCGTATCGATGGAATCAAGGGGGTTCATTATCGGGGCGGCGCTTGCTATAAAACTTGGCTGCGGTTTTATACCGGTCAGAAAAAAGGGAAAACTGCCCTACAAGACGATTCGGCAGGAATATCAGCTCGAGTATGGCACGGACATACTTGAAATTCACAAGGATTGCGTCGAGGAAGGCGAGAACGTTCTAATTGCCGACGATGTGCTTGCTACAGGCGGTACCGCCCAGGCGGTCTGCGAACTTATAGGCAAGTTAAACGCAAATATTGTTGGGCTATGTTTTCTTATTGAACTGAAATTTTTAAATGGAAGGGACAAGCTGAAAAAATATAAAGTAAATTCATTGATTGAATATTAACCCAGCCCTTTCTGAAAAGCTCTTTAGAAAGGGCTGGGTTAATTTAACCGCGAAAAAATAAACCCAATTAAAATTATATAAGGAGAAATAATATACGAATGCATACTTATGCTTACGGTTTTCCGAGGTTGGGCAGGGAAAGGGAATATAAAAAACTTATTGAAAAATACTGGAAAAATGAAATAACACAGGAACAGTTGGAAGCTGGCATTAAAGAACTGGAAGAAAAAAGATCTTCAACTTATGAAAAATATGCCGACAAATTTCCGACCGGTGAAATGACTTATTACGATAGTATGCTTGACACTGCAATTATGTCCGGCATGTATCCTCATAATAACCTTGACGGCTATTATGACCTGTGCCGCGGCCAGCAGGCGCTGGAGATGAGGAAGTGGTTTAACACAAATTATCACTATCTTGTCCCTAAGTTTACAAAAGATTTTCCTGCGTCCAATTTCAAGTTGTCACTGGACAAGAATAAAGATGCGTTAAAACTTGCCAGTGATAAAGGCATCCCGTACTTTATAGGGCCTTTCACATTCCTGAAACTTTCAAAAGGCATTATCAAAAAAGATTTTCCGGATTACCTTTCATCGCTTGCCGATGTTTACTGCGAAATAGTAAAGAATCTCGGCGAGGTGCATATCGACGAGCCCGCTTTTGTAACAGATATACCCAAAAAGGAAGTAACCGCCATAAAAGAAGCATACAAAAAAATAACCGGCGCAAATAAAAATATCTACCTTGTCACATATTACGAGTCGGTAAATTTTCTGAAGGATCTGTATGAAATTCCCTTCAAAGCGATAGGGCTGGATTTTGTAAACGGCAGCAAAAATCTTAAGACAATAAAAAAATTCGGTTTCCCGGAAGATAAAATCCTTATTGCAGGCATAGTCAACGGGAGAAACGTCTGGAAAACGGACATTAAAAAAACCCTTAAATTATTGAAAACGCTTTCAAAACATGCAAAGAACATAATCATTTCAAATGCGGCGCCTCTCTATCACCTGCCGGTCACTTTGCAAAACGAAAAGATGGAAACGGAACTGCTGAACAAACTTGCTTTCGCAGAGGAAAGATTATATGAACTAAAACTCATCGCAGATGCATACGAAGGCAATAATGCGGAAGCTGCGGAAAAATATAACCAGGACGCGGGCAATTTCGGTCAGGTCGGTGAAGTTCAGCAGAGAATTCAATCGCTTAAGGAGGAAAACTTTGTAAAATCAGTTTCTGTGTCCGAAAGAAGACATATCCAGCAGAAAATTCTGAATCTCCCGCTGTTCCCGACGACAACAATAGGTAGTTTTCCCCAGACAAAAGAAATAAGGGAAAAGAGGGCGGATTTCCGTGCGGGCAGAATCACAAAAGAAGAATATGTCGAATTCATTAAAGAAAAAATAACGGAGTTGGTAAAATTCCAGGAAGATATCGGGCTTGACGTCCTTGTTCACGGCGAATTTGAAAGAACGGATATGGTGGAATTTTTTGCCGAGAAACTGGACGGTATCGCGACCACAAAGAACGGCTGGATAATCTCCTACGGCACAAGAGGATACAGACCGCCGATAATTTTCGGCGATATTTCGCGCCCGGAACCGATGACGGTGAATGAAATCGCATTTGCTCAGACGCTCACACAAAAACCTGTAAAGGGAATGCTCACAGGCCCTGTGACGATAATCGCATGGAGCTTCGTCAGGGAAGACATACCGACAAGCGATGTCGCGTACCAGCTGTCATTATGCATACAGGACGAAATCAGGGACTATGAAGAAAACGGCATAAAACTGGTTCAAATAGACGAGCCCGCATTCAGGGAAAGAGCACCCATAAAAAAGAAAAACTGGAACGAATATTTCGACTGGGCTGTTAAATCATTCAATCTCGCATCCCGTTCAAAACCAGTAACACAGATTCACACGCATATGTGTTACTCGGCGTTCGGAGAAATCATAGATCGAATAAATCTCATGGACTTCGACAAAATAACGATAGAGGCATCCCGTACAAAAGGCGACATTATCAAAAGTTTTGAAAAGATAAATTTCCAGAAACAGATAGGCATCGGTGTATGGGATATACACTCGCCAGAAATTCCCACTGTAAAAGATATGGGGAAAATTGTAAAGAGAGCGCTTAAAGTAATTCCAAAGGAAAATTTTTGGATAAATCCCGATTGCGGGTTAAAAACACGGAACTGGGAAGAAGTCACTCCGGCGTTGAAAAACCTTATAGAATTGGCAAAAAAACTTAGAAATAAATATTCTTAAGATTAGCATTTATGTAGTAATTATATTGCTCTATTTTTGTCTGTGAAATAAGAACAAAGTTTTTTGGGTTCTTATATTGAAATAGCCTGCCGAATTTCTTTATCACTTGACGGAATTTTCTTTATTTAATATAATATTAAAGTTTATATAAAAGTATTCGGGGATTCAAAATGAAATTCATTTATAAAAAAAACCTTTACAAATTCTTGGAAGTGCTGTCGGTTGACAACAATGTATTTTATTTAACGGAAAAACACGAATACAAGAAAGTAAAAAAGGATGAAGCATCCGACGGTTTAAATGTTGATGTGGTTCGGGCTTCCGTTCCGCTGAAGTCATTTTATTTCCTTCAGAGAGAAAAAATCGGTTTACCCGAACCGCCGGCTAAAAACCGTAATATAATATTCGGAGTAAAATCCTGCGACCTTAAAGCAAAAAAGATTCTTGACAATATGTTTTTAGCAGGGGTGTGTACTGACCCTTTTTATGATTTACACATAAAAAACACGCTGATTTTTTCAAGTGATTGCCCCGCGCCGCAAAAAACCTGCTTTTGCACACTTGTAGACGGGAAACCCTATATTGAAGCCAAACAACAAAATTTTGATTTGAATTTTTCTCCTGTTTTAAATGGATATATTGTTGAGCCAGGAAGTTCTGAAGGGGAAGCAATCATATTACAACAAAAGTCATTTTTTGTAGATACAACTGAACAGATGATTTCAGAAAGGAATAAACTGAGAGAAAGGGCTCTGAAACTTCTTGAGGAAATTAACAAGGAGTTTGCTCAATTGAAAGATACAGACCTGCAAAAAAGAGCAAAGGATAATTACTCTTCAAATTGGTGGAAAGAAGCATCGAAAACCTGTGTCCAGTGTGCGGGGTGCAACAGCATATGCCCGAGCTGCTATTGTTTTTTTCTCCTTGACGCATCTGTTGTAGACTCTGAACTCCCGGATACAAACTTTGAAAAACTCCGTTACTGGGACGCATGCCATCATACCGGCTATGCGAGAGTTGCAGGCGGAATGAATCCGAGACCAAAACTTTTTGAAAGATTCAGAAACAGATATCAGTGCAAGTTCAATTTCAGAAAAGAAAATTTCGGCATTTATGCATGCAGCGGCTGCGGCAGGTGTATCGATGTATGTCCGGGAAAAATCGACATAAGGAAAGTAATGAGCGGGCTATGACTGATAATCAAAATAAGATAAATCCTTATCTTCCAATAAAATCAAAAATTGAAAAAATCATAGATGAGACCTCTAATATAAAAACATTTATCTTCAGACCAGAAACACCGATTCTTTTTGAAACCGGCCAATTCGTTGAAATTACGATGCCCGGCATTGGGGAGGCGCCTTTTACTCCTTCTTCATCACCCTCCGTAAAAAACACTCTGGAAGTGACCATAATGAAAGTCGGAGGTGTTACGGAAAAACTACACGAGGCAAAAATCGGCGATATCGTTGGAATTAGAGGGCCCTATGGGAACGGTTATCCGCTTGAAAAATTCAAAAACAAAGAGGTTCTGATAATCGGCGGCGGAGTCGGAATAGCTCCTCTGCGGTCACTATTGCTGACACTCTTTGAGGAACTGAACAATTACAAGAAAATAATCCTCTGCTACGGGACAAAAATGCCCGAGGATGTAGTGTATAAACGCCTGTTCCCTGAATGGGATAAGATTAAAAGGCTGGAAATACTGCGGAGCGTTGACAGATGTCCTGTCGAATCACGATGGGACGAAACAATCGGACTTGTAACCTGTCTTTTAAATAACGTAAATGTCGATTTATCCAATTCGGTCGCTGTCGTCTGCGGGCCGCCAATTATGATGAAATTCACAACGCTGAAATTAGTCGAGCAGGGGCATAAACCGGAAAATATTTTCCTTTCAATGGAGAGGAACATGAGTTGCGGACTCGGGAAGTGCGGGCATTGTGCCATAGGACCTTATTTTATCTGTAAGGACGGACCTGTTTTTACATTCGAACAATTGAAAGATGAACAGGATATTTGGGCGTAAAAATTTTATGAAAAGAGTATTCTTAGATATAGAAATATGTTATAAATGCAAGAAATGCACGGCAAAGTGCAGTTATTTTTATCACCAAAGCGAGATTTTAAAAATCCCGTTAGGAAATACTGGCTTTGAGAAATTATTGGCAAAAGCAGCCCAGTATATTATCTGTCGCAGGTGTGAACAGCCATTTTGTATTGAGTCTTGTCCGAATGAGGCATTGGAAAAAAATCCCGATGGAATTCTTCAGAGATATTCAATGAGATGCACATCCTGTAAAAGTTGCAGCGCTGCGTGTCCTTTCGGAACCATTTATCCTGATATATTGCCGTACAAAACATCCCAATGCGATTTTTGTATCGACCGTGCGAACGGGAAAGTACCTCTTTGTGTTGAGACCTGCCCTGAAAAGGCACTTCAGTATATTGAAGTGGATGAATCAAAAGAAAAAAATATATATTTCATCGGGGAAAATCTGGCAGTCCACGGCATACCATGGAATATCGAAGCAAAAATTGGTGAACCCCGCCTCTCAAGCGGAAGTCTCACCAAAAATAGTAAGGAGAAAATGGGGTAAAGAAATACCCTACCCGGCTGCTTTATCTCTGAGGATGAGGGGCGGGGTGAACCAAAATGAATTTAATAAACTTTTTAATTTTTCCCGGGCTGGTTTTTACCGCTTTTTGCGGGATGCTTGCCTCCTTTATCGACAGGAAGGTAACGGCACGCATTCAATGGCGGCAGGGACCTCCGCTTTTACAGCCGGCTTATGATTTTGTAAAATTACTGGGTAAAGAGACATTGGTACCGGCAGGGGCAAGCCGGTTTACTTTTCTTGCTGCTCCGCTTTTCGGTTTTTCAGCAATTATTTTGGTTTCCGTTATTATTTGGAATGCCTTACGGTTCTATTCATACGGTTTCTCGGGCGATTTAATTGTTGTTATTTATCTGCTTACAATACCGTCAATATCCTTTATAATGGGCGGATTTGCGTCCAAAAATCCGTTTGCATCCATCGGGGCAAGCAGAGAAATGAAATTGATTCTTTTCTATGAACTTCCTTTTGTCCTGGCTATGATTATACCAATTATAAAAACAGGCAGTATCAAAATGACGGAGATTGTAAACTACCAAACCGGAACAGGTGCGGTTGCTGGTTCAGTTTCGGGAATGATTGCCCTTATAACGGCAATATTTTGTATCCAGGCAAAACTTTGTCTTGTGCCCTTTGACACGCCAGAGGCGGAACAAGAAATAATCGCCGGGCCTTTTATTGAATATTCAGGACCTGTTTTAGGAATTTTAAAACTGACACACTGGATGATGCTCTTTGTCTTGCCGTCGTTTCTTGTAGCGGTCTTTTTCCCTTCGGCAACTTTTATTGGAAATATTTTAAGATATTTAATTCTGTTGGTGGTTGTAATTCTTTTACGCAACACAAATCCGAGGGTTAGGATAGACCAGGCGGTAAAATTTTTCTGGTCGTATTTAAACATATTTGTGATTATAGGTGTAATTTTAGCCAGTGTCGGAATGTAATAATAATATTATGAGCAAACTTACATTGAAAGCACTTACAAAATCCATCTGGGTATTTCATTCTGCCTGCAGCCCCTGTAATAACTGTGATATTGAAATACTGGATGTTTTAACACCCCGCTATGATGTGGAGCGTTTCGGGATTATTCTTGTGGGAAGCATCAGACATGCCGACGCTTTGCTCGTAACAGGGGTCCCGACTACGAAAACGGCGGATAAAATAAAATATCTATATGAACAGATGCCGAAACCGGGTGTAGTAATTGCATGCGGAACATGCAGCTGCGGCGGTAATATGTTCAGACATTCGTACAATTTCATAAAACCGTTGGATGAAATTATACCTGTGAATATCTATATCCCTGGTTGCCCGCCTAAGCCGGAAGCAATAATTATGGGGATAGTAAAACTTGTCAAAGCACTCAAAGGGGAAAAGTAAATATATTATGAATATTATTGAGCAGATAAAAGAAAAGCTGGGCAATAAAATAACTGCTGTAACCGAAAAAAACAGGCAGAGATATTATATCAATATAAACCCAAAAGATATTTTACAGACAGCAAAAATAATATCAAATGATTTGGGCTGCAGGTTTGCCACCGCAACCGGAATCGACACGAAAGAAGGGATAGAAATCCTGTATCACTTTTCACACGATAAAACAGGCAAGATTATAACGCTTGGAGTTATTTTAAAGAATAAAGAAAAACCGGAAATTGAATCCATCACCCCAATACTTAAAGGTGCGGAATGGATTGAACAGGAAATCTGGGAAATGCTCGGAGTAAACTTTAAGGGTCATCCGGACCTTAAGCGGCTTCTACTGGCAAAGGATTGGCCGGAAGGGAACTATCCATTGAGACAAAAGGAACAAAAATGAGCGAACAGAAGAAACAAACAGTAATTCCGATAGGCCCATATCATCCGTTACAGGAAGAACCGGAATTCTTCAAACTTTATGTAGAAGGAGAAAAGGTTGTCGGTCTGGATATAGAACTTGGCTACAACCACAGAGGTATTGAAAAACTCTCGGAAAGCAAACATTTCGACCAGGTGCCTTTTTTGGTTGAAAGAATCTGCGGAATATGTTCAACTTCACATCCGTTTGCTTATGTCAATGCGGTTGAAGACCTGGCGGGAATAGATGTACCCATAAGGGCAAAATACATAAGAACAATTATCGGTGAACTCGAACGGCTTCATTCGCATCTGTTATGGTTGGGTTTAGCAGGTCACTTTTTAGGATATAATACCGTCTGGATGTGGTCATGGAAATACAGGGAGCCGGTTTTAGATATTTTGGAATTAATCACGGGTAACAGGCAAAACTATGCAATGTTTAAGATCGGAGGAGTAAGACAGAATATCGAAAAAGACGACATACCAAAAATCCGGAAAATGTGCGATGATTTAATTCCGATTATTGATATGTTCAAAGGCGCGGTAATAGATGACCCTGTTATACATGCAAGGACAAAGGGAGTGGGCATTCTTACAAAACAGGAGGCAATTGATTTCTGTGTTATCGGTCCCACGGCTAGAGCATGCGGAATAGATATTGATGTCCGGCGGGATGACCCTTATTCTGCCTACCCGTTAGTCGATTGGAAAGTCATAGTTATGAAAAACGGCGATATTTTCGATAAACTTGTTGTGCGTGTACTTGAAATGTATGAATCGGCAAAAATCATAAAAGGCTGTCTTACGGGGCTTAAAAAAGAGCCCGAAGGGGAAATTGATGCAAAAGTAAAGACAATACCGCCCGGAGAAGGCATAGGCCGCCATGAAGCACCGCGGGGAGAGGTTTTTCATTATGTCCGTTCCGACGGTTCAAATAGACCCATCAGACATAAAATCAGGGCACCATCTTATATGAATATTGCCTCAAATCGGGTAGCCGCTATCCGTGGGACGATTTCCGATGCGGCAATAACATTAGCCGCCGTTGATCCCTGTTACTGTTGCACGGAAAGATGCATAACTATCGACAAAAAAACAAATAAGAAAATTTTTGATTGGGAAGATTTGATAAAATTATCGCAAGAAAAAACTTATTTTCTTTCCCAAGCAAAAAAATTAAAAAGTATACAAAAAAGAAAATCAAAGTAAAATGATAACGTTGAAAAAGTCATTTTACCACAGAGTCACAGAGAAAATCAAGAATTCACAGAGAAAGCACCGACGAGAATAAACTCTCTAAATTTTTTCTCTGTGTTCTCCGTGTCTCTGTGGTGAGGTTTTTCAACAATATCAAAATGATAAAATAT
>Ga0315268_10002248_pt1 | contig 21944 bp, 17 predicted proteins | sample C1_top_MG_FD_204535 | JGI IMG/M metagenome (GOLD analysis project Ga0315268, IMG submission 204535) | Sediment microbial communities from Yellowstone Lake, YNP, Wyoming, USA - C1_top | ecosystem: Environmental > Aquatic > Freshwater > Lake > Sediment | place: USA: Wyoming | collected 2017-08-01 | reverse complement strand
GGAAGGCGAGTTCATCATCGAAGACAAGTTCGGAGTCAAGAAAGGTGTCGCAGGAGGCAACTTCATCATCATGGCCAATTCGCAGGCCGCAGCACTGGAAGCGGCTGAAAGAGCTGTTCAAGCAATGGGCGCCGTAGAAGGTGTAGTCTTGCCCTTCCCAGGAGGAATCTGCCGGTCCGGATCGAAGGTCGGCTCGATCAAGTACAAGCTGCCAGCTTCAACGAACCACCCCTTCTGCCCTACGCTCAGAACCTCAATCTCCGACTCCAAGATCCCGGCAGCTGTGCAGAGCGTATACGAACTCGTCTTCAACGGACTCGACACAGAGATCGTCAAGAAGGCGACTGGAGTTGGCGTCGCGGCTGCCGCCAAGACTCCTGGCGTAGTAAAGATTACAGCCGTGAATTTCGGCGGAAAACTCGGACCCTATCAGATACAACTCGTAGACGCGCTCAAATCCGCCTATTAGCAAGTTGACCAAATCCTGAACTGCCACCTAGTGTGCTGAAAACGCCGAGTCTGGAAACATGCACGCGGAGATTTCTGACGGTGTCTTCCTGATCGACACTCTGGCGGCTGGAACGCCGGGTCTAGTGGCCTGTTACCTAATCAAGGGAGAAAGATCCGTTCTTGTGGATGCTGGATATCCATCGAGTGCGGGTAGTGTCCTCTCTGAACTGCAAGTGCTAATTGGCAGAGGGTCGCAGGTCGATTACCTAGTCCCGACTCACGTGCATTTGGATCATGCAGGAGCGATTGGTGGTCTCTCAGAAGCGATGCCCAAGGCACGGATCCTAGTGAACGAACACGGCGTCAAGCACTTGATCGATCCTTCCAAGGTGGTTGCGACCGCTGCAGGACTCTTTGGAGAGAAAGCCATGACAGTATATGGGACGCCCCGGCCTTTGCCCAAAGAACGGCTTGAGGCGGTCGGAGAGCTGTACGAATTGGATCTCGGAGCTGGGAAGAGGGTTAAGCTATTCTATACTCCTGGTCACGCTTGGCATCACATGTCCGTCCTTCTAGAGAACGAGCGTCTTCTAATTACAGGAGACGCTGTTGGATTGCGATATCCAGAGTTCAGTTTTCCCATTCCAGCTACGCCCCCGCCGGGCTTCGACAAAGACCAGTACCTGAAGACCCTCACCGGATTCATGGATATGGACCATGTGGGGCTGCTGTTGCCTCATTTCGGGTCTGTACGCGAAAAAGTACGAGCTTTCCTCGAAACGAATATCGAGACGACCCGCCAGTGGGCCTCAATCGCGGACGAAACAATGAAGACCGAAAGGGCTCTGGATCGTATCTTTGAGGCCTTCATGACTGATATCATGAACCGCAGCGGTTTGGCGCGAGACGAGATTCCGGACTACATCACACAGAGTATCAAGCTTAGCGCCATGGGCTGCTATGCGTACGCGCAAGAGAAAATGGTCAAACAGTGAACATTGGTTTTGGGAATTCCATCAAGGCCTTGTGTTCGCGAATCTTCCCTCTATGTCGGGTTGAGAAACGATAGGGTACAGTGCATCCTATGCGAGCGTAGATGCATAGTAGAACCTGAGCAAGTCGGGGTCTGCAAGACACGCAAGAACATGGGCGGAAGGCTGTACACGCTCGTCTATGGAGATCTGAGCGGAGTTGAGAGCCGTCCTATCGAGATCAAACCCTTCTTCCATTACTGGCCGGGATCATCGGCGCTGACATTTTCAACTTGGTCCTGCAACCTTGACTGTCCTTGGTGCCAAAATCATCATCTCTCCAAGTCCCAGCCTAAGCCTGATGAATCCGAATCGACATCTCCGGCAAGAATCATAGGGACGGCAATAGCTTCAGGCGACGAAGGCCTCTGTGCCAGCTTTCAGGAGCCGACACTACTCACGGATTGGGCGGCAGATGTGTTCCCATCTGCCAAGGCGCATGGCCTCTACCGTTGCTATGTCTCGAACGGGTACATGACCATAGAGGCGCTTAAACTGCTCCGACGATCAGGCTTAGACGGTCTCAAAATAGACGTGAAAGGAGACGAAGAGGCATACCGCAAATACTGCGGGTCCGTGCGGGCTGACGTGCCTTGGCGAAATGCCGAGGTTGCGAAGAGAACAGGCATTCACGTAGAGATTGTGAACCTGATCATCCCAGGCGTAAACGACAGCGAGTCGACGATTGCCACAATCATAGAGGAACATCTGAAACATCTGGGTCCAGACACTCCGCTGCATTTCACTCGATACGTTCCAGCATACAAGTTCCATGCTCCTGCCACAAAGATACAGAAACTGGAGTCTGCCCGCGAGGCTGCGCGGAAAGCAGGAGTCAAGTACGCTTACATTGGCAACGTTCGAGGCCACCCCTACGAGAACACGTTCTGCCCGGAGTGCGGTGAGCGCGTCGTAGTCAGAGACGGCTATGCGATTGTGTCTTACAGACTGACAATGGAGAACAGGTGCCCCGCGTGTGGGACAAGGGTACCAATCACCGGTCATTACGTGAAGAAGAAAAGGGCCTCAGACGGATACTAGGCAACGCGCTCGGCAGCGCTCTCTCGCTGCAACGAGTGCCAGACTTCTTTAATCCGATAGAAACGTCTACGAAGTGCGCACGCGCATGCAGGAGTCACGGTAACTTGAAGCTGAGTCAGGTGAAGGTCTTCTCCGAGAACGAATTGAGCGAGATACATCAGGCCACGTTGGATGTGCTCTGGAACACTGGAATGAACATTGACAGTCAGGAAGCTTTGACACTTCTAAGGGACGGAGGAGCAATCGTAGATTCCGAGAAGAAGGTTGCGAAGATACCTGAGCATCTGATCAAGGACGCTTTGAAGACTGCTCCGCGCCCTTCAGAAGCCATCCTGTACGATAGAAATCGTAAGCCATCCATGAAGCTCGGAGCCGGGTTCACTTATGCCCTCAGCGGGTTCGACGCGACATACGTGTTTGACTCGAAGCTGGGCGAACGAAGGCCGGCCACGAAGGAGGATGTGGCCAACTTCTCGAAGCTGGCTGACGCACTGCCGAATATTCATGGTGTGGCAACTCAGGCTATCCCTCAGGATGTGCCTCAACGCTCCGCGGAGCTTCACGCTGCTGAGGCAATGTTTGGCAACACTGAGAAACATCTCGTATTCTGTCCGACAAGTCCGCCGATGGCTAGAGCAGTTTTCGAGATGGCCATAGCCGTCACAGCAGACGAGCGACTGGATCAGACGCCCGTACTGAGCTGCGAGTTCTCTCCGACAAACCCTCTAATGTGGGAAAGAAACGCGGTTGAAGCCCTAGTTGAGACTGCCAGAAACGGAGTTCCAATCCTCCTATTACCTCAACCGATCACAGGAGTCACATCACCAATCACGATGGCAGGCACGATGGTCGTCCACAACGCTCAGGATCTCTCTGGCTTGGTGATCTCACAATTGGCGAAGAGAGGATCACCGTTCATCTATGCATGCGCCCCAACGACCTTTGACATGCGAGAGGCAACTCCGATAATCGGATCCCCTGAAAGCGTCCTCATGCGTATTGCCAGCGTACAGCTCGCGGATTTGTACAAGCTTCCGTCCCACTCGATATCTCCAGACACTGATGCACACTGTCATGACGAACAGAATGCATGGGAGAGAATCATGACAACTCAAGCGGCGATGTTGTCTGGTGCCGACATGATCATAAACCCTGGCATGTTCGCGACAGGGCTCACAGTAAGCTACGAGCAGCTCGTGATCGATGATGAGATCATAGGATACATACAGCGTCTGGCAAAAGGGATCGAGGTGAACCCAGAAACCATGGCTACGGAACTGATCAAGAGAGCCGGGCCAACCGCGAGCTTCCTGAAAGAAGCTCACACCCTCCGCAATCTAAGGCTCGAGCACTGGATGCCATCGGTATCATGTCGGTCAGCATATACCCGATGGTCACAGCGCGGCCGAAAAGATGTCGTCACGGTGGCGAGGGAGAAGGCCGAGAAGATTCTCAGAGAGCATCAGTCCAAGAGACTGAGTGAGGAAACGCTTCGGCGACTACGCCAGATTACCGATGAGTCCGATGAGACAACATAGCTGCTTGTGCTAGGCGGTTTGGATTATGAGGATGCATGAGCTCCTAGAGCGAAACTCTTCACGGGCACCTGAAAAGGCGTTCATCTTCTCGGAGTCGCGATCGATCACGAACAAGGAGGCATCGGATTTTGTCCAGAGCGTCGCGTCAGGTTTTCGGTCGCTCGGAGTTAAGAAAGGAGATAGGGTGCTCATCTTCGCGCCAAACTCGATCGACTTCGTGCTCGCCATGTTTGCAGCCTTCAAGATAGGAGCCATAGGCACGTGTATCGATGTCTTGGATCTGCCGAGCTATCACGGGAACGTGAAACGCCTCGCACCTAAGCTCGTGATCTCCAACTCTGAGCACACCGACGAGCTCAAGAAATCATCTCCGAGCTCAGCGAAGTTCGTTTCATTCGACAGCGAGAAGGAATCCGATGATTCGTGGCAACGGCTGCTGGCGCATCAACAACGCACGATAGGATCTGACTTCAAGGAGAATGTTCCGTGTCATCTGAGTTTCACTTCTGGGACGACCTATGAGCCGAAGCCCGCTGTGCTTTCTCACGAGCCGACTGTCCGAGCCACCCGATGCATAGCCGAACGTTTGGGGTTGACTCGTGACGATACGACGATTGGAGTCACTACGCTAAGCAGTTCGCACATCTTGGTTTACGCTATTCTGCCACAGATGCACCGGATCGCGACAATTGGGATCATGGAGTCATGGGATCCGGCCCAGGCATGGAGAATGATCCATGACCATCAAGTGCGGCTCATCTCCGGGACCGCTATACGACTCGCCGAGCTAGCTGACTACGCGAAGGAACACAGCATCAGCAAAGGCAACCTACGGCTCATACTCTCGGGAGGTTCCGCTGGAATCGGCAAGATCAGAGAGAAGTGGGAAAGACTGGGCGTTCATTTTGTGGAGACATATGGAATGAGTGAACTCGGCGGATCGGTCGCGATGGGCCATCCGCGACCTTTCGAATCTAGACCCATCAAAGCATTCCGCAGCATCCCTCCAATTGGTCCACCCTTGCCCGACAAGGAGGTCAAGATCTCAGACGAAAAGGGAAGAGAAGCGCCCTTGGGTACTCCTGGCGAGATCCTCGTCAGAGGGGGCTTCATGTGGGGATACTGGAAGATGCCCGAGGAAACCGCCAGAATAACTCGTGGAGGCTGGCTTCACACAAGCGACATCGGCCTGATGGACGAGCTCGACAACGTCTACTGGCTCGCCCGAAAGACGGACATCATTCGCACAGACAGGGGGCCTGTCTATCCCCGAGTCATCGAGGAGGCACTCTTCGCTCACGAGTCCGTGCGACACGCGAGCGTCGTCGGCTTGGGAAAGACCGGTCACCAGAGTCCAGTAGGCTTTGTCACGTTGTTTGCAGGAAAGCGCATTGGCGAGGAGGAGCTTCTCTCGCACTGCAAGTCAGTCCTGAGTCAAGAGTTCTGGCCGTCTAAGATAGTGATCAAGAGCAGCTTCCCCATGACGCCCACCGGTAAGATCGACAAGAAATTGTTCAAGCAGGAACAAGTCAATATCTGAGTATCTTCTCCACAGCAACATGCAAATGATCGCGCGATTTCCAGATGTGGCCGACGATGCTGTTGGACCTCCCGACTGGATTTGCTTTCTAGGAGAGAATCAGCCTCTTTTAGCGAATAGGCTTAGGCTTAGCGAATAGCTCGAATCCGTAGGTTAGCCTTATAAGAAACGTCGAGAGCTTCCTGCGGTTCCAAGGACCTTGCGACACCACGAATTACGCACTCTCTTCAAATCGGGCGGACGATCGCTAGCATTTGCGATCGTCGTCAGTGTTGTCCTAGTCCTTATTGTCATTCGATAGACCTCGCGATTATCTGATTTTTCGCGAGGTTGGGAAAGAAACAGGAGTGAGTATGATCGATGGAGATGTCGGGTGCGAGCGCACTGGTCGAGGCGCTCAGACGCGAGAAGACGGAGACAGTGTTCGGTCTTCCCGGAGGCGCCATAATGCCGGTGTACGATGTGTTCTACAAGATGCGAGACTTGCCATCGGAGCTGAGGATCAGGCACGTTCTGGTTCGCCACGAACAGACAGCGGCTCACATGGCTGACGGGTACGCTCGAGCGAGTGGACGGGTGGGTGTGTGCATGTCAACTTCAGGGCCAGGGGCCACGAACCTTGTCACTGGAATAGCGACCGCCTTCATGGATTCATCGCCCATGATAGCGATCACGGGTCAGGTAGCAAGACCTTTCATAGGGAAAGATGCCTTCCAAGAAATAGACATCATCGGAGTCGTCACATCCGTCACCAAGTACGCGTTTCAGGCCAGGAAGGCTGCAGAAATCCCTCAGATCGTGAACGCGGCCTTTCGGATAGCTTCCACAAGAAGACCCGGCCCCGTTCTCATCGACATTCCGAGAGACGTACAACAAGAGATGGACATCCTAGAGTTCACAGGTCGACCCATTCCGAGACGGCATGGGCCGCTTCCTGATCCCGACCCTGGGACCGTCGCGAGAATGGCTGATGCTTTGGCGAAAGCGGAAACACCGCTGATCATTGCCGGAGGCGGGGTCAAGATCGCTGAAGCCTCTCGGGAGCTTGTCGCATTAGCAGAGCTGCTGACGTGTCCAGTTGCGACTTCACTGATGGGGAAAGGATGCATTCCGGAGGATCACCCGCTCTCCATCGGAGTGATGGGGATGCATGGTTCTTCTGAAACGAATCAGGTCGTGTCGAGCGCGGACGTCTTGTTGATCGTGGGATCGAGACTCTCGGACCGGACAACAGGGAACATAGACAAGTTCTGTCCGAACAGTCAGGTCCTACACGTTGATACGGACAAGGCCGAGATTGAAAAGAACGCGACCCCAACAATCTCGCTTGTCAGCGACGCAAAGAAAGCGTTGAAAGCTATCCACGCGGATCTTGTGAGGCTTCATGCTCGGAGACCCGAGCTGAACTGGTTCCACAGGACCAAGAACGAAGCCGACCTAGATGATCTGAAGAAAGACGGACCTTACCTGTCTGCGGTGCAAACTATCCGGCTGCTGCGAAAGCTGCTCCCACGGGAAACGATCGTGACCACAGAGGTCGGACAGAACCAAATGTGGAGCCTCATCCATTTCCAAGCATATGGGCCGAGGCAGTTTATCACCTCCGGCGGTTTGGGCACCATGGGTTTCGGATTCCCAGCAGCGCTTGGTGCGAAAGTCGCCTGCCCTAACGTTCCGGTTCTCGACATTGCCGGCGACGGCAGTTTTGCGATGACCGAGAATGCAATGGCGACATCGATCCAAGAACAGATTCCTGTAACGGTCGTGATTCTCAACAACCGTATGCTCGGCATGGTCGCGCAGTGGCATCGCATGTTCTACGGGCGAAGATACTCCAGCGTCTCGCTTGGCAGATCTCCGTGCTTTCCGAAATTGGCCGACGCCTATGGAGCCGAGGGAGTTGCAGTGCGAGACTACAAGGAGTTGAGTGAAGCAGTGAAGAGTGCTCTCAAAAGTGAAATCATGACTGTGATCGATGTTCCCGTGTCGCCTGAGGAGGACGCAGCCCCAATGCTTGCGCCAGGCGCAGGTCTGCAGGAGGTAGTTGCCGCATGATTTCTCCTCAAGAGGAACTGATCATCGACGTGCTCGTCGACCACAAACCAGGCGTCCTCTACACAGTCTCGAACCTGTTCAGAAGGCGGGCGTTCAATATCAGCAGCGTCGCCATCGGAACCTCCGAGAAGGATCGTGTAGCTCGAATGACGCTGACGATGCGTGGAGGTGAGAAGGAAGCTGTGCAGCTCGTCAGACATCTTGAGAACTTGGTGGATGTCATCAAGGCAGAGATAGTCGATGCCGATAAAGCAGTGGTCAGAGAGCTCGCCCTCGTGAAGATTGCTCCCAAGCCAGAGGATAGACTTCAGATCCTAAGCTTCGTGGATGTGTACCGAGCCAAGATTGTTCATCTCTCAGATGACAGCATAATTGTGGAAGCGTCCGGTGACTCGGACAAGATCGACGCATTCATTGAACTGAGCAGAAACTTCGGGCTCAAAGAAGTTGCGCGAACCGGCCTCACCGCGCTGTCAAGACAGCAGAAACAGACAGAATCAGAGGAGAATGATGTAGGATGGTAAGAGTATATCTGGACAAGGACGTCGACCTGAATGATCTCAGAGATCAAACGGTCTCCATAATTGGATACGGGTCCCAGGGCCGCGCGCAAGCGCTCAACATGCGAGATTCCGGCGTGCGCGTTATCGTCGGGCTCAGGCCAGGCGGGAAATCGTGGAAGAATGCGGCGGCTGATGGATTCGAGCCGCAACCGATCAATCAAGCCTCCGAAAAAGCAGACATAGTGCACCTCCTCATTCCTGACCTAGAACAACCTGAGATCTACAAGAAGGAGATCCTCCCTAGTCTCCGAAGCGGCAAGACGCTTGGGTTCTCGCACGGGTACAACATTCACTTCAAACAGATTGTCCCCCCTCGCGACGTGGACGTCATCATGTTGGCTCCAAAGAGTCCAGGATTCAGGATGAGAGAGCTGTACGAGCAGGGTTTCGGAGTACCCGCGTTGGTAGCCGTCTACCAAGATTTCTCAAAGCGCGCAAGACAACGTGCCCTGGCAATGTGCAAAGCCATAGGTTCAACGCGAGCCGGAGTAATCGAGACTACTTTCAAAGACGAGACCGAATCCGACTTGTTCGGTGAACAGGCAGTTCTCGTAGGAGGCCTGATCGAACTCATCAGGAACGGCTTCGAAGTCCTCGTCGAAGCAGGTTACCCTGCGGAGCTAGCATACTTCGAAGCATGCAACGAAATGAAACTGATCACCGACCTCGTCTACAAGGGAGGCCTCTCGGGCATGCTGCGCGGGGTCTCAGACACCGCAAAATTCGGAGGACTCAGCGAAGGCCGCAGAATCATCGATGCTCACGTACGCGAGAACATGAGAGCGCTACTTGAGGATGTGCGTAACGGGAAGTTCGCTGAGAAGTGGACCTCAGACCCCGCACGAAGCACAAAGGAACTGCATCGTCTCATGGACGAGATGGAGAGCCACCAGATCGAGAAAGTTGGCAAAGAGATCAGAAAGATGTGCGGACTAGAATCGTAGGGAACCTGTCGTGAACATCATAGAGAAGACACTCGCAGAGGGTTCTGGCCGAGAACAAGTACGGCCCGGAGAAATCGTTGAGGCAAGAATCAGCTCTGCAATGGTCCACGACATCACAGGCCCACTAGCCGTTCAATCCTGGAAGAACCTTGAAGAGACGAAGGTGTGGGATCCTGACAGGATCGTCGTGATCTTCGATCATTTCCTGCCACCTCCGACAGAGCAAGCCGCGAAGCTTCAGAAAATGATGCGCGATTTCGTGGAAGAGCAGGGAATCCGGAACTTCTATGACATCGGTCGCGGGGGAATCTGCCACCAAGTGATGCCTGAGAAAGGGCACGTACATCCACGAGACATCATTGTCGGGGCAGACTCGCACACTTGCACCTACGGAGCGTTCGGAGCATTCTCAACAGGAATCGGATCGACGGAGATGGCCGCAGTCTTCGCGACCGGGAACCTCTGGTTCAAGGTTCCGAGAACGATCAGGGTCAACGTGACGGGCAGCTTCGCGCCCTCTGTCATGGCGAAAGATCTGATCCTTGAGGTCCTCAGAAAGCTCGGCGTGTCTGGAGCAAACTACCGAGGAATCGAGTTCACGGGCCAGACCGTTAAAGACATGAGCATTGCAGAAAGAATGACGCTCTGTAACATGTCCATTGAAGCGGGAGCTAAGACCGGAATAGTTGCACCCGATTCGAAAACCGAAGAATACCTAGGCGCCCGCACTACGAAATCATTCGAAAGGCTGACTAGCGATGAAGATTCCACCTACGAACGCACAATCGAGATCGACGCATCAACCCTTTCCCCCCAAGTCGCACGTCCTCACTCCCCTGACAACGTTGCACCCATTGAGGAAATACCAGAATCAAGAATCGACCAAGCTTTCCTTGGTTCCTGCACAAATGGCAGGACTGAAGATCTCCGAATCGCCGCTGAAATCCTTGACGGGAGAAGAGTCCACGATCACACTAGACTGATTGTTACTCCAGCGTCGCAGGAGGTATACCAGAAGTGCCTGGAGGAAGGGCACCTTGAGATCTTCGCCAAGTCCGGAGCCATCGTGACTAACCCAGGATGCGGAATCTGCATTGGAATTCACATGGGTGTGCTGGGGCCGGGAGATGTTTGCGTCAGTTCCTCAAATCGCAATTTCGTGGGAAGAATGGGCAGCCCCCAGGCCAAGATCTTCTTAGCCTCTCCGGCGACCGTGGCCGCATCTGCAATCGCAGGCAGAATCACCGACCCTCGCAAGATGAGTTGAATTCGGGATGATCGTGGAAGCCAAGGCTGTTAGATTCGGGGACAACGTGGACACCGACGTGATCCTGCCAGGGAAATACTTGGGTCTAACAGAGCCCGCCGAACTTGGAGAACATGCTATGGAGGGGCTTTCACCCGGCTTCGCCTCGAAGTTCGTCGGCGGAGCAGTCATCGTGGCTGGAAAGAACTTCGGACAAGGGTCGAGCAGAGAACACGCCGCGATTGCCTTGAAAGCTGCAGGCGCAAGGTGCGTGGTTGCAGAGTCCTTTGCACGCATCTTCTATAGAAACGCGATCAACATCGGCCTCCCAGCAATGGAATGCCTAGGAATCCTGAATCAAGTTGCCGACGGAGACCGAGTGTCAGTCGATCTGGAACAGGGCCAGATAAGGAATCTGAGGACCGGAGCGACAACGAGTACGGAACCGGTTCCGCTTGACCTCCTGCAGGTGTTGAATGACGGCGGAATCATTGAGCATTTGAAAAGGAAGCGAGCCCACGAATGACAGCATACGAGATATCACTTATGCCGGGTGATGGAATCGGACCTGAGCAGACCGAAGCAGCGATACTGGTGCTTGAAAGGCTGAAGGAAGCCTTCGGACTCAGTCTCGAATTTGTTGAGGCGGAAGCTGGCGACGACTGCAAACGCAGACATGGTTCAGCTCTTCCCGACGACACTGTCCACACGCTCGAGACGACAGATGCTTGCCTGAAGGGTCCCGTGGGCGAAACCGCGTACGAAGTAATCGTAACTCTCCGGCAGATGTTCGATCTGTACGCGAACCTGAGACCGGCCCGAGCATACCCTGGTCTGAAGTGCTTGGATCCCGCCACTGATCTGATCATAGTCAGAGAGAATACGGAGGATCTGTACAAAGGCCTCGAGTTCGAGATCGCAGATTCGGCGATCGCGCTCAGAGTAACCACGGCAAAGGCCTGTCGAAGGATTGCATCCAAAGCATTCCACATCGCAGAACTACGGAACAAGAAGAGGCTTGTCACCGCCGTACACAAGGCCAACGTTCTCAGGAAGACCTGCGGCCTCTTTGCTGCAGCCTGCCGCGAGGAGGCGAAGCTTCACCCTGATGTGTCATTCGATGAGATGTACGTCGACGCCGCCGCCATGAACCTTGTACGGCAACCTGGTAGCTTCGACGTGCTCGTGACAACGAACATGTTCGGAGACATATTGAGCGACGAAGCAGCTCAGGTTGTCGGCGGACTCGGACTGGCTCCTTCAGGAAATATGGGGGAAGATTTCGCGATATTCGAGCCGGTACACGGGTCAAGCCCAGACATAGCAGGCAAGAAGATCGCAAACCCGAACTCTATGCTGCTGTCCGCAAGCATGATGCTCGACTGGCTAGGTGACAAATTTCATGATTCCAACTGCAACACGGCGGCTCACTCACTTGAAGCTGGTGTGATGCAAGCGTTGGCTGATCGAATTACCACCCCAGACCTGGGAGGTAGCTACACAACACGACAGGTCGCAGAAGCTGTTGCAGCAAGAATTGTAAGGAAAGTGATTCAATGAAATCTAAGATTCTTACGAAGGTTCGGATGTTCGACACGACCCTTCGCGATGGAGAGCAGACGCCTGGGGTTTCACTAATTCCAGAAGAGAAGCTTACCATCGCGAGGCAACTTGCACGTCTGGGCGTCGATGCAATTGAGGCCGGCTTCCCAATGTCGTCAGAAGGCGAAGCAGCAGGCGTGAGGCTGATCGCAAAAGATGGCTTACCGCCAGAGGTGTATGCCCTCGCACGCGCAAACCCACAGGACATCGACGCTGCATTGCGTTGTGATCTCGGCTATGTTCACATCTTCATCGCAACGTCCGATCTACACCTAGAGCGAAAGCTCAAGCTGTCTCGTCAGCAAGTGCTAGAAAGAGCAGTGCAGGCTGTCTCCTACGCTAAGGATCATGGACTGGTTGTCGAGTTCTCAGCTGAAGACGCAACTCGATCCGACCCCAAGTATCTGGAAGGAGTATTCAGGTCGGTGTGCGAGGCCGGGGCAGACCGCATCAACATACCTGATACAGTCGGCGTAGCATCACCTGAGATGATGCGACATGTCGTCACCTCACTCAAGCAAGTGATCGATCGACCAATCAGCGTTCATTGCCACGATGATTTTGGGTTAGCAGTGGCAAACAGCTTGGCAGGGATCGAAGCAGGAGCCTCACAGGCACACGTCACGATAAACGGTATCGGAGAAAGAGCTGGAAACGCCTCACTCGAAGAACTCGTGATGTCTCTACAGCAGATCGCTGGCATGAAGACCAGCATTGATACGACACTCCTCTACGAGACTTCAAGGCTCATCGCAAAAATTACGGGCGTCGTTGTCCAACCGAATAAGGCAATTGTAGGGGACAATGCGTTCGGTCACGAGTCAGGAATTCACACACACGGAGTAGGTTCAGAGGCATCCACATACGAACCGTTCGACCCAGCGCTCGTGGGAAGAAAGAGGTGGTTCCAAGCAGGAAAGCACGCTGGCGCACATGGAATAGCGGCTCAGCTCGCGGAGATGGGCCTTTCTCCAAACAGTGAAGGACTCTCTCAGATTCTCTCGAAAGTCAAGGACTTGGCTGACAAGGGCAAAACTGTGACAGACGCAGACCTTCTTGCGATCGCTGAAACAGTCATCAACTCCCCCTCCACTGACAGCAATACGGTCTCACTCGCTGACTTCGCAGTTATGACCGGCATTGGCGTCGTCCCGACGGCATCGGTTCGCATCAACATTAACGGGTCCCAATATGTTGCCTCGGAGACAGGAGTTGGCCCGGTTGACAGCGCAATCAAGGCTATCCAGAAGCTGACGGACCCGATCGTTCACGTCAGATTGAAAGAGTACCGACTTGACGCTATCACTGGAGGTTCAGACGCTCTAGCCGAAGTTCTCGTGAAAGTTGAAGACGATTCCGGATCCGTCGTTTCAGCAAGAACCACCGGCGAGGATGTGGTTCGGGCAAGCGTCGAGGCGATGATTCTAGGAATCAACAAGCTCCTCCTGAAAAGACGCATGATCACGAAAAACGCACAAGCAATGGAGACGCATCTGGCTTGAGATCGGACACTATAAAGAAGGGACCTGAGAGGGCACCTCACCGAAGCCTGCTCAGAGCTTGCGGGCTTAGCGCAGAGGATTTCTCAAAACCATTCATCGCGATAGCGAGCTCGCAAGCGGACATCGTACCTGGCCACATCCACCTGCGCGAGTTCAGCACGATCGAGAAGTCAGCGGTTCGAGAGGCAGGCGGGATCCCATTCGAGTTCAACTGCATCGCCGTGGATGATGGAATTGCCATGGGCCATCCCGGGATGAGGTACTCGCTTCCAAGTCGAGAACTCATTGCCGACTCTGTTGAAACAATGCTTCAGGCTCACCAGTTCGACGGTGTCGTCTGCATTCCCAACTGCGACAAGATAGTGCCGGGCATGATCATGGGCGCTATTCGTGTCAACATTCCAACGATCTTCGTGAGCGGCGGGCCGATGGAAACAGGTCATACAAAAGAAGGCGCGCCTATGGACCTGGCCTCGGTTTACGAAGCCGTCGGGCGATATCAAGCCGGATTCATCAACGAGCAAGAACTCACCCAACTCGAGGAACGAGCATGCCCCTCATGCGGAAGCTGCGCGGGACTATTCACTGCTAATTCGATGAACTGCCTCTGCGAAGCAATTGGGCTGGCACTACCAGGAAACGGAACGATCGTTGCGACCTCACCAGCGAGGATCGAACTTCTCAGAAGCGCCGGCCGCCAAATTATGTCACTCGTCTCGCGTGACCTGAAGCCCAGAGATATCGTAACTGCAGAAGCCATCGATAATGCGTTCGCTCTGGACATGGCGATGGGAGGCTCTACGAACACCATCCTCCACACTTTGGCGATAGCTAGAGAGGCACAAGTCGAGTATCCGCTAGGTCGTGTAAACGAGATCGCGAAGCGGACGCCCCACATCTGCAGCCTCAGTCCAGCATCCGACTACAGAATGCAAGACCTGCATCGTGCAGGAGGAGTAAGCGCCATTCTCAAAGAGCTCAGCAAGAAAGACGGGGTGCTTCACCTAGATCAGATAACAGTCACGACAATGACGCTTGGCGACAACATCTCTGACGCTAAGGTTGCCGACCCGCAGGTGATCAGGCCGGTATCAGACCCTCATAGTCATCATGGAGGAATCGCCATCCTCTATGGCTCCCTTGCCCCAAGAGGAGCCGTTTGCAAGACGGGCGCCGTTGGTCCCGCCATGATGAAGCACAGAGGGCCAGCTCGGGTATTCGACTCCGAGGAGGACGCATCCAAATCAATTCTTGAGGGCTCCATCAAGGATGGTGACGTAGTCGTTGTTCGATACGAAGGTCCCAAAGGCGGACCGGGAATGCGAGAGATGCTGAGCCTGACCGCGACCTTGGCCGGCATGGGACTCGGGGAGAAAGTCGCGCTTGTCACGGATGGGAGATTCTCTGGAGCAACCCGAGGCGCATGCGTTGGGCACGTCTCTCCTGAAGCGGCGGCAGGAGGACCGATCTCATGCCTCAAAGACGGAGATCCAATCGACATCGACTTGGAACACTATCGCATAGATGTTGACTTGGACCAAGCCGAGATCGAGGCCCGTCTGAAGCGCTTGCGTCGCTTGCCAAGCGCCGTAAGCTCAGGGTATCTCGCCAGATATGCCGCGCTTGTCAGTTCAGCTGACGAAGGGGCCGTTCTCAGGCGATCCGACGTACACAGTCAAGGTGACAAATAATGTCAAAGAAGGAACCAGAATTCGTGTGGATGAACGGAGAGTTCATCGACTGGGAGAAGGCGAACGTTCCCATCCTAGCACATGCTCTCAACTACGGAACAGCCGTATTCGAGGGAATAAGAGCCTACAAGACCAGTGATGGGCTTTCCATCTTCCGCTTGAAGGAACACATGCATCGTCTCAAGGACTCTGCAGATGCGTACATGATGGCCCTTCCCTACTCAGAGAGGGATCTCTGTGAAGCGACCACAGCACTCCTAGCCAAGAATGAGATGCGTGACTCGACATACATTAGGCCTATCGCCCTCAAAGCCGTTGGTGGAATAAACCTCGATTTCAGAGAGGTTCCGACTTGGGTTGCAGTAGTCGCCTTTCCATATGAAAAGTACTTCGAGAAAGAAGGACTCGACGTTTGTGTCTCCTCATGGAGGAGGACAGGAGAACCTTCTGTGCTCTCCTTGGTGAAGGCGTCGGGGCACTACATCAATTCAGCCCTCGCCAAGGTCGAAGCTGCCACGAACGGATTTGACGAGGCAATATTCCTCGACCAGAGAGGATTCGTCTCAGAAGGTAGCGGAGAGAACATCTTCATCGTGAAGAAGGGTATCATTTACACGCCACCACTGTCCGCGGGAATTCTGGAAGGAATCACAAGGGACACACTGTGCACGATCGCCCACGACCACGGCTTGAAGCTTCAAGAACGCGACATAGCCCGCGGCGAGCTATACACATGTGATGAAGCATTCTTCGCTGGAACAGCGGCTGGAATCTCACCGATATTGAGCATCGACAGACGAGAAATAGGTGGAGGTCGAACGGGTCCATTGACCCGACAGATGCAGGAACTGTATTCCGAGGTTGTCTGTGGGAACGACGAGAGGTATGCCCGCTGGTTGACTCCGGTCTACCCCAAGATCGAGCGCAAAGCTCCGGTCGAAGCCACCACAACTGCGTCTGTACATTCGTCGGCTGTGCGGCCCATGAATTGGCAGCTCCAGTTCTGGGAATGGACTAGGCCGCAAGGACCTTAGAACCAACCAATTTCCAACAAGCAAAGTATCATCGAGTACAGGAACCGACTCAATGCGAATCCCAAAAAGTGAGAGCACTCGCAATCCAAGCCATTACGCTATCCAGTAGAATCGTGGCTTCACTAGGAATCATGCGCTCTGAGACTCCGGATCAATTCCACATGCAGACACGCTCTGACGGCGTTCTCTCGTCGAGCGGTTAGGTTAACTGTACTGTCGGACATTTACTAGTCGTATATTGGCAAGTGTAGGCTCAGGTCTTTGGGGTCGGATAGAAAGTGAAGAATCAGGACTTAGCCGGATTGAGAAGGAAGCTTCGCTCCGTCGACTCCGAACTTATCGGCGTTCTAGCTCGGAGAAAACGATTGGTCAGCAGGATTGGACTAGTGAAACGGAAACTCAGTATGGGAGTAATCGACGCGCTCGCTGAGAAATCCGCCATCGAGAACTTCGTTGCCTCCGCCTTCAAAGTTGGACTGGAAGAGAGCTACGCGAGGCGGATTGCCGAGCTTGTCATCGAGGCTTCAGTCGACGCTCAAATGCGAGCTGGCGCACGTGCGGCTTCAAGCGATGCCTCACTCAAGCAGTTATCTGAGACCATACGAAGAGCAGAGAAGAGGGGTCGCAGACTCATCAGGTTCGACATCGGCGAGCCTCGCTTCAGAACCCCCAGGACTGCCATCAGGGAAGCCAAGAGATGGCTCAGCCGGTCGCCCACGATGTTGTACGGTTCAAGCTCCGGCATGACTGAATTGACAGACGCCATAGCGACACGACTGAACAACCAGTATGGCACAAGACTGCGTCGTTCCAATATTCTGATCACCCCAGGGGCTCGTTTCGGCATTTTTGCTGCAATGCGGACAAACGTGTCAAATCTTGAGCGAGTGCTAGTGTGCCAGCCAGCATGGCCGGCCTACGAGTCATGTGCGGGTTTGGCTGGCGCAAGGACTCTGTCGGTCTCGACGAGTCTGGAAAGCAATTGGGACATCGATGTGGCCGCCCTGCAGGAAGCGCTCAAGCTCAGGCCGAAGATGCTTGTCCTCAACAATCCGAGTAACCCCACGGGCAAGGTGCTCTCAAGAGAGAGATTCCGAGAGGTGATGCACCTAGCAGAGAAGCATCACACCACCGTTCTTTCCGACGAGGTCTACGCGAGCTACTGCGACACGCCTCCACCGAGTGTCCTAGAGCATCCCAACAACGGGGGCATCTACATCAGCAGTTTTTCGAAGGGGTTCAGCATGACGGGCTGGAGAGTTGCCTACGTAGTGGCAGACGAGCGAAAGATTGCAGCGATGCGCAGGATCATCGAGACTACCCTGACAAACGTCCCAGAGCTTGTGCAACGGGCGGCGCTTGCGGCCCTCAAGGATCCAAGCAGCGAAGCAGCAACCAGCAGGCGCAGGATTAGCAGACGTCTCAGAATAGCCTGCGAGGAATTGCGAAAAGGAGGCTTCGAATTCTATCCCCCCGACGGAGGATTCTACGTTTTCCCAAGAATGAGAGGAGGGATCGGCTCCGAGAGGTTCGCTAAGCGTCTGCTCGTGAAGCATGGGGTTGGAGTTCTGCCAGGAACCATTTTCGGTGGATACAGAAGCTTTCTGAGGCTAGCGATCACCGAGTCCGAAGACAGGGTCAAGACAGGGATCAGACGGATCGTGAAGGCGATGAATGAATGGTAGCCCGAATCGCTGTCATCGGTGCGGGAGGAATGGGTGCATGGTTCACTCGCTTCTTCAAGTCGCGTGGACACCTCGTCATTGTCGCTGATCGTGATTCCAGCAAGGCCAAACGTCTCGCCTCAAAGCTTCGAGCGAAATGTGCGTCCAGCAACATTGAGGCAGCCCGCAAGAGTGACATAATCATTCTCGCCACTTCAGCGAACGTGATCCCAAAAGTCATCAAGGAGATCCTTCCGGTCTTACGTAGAAATGCCCTCATCTGCGAGATCTCTGCTACAAAATCGATCGTCATGCCAGCTCTTCATACTGCTGAGAAGCGAGGAGTAAGAATCGCCAGCATTCATCCGATGTTCGGACCTCTGATGCATGGTATCAGCGAGAGAAGAATCATCGCGATCAGAACTGGGAACGACACGCGCGGCTACACGACGATGAAGCATCTGCTACAAGGTGCGCGTTTCTTCCTGACTACTCAAGACATTCATGACAGACAGGTGGCTGTAACACTAGGTCTGCCGCACTTCCTTAACATGGCCTTCGCCATGACGCTCTCCAAGAGAAGAAATCTTGCTGAGATCCGAAAATTCGCGGGCAGGACATTCAACCTGCAAATGCTGCTTGCACAAGCAATTGCCGACGAACCTGAGACCACTGCGGACATCCAGATAATGAACAAGCAGTTTCGCAGAGTACTGAGAGAGCTGCAACGAGACATTCGGTCACTCGCAAGAATTGTGAACCGGCGAGACAGAGCTAGACTTGTCGCCCAGTACAAGAAGATCAGAAAAGCACTATCAAGTGAACAGGAGTTCAGAGTCGCGCGAGCAACATTCGAGAAGGTCACCGAGACGCAATCCGCAATCTCGAGAGGCTAGTGCGAGAATCTGTACATGTTGGTGGTGTGAGTTTGCGCAAGGCGAGAGTACACGTCGCCTTCCAAGGGGAAAGGGGAAGCTACAGCCACGAGGCATGTGAACGCTATTTCGGCACCTGCATTGCAGTCAGGCCGCTTAGGACTCTAAGAGAAGTCTTCCATTTTGTGGAAAGCGGGAATCGCGTGTATGGTGTCGTGCCGGTCGAGAACTCATACGAGGGAAGCATCAACGAGACGTACGACTTGCTGGCAGGTACTACCTCGAAGGTCTGTGGAGAAGTGCAAGTCCGAGTGAGACACTGCCTAATTGGAAAGCCCGGAATCAAGGCCGACGAAGTAATCCGCGTCTATTCTCATCCACAGGCTTTGGCCCAGTGCGCGAGATATCTTCGCACCCACAAGATGGAACCGGTCCCAACCTATGATACGGCGGGCAGCGTGAAACTAATCAAGGCTATGAGGTCACGAAAGGTAGCTGCGATTGCAAGCAGACGCGCCGCAGAACTGCATTCCATGAGAATCATTGCAGAAGGAATCGAGGACAGTGGCGTGAACTACACGCGCTTCCTAGTTCTCGGGAAGAGGGCTGCTCCACGATCGGGAGACGACAAGACATCGATCATTTTCGGGGTGGAACACAAACCCGGGTCTCTGTACCGAGCGCTCAAAGCGCTTTCGAGGAGTGGAATCAATCTAACGAAGATTGAATCTAGACCCGTCAAGAATACGCCTTGGCAGTACAACTTCTACGTTGACTTCCATGGACACACGCGCGATAAGGCATGCCGCAAAGCGTTGAGCGATCTGCGTACCCGGTCGACTTTCGTGAAGATACTGGGATCCTACCCAATCGCGACATCCTAGGCGCTTCTCAGAACAGGCCCAACCAGCCCAGCTCGCAGCGAATGGTCGGCCAAAACGATCGCCATCATAGCCTCCACAATCGGAATCGCCCTAGGAACGACGCAAGTGTCGAATCTGCCCTTGATCAAGAGCGGCTGCTCCTTCATCGTTTGAATGTCAACGGTAGTCTGCGCAATCGCTATCGATGATGGCGGCCTGAAGGCGATTCTGCACACTATGGGCTGACCGTTGCTGAGGCCGCCAATGATGCCTCCTGCGTTGTTGGTTGGGCTCTGAATTGTTCCCTCGCGCACAATCAGGGGATCATTGTATTCTGAACCTCGCATCTTGGCGGACTGGAATCCGCTTCCCACCTCAACAGCCTTGACCGAAGGGATTGCAAAGAACGCTTTGCTCAGATCGCCGTCAAGGTTGTCGAAGACTGGCTCTCCCAGACCAACGGGCACCCCTGTGGCCACGGCCTCGATCACGCCCCCGAGCGTATCTCCGCGCGTCTTGGCGTCGGCGATCGCGTTAGCCATCTTCTCCGCTGCTTCAGGATCAGCGCAACTGAGTGCGTTGCTACGCGATGCCTTCGCTTCTTCGTCTAACGGAACCTTTCTGGCACTTGTGCCTCCGATCTCTGCGGTATGAGCGTACACTGTCACTCCGATCGTGCTCAGGAGTTTCTTCGCTACGGCGCCCGCTGCAACGAATCCGACAGTGATCCTCGCGGAGAACCGGCCGCCGCCTCTGTAATCCTCATGCCCTCCATACTTCACCCTCGCAACGAAGTCCGCCTGTCCAGGTCTCGGAGTGAACTTCCTCTCCTCGTATCCTTCTGACCGGACGTCCAGATTCGGCACGGAAACATGAATCGGAGCCCCGGTCGTGCGACTGTTAAACACCCCTGACAAAATCCGTACTTGATCGGCTTCTGTTCTCTCGCTCGAGAATGCGTCGGCGCTGGGTCGTCTCCTCTCCAGCTCGCATTGGATGTCGCTCGCGACAAGTTGGAGTCCGGCTGGGCATCCGTCGATGACGATTCCAACTTCTGGGCCGTGACTCTCGCCGAAGCTCGTAACCACGAATCGTGTGCCGAGAGAATTGCCAGTCAAGTCGATGTCACCCTTGCCCCCAGTGACTGAAGATCAGACCAGAATGACGGATAGGATTTTCCCACGCATTCAGCATCAAGTATCGTTGTCTCTTCGGTGCACAGTCCGAGGACACCGAAGGCCATCGCTATCCTGTGATCTCGGCGCGGGTTGATGATCGCCTTGCACGGTTTGCCGCCATGGATAGTGAAAGAGTCCTCTGATTCCTCGGTTCTGATACCCATCCGCTTAAGTCCGTCGCTCATTGCTTGCACACGATTCGATTCCTTGATTCTAAGTCTACGAATGCCTCTGATCGTGCCCGTACCGTGCGCACGTGCAAATAGTATGCATGTGACCGGGAACAGGTCCGGGCAATCTGACACATCGACTTCCGCTGCCTCGACTTGCGATTTCTGAACAGTCACAGAATGCGGATCCTGACTCACTCGTGCATTCGCATGCTTGAAGATATCCAATAGATATCGATCGGCCTGATGGCTCTTCTCCTCAAGGCGTTGGATATTCATCTTGTCGCCCGCGATTACTGCTCCTGCCAGCAGGAAAGCCGCTGATGACCAGTCGCCTTCTATTTCCACCTCAGTGGGACGATACCTCTGAGCGCGCACTTGGAACTCAGTTAGGTCATCAGACGCATCAACATGAATGCCGAATTTGTCTTGCATATCTAGAGTCATTTGGACATAGGATTTCGATTCCAGGCGCCCAGTCATGCTGACCTTCACAGGTGCGTCCGCAAAAGGCGCGGCCAGTAAGAGCGCCGAGACATATTGCGAGCTGACGTTCCCAGGGATTTCGACAGATCCGCCTTTGATGGGGCCTCTAACATGGACTGGGGGGTATCCTTGCTCGGAGGTACAGTGTACCCCAAGCTTCTCGAGGGCAACTACCAGGTCCTTCATGGGTCTCTTGAGCATCGATGGTCCGCCCGAGATTTCTGCATCGTGAGGGGTGGTCGCACAGACGCCTGTCATGAATCGAAGCGTCGTTCCGGATTCTCCACAGAAGATCGTCCCAGGCGGTTTCTTTAATTCCCCAGATCGAAAGACGCGGGCGCTGATGTCGTTCCAGTCAATTGCCACTCCGATCTTTGAGAGTGCATCAGAGGTTGCGCGTGTGTCATCGCATAGAAGCGGCGATTGAACTGTGCTTTCGCCTTGAGCCAAGGCCGAGCAGAACAATGCTCT
>Ga0315268_10002247_pt1 | contig 21954 bp, 7 predicted proteins | sample C1_top_MG_FD_204535 | JGI IMG/M metagenome (GOLD analysis project Ga0315268, IMG submission 204535) | Sediment microbial communities from Yellowstone Lake, YNP, Wyoming, USA - C1_top | ecosystem: Environmental > Aquatic > Freshwater > Lake > Sediment | place: USA: Wyoming | collected 2017-08-01 | reverse complement strand
GAGTGGTGCGACCGTCTTTCGAAGGGGCTGGCCTGCCTGGCCAGGGAGAGGGTCGGAGTGGTTTTACTGGACCTTACCCTGCCTGACAGCCAGGGTCTCGATACCTTTGAGCATGTAGCTCACCATGCACCGGGCGTGCCGATCATTGTCCTGACTATCCTTGCCGATGAAATGACCGGCCTGAAAGCCGTGGAGAAGGGTGCCCAGGATTATCTGTTTAAGGGGGGGGTTGATGGTCATTTGCTTGTCCGCTCCATACGTTATGCCACAGGTCGCAAGCAGGTGGAAGAGGCTCTTTGGGTTTCCCACCGGTTTCTTGAAATCAGCAACCGGCACACGGAAATGAATCCCCTTCTCCAGGAATGTGTAGCCGAAATCAAGAGGTTTACCGGATGCGATGCAGTGGGAATCCGGATTATTGATGAAGAGGGTGACATTCCTTACCGTGCCTATGATGGCTTCAGCAGGGATTCCCTATGGCACCAGGAGTCCTGCCAGCCGGACAGACCTCTTTCGAACAGACCTCTTTCGATCAAATCGGATCAATGTATGTGCATTAAGGTCATGAAGGGGGAGTCCGAATCTCCATGTTATTCCGAATCTCCATTTTATACGGAAGGCGGCTCTTTCTTTATAAATAATGCCACCCTCTTTCTGGCTACGTTTTCAGAGAAGGAAAAGGGAAAAACCCATACTCTTATCTACAATCAGGAAGGATACGAATCCGTGGCCCTGATTCCGATTCGTCTGGATAAGCAGACCCTTGGCGTGATTCATGTAGCTGATCATCAGGAAGGTATGCTCCCTCGCAGAACAGTGAAAATACTGGAGGAGGTATCTCTGCAATTGAGCACTGCCATCCAGCGGGTGCAGCTCGAGGAGATACGCAGAAAGAACGAGAGGGCACTGGCCGAGAGCGAGGAGCGCTACCGTTCATTTGTGCAGAATTTTCATGGCATAGCCTTTCGCGGTGATATGAACTTTTCACCTCTTTTTCTCCACGGTGATGTTGAGGCCATCACAGGCTATACCGAGGATGAATTCACTGCCGGGCTTGTGAGATGGGACCAGATTGTCCATCCGGCTGACTTGCCCGGATTTTACGAAAAGGAAGAGGAAATCCACTCAAGACGAGACTATTCAGGTGAGAGGGAATACCGCATCATCCGCAAAGACGGACAGGTGCGGTGGATTCACGAAAGCGTTCAAAATATCTGTGATTATTCCGGCAGTCCGATCATGGTCCAGGGTGCAATCTACGATATCACCGAGCGCAAGCGGGTAGAGGAAGAGGTAAACAAATACCGCTTCCATCTTGAGGAACTGGTGAAAGAGCGCACCAGTCAGTTGACTGCGGCAAATGAACAGCTTCAACAGGAGATCGGCGAGCGTAAACAGGCTGAAGGTACAGCCAAGCTCGCCTATGCGGAACTCAATCAGATCTTTAAGGCTGCGGTTGATGGGATGTGTGTGATCAGCAAAGAACTTAAGATACTTCGGGTCAACGAGACATTTTGTACTCTCTTTGGCCTGGGCAGGGGCGAAGTAATAGGGAAAAACTGCTCTGAAGTGTTCCCCCAGGATCTGTGCCATACTATCAGTTGCCCGGTGGCTTTGGTCCTTAAGGGTGAAGATCGCTTTGAAACCGATGTGGAAATTGACCACAAGGATGGCCATAAAGTTTTCTGCATCTTGAGTGCCATTCCTTTTCGCAGCCCTAATGGAGAACTGATCGGTATTGTGGAAAATTTTAAAGATATCACTGAGCGCAAGAGGATGGAAGATGAGCTGCAAAGGGCACAGAGACTTGAATCCCTTGGCGTTCTGGCTGGAGGTATTGCTCATGATTTTAATAACATTCTGGGTTCTATCATTGGCAGTTTCTCCCTCCTTAAATTACACGCCAGAGCTGGAGATAGATTTTTTGATTGGCTGACCAAGGCGGAAAAAGCTGCTTTTCGGGCCAGGGATCTGACTCAGCAACTCCTTACCTTCTCCAAAGGCGGTAGAGCACCGGCCAAGAAGACTATTTCCATTTCAGAACTATTGGAGGAGACCGTAAGCTTCTCCTCGCGAGGCTCCAAGGTGAAGTGCGAATTTGCGATGCCGGATAATCTCTGGCCGGTTGAAGCCGATGTGGGGCAGATCAGCCAGGTCATCAATAACCTGACTATCAACGCCATAGAGGCCATGCCCCGGGGCGGAACAATCAGTATTCATGCCGAAAATGTGGTTATCAATGGCGATGGCGACAGGGGCAGAGTCAGCGAGGGAGGCGGAGTCAGGGCCATCGAGGTCAGGGATGAGGGAATTGGAGTCAGGAATGATGTCATCGGGGCCAGCTATGGGGTCAGGGATGATGTCATCGGAGTCAGGAATGATGCCATCGGGGCCAGCTATGGGGTCAGGGATGAGGGCATCGGAGTCAGGAATGATGTCATCGGGGCCAGATATGGGGTCAAGGATGAGGAAAGCGGGGCCAGCAGGGCCAGTGGTGAGGAAAGCGGGGCCAGCAGGGCCAGTGGTGAGGAAAGCGGGGCTGGCTATGAGGTCAGGGATGAGAGAGGCAGGGCCAGCTACGGGACCAGCAGGGCCAGGGGTGAGGAAAGCAGGGCCGCAGATGAGAGAGGCGGGGCCAGCTATCTGGTCAGCAGGGCCAGGGCGGGTCTGCCGCTGGAAGAGGGCAGGTACGTAAAGATATCGATCCAGGACCAGGGAATCGGCATACCCAGAGAGAATCTTCAGAGGGTCTTTGATCCCTATTTTACCACCAAGCAAACAGGAACAGGGCTTGGGCTGGCCAATAGCTACTCCATCATCAAAAAGCATGGAGGGTATATCACTGCCGAGTCCGAGGTGGGCGTAGGAACAACTTTCCACATTTACCTTCCTGCTTCGGAGCAGGAGCTTTTTGCTGTGAAAGAGATTGTGGAAGAAGGGTTTCTTCCCGGCCAAGGGAAAATCCTGTTTATGGATGATCAGCAAACCATCAGAGATATGGTTGGCGAGATGCTCATGGATCTTGGCTATGAGGTTGAATTTGCCAGAGAGGGCAGTGAGGCGATCGAGCTTTATGAACAAGCACAAAAGTCAGGGCAGGCTTTTGATGCTGTTATCCTGGATTTAACCGTGCCGGGCGGCATGGGAGGTCAGGAGGCCATCCGGAGACTCCATGAAATAGACCCCGCGATCAAAGCGATTGTCTCAAGCGGCTATTCTAACGATCAGATCATGACCGAATACCGGGAGCACGGCTTTTGCGGGGCAATTGCCAAGCCGTATGAGATAAAAGAACTGGCCCGCGTCCTGTCAAAAGCGCTCATGGGAACCGAAGGCCCCTGCCTGAAGGGGTAAGGGCGGGCAGGATGTTGGCGTGCTGTTTTACAGCTTTCAAAAATACCTTTTACTTGTAGTGGGCTTTCACAGCTAATTTTGTGGATAATGATCTCGCGCAGAGACGCGGAGACGCAGAGGATAAAGATCAGTCATTCTCTGCGACTCTGCGTCTCTGCGCGAGAAATACCAACAATTTTAAGTGTGAAGACCCAGTAGTCCCCTTTCCTCGATAAACCAGCGATTGGGATGGGCCGTTTCCATTGCTCTGGTATGTGTGATAAGGCCCATCGTCCCGTATTGGAGAAGACTGTTTTAGCTGCCAGTTGACGTGCAGCCCCGCGTTTCACCAGTTTCTCAAATAAATGTCGCCTCTTCTTCCATAAAATTGGCGTGAAATAAGAAAAAATGACAAAAATGATATTTGACATTTCAATAAATAACTACTACAATTATTCCACTTTGAAACATTAATTTATTCTAGAGTAATCAAGGTATTATGTAAGTTATGACGTTATAATAAAATATATAACAATTTTCTCTTTGATTAAACAGGTCATCAGGAAAAAATTAAATCTTAACGCAAGCTAAACCGCATGGGTATCTCTTAAGGAAAGGGATGTCAGCCAGGAACAGCCAAATGATCGGCATAAGTGCTGAACAAGAGTTATATCATAGCCCAAATCGCATCATAAATGATGCCTGTCCTCTACTCCTGATTAATGCTTGTTCTATACTACGGAGTATGAGAGTCATATGCAAGATTTTTCCCTCACTGAGCGTAAGGCTCGGGAAGCACTAAAACTAAACTTAATAACTGAATAGTTAAGGTAACTTGAATCGCCATGCAGACAATACATTTTGGAGAACACCTTACATTAGACGGCTATAGAGGTAATTTTCAACAGTTAAATAATCAGCATATTGTAAAAGAATGTCTTTATGATCTACCAGAACGGTTAGGAATGACAAGGCTTTCAGATCCGCAGGTATATTTTGCGCAGGGAAATGACATAAAAGATCCTGGTGGATGGAGTGGATACGTTATTATTATGGAGAGTCATATTAGTATTCATACTTTCCCACAAAGAGGATTTGCGAGTATAGATATTTATACCTGCAAGAATGGAATGAATATTCATTTCATCATCTCTTATTTCAAAGAGATTTTTCATTTTGAGGAGATAGAAACAAATTTTATTATGAGGGGCAGGAAATACCCGATTGAGGACATTTACCCATCAAGACCGGAATATACCGAAAATAAACAGGAGCATCGTTTAGAATGAGTTATAACGTGGTATTTATGGGGCTGGTTCTAGCTGCAGCGACACTGGAAGTTGTTGCTGATATTTTTTTAAAAAAATGGTCTCTTGGAAACAATTCATACCTTTTGGTTATGGGGTTACTGTTTTATTTTATCGGGACCATCTTTTGGGCCGTATCTTTGAAATATGAATTTTTATCACGAGCTATTTCGGTTTTCACCGTTTTTAACTTTTGTGCTGTTGTAATAGTCGGCTTAGTCATTTTTAAGGAAGATATTTCGTTGATCAATAAGATAGGGATAGGTATGGGAATCTTAAGCATCATACTCATTGAAATAAGATAAGGTGATAAGTTCTCTTTCTCCCTTAATCAAAGGAATGCAGGAACTTGTTCAGGTAAAAATTTCATAACATGAACCATTAAGAACGGACTTACTGATGGACGAACTGAAACATTTAGAAATGAGAAATTGTAGATCGGTAGCTGACATTGTAGAAGGAATGGGTCAATGCTCTATTGGCGCCAGAATGCTCGGAGAAGTAGCAGGCACAATAGTCAAGTGGATAGAAGGTAAAAAACCACCACTAGCTATCTATGATGGCAAATTGGATAATCCTTTTGGTCGGTTACTTGAAGAAATGGTAGATCGAGGCTGGTTTTTGCAGATTTATACTCCTGAAGACTATGTCAGAAGGTCAAAAAGAACAGGGATAAAAGAAAATGCGATTGTTATAGGCACTTACCCGGAAAGGATTGAAGATTACTTATTCGACGGGCTGCAAGTAACGATTTTCATAAACCAATTCGGAATCACAAAGCTTGACCAGATAACAGATGGTTATTTCCCTAATGTTGTGTTTGCTGATCCCAGATTTGTCATTCCAATTATATTTTCAGTCCTTGAAGAGAAGTTAAACAAGCGACCCGAAACAATTACGAAATTTATTGAAAAGCTGAGTCAATACGGAGGGCTGGCTTCAGAAGTACAAAAGGGAGCATATACACTTTTTACCATGGTGGAAGATCCAGAGTGTAATGTTTTTCTCACCTTAAGCGGAGTAATGACCATAGCAAAAATGGGATTGGTTATTTGCGATATGATTGAAACGGGGATGGTTCAGCTTATATGCTCCACGGGTGCTCTTATGGCTCACGGTTTAGTTGAAAGCATCGGACTTAAGCATTTCAAATACAATCCAGGGGATGACGATGCGACTTTAGCCAAAAACAGAATAAACAGGGTAACTGATACCCTGGAACTGGAAAGCAATCTCGACCATATCGAAGGAATAGTGGACGAAGTCTTAAGGAGCTGCTGTGAAAGAGATTTCTTAAGTCCTCGAATCTTCCATGCAATGATAGGTAAATACCTTTCAGAAAAGTATCCAGATGAGGCGGGGATATTAAAATCTGCTTATGAAAAAAAAGTCCCTGTTCTGGTGCCTGCCTTCCACGATTCAGAAATTGGTAATGACCTTTACCTTCACAACCGCAAGAGAGAAACGGGAAACAAGTCTCCCATTATCATGAATCAGGAGTTAGATTCGCAATTTTTAATAGATATGGTGTCCAATTCAAAGAAAATAGGGATCTTTACCATTGGTGGCGGAGTTCCAAGAAATTACATTCAAAATGTGGCGCCTCTTATAGAAATTATGAATGAACGGCTGGCACATAAATTACCTATGAAGAAATTTTCGTATGGCTGCCGGATTTGTCCTGATCCAATGTATTATGGGCACCTTTCAGGGTGTACTTATTCCGAAGGGATGTCCTGGAGGAAGATGGAAACGAACGGCCAATTCAGTGAAATTCGTGCAGATGCCACTCAGATATGGCCATTTCTCGTTAAGTTCGTTCTGGAAAATCAGAAATCAATCGAAAATAAGAAATCATTTGAGAAATCATCGGATGGAACTTCTCAGTACATGGCAGGGGAATTATCCGGCAAGTTGACCTAAAGTACACGGCGCATTCAATACACAGCCAGTTGTGTGTGCCTAAAGCTAAGTACACGGGGCGGGAATTTCGCGACCACCAATAAAGCCCCTCACCCCAGCCCTCTCCCCTTCAGGTCAATGTCATTAAGTTAAGCATCCGGGCACTGATTTTGGAAGAAACCCTTTTGAAAAAGGGTTTCTTCCAAGCCATTTTCCCAAAACTTTTAAAAGTTTTTGGAAAGGGGTTTAAGGGGAAAACCCTTTTCCAAAAGGGGTTTCCCCTTAAGTTAATGACATTGCCCCTTCAGGGGCGAGGGAGAAAGAGGCTTCCCTTGTGCTATCTGGCCGCGTATTTACCGTGCTGTGTACTAAGCGACGCATCAGGGCTTCACCTTGCTCCTTTTGCCAATCGTTAAGTCGCGTGTCCACCACACTGGAGTGCGAAAGCACAACAACTGCCCCTTTGTGCTGACCTGATAAATGTCGAGATCTTCCGCAGGCAAGATTCCGTGCCTGGCCCAAAGCCTGGGCCAGGCACGATGAACAACGCTATCTCTTACGCCAAGAAGCCTGATCAGGGCTTCTCACCAGGGAGAGATTAAAAGGTCAAGTTCCAGTAAGGAATTGCCGGAACCGCTGAATCCCAGGAGAAACCGGAAATCCCTCCTGAAGGGGTCGTGGAACAATATCCATATCCACATCCATACGGAGGTAGTACAGAAGTGGTATTATACCAGACCCAATTGATGGGGGATAAATCCCATGTTGTTGTAAGAAAGCCTGGTGAGGAAGGCAAGATACCCCATAGACCCGCATCCGAGGTATTGGGTATGTTGAAATTGGTCGGAGAAAAAAACCCTGACCCTGATGAAGGCCATGACATTGGATACCAGAACGTCTGTTGGTTCGCTATCGCATTCGCTGTCTGCTGCCTGGCAGGAGTTGCAGTGACAGTCACTCCGCTGCTTTCATTCACCACCTCATCACTGGTCGCGATCTTGAAGGTATAGACTTTACCATTCTGTAACTTCTCCACGGTATGCCTGGTTGTGGTTTTCCCAAGGCTGATCCCTGAGCCGTATGGCTCATCGCCTTCCTTAACATACAATATCTGATCAGCCAGATCCCCCTCACTGTTCGCAGATGGTTTCCAGGAGAGAGTGACTTTCTGGTCCCCTTTGTCTGCTGTCAGGGCCGTGACGTCTTCGGGCGGGGTCGTATCCGCTTCGACTCCAAGGCGGAAGGACTGCGTGGCCACCTGACCTGAGCCATTATCGACCTTCAACTGAACGATTTGCTGTCCGGCATCACTGTTGGATGGCTTCCATAGAACCACACCCGAATCAGGATCAATATTCATACCCGCCGGTGCAAGATTTAAGCTGTATCTGAGAGAAGTATTCGCAGCCTCGTCATTGACTTCGACCTGATAGGTAAAGGTGCGGCCTGCGGTAACAGCATCTATGGAATTGGATGAGACGATCCTGGGTACAGGAATGTTGCCCGCTGCCCCTGCCGTCGGTTGAAGCGGTGCAATTGCCGGTTGACTCCCAACCCCTGGTTGGGGATATGAAGCATAGGGATCAGGAGCATACCCATACGCGCCCGCGCTGCCAGAGGATGCAAGACTGGCGTAACCATACGATGCACCATACAGCCCGCCGTACATCCCGCTATACTGTGCCGTTGGAGCGGAGGAGCCTGTGTCTGCGCCGGTATAGGTTTCCCCTACCTGAAGCGCCATATCGATTCCCCCCTTGTTCTCGGATTTGCCTACATGGACGATGACTGCCTTATCCTGCTGGTCTATAGGAATATCTTTGTAATACTCGCTGCCATAGACATGTGAATAATCAGTAGCCATAATCAGATAATCGCCTTCAACCAGACCCTTGAGTGTATACTGGCCATTTGCATCGGTTGGCACCGATTGATAATACGGGTAAGGAGAGGGCATGAAGCCAGATGAAGCAGAAGCATAATAGCCATAGCCATAATTACTGGAGTATGCCTGGAAAGCCCCCAGGGGCGTGATCGTTATATTGGCCAGAGGTTTTTGATCGAATTCATCAACCACCCGTCCACTGATCGATCCCTTTGGCGCAAGAAGAATATCGACCCCTTCCACAGGACCGGGCAGGGAGATAGTGATGGTAGAGACAGGTTCCTGCTGCTCATTCGTCACCTTCGAATACGACCCTGCATAATAATACTGAGAGTCGCCAGCCTGAATGGAATAGGTGCCAGGGCAAAGGCCGCTGAACTTATATTCCCCTGAAGAGCTGGTGTAAGCCAGTTTAACCGGCTGTCCAAGCTCATCGATCAGAGTGACCATGCCTGTCCCCAGGGTTATGGGTTGGCTGGTTAGGGCATCTTTGACTGTACCCTTAAGAATAATGCCCGAAGACAGAAGAAAATCGATATTCTCCAGGGTTTGGGCGGTATTGACCTCAAGCACGGTCGCTTCATCCATACTGCTGGCCCCTGCATAATATTGAGGCATATAGTTTTTCCCGGCTGAATCAGCAATGTAAACATGGTATTTACCCGCAGAAAGGCCGTGCAGGTTGTACTTTCCTTCGCTGTCGGAGGAAATCGAAGAGTCAACTTGCCATCCTCCATAAGCGCGCTCTCGCTGGGCCATGACCGTCACATTGGAAATCGGCTTGCCTGTGGCTGCATCGCGGATAATGCCCTTGATCGTTCCTCCTTTGGTGAGTTGAAGGTCAAGGCCGGTCTTCACTTCTCCCGCACCTCCGGTTATACGACCCAGTGAAGATCCGGTACCGGCATCTACACTTAAATATTCACCTGCCGGATCATCCGCTTCAAGCTGATAGTTTCCAGGCGCAAGCCCAATTATCCGATAGCTACCATCCACGGTTGTAATGGCGTGGCTGTATGTTCTCTGGCCGTTGTTGCAGGAGGAGGAATTACTCTGGCCGTTGTCACTGCTCGAAGGAGGAGCGGAATCAAGGGAGGCGGAAACATGGATATCAGCCAGCGGCTGACCATCCTGGGAAGTTACCCTTCCGCAGAGAACCAGACTTTTGGGTAAAACCAGGTCAGGCGCAAAAATCTTTTCCGGCGGGGTTACTTTAAGGCCGGAGCAGCAATTTCCCTGATACTCCCTGCTCTCACTATTATCCGTGGCCCTCAAAACATAGACCCCTTCGGACAGGCCGCTTACGGTGTAGGTCCCGTCATCGGCAGTCACGGCGTATCTGGGAGACTGATAATGGCCAGGCTCAGAACCGGCAGGATCAGGACCGTCGGGATTTGAACCGGCATACCCGGAACTATAGTCGGACTCTGCGGTTATGCTGATCCCGGCCAGAGGTTTTCCATCCGTGTCAACAACCTTTCCGCTGATGGAAGCGCCCGTTTTCATGGAAATGACCTGGTCCGTGAAGGTGCTGCCTTTAGTAATGGTAAAAGTACGCGGCTTTCCCTCTGAGTCCACGCAGTAGGTATCCGCATAGTTTTGAGGCCAGAACTCATAGGATTCCGATGCCAGGAGGGTATACTCTCCCTCTTCCAGACCGCAGATGGTAAATTCTCCGGCAGTATCGGTCCAGTCTTCTACTTCATAACCGGCGACGACATAATACGACGGATAATAGTAGGCATTGCTGCTGCTGTAACCGCCATATAATCCACTAGATGCTATAGCAGGATACCCAGTAGTTCCTCCAACAGGATAATACCCCATAGCAGGATAGCCATAAGGAGAATACGAAGTAGCAGGATAGCCATAAGGATAATACGAATATGATTCATTACCCTGGCTCGTTCTTACGGCCCTGACCAACAGTCCGGCCAGAGGGGTTCCGCCTGCCAGTACCTTGCCTTCCAGCCGTCCTCCCCTGCGCAAAGTGATCTCGATATTTTCCGGTGTAGGCTGCTCTTCAGACAGCTCGACATAGGTCAGCATGGTATATCCAGCCGTGGAGTAGTATTCCGGATAATGGCCGTAAGGGTACCAGCCTGCCGGATCGGACGTATCCAGGGAATATGCGCCATATTCCAGGCCGGTAAATTCAAATCTTCCCTCCTGATCGGTCTGAACCAGAGAGATATAGGCATAGTGAAAGTCGGATAAGGAAGGAAGGACATATACATAGTCGAGCGGCTCAGCAGGTACTAAAGGGGGGTAAACCGGAGAGATGTAGCTGATAAATGTAGGCAGACCTGTCGTGGGCGAAACAACCGTATCGCCGGGAGCCTGTGGCATTGCCGCTGGCTCGGCGGCAGCCATTGTGGTAACTGTTGTGGTAACCGTCGATGATGCACCCGCAGGTAATGATGCATCAGCAGGTGTGGAAGATAGTGTAGAGGATGGCGTAGAAGATGGTGTAGAAGATGGTGTAGAGGATAGTGTAGAGGATGTAGTTGCGTAGGCCGCAGTTGCATAGCCCGTTGTCGCGTAGGCAGCAGTTGCATAAGTATTCGAACTGCCGGATGCACTGACTGCCGTGGAATCTGACGCCGCTGCCCCGTCTCTGTTCCTCAGCAGCATTGGACCTCCAGGGGAGGGATTACTTACGACTGAATCACTCACATAGACCTGATTCAGACTGACCTGAATTCCAGCTATTGGAAGGCCGCTTTCCTTATCGATAACCCGTCCGCGAATGGTCCCCGTGCCTGTTGTTGTCTTAGGGAGGAGCTGAAAATCGATGGAAGCGGTTTCCTTTCCCAATTCCACCTGGATTTCCTTTACCTGTTTTTGGTCGCGGGTATTCTGATAATAGACACTCTGAAACCCCGGTGCGTACTGGACCATAGGAACATACGTGCCCGGCTCCTGAATGCTTATGCGGTATGTACCATCCGCACCGCTTACGGTCGATGCCTGGTAGGAACCATAAGAACCGCTTCCGCTTCCGCTTGCGGTCATAAAAAAGTTAACCTCGGCATTGGCAATCGGTTTTCCATCGATCTGACTGGTAATTTTACCGGAAACCGTACCTCTGCGTTTCAGCGCCAGATTGCAGCCGCTTGTTTCCTGCCCTGCCTGCACGCTAAAGGTGTTTTCCTCAAAAGGCGGGTAGTAGGCGCTGGAAGACGAGTAGTAGGCGCTGGAATTCGTTACATACTCTTCGGCCTCACTGACATACAGCATGACTTCTCCCTTCGCCAGGCCGCAGAAGGTAAAATTTCCGTTGAGATCGGAAGCGGTAAGGAGAGGCAGCAGGTAGCCCCCGTTTGCCCCCTGGCCTGTGGGGATGGCCTGGACTATAGCGCCTTTGACCGGCAGGCCGGTATCTACGTCAGTCAACTGGCCGGACACTTTTCCACCCATGGACATGGTCATGCTGAATGGCCCGGCGGTTTGCCCCGATTTGACCTTGATCAGAATATACTGAGATGAATAGGGATAATAGGTGCCAGCGAGTAATTCGCTTAAGGCATCGTTGTCGCTAAGGCCGAATATTGCAGGCACAAATCCCCGCCCCTGGGGATCGTAGGCCCAGAGGCTGTACCTTCCTTCCGGCAGATCGCTCAAAAGAAAGGTTCCATCTGCCCGGCTTAAGGCACGGCAAAGCAAAGAAGTATCAAGGACGCCGCCACCTGGCATACTGGGATAGGGCATGCCGTAGGAACGCAAACCCTGCCCTAGCGGATCTATTCCTTCAGGTGTCCACGGCGGATAAATAGAAAGGTTATAAGGAGGAGGTGGGGAATAACTTGGCGGGTAATAACCTCAACTACTGGTTGTAGCTGTGGATTGTTTTAAAGCCAAAACCTGGATATTGGCCAAGGGTTGGCCGCTCTGATCCAGAATCTTCCCACTGATTGCACCTGTAGCTGCGACTGTGGCAGCACTTGTTGATGTGACTGAAGCTGAAGCTGTGGCTGTAGCTGTGAGTTTTGCCGTGAGTGTGGCCGTGGCAGTGTTTGCGCCTTCGGCCAAGCCTGCATACTGAGCCATGTCAGCCATGCCCAGTCCCGTAATCAGGAAGAGAACTAACCAGAGATAGCCTAACCGGCGAGCAACTGTTCGCAGGTGATAACGTGCTAAAGACTTAGATTCATACGTACTCATTAACCTTACCTCCATACTGGTAATTCGAGGTTTTACAAAGAATATTGAAATCAGGTATGAAACACGTAATGCTAAGCACCTGATATTAAAGAAACATGCGATACAAACTGTCAATAAATTGCGAGTTGCCAATAAATCATAAAATCGTAAGTTGCCAATAAATCGTAAGTTGCCTATAGATCATAAGCTCTCAATAGATCGCAAACTGTCAACGCGAGGCGAATCGTTTCTGAATTATATGAAGAAACAAACGCAAGGGCAGACTGAAGACACAGGCAGACTGAAGACGCACGGAGACTGAAGACGCAAGGCCACTGGGGACACAAGGGCTGACAGGTTTTGGTCAGTTCACCGGAGAGCTAACCACGGAGCACAAAGCACACAACAGCACACAAAGCACACGGAAAATGTCGAGGGCTTACCCAGGCAAGGTATCTTGCCTGGCCCAAAGATGTGGGCCAGGCAAGCGTAACAACATTATCTCTCACTAAGGAGAGGCTTGAATAGTGCCTCTCACCTAAGGAGAGGTTAAAAGGATAAATTCCACGGCTGCAAGCTCCGTGTCCGATAATTTTGATACGTGAAAGAAGCATTTAATGAATTGCTGGAACCAGGGTTCAAATTCCAGAGAGAACCAGAAATCCCTCCCGAAAAGGCCGTGGAATAATTTCCCCACAAAGAGGCAGAAGAAGAAGTATTCCACAGTCCCAGGGTGGAAGTGCTGTTAGACAAGAGAGAATTGCTGTTGGTCCAGAGCGATGATGTCCATGAGGATAAGGGCGAGAATGAGGACCATATTCCCAGCCCGGTTGCAGACCAGGGTGAAGATGGCAAGGCAGCATTCCACAGCCCCGCTGTTGAGTTATTACCTGTAGGGCTGAGGTAGTTCAACGGGTACCAGGATGTCAGTTGATTTCCTGATGTCAGTTGGCTCCCTGAATTCGCTGCCTGCTGTCTGGCAGGAGTTGCAGTGACGGTCACTCCGCTGCTTTCATTCGCCAACTCATCACTGGTCGCGACCTTAAAGGTATAGGCATCGCCATTCTTCAGGTTCTCCGCGGTATAGCTGGTTGCGGTTTTCCCAAGGCTGATTCCTGAGCCGTATGGTGCATTTCCTTCCTTCACATACAGTATCTGATCAGCCAGATCCCCATCGCTGTTCGCAGATGGCTTCCAGGAGATAGTGACTTTCTGGTCCCCTTTGGCTGCAGTCAAGGCTGTAACATCTTCGGGCGGGGTCGTATCCGCTTCAACTCCAAGGCGGAAGGACTGCGTAGCTACTTGGCCTGCGCCATTATCGACCTTCAACTGAACGATTTGCTGTCCGGCATCGCTGTTGGACGGCTTCCATTGAACCTCACCTGAATCAGGATTGATATTCATACCTTCCGGTGCAAGGCTTAAGCTGTATCTGAGAGGAGTGTTCGCTGCCGCGCCATCGACTTTGACCTGATAGGTAAAGGTGCGGCCTGCGGTAACCGTATCTACGTAATTGGACGAGACGATATGGGGTGCAGGAACATTGTTCGCTGTCCCAGTCGATACGGTTGGCGGTAGACTTCCTGATCCTGTTTGCGGATATGATGAAGCATAGGGATTAGGAGTATATGAATCAGCTTGCCTGATCACGTCAGATGAACCCAGGGCAGCATACCCGCCATACGCGCTGCCGGAGATTGAGAGGTAGGATGTGGTGCTGGCGTAACCCACCGTAGCAGGACTGGTGCCATACAACCCGCCGTACAGTCCTCCAATGCCATACAGTCCTCCGTATGAGTACGCTGTCGATGGATAATAACCTGTAATAGTCGTGGTGGCAGTGGCGGTGTCTGTACCGCTATAGGTGTCCCCTACCTGCAGTGCCATATCGATTCCCACTTTGTTCTCTGCATGGCCTACATGGATAATGACTGCCTGACCCTGCTGATCCGCAGGAACGTCTTTATAATACTCGCTGCCATAGATATGTGAATAATCATCAGAAGCCATAATGGTATAATCGCCTTCATCCAGACCCTTGAGTGTATACTGACCTTCTGCATCGGTTGTCACTGATGGATAATACCGGTAATACGGAGAGGGAGAGGGCATAACGGACGGATAAGAAGCGGAGGAGGATCCTGTAACGGTCCCTGTATTAGGATCGATGATACTAGGAGGATCGATGATATAAGGATAAGGAACAAGAGAATCGACATAGGTCTTCTGAGAAATCATCATGGGTGTGATCGTTATATTAGCCAGAGGTTTTTGATCCAATTCATCGACTACCCTTCCACTGATCGATCCCTTTGGCTGGAGAAGAATATCGACACCTTCCACAGGACCGGGCAGGGAGATAGTGATGGTAGTGATGGCTGCCTGCTGCTCATTCGACGCCTGAATATACGACCCTGCATAATAATACTGAGAGTCGCCAGCCTGAATGGAATAAGTACCCGGACAAATGCCGGTGAATTTATATTCCCCTGAATAGGCAGTGTAAGCCTGTTTCACTCCCTGTCCCTGCTCATTGAGCAGAGTAACCAGGCATCCACTTGTTGTTATAGGCTGGCCGGTTACGGAATCCCTGACGGTGCCCTTGATGATGATGCCCGTGGATAGATTGAAATCGATATTCTCGATGGTTTGAGCAGTACTGACCTCAAGCGAAGTCGCTTCACCCGCACTGGTGACTCCTGCATAATATTGAGGCATATAATTTTTCCCGGCTGTATCAGTAATGGAAATAATGTACTTTCCAGCGGGAAGCCCGTGCAGGGTATAATTTCCCTGGCTGTCAGAGGGAAGTGAAGAATTGATTCGCCCGTAGCCGGGATAATAAGCTATAGAATAATAGCCGCTCGTGGTCGGCGCCACAACAGTCGGCAGAGGAGCAGGAGGTACGGCTGCGGTGGGAGGCGCAGGTTCAACCGTCGAAGACATGGGTGCAGCCGTCACCACCATAGGTTCATTTGTCGATGCTGCGTCTCGCATCAGCATGGAAGCTGGCTGCATAGGAGCCGCTGAAACAGGCATCGTAGACCGAACGGGAGCGGCAGAATCAGGGGAACTTACTCCTTCCTGTGCAGTGGATCCAGTGGATGCAGAGGAACCGTAGTTGGTATAGGAACTGGCGTAAGGATATGGGGCGTAAGGAGGATAAGGATAAGGATCAGTTGCAGGAACGATCTGGGCCGTAACCCTCAAACCGGAAACCGGCTTGCCCGTGGCTGCATCGCGAATCGTGCCCTTGATCGTCGCACTCTGAGTGAGGTGCAGGTCAAGGTTGGTCTTCTCTTCTCCTTCGGCAACGGTTACAACACCCAGTGAGGGTACAGTACCATAAGGGCTGCCGGATGCGTTTGATAAATATACACCTGCCGGATCGGAGGCACTAATCTGATAACTTCCGGCTGCAATGCCGGTTATCCGGTAGGTGCCATCCTCGGCTGTAGTGGCGCTGCCGTATGCTGACTGGTAGCCGCTGCAGGAGGAAGAACCGGAAGAATCGGAAGAACCACCCTTAACTTCGTCGGCGCTGCGAACGGGATAAGAAGAGTAATCAGGGGAGGCAGAAACAGAGATATTGGCCAGCGGTTGACCATCCTGAGAAGTTACTCTTCCGGAAAGGACTGCGCCTTTGGGTAAAACCAGATCAGGTGCAGTAACGCTTGCCAGAGAAGTTACCTTGATGTCTGAGCAGCAATCTCCCTGATACTCGCTATCTGAATTAGGCACGCTGCTCAGGGTATAGGTCCCTTCGGACAGACCTGTCACGGTATAGGTCCCATCCCCGGCAGTTATGGCATATCTGGTGGGCAGATAGTAGTAATAAAGGGTCGCATTCTTGTCAGAACCGGCAGAATCGTAATGCCAGTCGATCGCTGCACTTACGACGATCCCGGCCAGGGGCTTTCCGGTCTTGTCCACAACCTTTCCGGTGATGGAAGCGCCCGTCTTCATGGAAATGAGCAGATTCGTGACGCTGCTGCCTGCGCTGACGGTAAGAACACGCGGCTCTTCTCCCTGTGCATTCGGATCGAGGCAGTAGGTAGTCGCATATTTTTGAGTACTTGTGGTATCTTCGGCAAACAGAAGATATTCGCCATCGTCCAGACCGCGGATGGAAAATTCTCCAGCCGTATCGGTCATGTCCGATGATCCGCCGCCATAATACGATACGGGATAGCCATACGGGCCATACGGGTTATTGTCCTCGCCTGTTCTTACGACCGTGACCTGCATCCCGGCCATCGGAGTCGATCCGGCCATGACCTTGCCTTCCAGTGATCCAGCTCTGCGCATGGGGATCTCGATATTTTCTGATGTGGGCTGCTCCTCAGACACCTCGATGTAAGAGTAAGACGTTTGGGCAATAACGCCGCTCGTGTAGTAGTATGCCGGATAATTTCCATAAAGATACCAGCCTGCTGGATCATACGGAGCCAGAGAATATTTGCCGTAGGCCAGACCGGTGAATTCGAATTTTCCCTCTTGATTGGTCCACACAGGTTGTACATAGGGATAGCTATAAGGGGACAAAGAGGGAATATAAGGACCGCTTGGCTCCATAGGTACTGCAACAGAATACGGAGAAATATAGGTGGTATACGCAGACCCATACCCAGACCCAGTGGCTACAACCGTATCAGGGGGAACCGGCGGTGGGACAGTCGGCTCAGTAACCGATGTCGATACGGCCACGGGCGCAGAGGCTGTAGCTGCAGATGCCATAGTCGCATAAGCCGTAGTTGCAGAGGCTGTGGCTGCGGTATTCGAAACGCCAGTTGCACTGACCGGAGCGGAAGCTGATGCGGAAGCTGATGTCGATACCTCGGCCCTGTTCCTCAACATATATGGACCGCTCATTACATCAGTCCCATAAGTCCCATAAACGGGATAGGTGGTCCCATAATACGGGGGATAACCCGAATATTGGACATTCAGAACTACCTGGATTCCGGCTATCGGAAGGCCGCTTTCCTTATCGATGATCCGTCCACGGATGACTCCATTGTCTGTCTTTACGGGGAGAAGCTGAAAATCGATGGAAGCGGTTTCCTTTCCTAATTCCACATGGATTTCCCTGGCCTGACTCTGGTCCTGGGTACCCGGATAATAGGCACTCTCAAAGCCCGTAGCATTTATGACAATAGGAATATAGTCGCCTGTATCCAGGCCGCTCACGTGGTAGGTACCATCCGCTGCACTTATGGCCATCGTGGATAGGTAAGATCCATAATAACTGCTTCCGCCTACCGTCCCGTAACACTCAATTTGGGCACCGGCAACCGGTTTTCCATCGGCCTGACTGGTGATTTTACCGGAAACCGTACCGCTGCGTTTCAGAGCAAAGTTGCAGCCGTTTGTTTCCTGACCTGCCAGCACGCTGTAAGCGTTTTCTTCAATAGACAGGTAGTACTGGTCGGCATTTGTCATATACCCTTCGGCCTCGCTGACATTCACTATGACTTTTCCTTCCGGCAGGCCGGAGAAGGTAAAATTCCCGTTGAGATCGCAGGAGGTAAGGAAAGGAAGATTGGCACTATTATAGACCGCACCTGACGCTAATTGGGGGTAGGCCTGAATTATAGCGCCTTTGATCGGCAGGCCGGTGTCTGCATCGGTTACCTGACCGGACAATTTTCCGCCCATGGTCATGGTCATGTTGAACGGTCCTGCGGTTTGCCCTGATTTGACCTTGATCAGGATGTTCTGAGGTGAATAGGGATAATAAGACGACAACATACCCTCAATTCCGCTGTCGTTAAGGCCAAATATGAGCGGCACAAATCCCCGCCCCTGGGGATCATAAGCCCAGAGGCTGTATCTTCCTTCCGGCAGATTGCTCAAAAGAAAGGTCCCATCCGCGTTGCTCAGGACCTTGCAAACTTGAGTGAGATCAACAGTGGTATAGGGCGAACCTGGGTAAGGAGCGCCATAGGAACGGAAGGATTGCCCCAGCGGACCTAAATCTTCAGGCGTCCAGGGCGGGTAGATAGAAAGGCTATACGGAGAAGGTGAGAAATAATAACCGTTTAGCAAATTGCTGGTTGTGGCTGCCGATTGGTTTAAAGCCAAAACCTGGATATTGGTCAAAGGCTGGCCACTCTGATCAGAAATTTTCCCGCTGATTGCACCCGTAGCTGTGGCTGCGAGTGTGGCCGTGGCTGTGTTTGCGCCTTCTGCCAGGACTGCATACTGAGCCATGCCAGCCATGCTCAATCCCATAATCAGGAAAAGAATTAACCAGAGACAACCTGACCGGTGAGTAACTGTTCTCAGGTAATAACGTGCTGAGCACTTGGATTCATACGTCCTCATTGACTTACCTCCATACTTGTTATTTGAGGTCTTATTACACATGCACTACAAAACATGCACTACAAACTGTCAATAAATCACACACTGCCGATAAATCCACAGACGTTCATGCGTATTACTCATGCATAGTTTTAGATTTAACATAATTCATCCCTTTAATTTAATGCAAGATCCATACCCTCCTTTCCGGTTGACGGATACCGGCTTCATGACGTGGATATCTCCCCCCTGGACTTCAATGATCTGGACTTCAATGATCTGGACTTCAATGATTTGGACTTCAATGATTTTTGGATATCCCCCCCTGAATCTGATGATCTGAACATTCCCCCTGCGCCTAATATAGCGGTTCTCACGTGGATGAACTACCGATATCAGGCAGGCACAAAGGGGCAAAGACCGTTATCCGTTGACCGTTAATTCCTTAACGGATAATTGATAACGGGCAACGGGTGTGTGCTTTTGTGCCTGCTCTATCCGTAGCATACACAACTCAAAACCGTTATAATCAAGTTTCACGTATAAAATTACGATGAACTGTGGGAGACTTTAGATGTTACTTGAGGGACGCACCATAACCTTAATTAATTACGATCAGTTTTTTTTAATTTTTGAATATGGGAATTACCCGGTAGGGTACTAAGAGGCTATCCGAAAAGTGGGAAGGCATTCAATAGCCGTGCCGTCTCCCAGGACTTTTCGGATAGGTTCTATAGCGGTTTTCACTTGGATGAACTACAGATATCAGGTATCAGGCACAAAGGGGCAAAGGCACAAAGGCACAAAGTTTTTTTCTTTTCCCTCTGTGCCTCTTCTGTGCCTGCTCTATCCGTAGCATACACAACTGCAAACCGCTATAATGGCAGAACATTAGCAAAAGGCCATGCATTTATAGAAGTCTGATTTGGGGTTTCTGATTTGGGGCTATGGATATGTATAGATATGAGTTTCGAAAGGATCGAACTCATCTTGCAGGTTTCCCTCTTTTACCACGATTTTCCGATTTTCAAAAAGTACGTTCAAAAGACGATGCTTTTTGGGTAATCCGTCTAAGCTCATTTCTACTGAATGGTCCAGGGTATTGACTGCCAAAAGAAGAAGCCGGTCATCTACTTTCTTAAGAGCAAAGTGGATGGCAGGGTTCCCTGCCGCATCGGCTTTGTAAGGGCTTAACATCCTGAGTTTGAGATCAGTAAGGTCATGGTCATTTTCCCCTTGAACAGGACTATTTTTCCCTTGAGCAGGCCCATTTTTCCCTTGAACAGGCCCATTTTTCCCTTGAGCAGGCCCATTTTTCCCTTGAGCAGGACTATTTTTCCCTTGAGTGCAGTTGGGTTTGGTCAGCCAGGGGTAAAGAAAATTGAGTTCGGAAATGACTCTGGTTAGATTGTTCCAACCGTCTTTATTGGCAAAAGCGTCGGGATAGCAATAATAGAGAATGCCGGTTGCTCCATGAATAATTGATAAATACGTAAGTGCCCTGATCTCCTGATAGGTGGGAAATCGCGGCCAACCGGAGTCCTGGTATTTTGGACCTCCAAAGGCTTGAACAACACTCCATAATCTTTGGCTGCCAATAGTGTTGCGGGCCTGATCCAGGCTTTCGGTGAACCAGGTCAGCGGCATGTTGGGGACAGGGTATTCATCCATGAAAAAAAGATTGTTTACCATTTGGTAATTGGAGACCAACCAGGCCCGGTTCATGGCTACACAGGTCGGATGGACAGGATCAAGATGGTTAAGCTTTTTGACCAGGGGGAGGAGTGCTTCGGGAATATTGGGCGAAATTTCGGGTTCATCGGCGATATACCAACTGAGAAGGGCAGGGGATGCGGCCAGACTGATAATAGAGGAACTGACATGATTGGGGTCATCGGTCCCCGAACAAATATTGACAATAACTTTCATTTCCATATCGGATGCGATCTTAACTAATTCACCTTCGGAAGGAATGATGGCAGTGTTGAAACCGGCTTTTTTGATTTCGCTTAAGGATTGCGGGCTGGAAATCCCGTAGATGCCGATAGGGAAAAAATTATCTTGCCTATTGATATTATTGATATTATTAATATTATTAATAAATTCCATTTTCCCTTTTACAACTTTTTGTTCTTCATTGGAGAGAAGGGGAGGTTCCTCGGAGGCAGGGACCAGTTGGGGAAAGAAAAACCAGAATTTTACCGGAAAGCGGTTTTTAAATTTAAGGGTAGTAACAGGATAGGCGTCTTGTGAATTGAGATGCAACTCAAAAATTTGCCATCCACCCTGAGTGCAGTGGTTATTCAGTAAGGTGCACTGGTTAAAGATTTCAACCTCCGGGTAGATTTTATTAATGAAAGAGTCCCTGTAGGCAAGAAAACGCAAAATATAATCAGTATTGGGAGCAATGCCTTTGATACGGCAGAACCATTCTCCCTCTCGATCTTGCCCGCCTATAATCCAGATAGCTTTTGATGAAGTATTCGGGAATTGCTCCCAGCCAAACCGGCTTGGTTCAAGGCCGGAGAAATTTGGTCCAAGACCAGAGAAATTTGGTCCAAGGCCGGAGAAATTTGGCCCACGACCAGAGAAATTTGGATCTCCATGCTCCCAGGAATCGGGGAGATTATTGTGGTCCTGGTCGAGAGCGAAATCTGCATTCGGAACAAGTGAAGAGGAGTTTGGAATAAGTGGCGAGGAAAATGATGCATCCGCTGCGAAAGAACATCCTGAGGAACATCCTGAAGAACACCCTAAGATAAAAACGATAATAAGGAAAAAATTTTTTCGTTTCATTAAAATGTTTCTCCTTAAGTTAATATACCAATGTTCTTATTAAACAAAGAGGCACTCCCGATGTTAATTGTCCCTTTAGTGATTACCTTCCCGTCCTTGCTCGCATACCACAACCTTGCCTTATGTATTTGGAGAAGGATACCATTATTTAATATCTTAGTACACGACGCGGTAAATACGCGACCTGTTGAATGGTGTTTTTATTTAAGAGCCGGCTGGAAGCCGGCTCCACAGTGGGGGCGGCGGACCGCCCGCCCAAAAAAACAAAAATAAAAAAAGCTG
>Ga0315268_10002246_pt1 | contig 21960 bp, 16 predicted proteins | sample C1_top_MG_FD_204535 | JGI IMG/M metagenome (GOLD analysis project Ga0315268, IMG submission 204535) | Sediment microbial communities from Yellowstone Lake, YNP, Wyoming, USA - C1_top | ecosystem: Environmental > Aquatic > Freshwater > Lake > Sediment | place: USA: Wyoming | collected 2017-08-01 | reverse complement strand
CATGGTCATGCCACCCATGTTGCCCATGCCGGCCGACATGCTGGACTGCCCGGTTTCCGCCGCCACCAGTTGGCCCTTCGACATGTTGCCGGCGTTGAAAGCGGGTGTGAAGGGTAATCCGCTCAGATCGACTCCGTCGGAATCGATGACAAAGGGCGTGCCGGCGCCGATGTTGATGGCGATCCCATTGGCCAGCAGCGACGGCATCATGCCGGCGCCGGCGCCGTTTTGCGCCATCATGGTCAGTTGCGCCGGGGGGTTGCCTGTTATCCCCGTGAGCACCCCTTGCGCCATCAGTCCGCCCATGGTGGTGGTCAGCGATTTCACTTCCTGCGCCAGCAGGGTTCCGTCCGCCTGCATCACCGCATCCACCTCGAGCAGCATGCTGCTCGACATCATTCCCATTCCACTCATGTTGTCGAAATGAGTGTTGGAATTGGTAGCGAACGTCATCGTCTGCGCCCCCTGCATCACCGACATGGTGAACGAATTGCCGGAAACACTCGCCACCGCGCCGAACAGGTGCTGCATGCCGCCGTTTTCCGGCTGCTCGCTGCTTCCCGAGCCCACGGCGCCGGGAGACATTTTGAATGTCGGATTGACGGTGACATTGCCGGAAGCGTCGATGGAAACCGACGAGGCCAGGTCCATGTCAAAATTCATGATCGCCGGCGTGGCGCCGATCGTCATCGCCGGACTGAAGTTCACCGTGGCGCTCGTCCCCGGCACGCTCTTTGAAACCGGCAGCTTGCTGACCGGGTCCATGTAGGTGACCGTCATCCCGGCCAGGCTCATGGTCGCCTGCGTGTAAGTACCCTGGGGAATACTGACCATCGCAAGCGGCTGCAGGGTGCCCATCAGGCGCACCATTTCCAGCGGCGTGGGCGAAGACACCACGGTGACGGCTGACCCGCCGCTGTTGGTGAAGGTCATCGAATTGATGGTCATGGCGAAGGCGGCCACCCGATCCGAGGGAGCGTCGCCCATGTTGACCTGAACATTGGTGGCGCCGGGTTGAGCGTTCGAGGCAGGCGTGGTTGGGGTTTGAACGCTTCCGGACCCTCCACTACAGGCGGACAAAACCAGTGTCGGCAGCACAACTAATATTCCTGCCATTAACGTAAACCGGCGCTCCGACCGCATTCGACGCGACATGACCTTTCCTCCTGGATAGGGAAGTATCGATCCGAAACTTAGATGCGCGTGGGAACAACCCCGGTGCGGGCATTCAGGTGTTCGAAAAATCCATCACAATGAGAGCTGCACGGCATCGCGCTGGTGCGTCGCAGACCCGTACCCGCGCGGCACTGATCTGGCAAACCACTGCCCTTCTCCGGCCGCACGCGCTAAGATTAGTGCGCCATGGCATCCGCAAAAACTCCCGCTCGCGGGCGCGCTAAGGCCGAGCCGCGGTTCGCCATCCTGATCCTGGCGGCCGGCAAGGGCACGCGCCTGAAATCGCGCTTCCCCAAAGTGTTGCACCAGGTCGCCGGCAAGCCGCTGCTGGAATACGTGGTGGCCGCCGCCAAACAAGTGCTGCCGCCCGCCGACATCTTCGTGGTCATCGGCCACGAGGCGGAAATGGTGCGCCAGTCAGTGGCAGCCGGCGGCGTGCGGTTCGTGCTGCAAGCCGAGCAGTTGGGCACCGGGCACGCCGTGATGGCGGCGCGCCAGGCGCTCGCCGGCTACCAGCACGTGCTGGTGCTCTCCGGCGATGTCCCGCTGCTGCGGCCGCAGACCATTGCCGCGGTGCGCGATTTCCACCTGGCGCACCGGGCCGCCATGACCATCCTGAGCGCCGAGTTCCGCGATCCCACCGGCTACGGCCGCATCGTGCGCAAGAAAAAGAGCGGGCGCGAGAGCGACCAGGTGGCCGCCATCGTCGAGCAGAAGCAGCTCACCCCGCAACAGGCGCGCCTGCGCGAGGGCAACTCCGGCATCTACGCCTTCGCCACCGCGCCGCTGTTCGCGCACATCGAGAAACTGCGCACCGACAATCCGCATGGCGAGTACTACCTGACCGACATGGCGGGCCTGCTCGCCCGGGCGGGAGAAAAGGTGGTGGCGGTGCGCGCCGCCGAGGCGCACGAGGTCGAGGGCGCCAACACCCGCGCCGAGCTGGCGCAACTGGATGCCGAAGTGCGCAACCGCAAATGCGCCGAATTGATGGCCGCCGGCGTGACCATCTTCCGCCCGGAAACCTGCGTGATCGACGCCGACGTCACGGTCGGGCCCGACACCGTGATCGAGCCCTTCGTGCAACTGCTGGGCAAGACGAAGATCGGGGCCGAGTGCCGCATCCGTTCCTACAACGTGATCACCTCCTGCGAGCTGGGCGAGCGCGTGCTGGTGCAGAACGGCTGCGTGCTGGAGGCGGGCTGCCGCGCCGGTGATGACGTGAGCCTGGGCCCGTTCTCGCATCTGCGCCCCGGCGTGGAGCTGGCCCCGGAGTGCCACGTGGGCAACTTCGTGGAGATGAAGAAGACCCGCATGGGACGCGGCTCCAAGGCCAACCACCTCACCTATCTGGGCGACTCGATCATCGGCGAGAAGGTCAACGTCGGCGCCGGCACCATCACCTGCAACTACGACGGAGTCGCCAAGCACACCACGACCATCGAAGACGGCGCCTTCATCGGCAGCGACAGCACGCTGGTGGCGCCGGTGCGGATCGGGCGCAACTCCTACGTTGCCGCCGCATCCTGCATCACCGACGAGGTGCCGGAAGACGCGCTGGCCCTGGCCCGCGGCCGCCAGGTCAACAAGGAAGGCTGGGCCAAAGCGCGGCGGGAGCAGATCGCCGCGGCCAAGAAGGAATGCTAGGCGAGGGCTTTAGGATATTGATTCAGGCGGCAGCGCTTTCACTCTTCGCTACGCAAAGTACAGGGCACCTCTGTTCCGTTCCGATCTGCTCGATTTCCGTGGAAAAGGTGGGCCACCTGCTTAGAGATTGTGTTTACGACGATGTTCTTCAAAGGAATGATAGTTGCGGGTACCGCCGCTGCAGTTTCTCTTCCCCTGGATTGTACTGTCAATTTGGTGGGCCAAATAAGTGGCAAGATCCTGAAAACTGTTTTCGGGTAGGAAGAAGGTCTTCGCACCGAACTCCGTTTCGACGTTTTTGTGAATAACGGCGTGCGAGAACGGGGCCTTTCTCCCGTAGCTGCGGTCGGCTTTCCGATAATCAAAGTATCGAGAAATCAGGTAGTCGATATAGCCTTTCATAGAGGGGTTCGCGCCAATGGAACCTGCAGGGTGAGCAATTCGTGGGGCCCTGACTCCGGATATCTTCGTAATGTTTTGGGCGATATCGCCACGGAACGAAGAGGACGTCACGTTTACATTGATGGCAGTTTGTCCGGTGCTTCGGCGTGTTTGCGAAATCCAGCAGAGTTCCCGCTTCTTCGTGAAGACATCTGCTGCTGAGAAGATGCCCTTTGTGATGCGCGTATGACAAGAACTGCAAACGACGATGAGGTTGTTCAGATCGTTGTTTGAGGAATCTCCGTCGATATGGTGGAACTCAAATGTGGAGACGTCGCGATCCCCACAAAGAGGGCACTGCGAATCCGCCTCCTGAAGCAGCTGTTTTTGCTTTAGTGCCGATATTGCTTTCCGCGTTCCGCCCATTAATGTCTCATTCGCAACTAGAAGCTCCGTAACGGCCGCGATTACATCTCAGCGGGGACACTGAGTCAAGCTGGAGTTCGTGTTCAGGTCTGGATTTATCACCACCTGTAGGACGATCAAAGCGTGCCCGCGCGCCTAATCGCCCGCTTTTGTTTCTGCCGTCCTCATCTGTCCGCTCTACCGTTCTTCTCGTTGCGCAAACGAAATCCAGCTTTCCATGGCCCTCCCTGCGCGCAGGACAGGCGTCCAACTCGAGAGAGGAGATGGCATGGACAAGATGCATGAGAAGCCGAACATTCCCGGACCCGAGAGCGGCACCAATCAGACGGGCAGCCGTCCCAGTGGGGAAGGCGGCGGCAAGGTGATGACCTCCCGTTGTGCCGACGTGGGCATCGCCGGCTGCCGCTGGGAAGCCGCGGGGCGCACCGAGGAGGAGCTGCGGTCGCAGATCGAGCAGCACGGGCGCGAAGCGCATGGGCTGAGAGAGATCGGCGAGAACATGTGGCAGCGCATGCGGGAAAAAATCCGCGGCCGCGCGGCCTAAGCGGAAAACCAAAACCGCCGAGGACGCAAAGGACGCCGAGGAAGCCAGTCGGTCCCTCAGCGGCTAAAGCCGCGCTCATTTTGCCGCATTTACGGACGGCCTGAAGGCCGTCCCCTTCAAGGAACCGCAGTTAATCAGAGCTTCCCTGGCCGGGTGTGGGCAGGAAGCTTCCTGCATTTTTCAATTTCCAATGACCCGATTACGCAATTAGCCGATTTCTCGGCGTCCTCGGCGTCCTCGGCGGTTTGGGTTTGAATTTCCCTACTGCACGGCCGGATGCAGGTGCCCGGCGCCGCGGCGGCGCTCGGCCTCCGGCACGGAGAACACGCCGGCAATGGGCGTGCGGCAGTGGACGCAGCGGCCGTCGCGGATGTCGTTCTTCAGCAGCGAGTGCCAGGAGCGCCGCAGGATGGTGCGCCGGCAAGCGGGACAGATGGTGTGGCCGCCGTCGGAAAAGATGTTGCCCTCATAGACGTACTTCAGGCCCATCTGCATGGCCAGGGCGCGGGCGCGGTGCAGCGTTTCGGGCGGCGTGGGCGGCTTGTCGGTCAGCTTGAAATCGGGATGGAAGGCGGTGAAGTGCAGGGGCACGTCGTCGCCCAGGCGATCGAGCACCCACTGGCAGAGGCGGCGGAACTCGCCATCGTCGTCGTTCAGCGTGGGGATGATCAGGTTGGTGAGCTCGAACCAGACCTCGGTTTCGCGGCGCAGCCAGGTGAGCGTATCCAGCACCGGCTGCAGATGCGTGAGCGTAAGCTTGGCGTAGAAATTCTCGGTGAAGGCCTTCAGGTCGATATTGGCGGCGTCGATGTGCTGGTAGACGTCGAAGAAGGCCTCGCGGGTGATGTAGCCGTTGGACACCATCACGGTGTTGATCCCCGCCTGGTGCGCCAGTTCGGCAATGTCGATCACATACTCGCTCCAGATGGTGGGCTCGTTGTAAGTGAAGGCGATCGAGGGCGCGTCGTACTGCTGCGCCAGTTCCACCACTTGCTCGGGCGCGAGGGCGGCCGCGCGCACCTGGTCGGACCTGGCCTTGGAGATGTCCCAGTTCTGGCAGAAGAAGCAGCCCATATTGCAGCCGGCGGTGCCGAGCGACAGGATTCTGCTGCCGGGGAAAAAATGGTTGAGCGGCTTCTTTTCGATGGGATCCATCTGCAAGGCGGCGGGGCGGCCGTAACCGAGCTGCACCAGGCGTCCGCCTTCGTTCTTGCGGATGAAGCAGAAGCCGGCCTGTCCCTCGCCGATATGGCAGTGCCGCGGGCAGAGATAGCAGTGCAGGCGGCCGTCCGGCATGGGCTCCCACCAGCGCGCCTCGTGATGTCCGCTGCCCAGCATTGGCTCTATTTTAGTCCGGGGCGCGCAGAATTTCCTGAGCTGGTCGGATTTGGTGATTTAGTGATTTGCTGATTTAGTGATTTGCCGTGTGTCTTCCGCGAAATCAACAAATCGCTAAATCACTAAATCGCTAAATCGCCCAATAAAAAGGCCCCTCTTGCGAGGGGCGGTTCAGGGAGAGAGGGAATGGATCAAGTCAGCGGACCATGCCGGCCAGCAGTTTGCGCAGCAGCAGGCGCGCCTGGTGCAGGCCGATGCGCGATTCGTCCTCGCTGAGGCCGAGGCAGCGGGCGATGCGGGCGTGGTCGTAGTTTTCGACGTCGTGCATGAGGAAGATCATGCGCTCGGTGGCGGGCAACTGCACCACCGCGCGTTCCAGATGTACGCGCAGGGTGTTGTGGCGCACGCCGGGGGACTCGGTGCAAGTCCCCTCATTCAGAGTGAGCACGCCCAGCGGCGCCAGTTCGCGGACTTCGGCGATGAGCGCGCCGTCCACGATTTCCGGGGTGGGATCGCCGCTGTGGGCAAAGGCGCGGCAGAAGGCATGGTGCATGAGGGCTTCGGCCGCGAGTTCGTTGTCGGTCATCCAAAAGGCGAGGGCGTAAATACGATGCCGGTTTTCGTCAAAGACTCGCTGGTACGTCTGGGCGTCAGCAGCGGCGCTCGCGGGTAAAAACGTGGCGTACCCGGTAATCTTTGCTTGCTGGATGCTATGCGCCATTGATATCCCCCTTAGGAATTGATCTGGCTGTCGCTTCCGCTTGCGTCTTCAATCACCGCGCTGGATATAAGAGCACTTGCCGCGCCACTCCAGCTACTCTGACTGACCCGGGCGCCGCGAATTGCCGGCCGGCGGGGTCAAGGAACAAGCGAGCCGCCTCAGAAATGGTTGCCCGCTCTGCCGTCAATAATTGCAATCGGGATACCCAACCAGGGCAAGCGGGGTCGAAAGTTTTCCACTGGCTGTAACAAATCGTTACAGGTCAAGCCGTTCAGGTGAAACCCTGGAGTCGTGAGAGGTCTGGCAGGAGCGGCGGCAGATCAAAATTGCGGGCCAGCGCGTAGTATGCTGGTGCTCACTGTTGGCACATAAATTCCCATATTGATGCAAGCAAGGCAGAAACTATCGGTGAGAAGTCACTCCTTGCCGAACTTCGGCTAATTCGCGACGGCGACTCGCGCCATGCTCAGCCGCGACTGTGTAGTGGCCAGCAGATCAGCAACTTGGAAAGGTTTTTTCAAGCAGGCCACGCGCCCTTGCGCGACCAGCATGCTTAATTCGGAATCTTTGATGTCGCGCGCCACCAAAACGATGTTCGCTTCCGCGCCGTTGCGATTGGCGGCCAGCCAGCGGTAGATATCGGGGCCATTCCAGGCCCCCGCCATGTCGCAGGCCAGCAGCACCAGATCGAAGCGCTCGCTTTGCAGACGGCGAATGGCCTGCTCGCCGCTGGACACGGCAACTACTTCGGCGCCGGCGCCGGTCAGCGCTTCGCGCTCCAGTTCCAGCAGGGCCGGCTCCTCATCCACCAGCAAGACATGCCCGGAAATCGCCGCGGGGCGGGCAGGGGCGGCCGTCACGCCCGGTTCGGCCGCGGCGCTGGCAGGCAGCAGCACGCGGAAAATGGCCCCACCCTGGGGATGGTTCATGGCGACGATGTCTCCGCCGTGCTCCTTGACGATGCCGTAGCAAATGCTGAGGCCGAGGCCGGTGCCTTTGCCGACGCTCTTGGTGGTGTAGAAGGGATCGAAGACGCGCTTGGGCTCGCGGATACCGGGGCCGCTGTCGTGGAATTCGGCGCAGACGTGGCCGTCCTCGCGGAAGATGTTGACTCGCAGCTTTCCCGCCGCGGCCTGCTCCAGCATGGCGTCCACGGCGTTGTTGATGATGTTGAGGAAGACCTGCTCCATCTGGTGGGCGTCGGCGACCACGGCAGGCACGGCCGAACCGGACTGCCACTGTACCTCGATGTGGTTCAGCTTCAGGTCGTACTCGCGCAGGGCCAGGGTCTCCTCCAGCACCCGGCAAATGTCGACTTCCTTCTTTTCCGGCTTGCGCTGGCGGGCAAACGAGAGCAGGTTCTGCACCAGCCGCTGCGTCCGCTGCGCCTGCTTGAGCAGCTTGTCCACGAAGTCGCGGGCGTGCTCGCCCAGGGCTTCCTGCTGCAGCAGTTGCGCATAGCCGAGGATGGCGGTGAGCGGATTATTGAGTTCGTGCGCCACGCCGGAAATCAACTGGCCCACGGCCGACATTTTTTCGCTTTGCAGCAACTGCTCCTGGGTCCGGCGCAGGTCTTCGTAGGCGCGGCAGGTTTCCTCGTAGAGCCGCACTTTCTGGATAGTGGCGGCCAGTTGCCGGCCGATGGCCACCATCAGGCTTTCGTCGGCGGGCGTGAAACGGCGGCCGCCGCGGCTGCTGACGCCCAACACGCCGACCGGCTTTTCCTTGGTCCACATGATCACCCACATCCAGGCCCTCAGCCCCTCGCCGCGAATGAAATCACCGACGAAGGCCGGCAGGTGCGGCAGGTCCGCCTCGGTGAGCAGTTCGGTGCGCCGCTGGTAGACCTGCTGCAAAAATTCCTGCGGGATTTCCAGATCGGGGAAGACTGCGCCTTGGCGGCTGCGGTGGCCGAAGGCGGCGCGCCGCTGCAGCAGGCGCTGGCCCTCGTCGAGCACGTAGAAGCCGCCGGTGTCGCCGCCGAATAATTCCACTACGTGCCGCAGCGAGGTGTCGACAATCTCGTCCAGATCGAAGGATTGAGTGGCGATGACGGCAATCGAGTTCAGGGCGTGCAATTCCCGGTTGCGGCGGCGGATGCCGAGGATTCCGGCAATGAAATCCAGCTTCATGTGCGCAAGCAGGCCAGCCCGTCGTGGCCATGCCCGACGAGCGGCCGTTGGCGCACTGTATAGCATGAAACGGTTATGGGCATTGCCCAAATCGGCACCACCGCCGTTACCTTTCGAGGAACGTAGAGTACAATGGCACGCCACGCACGGGGGCAGACCACAGCGCAGTCACCAGGAATACGGGACCAACATGCCGGCTGAGAGAATCCTGATAGTCGACGACGAAGAAGCGATCCGCGAGATCGTCTACTCCATGCTGACCATGGCGGGCTTTCACTGCCAGCAGGCCAGCTCCGGCAGCGAGGCCCTGGCCATCATGGCTTCCGGCGAGAACTTCGAACTGATGCTCTCCGACCTGATGATGGCGGGGATGGACGGCATCGCGCTGCTGGAGCGCACCAAGGAACGCTTCCCCGATATGCCGGTGGTGATGGTGACGGCAGTGCACGATATTTCGGTGGCGCTGGCGGCCATCCGCAACGGCGCCTACGACTACCTGCTGAAGCCGTTCGAGCGCGAGCAGTTAATGGCCATCGTGCGGCGCGCCCTGGAAAACCGGCGCCTGAAGCTGGAAAACCGCGCCTACCAGACCAACCTGGAGACGCTGGTGGCCGCCCGCACCGAGGAGTTGCGGGAAACCAACAAGCAATTGCGCCAGACCATGCTCGACCTGGAGCGCTCCTACGACATCACCCTGGAGGCGCTCGGGGACGCGCTCGACCTGAAGGACGCCGAGACGGAAGGCCATTCCAAGCGCGTCACTGCTTTCACCATCGCGATTGCGCGCGCCATGGGGCTGGGGGGCGACAGAATCCGCGTGATTGCCCGCGGCGCCTTCCTGCACGACATCGGCAAAATGGCGATCCCGGATTCCATCTTGCGCAAGCCCGGCGCCCTGAACCAGGAAGAAATCGCCATCATGAAGGAACACTCCTACCGCGGCTATCAAATGCTGCGCAAGATTCCTTTCCTGGCCGAGGCCGCCGAGATCGTCTACGCCCACCAGGAGCACTGGGACGGCACCGGCTACCCGCGCGGGCTGAAGGGCGAACAGATCGTGCTGGGCGCCCGCATGTTCGCCATTGCCGACACCCTGGACGCCATCATGTCGGACCGTCCCTACCGCGCCGCCCAGCCCTTCACCGCCGCGCGCGATGAGATTGTGCGCTGGTCCGGCCGCCAGTTCGATCCCTCGCTGGTCGGCATCTTTCTCTCCATTCCCGAATCCATCTGGCACGACCTGCGCAAGGAAATCGATCAGCAGATCTATCGCTTCGCGCATACGCACAAAACCAAGACTTCCGCCAACGCCTAGCAGGTTGCTGGAAAACCCCGAAAAGCAGGTTCCTCGGGGACTAAAGTCCCCTCGGAATGACACAAACAAAGGGTTCCTTCGGCTCGGGCGTTCGCCCTCGCTCCAGGATGACACGATCAACTTCACGCCTCACTCGGACGGGCTGGGAAGGAAGCACTTGGGGTACAGCAAGTGAGACAAAAAGGGCGCGGTTCACCCGCGCCCTGAGTCGTCGGCGGCGATTGCCGCTCAGCCGGCGTGCGAGTCGATCGCCTGCAGCGACTCGGCCACCCGGTTCAGCGCCGTCTGGATGCGGTCCAACTCGCGCTGCGCGGCCTCATTCCACTCCAGCAGGCGGTCGGGACCGCGCTCGAGGTTCTCGCTCACCCAGTGGAGCACGCGGCGTCCGTGGCCGGTCAGTAACAGCCAGCCCAGTCCTCCAAGGCCGACCAGCGTCAATGGGACGTAGATTTTGCGCATCTTCGCCTTCGCTTCTAACTGCATATCAACATTCGACGCCAGTTGCAAGACCGGAGTTTCTCGTTGCGGTGACTTTAGTGTTTATTTTGGTTCCGGGCGCGTCATTGCCCGCTGGGCAGGGTTTATGTAAGCAGCATTTCAGCCACTCTGCTCATCCAAATGGGTAGAAACTTCGTCGATCCGATGCCTCGAGGTGTTTGTATGGCCAAGCGACTGGCTGTATGGAGCGGAGTTTGCACGCTGCTGCTGGCGAGCCTGCCCCTGTGGGCGCAGTATTCCACCCCCTCTCCGGCTAATGGCAACAACCTGATCGCCGAGGGCACGCGCTTTGTGGTCCGCCTGGACACCACCCTGGATACCAGCAAGCTGAAACCAGGCAAGAAGTTCAATGCCAAGCTGGGCGAAGACCTCACTGCCCCGGACGGTTCCAGCATCCCCGCGGGCAAGAAGATTCATGCCCACGTCAGCGCGGTGGAGCGCGGCATGCATGGGCGGCTGCTGCTCAGCTTTGACGAGATCGAGACGCGCCATGGCTGGCGGCCGCTGGCGGCCACCGTGACCGGCGTCCCCGGCGAGCATGCGGTGAAGACCCCCGGCGCCGAAGGCGAGATCGAAAAGAAAGGGCCCAGCGGGCGGCGCGTGGCCGAGGGCGCGGTAATCGGCGCAGCCGTGGGCGCGGCTGCCGGCGGGGTGGCTGCCGGAGCGCATGGCGCCATCATCGGCGCGGCTGCCGGCGGGGCCCTGGGTGGCGGCGCCGGGCTGCTCACCGACCGCGACCTGAAGCTCAACAAGGGCCAGCAGTTGGAGGTCCGCCTGGACCGGCCGTTGCAAGTGCCGCGGTAAGAATTGACCGCGGATTTTCGCGGATGAACGCGGCTCTCCCTTTGGAAGACCCGTGAAAATCCGCGTTAATCCGCGGTTTTTATCCGGCTCCGCACTGGCACGCAAGCTCGCCCGCCCCGGACGTTCTATGATGGGCAGCTCGAAACCTATGCCCGGAGAACGTCCCATGAAAAGCGCAATCGTCCTGCTTGTGGTGCTGGCCGCGGGGTGCGCCCTGGCGCAGAATCCGCCCGCCATCACCGCCCAGGCCAACACCGTTTACACCAGCGCCGAGGGCCGCTTTGAGGCGGCGCCCGACACCGCGCTGGTTCAGTTCAACATTTCGGCGCAGGAAGATACTTCCAAGGCCGCCTACCAGCGCGCCGCCGACGCCGCCGAGCAGGTGCGGCAGATCCTTCGCGCCAACGGCGTGGATGCCAAGGCCGCCGAGATCGGGTTTTTTTCGATTCAGCCCGTCTATGACTGGCGCCAGCCCAAGCGCCGGCTGGTCGGCTATCGGGTGAACACCAACGTCTCGCTCAAGCTCAAGGATTTCACCAAGGTGGGGCCCATCGTGCAGGCGCTCGGCGATCAGGAATACGCCGAAAACGTCAGCCTGAATTACACGCTGGACAACATCGACGCCGCCAAGCTCAAGGCGGTGGAGGACGCCTTCCAGCGCGCCCGCGCCGAGGCCGCCACCCTGGCCAAGGCCGGCGGACGCACCCTGGGCGAGCTGAGTTATGCCTCGGTGGATACTTTCGAGCAGGTGCGGGTGCTGGCGGCGCCCATGATGGCCAAGGCCGCGGGCGCGCGCGCCGAAGCCGTGGCCCCGCCCACCGCTGAGTTCACCCCGCACAAGATCACGGTGACGGCGCGGGTGAATGCGATGTTTGGGTTGAAATAGCTGTTAGTCTGACGTCAGGGGCCCGGGTCTGGCCACTGGCCACTGACCACTGATCACTGCCTTCGCAGCTTGTCTTGGCGCAGCACCAGGTCGCGTTGCAGGACCATCTGCACGCTGGTGCCGGTGGGCAGGAAGACGTCGGGTCCGCGGGTCAGCAACACGGCCGCCAGGCCCACGCCGGCGCCGGCTGCGCCGCCAATGCCGGCGCCCTTCCAACCGCGGTCGGCGATCGCGCCCACGGTCGCACCCGCGCCCGCGGTCTTGGCTACCGTGCCCGCGTCCTTGCCTTTGGTGGAGTCCTGCCGGATGGCGCCTTCTTTATCCTTCACGGTTTGTTTTTCGGCCCCGGGCATGCCCTCGACCGAGCCCGGCAGCATGACCGTGTAGCCGCTGCGGAAGATCAAAGTGGTGAAATGCATGAGGAATTCGGCGCGCCCCTTGATCCGCCCCGGACGCCGCACTTCGCTGATACGTCCCTGCACGTAGGTGCCGGCGGGAATCACCACGCGGTCGTTCTGCGTGATGGGGAACGCGGTTTCGGCGTACACCGGGTCGCCCGGCTTGGCGTTCCTGGTGGAAATGCCCTGCGCCAGCCGCAGCGGAATTTCCGTGCCCGCCGGGACGGTGATGGTCGCGGGCGACGCTTCCTGCGAAGCCGGCGGCTCCGGCGCTTGTTGGGCTACCGCCACCACACTCAGGAGCATCACGCACACACACCAACGCATAACCTTCCCTCCGCGTACAGAGGATTACAACACAGAAATGCGAGCTTTGTTGCTGAGACGTGTGGCGGCGGATTTCAATCCGCCGCCCGGCGGAATAAATTCCGCCGCTACACTCAATACAGCAAGTATTTCTTCCGCACCTGCTCGAACCCTTGCAGGTCTTCGCGCCAGTCGTCGGCGATGCGGCGCGGGTCCACGCCGGCCGCCAGCGCATCCATCACCTTGCGGTTGGCCACCAGCGCCATCATGTCCGCCATGTTGAACTGGTTGGGGTAGAGCTTGTGCAGCGCCGCGGCCAGCTCCAGGCCGAGCTCGGGCGCGTCCAGGCCGTTGCGGTCGAGCAGCACGAGGTTGACGCCGCCCAGCCGCTGTCCGCCATACTTGCTGCCCGCGGCAGGCGTGAAATGGATGGGCACGAAGCGCATGCCCTGGATGTCGCGCGCGTTCAGGTAGTCCGCCAGCTCCTTGGGCTGGATGAAAGGCGCGCCGATCACCTCGAAAGGCGTGTCGGTGCCGCGCCCCACCGAAATGTTGGTCTTATCGCCCTCGATCAGGCAGACGCCGGGATAAAGCGTGGCTTCAGTCAGGTTGCGCAGGTTGGGCGAGGGATTCACCCAGACCAGGCCGGTGGAATCGTACCAGTCGCCGCGCAGCCAGCCCTGCATCGGCACCACCGTGAGCCGGGCATCGATGTGGCGCTCGGCATTGAACATCCTGGCCAGTTCGCCGACCGTCATGCCATGGCGCACCGGCTCGGGCATGTAGTTGACGAAGCTCTCCATCCCCGGCTCGGACATCGGCCCCTGCACCAGGCTGCCGGTGATGGGATTGGGGCGGTCCAGCACTACCAGCTCGGTACCGGTTTTCGCAGCCGCTTCGAGGAAATAGCCCAGTGTGGTTTCGTAGGTGTAGAAGCGCGCGCCGGCGTCTTGAATGTCGTAGACGACGGCGTCCAGCGTTTTCAGCACATCGAGCGGCGGCCGGCGCCTGGCGTCGGCGCCGCCGTAGACGCTGTAAACCGGAAGGCGCGTGGCGGCATCCACCGTGTCGCCGATGGCGGTGGTGTCCACGGCGCCGGTGTTGCCGTGCTCGGGGCTGAAGATGGCGGCCAGCTCCAGGCCGGGCGCGTGCGCCAGCACGTCGATGGTGCGGCGGCCCTGGGCGTCCAGGCCGGTGTGGTTGGTCACCAGGCCGATGCGGCGCGTGCGGCCCGCCTGCCGCAGCGGCTCGAAGTTGCGCTCTTCCAGCACGTCGATGCCGGTCTTCACCTGCCCGTTGCGAAATGGAATGCGCCGTGACGCGTTGTAACTATCGTTGTAGCCGGTGATGCGCGCCAGGCGCAGCCGGTCCTGCTCGGCGGCGGTCAGCTTGAGCGCCGCGGCCACGGCGTTGGCGGTGCGATTGCGGATGGAGACGATTGCGCCCGTGCCGCCGCGCGGGTGCACGGCGTTCGACAAAATGATGATGTAGGTCTTCGTTACCGGATCGATCCACAGCGAGGTCCCGGTGAAGCCGCTATGGCCGAACGAGCCCACCGGCAGCAGATCGCCGCGGTTGCTGGAGAACGGCGAATCGATGTCCCAACCGAACCCGCGCAGCGAGGCGGCATTCGGCGGCTGCTGCGGCGTGGTCATCTTCTCCACCATCAGCGGCGAGAGCACCGGACCGCCGCCGTCCAGCATGGCCTGCGCGAATTTTGCCAGGTCATCGGCGGTCGAGAACAGTCCCGCGTGCCCGGCCACGCCGCCCATGCGCCGCGCCGTGGGATCGTGCACCACGCCGCGCAGCATGCGCTGCTGCTCGTCGTATTCGGTGGGCGCGATTCGGGGCAGCCAGGCCGCGGGCGGCAGGAAGCGCGTGTGCTTCATCTTCAGCGGCGCGAAAATGTGCGTGGCGGCGTACTGATCGAGTGGCATGCCGGAGACGCGCTCCACCAGGAACCCGAGCACTTCGAAATTGATGTCGCTGTACAGGAAGCGCGAGCCCGGCGGGTACACGGGCGTTTCCTCCATCGCCATGCGGAAGGCCGCGTCACGGCCGTGCCACGGGTGCTTGAGGTCGAGGTCTTCCTGCAAGCCGGAAAAGTGCGTCAGCAGTTGGCGCACCGTGATCTGCTCTTTACCCCGGTTGCCGAATTCGGGCAGATAGCGCGCCACGGGATCGTTCAGCCGCACCTGCCCGTACTGCGCCATGCGCATGATGGAGGTGGCGGTCACCAGGCATTTGGTGAGCGAGGCCATGTCGAAGATGGTGTCCGGCGTCATACGCTCGCGCCGCGGTTCCAGGCTGCGGAAGCCGAACGCCTTGCGGTACACCACTTCCCCGCCGTGCCCGACCAGCACCACCGCGCCGGGAATCTGCCGCTGCTCGACGGCCTGGGTGAAGATGGCGTCCAGGGCGGCAAGCCGGGCGGCGTCGTTGTTTGCCGGTTCACCCGCGGCCGCCATGGCCGGCACCAGCAGCACCAGCGCGCACACGATGGTCCGAGAAGATCGCATGAGGATGAGAGTTGTGGTTCACGGCGAATGTACAAGAGCGCGGGAACGAAAGACAAGAGAGTTTCAGTTTAAGCCCCAGGTGGCGAGTGCGGGATTCCTGCCGTCTGTAGCCCCGCAGGGGCGGCTGAGAATAGCCCAGCGCTTTAGCGCTGGGTGAAGTCAAGTTCGCAGGCCCAAGTCCCGTAGGGACGGCTGAAGTTGGAACCGATATCTCAATCGTCCCTACGGGACTCGGAAAGGAACCGGCAGGGTCCCCGGCGCTGAAGCGCCGGGCTATTTTCATGCCGTCCCGGACGGGACGGCTGCCTCGAACCACTCCAACCAGACTAGTCAGCGCTGGTGCGTGATGCGGGGCGGGACAAGGTATTGTTTCTGGCCTCGGTCCTGCCTTTTCTGGTATGAACTGAGCACCCATGGCGCTGAACCCGGCCTACTCCGACCAGGAGCGCCGCTTTGCCGGCGCGTTCGACCTGTTGCGCGCGGGCGTTGAGCAGCGCGCTTTTCCCGGCGCGGCGCTCGCCGTCACCCTGGGCGACGAACTGGTCGCGCTCAAGGCGGTGGGCCGCTTCACCTACGACGCCGGCTCCCCCGAGGTCACGCCCGACACCATCTTCGACCTGGCGTCGGTATCGAAAATTATCGCCACCACGCCCATGGCGATGATCCTCTACCAGCGCGGGCTGCTCGACCTGGACACCCCGGTGCAAGCGATCGTGCCGGAATTTGCCGGCGCCGATGCGCGCCGCGCCGAGGTGAGCATCCGCATGCTGCTGGCGCACTGCTCGGGACTGCCCGCCTACGTGCCCCTCTTCGAGCAGGCGAACACCCGCGACGCCCTGCTGCTGGCGGCCTGCCGCGTGCCGCTGGAGGCCGCGCCCGGCGAGCGCACCGAGTACAGCGACATCGGTTTCATCATTGTGGGCGAAGCGCTCACCGGTTTGGCCGGCGAGCCCCTGGACAGCTTCTGCCAGCGCGAGATCTTCGGCCCCCTCAGCATGGCTCACACCTGCTTCAATCCGGGACCGGCATGGAAGCCGCACATCCCGCCTACCGCAGACGACCGCCGCTTCCGCCATGGCATTGTGCAGGGCGAGGTGCACGACGAAAACGCCTGGGTGATGGGCGGGGTGGCCGGGCACGCCGGAGTGTTCGCGCCCGCGCTGGACGTGGCCCGCTTCGCACATGCGCTGCTGCGCGGCGGCGGGCCGATCCTGCGTCCGCCGACGCTCGACGCCTTCGCGCAGCGGCAGGACACGCCTTTGGGCAGTCCACGCGCCCTCGGCTTCGATGTCCCCTCGCAACCCTCGCAGTCCGGGCGATATTTTTCCGCCCGTTCGCTGGGACATCTGGGGTTCACGGGCACCTCGCTCTGGATGGACCGGGAACGCGGCCTGGGGGTGACTCTGTTGAGCAACCGCACCTGGCCGGACCGCGGTTCACGGGCGATCCAGCGCATTCGTCCGGCAGTGCACGATGCCGCGATCCAGGCCCTGGGGCTGGATCACGGCAATTGACCCTGTTCCTCTGCGTTTGCGTCCTCTGCGTCCTTTGCGGTAACGATTCCGGCGCGTACACTGGCCGAAATGCCTAAGAAGGATGGTGAAGCTGCCGCGCTGGACCGGCTTTCGGCGCTGCAGATCGCGCGCCTCATCAACTCGGAAGACGCCAAGGTGGCGGCCGTGGTGAAGCGCTCGCTGCCACAGATGGCGCGGGCCATGGAGCTGATCGCCGAGGCCATCGCCGGCGGCGGCCGCCTGATTTACGCCGGCGCCGGCACCAGCGGGCGCATCGCCGCCTTGGACGCCGCCGAGTGTCCGCCCACCTTCAACAGCACCAGGGTGCAGTTCATCATGGCCGGCGGCAGGCGCGCCCTGTGGCATCCGGACGAGGCCAAGGAAGATTCCGCCGCGCGGGGCCGCCGCGACATGGCCGGCAAGAGGCCGGGACGCAAAGACGTGGTGGCCGGCCTGGCCGCCAGCGGCCGCACGGCTTACACCCTGGCCGCCCTGGAGTACGCGCGCAGGCGGGGCGCCAGAACCGTGGCCATCACCTGTACGGCCGCATCGCCGCTGGGAGGTGCGGCCGACATCGAAATCGTGGCCGAGGTCGGCCCCGAAGCCCTCGCCGGCTCCACCCGCATGAAGGCCGGCACGGCGGAGAAGATGATCTGCAACCTGCTCACCACCGGCGCCATGGCGCGGCTGGGGTACGTCTACGGCAACCTGATGGTCAACGTTCCGCCGCGTAACCAGAAGCTGAAAGAGCGCGCGATCGGCATTTTGCAGCAGGCCGCCGGGGTGAAGCGCAAGGCGGCCGCGCGCGCGCTCAGGGCCGGCGCCGGGAGCGTCCCGGTGGCGCTGATCATGCTCAAGGCGGACGTCAGTAAGACCGAGGCGCAGCGCCGGCTCAAAGCGGCACGCGGGAATGTGCGGCAGGCGATCGCGGCAGCACCGCCGCCCGCGCGGAGTGGAATGGCGAAGATATTCTGCTCGTGAACCCAGCACTGAAGTGCTGGGCTATTCTCATGCCGTCCCTTGCGGGACGGGCGAACGCATTGCAGGTGAGACGGCGCGTACAATAGAAGCTCTGAACTGCGCACCGAGTTAAGGCGGTTGGCCGATTCCACGAATCCTCGCGGCGTGGCACACTGTTTGGCTGCTCAACTGGCAACCGGCAACTGGCCACTGACCACTGACCACTGCTTCATGGACAAATTCATCATTCGCGGCGGCAATCCCCTGCTGGGCACGGTGCGCATCAGCGGCGCCAAGAACGCGGCCTTGCCCTGCATGGCAGCCGCCCTGCTCACGGCAGAGCCCGTCGTGCTGGAAAACATCCCGCAGGTGCGCGACATCGAGACCACGCGCAAGCTGCTTTCCGCCATGGGCGCCGAGGTCGAACTCGGCTACGGCCGCGCTCACCATCGCACCACCATCTGCTGCTCGCGCCTGGAAAAGCCCGAGGCCGCCTATGAGCTGGTCAAGACCATGCGCGCCTCCACCCTGGTGCTGGGACCGCTGGTGGCGCGCTGCGGCATGGCGCGTGTGTCGTTGCCCGGCGGCTGCGCCATTGGCGCCCGCCCCATCGATCTCCACATCACAGGGCTGGAGCGCCTGGGCGCCACCATTACGCAGGAACACGGCTATATCGTCGCGCGCGCCGACCGGCTCAAGGGCGGGCACGTGGTGTTCGACAGGATCACCGTCACCGGCACGGAAGATTTGCTGATGGCCGCCACCTTGGCGGAGGGCGAGACGTTGATGGAAAATTGCGCCCGCGAGCCCGAGGTCGCCGACCTGGCCGCGCTGCTGGTCAAGATGGGCGCCGGTATCGAGGGCGCGGGCGCCTCGACCATCCGCGTGCGCGGCGTGGAGCGGCTCGGCGGCGTGCGCCACCGCATCATCCCCGACCGCATCGAGGCCGGCACCTTCGCCATCGCGGCGGCGCTTACCGGCGGCGACGTCATCGTGGCCGGCTGCGACCCCCGCCACCTCACCGCCGTGCTGCGAAAGCTGGAGGAGGCCGGCGTTACCGTGCGCGTGAACGGCGACTCGGTGCGCGTCACCGGCAACGGGCCCTTCCGGCCCGCCGACGTCAACACCGAAGAATACCCCGGCTTCGCCACCGACATGCAGGCGCAATACATGGCGCTGGCGACGCAAGCCGATGGCACCTCGATCATCACGGAAAATATTTTCGAGAACCGCTTCATGCACGCGCTGGAACTGGTGCGCATGGGCGCCAACATCAGGATCGAGGGCCGAAGGGCCATCGTGCGCGGCAAGACCCCGCTCAGCGCCGCCGCCGTGCTCGCCTCCGACCTGCGCGCCTCGGCCTCGCTGGTGCTGGCCGCGCTGGTGGCCGATGGCGAAACCATCATTGACCGCGTTTACCACATCGACCGCGGCTACGAGCGCATCGAGGAAAAGCTGCGCGGCCTGGGCGCGGAAATCAAGCGCATCGGCGAGATCTTCCCCAGGCGCGCCGGCGCGGGCGGGTGAGTTTTTGCCGCGGATTAACGCGGACAAACGCGGATCTGAATAACAGGACCATGTAGCCCGGCCGCCCTCGGCCGGGTTCGTTGTTTACAGAAAAAAACGCGCTCGAGGGCGAGCGCGCTCCAACTTTCTCTTCTGATTTAATCCGCGTTCATCCGCGTTAATCCGCGGCTAATCTCGTCCGCGTGCGTCCGCGGCTGATTACCGTCTTCCCCCCCGGCCATCGCCGCCGCGGCTGCCGCCGCGGCCGCCACGACCACCACCGCCACTGCGGCCGCCCCGGCCGCCGCCGCCGCTATGGCGCCGTCCTCCGCGTGGCGGCCCGCCGCCTTCACGCTCACGGCCGGCGCCGGCTTCAGGGCGGTTGAAATTGGGCTCACCCTCGGCGGCGGCGGGCTCTTCGAAATCACCGCCGCCCTCAAAGGTGACCGCCGGCGCGCCCTCGGGGCTGGCTTCCCCGCCGCCCATCTTAGCGCGCTGCTCTTTCAGGATGGCCTTGCGCGAAAGCCGAATCCGGTTGCCCTCGATGGACAGCACCTTGACCAGGATCTGGTCGCCTTCCTTGAGTTCGTCCCGGATGTCCTTGATCCGGTGCTCGGCCACCTCGCTGATATGCAGCAGGCCGTCGGTGCCGGGGATAATTTCCACGAAGGCGCCGAAATCGGCCAGCCGCACCACTTTGCCGAGGTAGGTCTTGCCGATCTCGGCGGTGGCGGTGATGTCGCCGATCATCTGCAGCGCCTTGGCCGCCGATTCCTGGTCGTTGGAGGCCACGTTGACGCGCCCGCTGTCCTCCACGTCGATCTTCACCCCGGTCTGCTCGATGATGCCGCGGATTACCTTGCCGCCGGGGCCGATCAGGTCGCGGATCTTGTCCACTGGAATCTGCAAGGTGTAGAAGCGTGGCGCGTAGTCGCTGACCTTGGTGCGCGGATCGGGCAGCACCTGGTTCATCTGCTCCAGGATGTGCAGGCGGCCGCGCTTGGCCTGCTGCAGCGCCTCGCGCATGATTTGCGGGGTGATGCCGGTGACCTTGATGTCCATTTGCAGGGCGGTGATGCCGTCGGAGGTGCCGGCCACCTTGAAGTCCATGTCGCCGTAGTGGTCCTCGGCGCCGGCGATGTCGCTCAGGATGGCGTACTGCTCGCCTTCCTTGACCAGCCCCATGGCCACACCGGCCACCGGCGCTTTCAGAGGCACGCCCGCATCCATCAGCGCAAGCGAGGCGCCGCAGACGGTGGCCATGGAAGACGAGCCGTTGGACTCCAGGATGTCGGAGACCACGCGCATGGCGTAGGGCCAGTCGGTCTCGGCCGGCAGCACCGCCGAGATGGCCCGTTCGGCGAGCGCGCCGTGGCCAATCTCACGCCGTCCGGCGCCGCGCAGAAATGCCACCTCACCAACCGAAAACGGGGGGAAGTTATAGTGCAGCATGAAGCGCTTCTTGGCCTCGCCCTCGAACAGCTCCAAGCGCTGCATATCGTCGGAAGTGCCCAGGGTGGTGGTCACCAGCGCCTGCGTCTCGCCGCGGGTGAAAATGGCCGAACCGTGGGTGCGCGGCAGCATGCCCACCTCGATCCAGATGGAACGGATCCGGTCAAAGGCGCGCCCGTCCGGACGCCGCCCCTGCCCCATCACCTGCTCGCGGAAGATGCGCTCCCGCAGGAGTTCAAAATTCTGCGACAGCTTCTTGCGCTCCTCTTCCAGTTCTTCGGCGATCTCGTTCTTCAACTCCGTTTTCACAGCCTTGACCAGCGTATAGCTCTCGGCCTTGGGGTGTTTCTCGGTGTCCAGCGCCTCGCTCAAGCGCTCCCCGATGCGGTCGCGCAGCGCGGCAATGCCGGCCTCGTCCACCTGCGGCGCTTCGAACGGCCGCTTGGGCCTGCCGGCGCGCCGCGCCAGTTCGGTAATGCCGGCGCAGATTTTCTTGATCTCGTTGTGCGCGAACTCGATGGCGTCCACCACCGTGTCTTCCTGCACCCCGTTGGCGCCGGCCTCGATCATCACGATGCCCGCGGCCGTGCCCACGACCATCAGCCGCAGCAGGCCCTCGCGCATCTCCTCGTAGGTCGGGTTGACGATGAATTGCCCGTCCTTCAGCCCGACCCGCACCGCGCCCACCGGCCCGGCAAACGGAATATCGGACAGCGTCAGCGCGCAGGAGGCGGCATTGATGGCCACCACGTCGGGGTCGTTCTCGGTGTCGGCGGAGAGGCAGAAGGCGATGATCTGGGTCTCGCTGCGGAAGCCTTCGGGAAACAGCGGGCGGATGGGGCGGTCGATCTGCCGGCTGGTCAGGATTTCGCGCTCGCTGGGGCGCCCCTCGCGCTTGATGAAGCCGCCGGGAATGCGCCCGCCGGCATAAGTGTACTCACGGTAATCCACGGTGAGCGGGAAGAAATCGATGCCCTCGCGGGCTTCCTGGTTGGCGGTGGCGGTGCCCAGGATGACGTTATCGCCCATGCGCGTCACGGCGGCGCCGTGCGCCTGCTTGGCTAATTTGCCGGTCTCAAAGCTGATGGACTTGCCGCCGGCGAGATCAACGGTTACGGTCTGCGGTTCTGGCTTCATTCCAATTTCCTTCCATACAGGGAGAGCACCTTGTGAAGGTGAGAGATGCTGGAGCAGGGCAACGGCCCCGAGAGCCCTCGTTCCGCCTGCACGCCGGCTCTCCCGTCAGCGACGGGCGCCGCCGGCGCCGGCAAGACGCAATACTGCCGAGTTACGGACGGTTCTTACCCGGCCACCGCTACTTGCGGATGCCCAGCTTCTGAATGACGTCTTTGTAGCGCTCGGAATCGTATTTCTTGAGGTAGTCGAGCAAGCGCCGCCGCTTGCTGACCAGCATCAGCAGGCCACGCCGGGATGCGT
>Ga0315268_10002245_pt1 | contig 21961 bp, 18 predicted proteins | sample C1_top_MG_FD_204535 | JGI IMG/M metagenome (GOLD analysis project Ga0315268, IMG submission 204535) | Sediment microbial communities from Yellowstone Lake, YNP, Wyoming, USA - C1_top | ecosystem: Environmental > Aquatic > Freshwater > Lake > Sediment | place: USA: Wyoming | collected 2017-08-01 | reverse complement strand
CCGGAAGTAGCGCTCAACCGATCCCGACCTCATAATGCACGGCAGTCTCGGCAGGGTGGATCAAGCTGGTGAGAAGTAGTGGATCAAGCTCGTGAAAAGTGACATATTAGCCCGTGCGGACCGGCATGAACACTGCTACTCGACCAACGGTAGTAAGGCCGGAAACGCTCTAGCCTGACGTGATTCTCAAGTTGAACAAAGTGTGGTCTATTGTTGTTCAGTGCTGTCGATGCCCAACCGTAGTCTTCGGCGAAGGCGGGGCCGTGCAACGCGATCACGGCGCGATATGCCGCCTCGACGGCGGTCCGTTCACGTGTTGTCGGCGGCTTCTGCTTCAACGCTTTGGCGTGAGTATCGTGTGCGTTCATCAGTTTGTAGCGATTCACAATGTCGTGATCCAAATATCGCTTTGCGGCGACCTCACCTTCTTGTGCTATCACCAGCGCGGTGACGGCGATTTCGTGCAATGTCCTCCATCGAGAGAATGCGCCTGCGGGAAGGCCAGCGTGGAGCAGGGCCTCAACCTCGCGAGCTACGCGGCACGACCGACCGTGGAGCTGCAGAAGGCTCGCGAACAAGGCTGACTTACGGATGGACTCATCGGCAAAACCTGTCGCGTAGTACTCCGCACCGTATTCGGAGTAGACGGCGCACAGGTCGCCCAGCGCGTCGAATCCTCTCGCCCACGTTTGCGCAAGTCGACGCTCGAAGCCGCGCCGTCTGGACCGCTCTTGCTGCAGTGAACGTGGCGCGACCCTGATCATCTCGGTCACGATCTCGTCGGCTGCCGTTGCCATCGCCCTTAGCACCGCCTCGCGGATTGTCTTGTCGTCGAGTTTGGAGGCACTACTAGCGAATCGCGCGGCGATCATTGGAAGAACGGATTCTATGAAAGCGCGATCGAAGTCGCTGGATGTGCGCGGCGGGCGTGGCTTCCCTTTCGAAGGCATCACAACTCTCTGAGTCTAAACGGGTAATGCCGTCTAACGCCGAGCGTTCTGCTGCGAACGCTCGAATGAAATGCGGTCGCGCAGCGACCGCTACCGACATCCTCGCGTTCGACTGCAGCAACGGCTGGATAGGCAGTCCGTGCGCTACTGCGGAATCGCGAGACCCCATCGAACAGAGATGTATTTTGCGCCCACGACCGCGCTGACACGCCAAGTGGCGTTGTAACGGGAGAAAGACCCTGAATACCCAAGGATTCCTACGGGTCCGGAGATGTCGCTGAGGCGATAACCTGCACCGACGATGAGGGGAAAGGTGCGCGACAGTGTTAACTCCAGGGCGGCAAGCGCTCCGACGGACATATCGACTCCCGAGCACTTGGAGTCAGAAGCAAACTGACCCGTCTCGCTGTCCCGACACCGGGACTGTCCGTTCGAGAACGTATCCCGATAGTATCGATCGCTCCTCGCTGGGGCGAGAACAAGTTCGGCAGTGCCGAGCGCTCGCAACCGATGCCATTGCCGCCCGAGGCCACCTGATATGCCGAGTCCAGTAACGGAATCAGACTTTGAAACCCCGGCATCGATGATCCATAGCCCGCCGCTCGGCTGCTGCGCCGGAAGGGCAGACACCGCCGTGACCAACGCGAAAACACATGCGCGGATGCTTCGTTGCATGCGAATGGCTCCGTGATCGGGCAAACACCGTTCATGAGGCGAGTTACGAACCTTCGCAGAGAACTGGGCTGCGATGCAGGATACCCCCTGCCCCCGCCAATATCCCTCCCCCCACCTCCCCCCGCTACCACACTTGGTGCGCCACACTCTCGAGCACCGAAGCAAGCTTACCTGACCACCGCCAAGCGACGGACGCCGGGTATCGATCAGCGCGTCGAATCAGTCCACCACCTGCTTCGCCCTCCCTCCAATCCCCACCCCCCTCGCCTTCTCCCGAAACCCCGCCTCATGCCCCAACCCCACCCCACTCTCATCCTGCCACTGATGCACCATCTCATGCAGTAGTGTTTCCGACGCAGCAGCAAGTCCATGCCGCTTCACATGCCGCCGCGAAATCGCAATCTCCGCCGGACGCCCAGCTTGCGCCGGCGCATAATGCCCCAACCGCGCCCGCATCCGTCGCGACACTCTCACCTTCACAACGCGCAACGCCCCGCCAAACCGCTCCATATTGTACCGCGCATGCCACGCGGCCAACGTCGCCGCCAAAGCTTCGTCATCAGGATGCGTGCGCACCCCCGCACGCGGTGCACGACGTTCGGCATCGTCAATCGGGAATGCCACCAGAACGCGACGCGCTGCCAGGCGGTCGGCGCGCCGCCGTGACATCAGAAACCGCGCCATCGCGCGATGCACCCCCTCGGGCGCGCTCAGAAACGCGCGGTGTACGCGCAACGTCCCGTCGCGCACACTCACCATCACCGAGCGGTTGCGCGTGAGTGTGATAGAACGCACGCCGCGCACCCCCATCGCCTGCAACCGCGCCAGCAACTCGGCGCCAGCGCGCAGTGGCGCCGACAACTCAAGCGCCATTTGCAGGGTATCGCGCGACGCGGGCCGAGAACTGCCGCGCAGCCGGCCGATCAGCGCGCGAAGACCCACGTCCGCGCCACCACGAAGTCTCCGGCCGCGCCGTCCCACTCCTGCCGAGTCACCCTGATCTCCGCCGCGTCCCACGCAATCTCGTGAAAGCAGACGGGCATCCCGCGGCGCGACCTGGTCGAAATCGTGTTCACCTGCGACACCACGAACCGCCGCCCATCTCGCTCCACCTGCTCCACCTGCGCCTCGTGATCGTGACCGCAGAGCACCAGCTCGCACCCGGTGGCCGCCACGTCGTCGAGACCGCGCTCGCGTGACGTCAGTCCCCACCTCTTCGAGAGCGTGCCGCGCAGCACGTTGTGATGCAGCATCAGCACTCGGAGATCGCCCGCTGGCGACTCGGCCAGCTCGCGCGCCGCCCGCGCCCACTGCGCGGGCTGCACCGCCCCCACCACCGCCAAGTCGCGCGGACGCGCCGTCAGCGTGTACCACTGGATGCCATGCGCACTGTTGATCGACGCCACGCTCGCCCCGCTCGCCCGCAATGACGGCTCGAGGTCCGCGCTGATCCAGCGCGAATACCCGCGATACATCAACGAGCGCACGCCAAGCCCGCACACGCACCACCACCACGCCACATCATGATTGCCGGGAATCGTCACCGTCGGCGCCGAAGCGCACGCCTTGTCAATGAATGCGCGCGCCTTCACGAACTGCCCGCGAAAGTTGCGCTGCGTCAGGTCGCCCGAAATCGCCACCACGTCCCACCGGCGCTCGGCGAACCGTCGCTCCACCGCCGCCACATGCGCCGGCACCTCGGGCGGCCCGAAGTGGATGTCGGAGAGGTGAACGAGCGTCGGCATGCGCGCTACGGGGCAACCACCAGCTCGGCCACGCGCGCAGCCAGCTTCTGCAGCATCGCCGGCGAATACGTCGCCGCACGATCGCCCATCAGGTCCACCTGCCAGAGCGCCGCGTTCAGTCGCGCGTCCACGAGCAGCAATCGCACCACGAGGTTGCCGCCCCCTTTCGATCCATTCGCGTGCAACTCCACCGGCATCAGCACGTACCGCGCATCGTGCAGCGCCACTACGCGCCGCAGGTTGCTCGCCAGCGGGTCGGGAATCTCCTTGTCCTTGTCGACGCCTCGGCGCACCGCAAACGCGCCGAGGTTGCGCGGATCGCCCACGTACGGCGCGTTGCGTTTGGCCGAGCGTTGCACGTCGGCCGGCGTCGCCCACATCCCCTTGAGCCCGCGCTCGTCGAGCGCCTCCGACAGCAGGCTGTCGAACGCCGCGCGCATCGCCGCCGCCGGCACCGTCACGAACCCCGACGAATCGCCCTGGTAGAACTGCACCGGCACCACCGCCACCCTGACCGCCGCATACTGGGCGAGCGGCGCTACCTGCTGCGCGGGAAGCGCCGCGGCGGCAGTCACAAACAGGAACAGCAAGCGGCGCATCGTCGGCCCCGGGATGGTGGACACTCAAAGGTAGACATTGCACCACCCCCCGCGCGACGCCCATCTTCTCCCGTTGCCTCTTTTCGCCTTCACCGCGCCGACCATGCCACGCTGGACTCAATCGATCGTCTGGATCGCCGTCGCCGCCGCCGGAGCGCTCGCCTTGGGCACCCTCGCCCTCTCGCACGGCGAGGCCATCAATGCCGCCTGGCTCCTGACCGCCGCCGTCTGCACCTACCTCGTCGCGTACCGGTTCTACAGCCGCATCATCGCGTCGAACATCTTTGCCCTCGACGAACGGCGCGCCACGCCCGCCGAGCGGCTCAAGGACGGCCGCGACTACGTCCCCACCAACCGGTGGATCGTCTTCGGCCATCACTTCGCCGCCATCGCCGGCCCGGGGCCGCTCGTCGGCCCCACCCTCGCCGCGCAGTTCGGCTACCTCCCGGGTGCCCTCTGGATCATCGTCGGCGTCGTGCTCGGCGGCGCCGTGCAGGACTTCGTCATCCTCGCCGCGTCGGTGCGCCGCGACGGCAAGTCGCTGGGCCGCATGGCGCGCGAAGAAATCGGGCCCGTGGCCGGCGCCACCGCCCTCGTCGCCGTCCTCGGCATCATGGTGATCCTCATCTCCGTGCTCGCCCTCGTCGTCGTCAAGGCGCTGCAGCAGAGTCCGTGGGGCACCGTCACCATCGGCCTGACGATTCCCATCGCGATGATCATGGGCGTCTACCTTCATTACATTCGCCCCGGTCGCGTGCTCGAGACGACAGCCATCGGCATCGTGCTGCTCATCGTCGCGCTGTACGCCGGACGCTGGGTCGCTCAGGATCCCACCCTCGCCCCGATCTTCACGCTCACCGGCCCGCAACTGGCCAAGTGGATCATCGCCTACGGCGTCGCCGCGTCCATTCTTCCCGTCTGGCTGCTGCTCGCGCCACGCGATTACCTGTCGGCATTCGTGAAGATCGGCGTTGTCATCGCGCTCGCCGTCGGCATCCTCATCGTCCTGCCGCCGCTGCAGATGCCGGCCCTCACGCGCTTCATCGACGGCACCGGGCCGGTCTTCGCCGGCAAGCTCTTCCCGTTCGTCTTCATCACCATCGCCTGCGGCGCCATCTCGGGCTTCCATTCGCTCATCGCGTCGGGCACGACGCCCAAGATGCTCGAGCGTGAGCCCGATGCGCGGTTCATCGGCTACGGCGCCATGCTCACCGAGTCGCTCGTCGCCACCATGGCGCTTATCGCCGCCTGCGTGCTGACGCCGGGCATCTACTTTGCCATCAACGCGCCGCCGGCGATCATCGGCACCACCGCCGAAAGTGCCGCCGCGGTGATTCGCACGTGGGGCTTCGTGCTCGACCCGGCGCAACTGCATCAACTCGCCGCTAACGTGCAGGAGGCAACATTGCTCTCGCGCACGGGCGGCGCGCCGTCGCTCGCCGTCGGCATGGCCACGCTCTTCTCCAATGTGCTCGGCGGCACCAACGCCATGGCGCTCTGGTATCACTTCGCCCTCATGTTCGAGGCGCTGTTCATTCTCACCACCGTCGATGCCGGCACGCGCGTCGGCCGCTTCATGCTGCAGGACGTGCTGCGCCACGTCTGGGAGCCACTCGGCCGCACGTCATGGTATCCGGCGGTGGTCTTGTCGAGCACGATCTTCGTCGCGATGTGGGGCTACTTCCTCTATCAGGGCGTCACCGACCCGCTGGGCGGCATCAACTCGCTCTGGCCGCTGTTCGGCATCGCCAACCAGTTGCTCGCCGCGGTGGCGCTGTGCGTGGGGACGACGGTCATCATCAAGATGGGGAAGGCGCGTTACGCGTGGATCACCGTGCTGCCGCTTGTCTGGCTGGCCATCGTGACGATGACGGCCGGCGCCGAGAAGGTCTGGTCGGCCGACCCCAAGCTCGGCTTCCTCTCGCACGCCCGCGCCGTCGAGCTGCAGGTGGTCGCGGGCAAGCTGCCGGCCGGCGCCAAGTCGGTGGCCGATGCGGCACGCATGGCGCTCAACGACCGGCTCGACGCCGGCGTCGCACTTTTCTTCATGGCCGCGGTGCTGGTGATTCTCGGCGCGTCCATCCACGAATGGCTGCGCGTGCGGCGGGGCACGGCCACCGCGTCGAGCGAGGTGCCGATGGTGGCGCGGGCCTAGGGCAGTCGGCCGAACCTCGGCACTTCGTCCGCCGTGACCACCCACGGGTCGGCGAGCAGCGCTCCCGTGTTGCGGTTGCCGATCAGCGACCAGTAGCGGTTGCCCGCTGGCCCGATGTAGTCGGACCAGGCGCGAAAATAGACGGTCTTCGGCATGAGCGTCCGGATCTGGCCCATCAGCGTCGCGTAGTCCAGCGTGCCCGTCGTCGCCGTGGTGTTCGTGGTCGGTCCGTACTCCGCCAGGGCGAACGGCTTGCCGTAGCCGAGCAGCGTGTTGTAGGCGTTGATGGCCGGCTGGTCGAAGACATCAACGTACATGTCGAAGCCCACCACGTCGACGTAGGCATCGCCGGGATAGTACCTGGTGAGCGGCGGCATCGTCCCCTGCTGGCGCGACCCCGCCCAAACCCAGATGAGGTTGTCGAGCTTCTTGGTGTTGGTGAAATAGTCGTGCATCTGCTGCCAGAGCTGCACGTACTGCGACCCGTCGGACGCGGCGCCCCACCAGAACCAGTTGCCGTTGAACTCGTGGAATGGGCGCCACAGCACCACGATACCCGACGACTGCAGGTCGGCGAGCGCCGCCGCGATGTCGTCGAGCTGCCGCATCCAGACGGCGTTGGCCGCCGTGCCCGGCGTGACGGCGTCGGAGAGCACGTGGCCGAGCGTGGCCGTGTCGCTGCACATCCCGCGCGTCCACGGATTGTGCGCCGCGTAGCCGATCTCCACGAGCCCGCCGGCGTTCCAGTGCGTGCGTACCACCTTGTTGACGTTCAGCAGGTTGGCCAGCGGCGCGGCGGTGGGATCGAGCGCGTCGTAGCCCACGCCGACGAGCGCCACGAGCTTTCCCGTGGATGCCTGCAGCGCCGTCACGAAATTGGCGTAGCCGTTCTTGGCGCTGAACGGGTTGATCTCGATCTGCGAGTCCCCCGCGTGCTGCCCCGAGAGCACCCGGTTGCCCGACTGCGACGGCAGGCTCGAGAGGTATGCCAGTATCTGGTCACGCACCGCGGCGGTGCCGCTGGTCGGCGACGCCGGTGGCGGCGCCGTCGGTTGCGCCGTTGGTGGCGCGGTCGGCGTGGTGGCGGGCGGTTCGCTCTTCGCGCCGCCGCAGCCGCTCTCGCAGATCAGGAGCACCGTCAATGCGGCGATCCCGCGCCGGCGGTTCACCGCACCGCCTCGATCAGGTCGCCCAGCACCGCGCTCGCCGTCGCATCGCCACCGGCACCCCGCCCCTGCAGGCGCAGCACGCCGAGCGAATGGCTGTCGATATGCACGGCGTTCTCCTCGTCGCGCACCCGTGCGAACGCGTGGTCCCCCGGCACGATGACCGGACGCACCCAGGCCCGCACGCTGCCATCCTCCTCTCGCACGGCGCCGGCGAGATACTTGAGCACGCCGCCGCGTGCCGCGGCCTGCCGGGCGAGCGGCTCCGGGTCGAGCGGGAGCGGCTCGACCAGGACGCGCAGGTCGGCGGGTTCCACACCCCAGGCCAGCCAGCTCAGGATTCGGATCTTGTCGGCCGCATCGAGGCCCTGCAGGTCGCGCGACGGATCGGCCTCGGCGAACCCCCTGGCCTGCGCATCGGCCAGCGCCTCAGCGAAGCGCGCGCCGTCGGCCAGCGCGGTCAGCAGAAAGTTGGTCGTTCCGTTCAGGATGCCGGTGATCGTGCGCACGCCGTGTCCGGCCAGCTCGCCGCGCAGCGCACGCACGATGGGCACGCCACCGCCCACCGCAGCCTCGAAGTGCAGCGTCGCACCGTGCGCATCGGCCAGCCGTTGCAGCGCGGGGCCGTGGGCCGCGATGAGCGCCTTGTTCGCCGTCACCACGTGCCGTCCCTTCTCCAGCGCGCCGCGTACCAGCTGCTCCGCCGCGTCGAGCCCGCCGATCGCTTCCACCACGATGTCGGCGTCGGTGCGTAGGAATTCCCGAAGCTCCGTCGTCACGAGCTGGCCCGGCAGCGTCACCGCCCGCGTCTTGACGGGATCGCGCACGAGCACGCGCGCCAGCTCGAACCGCACGCCATGACGGCGTTCGATCTGCTCCCGGTGCAACCCCACCAGCGCTACCAGCGAGCCCCCTACGGTGCCGCACCCGGCGAGCGCAACGCGGACGGTGCGCACGCGGCGCGGCGCGGGAACGGGATTGGCGCGCGCCGTGGCGCGACCGGCGGTGGCGGTGCTCATGCGACGTCCCTCGCTGAATCGGTGCGCGCGGCGACCTGCAGCGCCTCGAGCAGAATGGCGCCCACCTGCTCGTGCTCGAGCAGAAAGGCATCGTGCCCGAAGTTCGACACGATCTCGCGATACTCGGCGCCCCCAAGGTCTGCCCACTGGCGCACCACGTCGGCCGAATAGAGCTGGTCGCCCGGCACGCCCACGGCATAGACGCGGCCCTTGAGCGCGCGCAGCGCATGCGCCAGACCGCCGCGGCCGCGGCCGACGTCGTGCGCGTCCATCGTGTCGAGCAGCGTGCGGTACGACGCGGTATCGAACCGCGCCGTGAGCTTCTTCCCCTGATGTTCCAGGTAGCTCTCGATGGCGAACCGGCCGTCGGCGCCGACGGTGCGCCCGAAGCGCGCCTCGAACTCGCGCTCGCTGCGAAACGCGATCATCGAGATCTGCCGCGCGATCGCCAGCCCGGCGTCGCCCGCCGCGTCGAGGCAGGCGCGCTGCACGGCGTTCCACGCGATGGCGTGCGCCGTGTGCGCCGCCGGCGCGGCCAGCGCCACGGTGGTGCGCGTGCGCCCCGCAAACGTCGCCGTCCACTCGAGCGCCAGCATGCCGCCGAGCGAACCGCCCGTGACGAGGGCCACGTCGGTGACGCCAAGCGACTCGACCAGCAGCGCCACAAAACGCGCCTGATCGCGCGGCGTCAGAGCAGGCATCCGTTTATCCGGATAATCGGATGGACCCGTGGTGCCGTAGCACGAGCCAAGCAGGTTCGGCACGAGCACCGCGTAGCGCGTCGTGTCGAGCGCCCGGCCCGGCCCAGCGACCCGCGCCCACCAGTCGCCCACGGCATCGGGCGATCCGGTGAGCGCGTGAAAGACGATCACCAGGTTGTCGCGCGCCGCGTTCAGCGCGCCGTCGAGGTGATAGGCCTGCCGCAGGTCGTGCAGCACCTCGCCCGACTCGAGGGTGAACGACGGCACCGTCAGGGTGCGCACGGCACGACCCGTGGTCGTCACGCCGTCTCCGCCGTACCGCGCCGCAGCGCCTGGTCGAGATCGCGCAGCAGGTCGTCCACGTCCTCGATGCCCACCGACAGGCGCACGAGATCGGCCGTCACGCCCGCCGCCGCACGCTCGGCGTCCGACAACTGCTCGTGCGTCGTCGTCCACGGGTGGATGATGAGGCTCTTGGCGTCGCCCACGTTGGCGAGCAGCGAGAAGAGCTTGGTGGATCCGGCCACGCGCTGCGCCGCGCTGGCCCCGCCGCGCACGCCGAACGTCAGCACGCCGCCGAAGCCGCCGTCGAGATAGCGCTTGGCCCGCGCGTGCGTCGGATGATTCGACAAGCCGGGATAGCTGACCCACGTCACCAGCGGATGGTCGGCGAGGAACTGCGCCACGCGCAGCGCGTTGGTGCAGTGCCGCTCGATGCGCAGGTGCAGCGTCTCGAGGCCCAGCAGGAAGAGGAACGAATTGAACGGCGACAGCGCCGCCCCCAGATCGCGCAGCAGCGAGACGCGCAGGCGAATGGCGAACGCGATGTTGGCCCCGCCCAGGTTGCCGAACGTCTCGGCGTACTTGAGGCCGTGATATGCCGGGTCGGGATCCTGGTAGAACGCCTTGAACCGCGGCGCCTTCCCCCAGTCGAACGTGCCGCCGTCCACCACGATGCCGCCGATCGACGTGCCGTGGCCGCCGATCCACTTGGTAGCCGAGTGCAGCACGATGTCGGCGCCGTGTTCGATGGGGCGGCAGAGAATCGGCGTCGCAAAGGTGTTGTCGACCACGAGCGGCAGCCCTGCGGCGTGCGCCAGGTCGGCCAGGGCGCGGAAGTCGGGCACGTCGAGGCGCGGGTTGCCGATCGTCTCCACGTACACGGCGCGCGTCTTGTCGTTGATCGCGGCACGCACTTCATCGAGGTTGTGGATGTCCACGAACGTCGTGGTGATGCCCAGGCGCGGCAGCGTGTGCGCAAAGAGCGACACGGTACCGCCGTACAGCGCCTTCGACGCCACGATGTTCTCGCCGGCCTGCGCGAGGTTGAGGATGGTCAGCGTTTCCGCCGCCTGCCCGCTCGCCGTCGCCACCGCCGCCACGCCGCCTTCGAGCGCCGCCACTCGCTTTTCGAAGACGTCGTTTGTCGGGTTCATGATGCGCGTGTAGATGTTGCCGAACGCGCGCAGCGCGAACAGGTCGGCGGCGTGCTCGGAGTTGTTGAACACGTACGACGACGTGGCGTAGATCGGCACGGCGCGAGCGTTGGTGCTCGGATCGGCCGTCTCTTGCGCGGCATGCACGGCGCGGGTGCCGAGTCCGAGAGAGGGGGTTTCGTGGATGACGTCTTGGGTGGTGGTGGGCATGGAAGGGGTCCGGTGAGGGGGCTGGGTGCGGGGGGGGAATCGAAACGGCCCTCTCCGTTTGGGAGAAGGCCGGGTGAGATGCGACGTGAGTCCGCTTATCTCGTTGGTGGCGTCTCGGGACGCGCCACCGCCCGGCCTGCTTCCGTAATGCAGAAGCAGCACATGGACATGGGCATGTACGTCGGGGTGAGGAGGTCGAGGCGCATCGGCGTGCGGTGAAGGTCGAGAGGGCGGTGGTCGGTTCGGTAGTCGGTGATCGGTGATCGGTGATCGGTGGTGCCGGGATGACCCGTGTCGTGCGGACAACAAAAAAGCCCGCGGGAGATACGCCGCGAGCAGGATCGCTTTTTAGCTCTTGTTTAACGAGGCAGCAATACGCGGCAAATGACCTCGGGGCGTTTCAGTTGTGGAGGGAAGCCTAACGGCGGCCTCGCGCTTCGTCAAGGGCCTGCCAGCCAGGTCCCCCTGCCGCACGCGGCTCCCTGTCTTACAATTGCGGCATCCCGCTGCCCCAACTTGAGCCTCGAAGCCATGCGCCGACTTCTTTCCGCCCTCGTGCTCGTTGTCGCCACGCTCGCCGCGCCGTTCGCTGCGCCACGGGCCACGTCGCTCGCCGCGCAGCAGCCGACGTTCGATTTCACGATCGCCAACATCATGCGCGGCCCGGAGCTCTATGGTCGCGAGCCGGCGAACATCCACTGGACCCCCGACGGCCAGTGGATCTATTTCCAGTGGCTCCCCGCGGGGAGCGACTGGAAGGCGACGCTGAAGCCGTATCGCGTGCGCGCCGAGGCCGGCGCCAGGCCCGAGCTGCTCACCGAAGCGCAGATGGACTCGGTGGCGCCGCTCGTCACCGACGGCGCGCGCTCGCCCGACCGCGTGCGCCGCGTGACGAGCGTACGCGGCGACCTCTTCATCGTCGATCTCAAAAAGTCCACGGCGCGCCGGCTTACCGAAACCGTCGCCGTCGAAAGCAATCCCCGCTTCTCCCCCGATGGCCAGCGCGTGCTCTTCCTCCGCGACGGCAACGCGTGGAGCATCGAACTCGCCAGCGGCTTCACGCGGCAACTCTCCGACATTCGACCGGCCGACGCCACCCGCGCCGACAAGCGACCCGCCGGTGACACGCAGCGCGGCGCGCTCGAACGCGATCAGCGCCTGCTCTTCGAGGCGATCCGCGATCGGACGGCGGCCGATTCGCTGCGCCGCGCCGAATCGGCGGTCCGCGATTCGCAGGCCATTCGCCCCGTCACGCTCGCCGCCGGCGAGCGCCTCGCCCAGCTCTCGGTGAGCCCGTCGGGCGCGGCCATGCTGTTCACCACCACGACCGCGGCCGCCGACGCGCGCGCCGGCATCGTCCCCAGCTACGTGACGGCGTCGGGCTTCACCGAGGACATTCCCAATCGCACCAAGGTGGGCGACGCGCAGCCGCGCATGCGGCTCGGCTACCAGCAACTGCCGCGCGGCGACGTCAAGTGGCTGCGGTCCATCGACGGCGATTCCCTGATCGCCGGTTCGCAGCTGATCGCGTGGAACGACGCCGGCACCCTCGCGCTCGTCGCCGGATCGGCCAGCAACTTCAAGACGCGCCAGCTCTCGACCGTGGACGCGGCGACCGGCGCGCTCAAGGCCGTCGCCGTGATGCGCGACAGCGCGTGGGTGGGCGGTCCCTGCTCGTACGGCTGCGCCGGCTTCTACGACGATGACCGCCGCATCTATTTCGTCGACGAATCGACGGAGTGGGCGCAGCTCTCGTCCACCGCGGCCGACGGCACCGACCGCCGCACGCTCACGAGCGGCGCGTTCGAAGTCTACGATGTCGATCTCTCCGTCGACCGCAGGAACTTTCTCTTCCACTCGAGCGAAGTCTCCCCCTTCGATCGCGACTTGTATCGCCTGCCGATCGCCGGCGGCGCGCGGCAGAAGCTCACCGTCGGCGCGGGGGGCCATCAGGCCGTCCCGTCGCCAGACGAAAAACAGTTGGCCGATGTCGTCTCCACCACCACCCGTTCGCCCGACCTCTTTCTCGCCACGGCTTGTCCTCCGGCTGCGGCGTGCAAGATGGCGCCGGCCAGCCAGCTCACGGTGTCGCAGACCGCCGCGTGGCTGTCGTTCAAGTGGATCGACCCGGCCCTCGTGACGATTCCCGCGTCGGACGGCGTGCCCGTGCCGGCCCACCTCTACAAGCCGCAGGACATCGGCGCGCCGCCCAACGGCGCCGCGGTGATTTTCGTGCACGGCGCGGGCTACCTGCACAACGTCGGCCATTTCTGGAGCCAGTATCCGCGCGAGTACATGTTCAACAACTACCTCGCGTCCAAGGGCTACGTGGTGATCGATGTCGATTATCGCGCGAGCGCGGGATACGGCCGCGACTGGCGCACCGCCATCTACCGCTTCATGGGCGGCCGCGACCTGCAGGACCAGGTGGACGCCTCGCGTTACCTCGAGAAGAACTTCGGCATCAATCCCGAGCGCGTGGGAATGTACGGCGGTTCGTACGGCGGCTTCATGACGCTCATGGCCCTGTTCACGGAACCGAAGCACTTCGGCTCGGGCGCCGCGTTGCGTTCCGTCACCGACTGGGCGCATTACAACAACGGCTACACGGGCTCCATCCTCAACCTGCCGCAGAGCGACACGCTCGCCTATCACCGGTCGTCGCCGATCTTCCATGCCGAAGGCCTCGAGGATCCGCTGCTCATGCTGCACGGCATGGTCGACACGAACGTGAACTTCCAGGACATCGTGCGGCTCACGCAGCGCCTCATCGAACTCGGCAAGACGGGCTGGGATCTCGCGGTCTATCCGGTGGAAGACCACGGCTTCGTGCGCCCGTCGAGCTGGACCGACGAGTATGGCCGCATCTTCGCGCATTTCGAACGCACCATCGGCCCCAACGGGAGCAAGACCAAGCCGTGACCGATCGCTCCGCCGAGCGATGTGGCGACGCTGCGAGCGCTGGCGGCGCACTCGGCGTCGCGCGTCGCATCGCGCGCGTGATTCGCCGCATCATCGGCGTTCCCGACTACGAGGCGTACGTGGCGCACGTGCGGACGCACCATCCGGGGCAGGAGCCGATGAGCGAGCGCGATTTTGATCGCGAGCGCCTCACCGCGCGCTATTCGAAGCCCGGCAACCGCTGCTGCTGAGTCACGCCGCGCGCGCCGGCCGCACCAGGAACAGTGCCACCGCCGCCAGGCAGGCGCTCGACGCGCCGACCGTGAACGCGAACGCGCTCCCCTTCCAGTCCCACATCAGCCCGAACGCCACCGACGCCGGCAACACCGCGGCACCGATGACGCCATTGTACCAGCCAAAGGCGAGGCCGCGGCGCGACGCCGGCACGAGGTCGGCCACGAGGGCGCGTTCCACGCCCTCGGTGAGCCCGAAGAACAGACCGTACGAGACGAAGAGCGCCCACGCATGCCACGTCGTCGTCGCCATCGCGAAGCCGAGGTAGACGAGCGCGTACCAGAGCCACCCCGCGGCAATCATCGTGCGCCGCCCCACACGGTCCGACCACGCCCCCGCCGGAATGCTCGTCGCCGACTTCACCACGTGCAGCGCCGCCCAGAGGATCGGCAGTAGCGCAGCGGTAACCCCCAGCTGCGACGCGCGCAACAGCAGAAAGGCGTCGGTGGAATTGCCCAGCGTGAACAGCACCAGCACCGCGAGATAACGCCAGAACGGCGCGCCGAGCGGCGCGGCAGCGTGCGCACCGCTGTCCCGAACTGCAGCCTCTGGCATCTGCCGTCCGCCGTCTGCCGTCTGCCGTCTGTCCGCCGCCGTCCGCCCTCTGCCGTCCGCCGTCCGCCGTCCGCCGTCACCTTCCTTCACCAAAAACACCGCCACCAGCACCGCAATAACACCCGGAATCGCGGCAAGCATGAAGACTGTCCGGACGGAAACCCCCACCCAACGCAAGAGCATGAACGCGATCAGCGGCCCGATGAACGCCCCCGCGTGATCGCCCGCGCGTAGCACGCCGAACGCGCGCCCCCGTTCGTTCGCCGGCACGGCGTCGGCAATCATCGCGTCGCGCGGCGCGCCACGAATTCCCTTCCCCACGCGGTCGCCCACGCGGATCGCCAGCACCTGCCACGCGGCGCCGGCCACCGCGACGAGCGGACGCAACAGCGACGCCAGCGCGTACCCGGCCACGATGAGCGGCTTCCGCCGCCGCGCGCGGTCCGACCACCACCCGCTCGCCAGCTTCAACAGCGACGCCGTGGCGTCGGCCGCTCCCTCGATGATCCCCACCCACGCCGCGCTCGCCCCGAGCGTCGCCGTGAGAAAGGCGGGAAGCAGCGGATAAATCATCTCGCTCGATACGTCGGTGAACAGACTCACCGCTGTCAGCGCGCGCACCGTGCCCGGCAGGCGCTTGCGTTGTGGGGCATTCGTCTGCGGGGCGTTCACTTGTCGCTCCTCCGCGCGCCAGCCGACGGCGTCAGCACCCGTGCGCGCTCGTGCCGCGCGGCCGATGCGCCCGGCACCGCGGCAAAGGCCGACAGCCAGCGTTGCGCAAAGTGATCGGCCTCGCCGTCGGTCACCAGCGCCCACACCGCGCCGCCGAATCCCGCGCCAAAGGCCGTCGCGCCCGCCGCGCCATGCTCTCGCGCGTGCGCCGCGAGCCACGACGTCTGCGGCACCTGGTTCTGCAACCACTCCTCGGCCATCGCCTGCGAACGCTGCATCAGCGCCGCCGCCTCATCGGCATCGGCGCGGGCGATGGCATCGACCATCCCGGGTACGACAACCATGGTCTCTTCGCGATGCTGCCGCACGCGCCCTTGCAAATATTCCGCACTCGCCGTCTCGCCTCGCGCACGGTCGGCGAGCGAGAGCAGTTGTTCAGTCGCATCGCTCGCCGAGGCCATCGCCTCGGCCAGTGTCCCGTCGCTGCGTCCCGTCGCCGCGTTCCACGTCGTCACCAGCGCGCGTACCGAGTCGGCCACGCGGTTGTACTCGTGCATCGCGTTGCCGGTCTTCGTCGCCCGCACGCCGCTCGTCGCCACGACGATGCGCCAGCCGGCCGGCCAATCCGCGCGCCGCAGCACTCGGCCGGGCAGATACGCGTACTCGCCCACCGACTGCTCGCGCGACGCGCAGATGGCAATGTGGTCCTGCGCGCCCCCGCGCGTGCCGACGCCCTTGTCGCCCGCAAACGGTCCCCACGCCGCGCCGCTCTCCAGCGCCGCGCAATACTGGGCGAACGCCAGCTCGTCGTCCGCCACTCCCTGCCAGCGCGGCGACTCCCGCAGCGCGTTCGCGTCGAACAGCGCCATCGCCAGCGTCACCACCAGCGCGCTCGAGCTGCTCATCCCCATCGACGACGGAATCGTCGACCCGAACGTGAGCGTCACGCCCGCACTCGCCTCGGGAAAATCGCGCGCGATCCGACGCGCCACCGCAGCCACGTACACCGACCACCGCGCCCCCGATGGCGACGCGTCGGCCGCGAACGGCACGCGTACGGTCGACCGGCTGCGCTGGTCATGCACCTGCACCGACCGTTCGGCAAGCGGGATCGCCGTGGCGTGCATGTGAAAGGGTGTCGCGCAGGTCAGCGACGGCCCGCCGGCGTAGTCGGTGTGCTTGCCCACCAGCTCGATGCGGCCGGGCACGCGGTACTTCCAGGTCACGGCGCCACCACGACATCGCGCAAGTGCGCGCCGATCGTCACCACGTCCTCGCGCCGCGACAGGTCGAGCACGCCCGCGTGCGCGCGCACCGCATGAAACGCCTCGCCCAGCTCGCGCGATGCGATCATCACGGCGTCCTGCAGCTCGAGTTCGCCACGCACCGACGGCCGAACGCGGCGGCAGGCCTCGAAGATGCGCGGCGTGAAGCTCCACAGGTTCATCGAAACCCAGCGCTCCGCGCGCCGCGCCAGCGGATGGTCGGCGGCGGGCTTTTCGACGATATCGCGCAGCACGCCCGCGTCATCGATGTCGAGCAGCGCGTACGCCATCACCCGTTCGCGGTCGATGTTCCCGTCGCGCACCAGCGCCTCGGCCTCGTACGCCACGAGCCCGGCGCCGCCCATCGCGCAAAGCGCATCGTACGACGACACGGGGTAGTAGTTGTCGGAGTTGAGGGCAAGAAACGGCGCGTCGTCCACATGTCCGGCCGCCACAAGCACGGCATCGGCCGTCCCCCGCGGCGTCTCCTGCACCGCCCAGCGCAGCCGCACGCGCCGCGGCGGCGATTGCATCTCATAGTACTCGCGCATCGCCGCGTGGTCGGGCGCGACCACCAGTGTCACGTCGCGAACACCCGCGTCAGCCAGCGCCGACAGCACGAAGTCGAGAAAGGGCCGGCCGAGCGTCGGCATCATCCCCTTCTGCCCGGCCGCCGCCGCCCGCGCCTGCGCGTCGTCCAACGCCACCGCGGCCTCGGCTCGCCGCATTCGGGAGCCGAGGCCGCGCGCGAGAATCACCGCCTGCGCGGTGCGCCTCATCGCGAGCGAGGGGTCAATTCGCGTCGGCTCCCTCGGTCCAGAAGCCCTGCAGCACGCGGTACACGCCATACCCGCTCACTGCGAAAATCGCGAGGCAGGCGTAGAACTGCGGCATGTGCCCGTACAGGAAGCTCCCCACGCCGAACAGGGCCGAGTAGACGAAGCTGCATCCGAGCACCCAGCCCAGCAGCGCCTGCGGCAATCCATCGGGCGAGCCCTTCATGCTCGACTCGCCGGCGATCGCCTTCCATCCCGGGCCGGCGGGACGCACGAGCTGGTGGAACTTCAGCAGCGTCGCGCGGTCCGCCGGCGCCGTCAGCAGCGTGACCGTCACCCAGATGATCGTCGTCGCCGCCACCGTGATGAGCAGCGACGCCGTCGCTGAAATCTCCATCCCGCCCTTGCGCGCCGCAAAGAAACCCAGCGCGATGACGAACGACCCGATCATCGCCGAGATTTCGCTCCACGCGTTGATGCGCCACCAGAACCAGCGGAGGAGATACAGCAGGCCCGTGCCCGCACCCACCGAGAGAATCAGCTCGAACGCGGCCTTGGCCGTGCCCAGCAGGTACGACACCAGCACGGCGCAGACCATCAGCCCCGCCGTCGTCAGCCGCCCCACGAGCACGTAGTGCTTCTCGGTGGCATCCTTCTTCAGGAAGCGCCGGTAGAAGTCGTGCACCAGGTACGACGTCCCCCAGTTCAGGTGCGTCTCGATCGTCGAGCGATACGCGGCGAGCGTGCCGGCCACCACGAGGCCGAGGAAGCCCGCCGGCAGGAACTTCATCATCGCCGGATACGCCATGTCGTGGCCGATCAGCGACGGATCCACGTAGCTGAACGCCTTGCCGATGTCGCTCAGCTCCGGGTAGATGATGGTCGACGCCAGCGCCGTCAGAATCCACGGCCACGGCCGCAGGGCGTAGTGCATCACGTTGAACAGCAGCGTGCCGATCACCGCGTCCTTCTCGCTCTTCGACGCCAGCATGCGCTGGGCGATGTAGCTGCCGCCGCCCGGCTCGGCGCCCGGATACCAGACCGACCACCACTGCACGGTCAGCGGAATCACGAACACCGTCAGCGCCGCCTGCCAGTTGCCGAAGTCGGGAAGCAGGTGCAGCGATGACGCCGGCACCTTGGCGAACAGTCCGGTCAGCCCGCCGATCTCCGGTTGCTTGAGCGCGAAGTACGTCACCGCGAAGGCGCCCGTCATCGTGATGCCGAACTGCAGGGTGTCGGTGACCAGCACCCCCCACAACCCCGACACCGACGCGAAGAAGATCGTCATCACCGAACAGACGAGCAGCGTCTGCCACGTCGGCCAGCCGAGCACGATGTTGCCGATCTTGGCGGCGGCCAAGTTGACCGTCGCCATGATGAAGCAATTGAAGAACAGCCCGAGGTAGATCGCCCGGAATCCGCGCAGCACCTTCGCCGCTTTCCCCGAGTAGCGGATCTCGTAGAACTCGAGGTCCGTCAGCACGCGCGACCGGCGCCACATGCGCGCGTAGAAGAATACCGTCATCATGCCGGTCAACAGGAACGACCACCACAGCCAGTTCTCGGCCACGCCCTTCTCGCGTACCATGTTGGTGACGAGGTTCGGCGTGTCGGTGGAAAAGGTCGTGGCCACCATCGAGATGCCGACCAGCCACCAGGGGGCCGCGCGCCCCGAGGTGAAGAACTCGGTCGTGTTCTGGCTCGCCCGCCGCGCAAAGAAAATCGCGGGCAGGAACGAGATGACGATGCTGGCGCCGATGATGGACCAGTCGAGGGTCGTGAAATTCATCATGTGACGGTAAACGGTGGACGGTGGACGGTGGACGGTAGACGGACGTCTACGCCTGCCAGTGGCCGCGCGTGAAATCGGGGAACTTGACCGGGGCACTCCCCTTGGCAACGCTGATCTCGCTCAGCGGAAACGGCGCGCTCCACGCCGCTGAATCGTAGACGTCGATGTCGGGCACGAGCCCTTCATGCAGGCACTGCACCAGGCGCCACGCCATCACGAAATCCATGCCGCCGTGGCCGCCGGTGCGCGCCTGCTCGCCCAGCCTGGTCCACAGCGGGTCCTCGTACTTCGCTTTCCAGCTGTCGATCGGGCCCCAGCGTTCGCCCCCCGCCTGGCCTTCCACGTAGATGCGCGCCGGATAGTCCTCGAACAACCCCTTGGTCCCCTGCAGCGCATTGAGGCGCGAGTACGGCCGCGGGTTCGACACGTCGTGCTGCAGCAGCACGGTGCGCCCGTTCGCCGTCTTGATGAGCGACGAGTTGAGGTCGCCCGTGATGTATTGCTCCCGCCACTTCGCGTTCGACTTGTCCGGCACGGTCGCTTCGCGATGGAGCGTGAGTCCGCGTTCGTTGGTGCTCATCGACACCAGGTACTCGAACTTGTCGCCCTGGTGGATGTCGAGATACCGCGCCACCGGCCCGAGACCGTGCGTCGGATACAGATTGGCGTTGCGGCGCGTGTGCCACGCCCGGCGCCACAGCCCCTCGTCGCGGTCTTCGAATACGATCCCGCGCAAGTCGTGCAGGTAGGCCGCCGCGCCGTGCAACGGTTCGCCGAACACGCCGGCGTGCACCATGCGGTTCACCAGCATCTCGGTGTAGCCGTAGTTGCAGTTCTCGAGCTGCAGACAGTGCCGGCGATGCTGCTCGCTCGCGTCCACCAGGTCCCACAACTCCTTGAGCGTCGAGCCAAACGGACATTCGCTCGACACGTGCTTCTCCGCGTGCAGCGCGGCCAGCATCACCGGCACGTGCCATTCCCACGGGGTCGCCGTGTGGATGAAGTCGATGTCGTCGCGCCGCACGAGCTGCTCGAACGCATGGTCGCCATCGGTGTACAACGCCGGCGCGCGCTGGCCGGCATCGGTCACCATCTTGGCGGCCTGCTGCGCCTTGTCCGGCACGTTGTCGCAGAGCGCGGTGATCTGCACTCCCGGACAGCCAAGGAACTCGTGCAGCACCGATCGACCGCGCAGTCCCGTGCCGACGATCGCGATGCGCACCGTCTCGTGCCGCTCGAACGGGACGCCCTTCATGGTCGTGGCGCCCGCGGGCGCCGGCGGCGCCAGCTCGGGATGCGCGCCCGCCGTCACCGACTCTGCGAGCGCCGGCGCATAGGCGCCTGAGGTGCCAAGCGCCGCGCCAGCGAAGGCGGCCGACTTCAGCAGATCGCGCCGGCTCAGGCCCGCGCGATCATCAGGTGGCTTGGTCACAGCGTCTCTCCCGCGCTCAAGACGGGGAAAACTACCCGGACGCGCGCCAGAGTGCGAGACGCCCCGCCGGCATCGCTGCCAGCGGGGCGCTCGACATCCGGCAGTCGCGATCAGCCCGGAGGCACGCGCGGCTTGGCCGTGCGACCGTCATCGCCGCCCGAGCTCGATCCTGCCGATGCCCCCGCCGATGCCCCCGCCGATGTTGACGGGTTCGACCCCCCGCTCTGGCTGGGCGAACCGACGCTGCTTCCAGGCTCCCGAACCGGCGCGCGCGGGCGGACCGCCTCACCCGAGCCGTCGCCGCCGCCCGGGCGCCGAGTGTAACCCGCTCCGTTCACCGCCTGTCCGCGCGGCTGCGGGGATGCCGCTGGACCGGCCGGCACGATGACGATCGGCGTCTGACCCCAGTAGTACCCACCATAGCCATATCCCGGAGACCCGTATCCCGGATACCCGTATCCCGGATACCCGTACCCCGACCCATAGCCGTACCGCTGGCCGTAGCCGTACCCGTATCGGCTGTACCCCCAATAGCAGTCGCCGAGATTGAAACCGTACATCGTGGGCAGGTATCCATAGCCGCAATCCAGCGCGTTGCCGTATCGCTGCGACGGGCCGTAGTCGAACGCGCCGGCCCCGGCGCCGGTCATCGTCCGGTCGGGCGCCGCACGCCGCACCGCGAACTGTTTCGGATACGACAGCGCGACCATCAGGTCGATCACCTTCGGCGGCATGCCCGCGTCGGCCAGGTGCACCAGTTGCCTGGCATCCAGCGTGAAGCCCTGCCCGAGTTCATTCAACCACGCCTCGGCCACCGGAAGGTCCACATGCTCCACCACGTCGAGCACGGCATCGGGATCCACCGGCTCCCCGATCGCCAGCCGGCTGTAGCGCGAGTTCACTCCCTTCTGTGGCACGATGACGTATGGCATCGAGTCGCTGCGCGCCGCACCCGTCGCCTGCGCCAGCGCGACCCCGGTCGGGCTGTACCGCACCACGCGCACCGTGGAGTTGGCGCCGACGATCGTGCCGCGCACCTCGATCCAGTCGCCCTCGGACGACATCGCGAAGATGTTGCTTCCCTTCATCGTGATTTTGCCGCAGGTGTATTCCATGCGCGACAGCAACCGCCGGTCGTCCACCGACCACACGGCCGACTCCCACCCGGGACAGTTCTCGACCGTCTTCGGCGCGCGCTGACCCGTCGGATTGAGGCCATCGCGGTGTGACACCTTGCCTTGGTCGATCACGACCACATCCACCCCCGGTCCGCCTGACGCCGGCACGAAGCACACCATGCCATCCGTGGCTCCGCCGCTCGACGACGTGCGCGCGTCGCCCGCATTCCAGCACCCCAGCCAGGGGTGCCAGCGTGGATCGGTCGCCTGTGCGCCCGCCGTGCCGGCGCCGAGGAGACTGCCAATGACCAGCGCGCCCAATGCGACCGCGCCGGTGTGGAATATTCGGAAGCTGCGCATGTGGCGCCTCCTATTATGTCGGCCAATAAATAGTTGACAATTCCTGCGGCCGGTGGTAGATTGATGTATGCCTCGACGCACTCATCGCGATGCGCGCACGCTGGCGCCGGCGGCGCAGGAAGAGAAGCGACGCACGG
>Ga0315268_10002244_pt1 | contig 21968 bp, 24 predicted proteins | sample C1_top_MG_FD_204535 | JGI IMG/M metagenome (GOLD analysis project Ga0315268, IMG submission 204535) | Sediment microbial communities from Yellowstone Lake, YNP, Wyoming, USA - C1_top | ecosystem: Environmental > Aquatic > Freshwater > Lake > Sediment | place: USA: Wyoming | collected 2017-08-01 | reverse complement strand
AGCCAAGATCCTCAAGGAGCAGGTGACGATCTTCATCAACTTCCCCGAGGAGATCGAGCCCGAGCTACCCGAGATGGAGCCCAAGATCGAGGCGTTCAACGAGAACCTGCTGCGCTCGGTCGACGAGCTCGAGCTCAGCGTGCGCTCGGCCAACTGCCTGCAGAACGCCAACATCAAGCTCATTGGCGACCTGGTGCAAAAGACCGAGAGCGAGATGCTCAAGACCAAGAACTTCGGCCGCAAGTCCCTCAAGGAGATCAAGGAAATCCTCTCCGAGATGGGGCTGAGCCTGGGCATGAAGCTGGATAACTGGCCGCCCAAGGATCGTGCGCCGAAGCAGCCGCCGCAGGCCTGAAAGGATGTGAGTCATGCGCCACCTGAACAAAGGACGTAAGCTCAACCGCACCTCGTCGCATCGCCTGGCGATGTTTCGCAACATGGTGACGTCGTTGTTTCGCCACGAGCGCATCATGACCACCGATGCCAAGGCCAAGGAGCTGCGGCGCTACGCCGACAAGCTGATCACGCTGGGCAAGCGGGGCGACCTGCATGCGCGGCGCCAGGCCTTCCAGCTGGTGCGCGACGAAGAAGTGCTGCGCAAGCTGTTCTCCGATCTGGGCGAGCGGTTTCGCGGTCGGCCGGGTGGTTTCACTCGCATCATCAAGATCGGGATGCGTCAGGGCGACGCGGCGCCGATGTCGGTGATCGAACTGGTCGATATGGCGATCAAGCCGGTCGAGGAAAAGTCGACCGCCAAGGCGACCAAGCGCGCCGAGAAAAAGTCTGCCAAGGAACCGGTGGCCGAGACCAAGAAGTCCGCACGCAGCGCCAAGGCCAAGAAGGAAGAAAAGGCCAAGGCCGAGGACGACAAGACGCCATCCAAGCGCGCTGCCGCCAAGACCAAGGCGCCCAAGGAGGCGACCGATAAAAAGCCGGCTCGCGCCAAGGCGACCCGCAAGAGCAGCAAGGACGACAAGTAGCGCGCACCATCGGTCATCCGCTCCGGTAACGAGGAGCACGCCATGCCCCGCCGCAAGAAGCTCGATCTGGCTCCTGTGATGGAGGCGCTGATCGCCGAGATCGAGTTCCGCATCAGCCGCACGGTCAAGGATGCATTCCACGATATCGAACGGCGCATCGACCATCTCGACAAGCAACTGGCCGGTCGGGGCGGTCGGGCGCAGGCGAGCCACGACTTCAAACAATGCCGCAAGCCGGGCTGCAATGGCCGCGTCATCGCGCACCGGCTCTGCTCGCGCCACTACCAGCAATGGCGCTACCACCGCAAAAAGGCCACGCTGCGGACGCCGGTAGTCATCCTGCCCAAGGCGCCGGTTGCCGCCAGGTCCAAGGCGCCGGTCTCCGCCAAGGCCAAACCGGCGCCGCGCAAGCGCCAGGCCAAGGCGACGGCTTGAACCAGATCGACCCACCCGCCTTGAAACGCGGCGGGATGCGGTCCGGCGCTGCGCTGCTGTGGACGATCGCGGCTGGCACCGTGGTTAAGCTGATCGAACTGTTCAGCGTCACCCTCTGGTCGCCGCGTCTACTCCGGGCCGACCTGCGCTATGCCTGGCATGCGCTGCGGCTTTCGAGCTATCGCGCGGGCGGTTTCGAGGCGGCTCTGCGTGCCCGGCAGACCCGGACCGCGACGGACAGCTTCGCCTTTGGCGAGACGCCATGGTTCACCGCTCGCGCGCTGCTGGCTCGGGCGCAGCTGGCTCCCGGGCAGCGTTTTGTCGACCTTGGTTCGGGCGATGGCCGGGTCGCGCTGTACGCCGCGGTCGCCCGTGCCGCGCAGGCGGCTGGTTACGAGTGGCTGGCCGAACGGCACCAGATCGCCGAGCGCGTGGCTGGGTCGGTCGGCGGGGCGAGGCTGCAGCTGCACTGCGGGGATGCCGCGAGCGCCGACCTGGCACAGGCCGATGTCGTCTACTGTGCCTGGACCTGCCTGGACGAGACTGCGCGCCGGCGTCTGCTCCCCGCACTGTTGACCATGCCGCCGGGCAGCCGGCTGGTGACCAACACCTACCCAGTGGCGCACCCGGGTTTCGAACACCTGGGCAGTACTTTCATGCATTTCTTCTGGGGGCGCGGCGAGATCCACTTCCAGCGCAGGCGTTAAACGATAGTGTCCGGAAATCGCACCGTTACCGGTTGTGTCCGGAAATCGGACACAGCTCCGAGCGCATCAGATGCCCGCGCGCTACAATCTACTATGTGAGAGTCGAGTGCCAAACCGGGCGGGTGCCGATGCTCTGGCCGCTGGCCATCGCGCTGGGCGTCTGCGCCCTGTCCGCCTGCGACGCGGCCTACATCGCCGTGCAGGGTCGCGGCCAGGTCGGACTTCTGCTGCGCGCGCGACCGGTCGGCGAGCTGGTGCGCGGCGAGACAGACCCCGAGCGCGCCTGGCACTGGGCGCTGGCTTGGTCGGCGCGCGAATTTGCGCGTGATCGGCTGCAGCTCGCTGTCACCGACCAGTACGAGCGCGGCATTGACCTGCAGCGCAACGCAGCCGCCTACGTGGTGAGCGCTGCGCCGGCCTACGATCTGGCGCCGTACCGTTGGGATTTTCCGCTGCTCGGCGCCGTGCCATACAAGGGATTCTTCGACCCGTCAGAGGCCCGGGCCGAGGCCGCGCGGCTTGCGACGGGCGGCCTCGATGTGATGGTACGGGAGGTCTCGACTTACAGCCTGCTCGGCTGGCTGCCGGATCCACTGCTGTCGTCCGTGATCGAGGAACCGCCCGAGCGGGTGGTCGAAGTGGTGATCCACGAGCTGGCGCATGCGACGGTGTACGCGCCGGGCGCCAGTGAGTTCGACGAGGGGCTGGCGACCTTCATCGGTCGCCGCGGTCGGCTCGAGTTCATGGCGGAAAAACTCGGTGCCGACTCGCCGGCGCTCGCGCTGGCGCAGCGCATCGACGACGACGCTGACCGCTATCGCGAGGCAGTGCTGGCGCAGGCGCAGGACCTGTCCAGCTACTACGCCACTCCCGCGCCGACCGCCGCCGGTAAGCAGCGCATCTTCGCGCGCCATCAGCGGCTGTATGCCGAGAGCGCGCACGAACTCAACACTGCTGCTTATCGCGCCGCCAAGTTGCCGGCCAACAACGCCGAGGTGGCGGCGCTGGCGGTCTACACCTTCAACAGTCAGCTCTACGCATCGGCGTTTGCGGTGGTCGGCCACGACTGGCCCGCCTTCATCGCGCTGCTGCGCGACGTCGCTGTGGCAGACGAACCGCAGCTGGCGCTGCGCGATCGGGTACAGGCGGCGCTGGCCCAGCGCGCGGCCTCATTACAGGCGGGTCCGCGCTAGCTCCATCCCGCGTGTCGTCGAACATCAGCCGTGCTATGCATCGGAAGTGAGCACGACCGCGACCCCGCTGCGCTACGCGATCGACGACCGCCATGCTGGCGTGCGCGTCGACGCAGCGCTGGCCGATCTTGTGCCTGGCCTGTCACGGCGGCAGGCAATGCGCGCTATCGCGTCCGGTTGGGTCACCGTCGATGGGCGGCCGGTCGCCAAGGCGTACCGGCTGAACGTGGGCGCGATTCTCGAGCTGGCGCGGTCGCCGCTGGTCGACCTGACGGACGGTTTGATCGCCGGCGCTGCGCTGCCAGCGCTGACCGATCGAGCGCTGGTATTGGTTCACGCCGACCTGCTCATCGTCGACAAACCGGCCGCCATGGCGTGCCAGCCGCTGCGACCGGACGAGACCGGCACGCTCGTTCAGTGGGTCGCAACGCGTTTTCCCGAGGTGGTGGACGCGGGTCCGGATCGGCGCGAGGGCGGTTTGTTGCACCGTATCGACGTCGACACTTCGGGCGTGGTGGCGCTGGCCCGTAACCGGCGCACCTTCGATCTGCTGCGGCCTGCGTTCGCCGATGGGCGCGTGCACAAGCGCTACCTGGCAGTTGCGATCGACGACCCACAATTGGCAGTCGCGGACGCGCTGCCGCTGGGGGAGGGCGGCGCGATCGAATTACCGCTCGGCCGCTCGCGCGCGGCAGCCGGACTGATGGTCGCGCTGGTGCGCGGCGACGAGAAGATCCGGGGCGAGCCGCTGCCAGCGTCGACGCGCTATCGCGTGCTGGCGCGTGGCGATCGCTGCGCGCTGATCGAGGTCGAGATCGGGCGCGGCCGCATGCATCAGATCCGGGCGCACCTGGCTGCGATCGGTCATCCGCTGCTGGGCGACGCTCGCTATGGCGGAGCGGATCCGGCGCTGCCGAGGCAAGCGCTGCACGCGGCCGAGCTGCGGCTCGAGCTCGATGGCGTCGAGCTGGTCGGGCGCGCGTCGTTGCCGGCCGACCTCGTTGCGCTGTGCGAGGCGAGAAAGATCCCGTCCAGCTGGGAGCGCTCTCTCAGTTGAAACAAATTTCGGCTGGTGTCGCTCTCTCAATGGAACAATTTCCGGCGGGGCCCCGCTGATCTGCGGAAGCCTCCTCGGCGTTCCTGAAGGGAACGCCAAGAAGGCTTCCTCCGGCCCCCGCCGGACAGTTGGGCTGTGGAAGTGAAGACGTCCACCTGGCGCAACCATCGCCCGCGGATTTCCGTCGTCACCCGATGCTCGATTCCCGGCCGGGGGGCCGGAGCAAGGCTTCTGGCGGTCCCCTTCAAGGGACCGACAGAAGCCTTGCGCAGATCAGCGGGGCCCCAGCCGAAATGGACGCAACTGAGAGAGAGCCCCCGCCGAAAATTGGCCAAAAAAATAGCGAGCGGGATTTCGCTAACGACGACGACGCCACGCGGCAGCGAGCGCAAGCAACATCGCGCTGACCGCAAACGTCGACGGTGCAGTATGCGCGCACGAGCACGTCGGCTGCACCACGTCGTCGGTCGTTCCAGTGTCCGCCCGGCCATAGCGCGCATCGGCCAGCCCGCCATCGCCGAACCGCGCATCGCGACCCGCAGCGTCGGCTGGAACGCCACCCGCATCGGAGTCACCGCCGCACTGCAGGCGATTCTCGGGCGACGCGCCAGGCGCCGTGTAGCGCATGATCAGGTGGTTCTCACCAGCGAACAGGCCAAGCTCGGCGCTGACAAAGCTCATCGCGAGCAGCCCGGACGCGCGCTCGAACATGTTGCCGAGCGGCTGCGTCATGGTCTCGTCGTACTGCCAGGTCTGGCCCGAGTCAGTTGTGTAGATCGGCAGCGACGGACCAACCTGATCGCCGGTACCAAACCCGACCAGCGCGATGCAGCGTGACGCCTCGAAACAATGGATACCGGTCACCGACGTGGGTGTGCCGTTGGTCGAGTGGCTCGGCAGCGCCTGGCCCGAGAACGAGGCGCCGCCGTTCTCGCTGCGGCCGAGGTAGGCGATGCCGTTGCCGCTGCCGCCGACGTAACCGATGCCCGGCGTCGGAAAGTCGACCGCGTACAGCGACGCCGACAAGTCCTGGCTCTTGAGCACGAAGTCGCCGCTGCCGAGCCGTACCCAGACCGCGCCCAGCCCCTCGGGCCGGATCACATTGCCATCAGTGTCGGTCTCGCCAGGATCACCTCCGACGACGACGGCGCAACCATTGCCGATCAGCACGACCTTGGCCGGGTTGATGTTGGCGCCCGCGCTCGGGAGGCCGACCGCACTAAGGGTCTGGCCAAAATCGGTCGACACCCAGGCCTGAGATGCGTCGCCCAGCGATCCGATCACGACGACAAAGCCGCTGGCTGCACCTGCCACGTCGACGAAGGTGGCGCCGTCGACGCTGGCGATCGGCGCGAAACTGTTGCTGCCGGTTGAGCGCAGCAAATCGGACGCGACCGTGGGAGGAAAGGCCATGGTGAACGTTGTGCGCGTCACCAGCAGCGTGCTCGGACCGGCCGCGGTAGCACCCAGCATCATCGACATGCCAGTGGTACCCGTGGACGCATTCGAAAAGTCGGTGCCATTGGACGAGAACAGTGCCGCCGGTATGGTGTTGCCCTGACCGTCCGACTTCTGGCCGACCACCACGATCGGGGTGCCGCCCGGTGCAGCGGCGATGGCTGCCCACTTGTTTTTATTGTCGAGGGAGACGTAGAGCTTTTCCCAAGCCGCGTGCGCTGGAACCGCTGCCAGCATCCCAAACAGTGCGACCGATGCAGAAATGCGCATGGTTGACCTCGAGGCTCGTCGATCCCAGTAACAACAGAATCCCAAATTGGTATCCAGTGCAACCAGTTGCCTCGCCACCAGCGGCGGGCTACTGTTGCCGCGGTTTCAACTCCACGAGGTCTTTAGATGTCGATCCGACTCGTCCCGTTCGTTGCCGTCGCCATCTCACAGCTCGCATTCGCCGGAACCTATTTGAAAGAAGTGCAGACCACCGGTGGACTGACCGGCATGCCGCAGCAATCGTTCTCGCTCGAGAGCTGGTACGAGGGCAGCCACGTCAAGCGCGCCATGGTCGGGCCCGACGGCACGACGCTGATGGTCGTCATCATGGATCTCAAGAAGCAAGAGGTGCTGCTGGTCAACCCGGCGCGCCAATCGTACGCCGTGATGCCGGCCGAGTTGTATCAGCAGGGCACCCAGACCATGCTGCAAGCGTTTGGCGTCAGCCGCAATCCCGACGGTAGCTATATCGTGCCCAAGGGGATCTTCCAGAAGACTGGCCAGAAGAAGAAGATCGGCAGCTGGAACTGTTACGAGGTCAAGGTCAACGCGCCGGTGCTCGCCGGCGGCAAGATGTCGATGTGGTTCTCGACCGAGGTCGGCCTCAACCAGGCAGACTACGTGCAGACCCTCAAATCGCAGATGGGTGCCGACGCCAAGGCGCTGGGGCCGTTTTTCGACCAGATCGGCTCGCTCGCCGGCTACCCCGCGCTGATCACGACCGAAATGGAACTGCAGGGGCAGCACATCACGTCGACCCAGGAACTCAAGCAGGTCAAGAAGATGTCGATCGCGGACAAGGAGTTCGTGGTCCCGGCCACCTATGCCAAGGTTGATGCCAGCGCGGCCACCAACCTCGGCGGTGGGGCGCCAGCGCCCTCGGGGCCGGCCGATCCGCCGCCGCCCGGGCCGCAACCGCAGACGACGACGCCGGCGCCGACGTCCAAGTCGAAGTGATGTCCGACCAGGATCCCAGGAACGTCCGGCCGCTGACGCCGCAACCCGACGTGCCCGGACCGGCCTCAGTGCCGGCGCCGCCGCGCGAGCAGAGCGTCGACGAACTACTCCGGGGATTCGATGGCTGGATGATCAAGCGCGGCAAGTCACCGACCACGCGCCGGCTCTATTTGCGCAACGCCGACGAGTTTCTCGACTGGCTGGCCGAGGCGCCGCCGCTGCCGGGCGAGGAGTCCGACGCCATCGTCGCCCGTTATTTCACGGCGCTCGAGGAGAGCACACCGGGCAACAGCGGCAACCTGCGGCGCACCACGGCCGCGCGCAGTTTTTTGACCTTCATGGGCAGCCCGCCCGCCATGTACCGGTCGCAGAGCGGACCCTACGGCGGTCTGCGGCGCGGCCAGGGTGCGCGCTACCTTGACCTCGAGGAGATCGTGGCCGTGCTCAATGCGGTGCGCGAGCGCGCCGTTCCACAAGAGGTCGCCATCGTCGGTCTGCTACTGTTTGCCGAGATGAGTCCGCGCCTGGTCTGCTCGCTGACCGTGGCCGACGTGACCGGGCTCGATGTCACCGGCCAGCGCTTTCGCGTCGACCGCGGCAACAAATCCTGGCACTTCACGATCCCGGTCTCGATCGGGCAGGTGGTGCAGCAACTGGGGCAGGCGCGGGCGGCGCACGAACGGGCACCGCTCTTCGTCGACACCACCGGCGCCGCGCTGACCCGGCAATCGCTCGACGCCATCATGAAGCAGATCGGCGATGCTGCCGGTATCCCGGATCTGGCGGCCTATCGCCTGACGATGTCGCGCAGCAAGCGGTCGGGGCAGGGCGTCGGCTGGGATGCCTTGCCGACGCGGCCTGCACGCGGCCGCCCCGCCGGCCGCCGATAAACGCACTTGTCGGATCAGCCGCCGTCGAGCTTCTTTTTCAGCGCGGCCAGCTGGTCGTCGACCGGATCCGCCGGTTGCTGCTTGAGCTCCTTGAGCTGATCCGCCGCGCTGCTGCCGCCGCCGAGCTTGTTCTTCAGTGCGGCCAGCTGGTCGTCGACCGATAGCGCGTGCAGTTTCTCGTCGGCGACCGCTTTTTGCTGTTCGCCGGCCATCAGCTCGCGCTGCGCCTCGACCCGCGCCTCGAGGTTTTCGATCTTGTCAGCCATGCGGTCGAAGTTGTCGAAGGCGCTGGTCTCGTTGACCGCATCGCGCACGCTCGCGCCCGGTTGCAGCACTGCGGCCTGTTTTTGCTGTCGCTTGACCTGCTGCACCCGCTGCACCAGCTCGTCGCGCTTTTTCTTGGCCTCCTGGATCTTGGTCTCCAGCATGGCCAGCGACGACTTGACCGCGCCGACGTACTCGGACTGGGTCTTGACCGAGTCCTCACAGGCGCGAATGTCAGCGTCGAGCTTGCCCTTCTGTTCGAGCGCCTGCCGCGCCAGCGGCTCGTTGCCGGCCTGCAGCGCGGCCATCGCCTTTTGTTCCCAGGTCGGCGCCTCCTCGCGGGCCCGCTGCAGCTTGGCCTCGATCTGTTTCTGCATGGCCAGGCTCTCGATGATCTGCTGCTTGGCTTTCTTGTGGTCAGCCTCCATGTCGTCGATCGCCTGGTTGAGCAACTTCTCGGGATCCTCTGCCTTGCTGACGAGGTCGTTGACGTTGGATTTGATCACCGTCGAGAGTCGGTCGAGCAGTCCCATGTCCGCTCCTGTGCGCGACCAGCGCGCCCGGATCGTGTTGTCGTCGCACATCATACCGCCAGAGTCCGTTGCCGTGAACCCGGCGATGCGCTATTTGGTCGCAGCGCGCGTTGCGCTCGACGAGGAGATCGATGGCCCCCAATCCGAGGACACCCGACCTGGGGCGCGACGTCGACGCCTTTTGCAGTCGCTGCCAGATGACGCTGGCCCACACCGTGACCGCCAAGATGGGCGACAAGATCGTGCGCGTGCTGTGCAACACCTGCAAAAAAGAGCACGCCTACCACAGCGCGGCCGGCGACGCCGCGCCGCGACGCTCGCGCGAGCCGGGCGAGGGGACACGCGCGCCCAGGAAGCTGGGCACCACCTCGGTGTTTGCGCGCCTGATCGGCAATCGCGACGCGAGCGTCGCCATCGCCTACAACCCGCAGCACACCTTTGCCGTGTCCGACGTCGTGCAGCACTCGACCTTTGGCCTGGGCGTGGTCTCGGACGTCAAGAGCCAGGGCAAGATCGAGGTGGTGTTCCGCGATTCGGTCAAGGTCCTCATCCACGGAAAGTAGCTCTCGAAATTTGACTTGGTCCATTTGGCCTCTACACTGGAGGCAAGGTCGGACATTGGAGCCGGCCCACGCCAAGTGACGTCGAAAGACGGCGACCGGCGACCGGAAGAGCAGCGATGCGACAGCAGGTGCAACAGATCTTCGTCCGGACCATCGAGCGGCTGCGCGCGAGCGGCGCGCTCGCCATCGAGCAGGTGCCGGCGATCTCGGTCGAGATTCCCAAGGTCGCCGACCACGGTGACTTTGCCTGCAATGCGGCGCTGGTGCTGGCCAAGGCGGCGCGTCAGAAGCCGCGTGCCATCGCCGACTTGATCGTCGCGCAGCTCGACGACCCGCAGCGGCTGATCGAGCAGACCACCATCGCCGGACCGGGGTTCATCAATGTTCGCCTGGCCGATTCGGTGTGGCGCTTGGTGATCGGCGAGGTCGAGGCGCAGCGCGAGCGATTTGGCTGGGCGGCAGCGCCGACCGGCAAGCGCGTCAACGTCGAGTACGTCAGCGCCAATCCGACCGGACCGCTGCATGTCGGCCATGGTCGCGGCGCCGTGGTCGGCGACGCTCTGACGCGGCTGCTGCGTGCGGCTGGCCACGACGTCACTCGTGAGTACTACATCAACGACCATGGCAACCAGGTCGATACGCTGGCCCGCTCGCTGCACCTGCGCTACCAGGAGTTGCACGGCCGCAGCGTCGTGTTCCCGGACAACGCATATCCAGGCGAGTACGTGCGCGAGATCGCGCGCGCGCTGGTCGACGAGTTCGGCGCGCGCTACCTCGACGCACCCGAGGGCGAGTGGCTCGACCTGTTCAGGCAGCGCGGCATCGAGGCCAACCTGGCCGGCATCCGGCGCGACCTGGCGGCGATCGGGGTCGAGTTCGATCTGTGGTCGCGCGAGTCCGAGTTGCACACCAGTGGCGCGGTGTCGCGGCTGGTCGAGGCGCTGAGCGCGCGCGGCGCCACGTACGTTGCCGACGCGTCGCAGGCAGCAGGCGACAAGGTGCGGCGGCAGGAATCCAAAGCGGCCCAGCACACCGAGGCACAGCAGGGCGGCACCTTCGCCCGGCTGTCCCAGCATGGCGACAGCGACGACCGCATTGTGTTGCGGCGCGACGGTCGGCCCGTCTACCTGACCAGCGACCTGGCCTATCACCTGGTCAAGTTCGAGCGCGGGTACGATACGCTGATTGACATCTTCGGCGCCGATCACTTCTCGCATACCAAGACGCTGCTGGCTGGTTTGCGCGCGCTCGGCATGGATGCCGACCGCCAGGAGTTCGCGCTGACCCAGATCGTGCGGTTGATGCGCGGCGGCCAGGAAGTGCGTCTGTCCAAGCGCGCTGGCAACATCGAATTGCTGTCAGATCTGATGGCGGCGGTCGGTCCCGACGCGGCCCGTTTTTTCTTTCTGTTGCGCGCACCGACCGCGCAGTTCGACTTCGATCTCGACGTGGCAGCCCAGCGCAGCCTCGATAACCCGGTGTTCTACGCTCAGTATGGCCATGCCCGGGTCTGCGCGATTTTCCGCAAGGCAGAGCAGAGCGGCGTCGTCTATCGTGGTTTCGATGCCACGACCATGGAGCAATTGCGGCTGCCCGAGGAGTTGCGCATGCTGCGCGGCATGGCCGCGTTTGGCGACGCCGTGGTCGAGGCGGCCGAGAACCGCGAGCCGCACCGGCTGGTCTATTACATCGACGGCCTGATTCGCGACTTTCACGCTTATTACACCAAGTACAAGAAGACCGAGCGCATCCTCGCCGACGATCCGGCGGTGACGCAGGCACGGCTCGGTTTGGTCAACGCTCTGCGCCAGGTGGTTCGCAACGCGCTCGATCTGCTGGGAGTTCAGGCACCCGAGCAGATGGACGCGCTGCCGCAGGAAGAGGAGACGGCATGACGCGTCGACCCAACGTGCGGCGCCGCGAAGCGCCGGCCCCAGAGTCGCGCCTGCTGGTGGTGGTGGCGACGATCTCGATCGGTATCGGCGTCATGGCGTTTGTCATGGGCATGCGATTTGGCCTTGGCCAGAACGATCGCGAGCCGACCGTTGCCGACGCCGGTGGTGCGCTCAGTCGTCTCGACCGCCAGGCAGCGCAGTTACGCGACGTGCGGCAGCGCGATCAGTCGACGCTGTCGTTCCACGAATCGTTGACCGGGCCGGCGCGGCCGGTGGCAACGCTCAAGCGCGAAACCATACCCAACGCGCCCGCAGTCGTGGCGCCAGCCAAGTCCAAGGTCGAACCTGACCGCTCGAAGACGGCAACCCCGTCCGCTGTGTCGCCAGCGACCACGCATCTCCCGCCGCCACCGATCGTCACCGTGCCGGCAGCGCCGGGTGCCCGTTTCTCGCTGCAGGCCGGTGCGTTTCCTGATGAAGCCGTGGCCAAGGCGCTGTCCGCCAGGCTCACGGCCAAGGGCTACCAGGTTCGGATCGTGCCGGCACAGGTCGAGGGCAAGGGCACCTGGTACCGCGTGCGCGTCGGCTCGTATGGCGAGCGGGCGACCGCCGAGGGCGACCGTGGCAAACTGAGTGGCGAGGGGGTGTTTGCGATCGTGGTACCGGAGAGTTGAGCGATCAGCCGCTGGTAGCTTCCTCGGACTTCATGCTCTTCCAGTCGTCCACCGTGCCATCACCGTCGCGATCAATGCCGATGCGGTCGACCTGGCCCTTCTCGAAGTACTCCCAGAGGTCGATCTTGCCGTCGTTGTTGGTGTCGGCCTCGATTCGCGCGGCGATGCCTTTCTCGAAATACTTGTGCAGGTCGGGTCGGCCATCGAAGTTGAGATCTTTTTCCTGGCGCACCAGCTGACCGCCCTCGTACTGGTTCTCGACGTCGATGTGGCCATCGAAATCCAGGTCGAGCGCCTCCTTGGACATCTCCATCTTGTCGTTGTAGTAGCGCCAGACATCGGTCTTGCCGTCGAAGTTGAGGTCGTATTCCTTGCGGGTGACCTGCTCCTCGTCGCCGACCACGCGTACGTACTTGATGAGGTCTGGCTTCTTGTCGTGGTTGAGGTCGAAACGCTGTACCTCGAGCCCTTCGGCAGTCTTGGTCGGCTGCTCGTCGATCGCCATCTCGCCCGCCATCTTGTCGTCGGGTTTGACCTCTTCGTTGCCGCCGCAGCCGAGTGGCGACAGAAGAGCCAGCGCCATCCAGCCCAGCAAATCGCAGCGCCCCATCACAACCTCCGCCCGTGACTGCCAGTTGAGCGTCGTTCAATATCCCGCAACGTTCGAACAATGTACAGCGCACGGGCCGCTCTGCCCATGTGTGGTCCTTGACCATACGTGCATGGTCAAGTACCGTTCGCCACCAGATCACGGCGCTGCCAGATGCATGCGCCACGGGATAACAAATATGCCGCGCAAGAAGATTTCGACAACCATCTACATCACACCGGAGCAGAACGATCTGCTCAAGCAGCTCAATCTCAAAACCAAGGTGCCGGTTGCCGAGTACATCCGCCAGGGCATCGACCTGGTCCTCACCAAGTACAAGCACCAACTTCCCGGTCAACTGACCTTCGACGACCGCGAGCGTTGATCGCAAACGCGGGAGCACAAGCATGAAGATTCTCGTGACCGGCGGGGCCGGTTTCATCGGTTCGCACGTCGCCGACCGCCTGCTGCAGCAGAACCACCAGGTGGTCGTGCTCGACAATCTGTCGACCGGCCGGCGCGCCAACGTGCCGGCGGCCGCGGTCTGGGTCGAGCTCGACATTCGTTCGGCCGACGCGGCGCAGTACATCGAGGCGCAGCAATTCGAAGCGGTATTTCACTTTGCCGCCCAGATCGACGTGCGGAAGTCGGTGGCCGATCCGCGCTTTGACTCCGAGGTCAATGTCGGCGGTCTGGTCAACGTGGTCGAGTCGGCCCGCCGCGGCGGCAAGCTGCAGCAGGTCGTGTTCGCTTCGACCGGCGGTGCGCTGTACGGCGAGCAGGATGTTTTCCCGGCGCCCGAGAGTCATCCGATCAGACCGCTGTCTCCCTACGGCGTGGCCAAGTCGTGCGGTGAAGCGTACCTGGGCTGGTTCGAGCGCGTGTACGGCGTTCGTTATGCGGCGCTGCGCTTTGCCAACGTCTACGGGCCGCGCCAGGACCCGCTGGGCGAGGCGGGCGTGGTCGCGATTTTCGCGCGCAAGCTGTTGAACGGTCAGCCGGCCACCATTTTCGGCGATGGCGAGCAGACGCGCGACTTTGTCTTTGTTGGCGACATCGTCGAGGCCAACGTGCGCGCGCTCGAGCGGCGCGCCAGCGGTGCCATCAACGTCGGCAGCGGCATCGAGACGACGGTCAACGAGATCTACCAGCGCATGGCCAAGCTGGCCGGCGTCGACCAGCCGGCCAGGCGCGAACCGGCGCGGCCGGGCGAACAGCTGCGCAGCGTGATCGCCGCCGACCGCTGCCAGCAGGTGCTCGGCTTTCGGCCAGGCACTGACCTCGAGGTCGGGCTCGGCCGCACGCTCGACTACTTTCGCGCTGTTGGCGGGTGAGCGATGGATCAGGCGCACATCCGCAACTTCTCGATCATCGCGCACATCGACCACGGCAAATCGACGCTGGCCGACCGCATCCTTGAGCTGTGCGGCGCGATGGACATGCGCAACAAAGTCGATCAGGTGCTCGACTCGATGGACCTCGAGCGCGAGCGCGGCATCACCATCAAGTCGCAGAGCGTGCGCCTCGACTACAAGGCGCGCGACGGCCAGCAGTACGTGCTCAACCTGATCGACACGCCGGGCCACGTCGACTTCAACTACGAGGTGTCGCGCTCGCTGGCCGCCTGCGAAGGTGCGGTGCTGGTGGTCGACGCCACCCAGGGGGTCGAGGCGCAGACGCTGGCCAACGTCTACCTCGCGCTCGACAACAACCTCGAGATCGTGCCGGTGCTCAACAAGATTGACCTGCCAAGCGCCGATGCAGAAGGTGCGCGCGAGCAGATCGAGGACATCATCGGGCTCGATGCCCACGACGCGATCCCGACCAGCGCCAAGGAGGGCACCGGCGTGCCCGACTTGCTCGAGGCGATCGTGCAGCGGATACCGGCGCCCAAGGGCGATCGCGCGGCCCCGTTGCAGGCACTGGTGTTCGACTCGTGGTTCGACCCCTACCGCGGCGTGATCTGCCTGGTGCGGGTGTTCGAGGGGATCATGCGCAAGGGGCAGAAGCTGCGCATGATGCACAACAAGAAGGCGTTCGAGGTGCACGAGGTCGGCGCGTTCCGGCCGGGCGCCGCGCCGTTGCCCGAGCTGGGCGCGGGCGAGGTCGGTTACGTCTTTGCCAATATCAAGGAGGTGCGCGACGCTCGGGTCGGCGACACCTTCACCGACGACGCCAACCCGGCGCCGGCGCCGCTGCCCGGTTTTCGCGACGTCAAGCCGATGGTCTTCGCCGGCATGTTTCCGGTGCAGAGCGCCGACTACAACGACGTGCGCGACGGTCTGCTCAAGTTCAGGCTCAACGACGCGGCTTTCACGTTCGAGCCCGAGACCAGCCAGGCGCTCGGCTTCGGCTTTCGCTGCGGTTTTCTCGGCCTGCTGCACATGGAGATCGTGCAGGAGCGGCTCGAGCGCGAGTTCGACCTGAGCATCGTCACCACCGCTCCGACCGTGGTCTACCAGGTCAAGACCAAAAAGGGCGAGACCATCATGCTCGACAACCCGTCCAAGCTACCGGACGGGAGCCTGGTCGAGGAGATCGACGAGCCGTTCATCACCGCCAAGATCCACGTGCCGGCCGAGCACGTCGGTGGCGTGCTCAAGCTGTGCGAGGAGCGGCGCGGTACCCAGAAGGATATCCGCTTCGCGGCGCAGAACCGCGTCGTCATCACCTACGAGTTGCCATTTGCCGAGGTGGTGTTCGACTTCTACGACAAGCTCAAGACCATCTCGCGCGGCTACGCCAGCTTGGACTACGAGCTGACCGGCTACAAGAAGGGCGAGCTGGTGCGGCTGGATCTGCTGGTCAGCGGCGAGATGGTCGACGCTCTCACCAGCATCGTCCACCGCGACAGCGCCTATCTTCGCGGTCGCCAGCTGTGCCAGAAGATGATGGGCATCATCCCGCGCCAGCAGTACCAGGTGGCGATCCAGGCGGCGATCGGATCGCGCATCATCGCGCGCGAGAGCAAGCCGGCATTGCGCAAGGACGTCACGGCCAAGTGCTACGGCGGCGACGTGACCCGTAAGCGCAAGTTGCTCGAGAAGCAAAAAGAGGGCAAGCGCCGCATGAAGAAGGTCGGCCACATCGAGATCCCGCAAGAAGCCTTTCTCGCGGTGCTCAAGGTGGAGTAGCCTGACCGGATGCAGTGGGGTCAGCAGGAGCGCGATGCTTTGGTACGAACGCTATAGCCCAGGTCGCCTCGTCGTCACCGGCGCGACGGTGCTGTTCGGCCTTTATCTGTTTGGCCTGTTCGGCAAACCGCCGTGCGGGCCAGTGGCCGCCTTCTTCATCGCCATCACCGCCATCTACTTCGCCTGGGCCTGGCTCGGTCCGCTGGTCGACGAGCAGTTGCTGTTTCGCAATCAGCGCCGGCTGCTGCGCGGCCTGCGCGAAGCCGCCGAGTTCGCGGACGAGATGCGACGGGTCGGCCACAAGCGGCGCAAGCGGCTGGACGAGGCAGCGCGCGGCGCGGTCGAGGAGGCAGTGGTAGGGCTCGACCGGGCGGTTGCCTCGCGCGACGAGGCCAAGCTGCTGGCTGCGCTCAAGGAGGCGGATCGCGTCGCCGAGCAACATCTACGGCTGAGCAAGAAGGGCGTGCTGCGCGACTTCACCGAGACCATCGGCGGGGCGCTGTTCATCGCTTTGCTGCTGCGCGTCTTCGTCATCGAGGCGTTCAAGATCCCGTCGGGTTCGATGATCCCGACGCTCGAGATCGGGGACCATATCTTCGTCAACAAGTTTAGCTACGGCGTTGCGCTGCCGCGCATCCTGCAACCCGGCCAGGTGCGAGTGATCGGATTCGCCCCGCCCAAGCCCGGCGACGTCGTGGTGTTCATCGCGCCCGAACCGGCCGAGAACGCGGGCGAGGACTTCATCAAGCGCGTGGTGGCGGTGGCCGGCCAGCGGGTGCGGGTCGAGGGTGGCACGCTCTTCGTCGACGACGTGGAGCAAGCGCGCGGCGGCGGCGAAGCCTACGGTTACGAGGAGTACATCGAGGGTCTGGGCATGGCCCAGCGCTTTCACGCGACCCGCTACAGCGAGACGACAGGCGGCGTACCGCACTCTGTCCTGCTGACGCATCTGGTCGGCAACGAGTGGCCGCCACCCGGGCTCGCGCTCAACGGCATCGAATGCGATGCCCGCGAGTGTCGGGTGGCGCCCGGCTACGTCTTTTGCATGGGCGACAACCGCGACAACTCGTCGGACAGCCGGCGCTGGGGCGCGGTGCCGACCGACAACGTCAAGGGCCGGGCGATGTTTGTCTGGCTCAGCTTTGGCAATGCAGCACGCGATGCAGGCTTTCTTGGCATGCGCTGGGGGCGCATCGGGACCTGGATCAAGTGAGCGGCGCTGGCGCAAAGGAGCAGACGATGGAGACGCTACGGGTCGAGTCGCGGGCGGTGTGGGTCTCGGTTGTGATAGTCATTGCGCTGGCGGTGGGCGCCTACATGGGTTGGCCGCGGCTTACCGCCTACTGGGCCAACATGAATCTGAAGACGATCATCAAGGCCAACTCGGTCTCCTGCCTGGATCCGTCGATCGCGGAGGAGGGGTGCAAGGAGAAGATGATAAAGGGCGCGCGCGGAGCCGGCGTCGAGCTGCTGACCGACGACCTGCAGATCAACGCCAACCCCAACACGCGCAAGGTCGTGGTCGAGGTCAAGTACAAGGCCAAGCTCGTCTACCCGCTGACCGAGACGATATTCGGCACCAGCAAGGACCAGTTCGTCAACTATCGCTACCGCCTCGTCACCGAGTCGAAGTACACGCTCTGAGGCGGCCATGATTCCGGGCGGCGGCTACCACTCCTACTTCGAACAGGTCGTCGGCTTTGCCTCGCGCGGCGAGCTCGAGCCCGAGATCCGCGCCGCGCGCGCCGAGTATTTCGCCGAGACCGGCGAGGTGCGCGAGGACGAGTCCGGTTTCGAGGCGCGCATCGAGGCGTTCACCGAGTGGTACGTGCTCGAGCGAACCGCGGCCGCCGGCAATCGGACGCCGCTCGAGCTGTTCCTGTCGAGCCAGCGCGCCGAGCTCAGCGCCGACGACATCGCGATCTACGAGGGGTTCCGGCAATCGTTTCGCAGCCTGTTCGAGTTTCTCAAGGTCAACAAGGAGCACCTGATCGTTCGCGACCTGGCCGCAGATTCCAAGCTCGGTATCTTCGAGCGCCGGACGCCGGCTGGCATGACCAAGGGATCGATCCTCGACGCCCGCGTCATTAATTTCGGGGGAGAGCAGGTCTTTACCCGCAGCGTGGTGTACCACCCGCTGTCGGTGCGCAAGTTGATACTGGCCCAGATCAAGGCACTGCACGGGCAAGATCGCGCCGCCCACGACGCGCTGCTGCACAAGCTCTCGATCGCGCGCCTGCGCTGCGACCGCTACCATCGTGTCGACGTCGAGCGTCTTTACCGGCAGCTGCTGATCGACGAGCCACCGCCGGCCTGACCGGGCATCCGATGGCGGCGTGCCTCGACGGCGGAGACCGCAATGTGGGATGCTTGGCCCCATGAAGCCTCTGATCGCGGTCGCCGGGTCCGTACTGCTCGCCCTGGCGAGCTGCGGGCCGCAGGCAGCCGCTGGCCAACCCTGGTTGACCGACCTGAGTTTTCAGGGGCAAGCGCCCAGAAACCCGCTGGTGCTGCTCTTCGGTTTCAATTTCGAGGACAGCGACGGTGATCTGGGGAGCGGCACGCTACGGCCGCTGGTCAATGGCCGAGATACTGGCGATGCGCCGCTCGAGTTGCTGGACGTCATGCTGGCTTCGGACGTGGCACTGGACGCGATCTCGGGCCAGTTGCATTTCGAACTCGAGGTCGACATGGATCTCGACCCCGCCACGCGGCCGGCCGCGGGGTCCACCTTCGATGTCGGCATCGAGGTGGTTGATGTGGCCAACAACGTCAGCAATCACCCGGCGGTGACGCTGAAGATCGAGTACCGATGAACGAGCCAAGACCTCATGCGACGCCCGGTCCAGGTACCGGGGAAACAGCGCGCGACGATACCGGCGCCGGGACCCGACGCCGACTGGAGCAGTACCTGCCGGACGTCGTGCGACGGACGCTGGTCGCTGGCCTGGGTGCCGTGCTGCTGACCGAGGAAGGGCTGCGCGGTGCGCTGACCGACCTCAAGCTGCCAAAAGAGGCGATCGCCTATCTGGCGGCGCAGGCGGACCGCAGCAAGCGCGAGCTGAGCACTGCCATCGCCCGCGAGTTGCGCAGCTTTCTCGACGGGGTCGACCTGTCGCGCGTCTTGCGCCGGGTGCTGGCCGGCATGACGCTCGAGTTCACCACCCAGGTTCGATTCGTGCCCAACGACACGGCAGTCGAGCGCGAGGAGGCGGCGGCACCGGCTGCAGGCGCCGAGGCTCCCAAGCAGCGCAAGTCGCGCCGCGCAGGCAGTCGCAGCAAGATCGTGATCAGCGCCAACCATGACGAGGAGGAAAAGACATGATGCTCGTGCGCGGTGGATTCGCTCTGCTGACCGGTATCGCGCTGGTGGCCGGTTGCCCGGCGTCGGGTACGCCGGGTGTGTCGGGCGAGATTGTGCTGGACGACAACTTTCTGGTCAACGCAAGCTACGCGACGCGGGTATTCATCGGCGGCTACACCGATGCCCAGATCGATTCGGACGGCTGGCCCGCGCACTGGGGCGAGGCCGGCTACTCGACCACCATCGAGAACATCAATGCCAAGCCCTACACCTACGAGATCGTGACCGGCAGCGGCGGCCGGCTGCACATGTTCGCGTTCCTCGACCAGAATGGCAAGATCGCGGGTGGCAGCTCGACCGAACCGGACCTGATGACCCAGGATGGCACGCCGATCTCGGACCTGATCGGTGGTTATGCCAAGAACCCGGTGGTCCCGATCGACGACATCCTGGACAAGATCGACATCGTTCTCAACGCCGAGATGCAGTAGGTCGTCATTCGGCTATCGGCGCCGGCATGCTCGCTGCGCCTTCTTCGCCCGGCAGCGGGGCGGGCAACTCGCGGTTCTTGAGCTCGCGGATGCGGCGCAGAATGTTTGGGTCGGTGGTCAGGTTGACGCGTACGCCCTGCACCTGCATGAACTCGCGGATCGACCGCTCGTCGACGGCTTCAGCGCGGGCGAGCAGTTTTTCCAGGCTGGTGGCGATGGTAGTGCCTTGCTGGGCGATGCGGCGCAGGTCGGCCACTGCCACCCGCAGGTCGGCCAGCGCCTTGTCGGCATTGCCCACGGCCTGCGGCGCGCGCTTGATGGCTTCGGCCATCTCCTCGGTCGGTACTGCGGCGGCCAGCTTGTCGATGCGGTCGGCGGTCTGCTCGATGTGATCCAGCACCTGCGGGCTGCGCTGGCGCAACTCGGACAACAGCACGCGAGCGTCCTCGCCCGAGGCCTTGGTCAGGTCGCCCAGCGATTTGATCAGACGCGCGGTCTCGTCGAGCACGTCGCCGAGCGACTTGGCTGTCGCGTCGACATCCGAGCGGCGCACCAGGCCGTCGATCTTTTCGACCGCGGCCTGGAACGTCGGCAGGATCGTGTTGGCGCGGCTGATCACTTCCTCGGCGCCGCGGATCACCTGATCGATCTCGATCGTCGGCACCGTGCGGTCGACCACGGCACCGGATTTGAGTGGCTCGCCCGGTCCCTTGCCCGGCATCAGGTCCACGTACTTCTCGCCCAGGAGCGTACGCGCGCGCACTGCGGCCGAGGCGTCGGGGTAGAGCACGAGCTCGGGCGCGACGGCCACGCGCACGCGCGCGCGTCCGTTGTCAACGCTGATGTCGTCGACCATGCCGACGCGCACGCCGGCCACGGTGACCACGTTGTCGCGCTGCAGGCCGAGGGCCGAATCGAATATCAGGTCGTAGGATGCGGCAGCGGTTGGTTTGCCGCCGCCGATGCGAAACGAGAGAAACACCAGACCGGCGATCGCCGCCAGCACGAACAGACCGACCGCGATTTCCTGGCGTCTGCTGTACTCGTTGGTCATGCCGGTCCTGTCTCGCCCGCAGCTTACCTCAAAAAATCGTTGCGGCGGTGGATCAAAACAGGCGCACTGGCTGAGACAGGCCACCTGGATCGCTCCGCGTCGCCGCGATTGCCCAGCAATTCGCCGCGACAAACGCGCGCTGGGTGCTGGCGGTGCGCGTGGCACAGCGCTTGCTCTAACGGCCGCCAACGCTTCGAAAACCAACCACTCCTTGTGGAGGACGCCATGAAAAAGTTTTCGCTCGTTCTGCTCGCAGCACTCGGACTGAACTTGGCCGCCTGCGACCCCGACTCACCCGACCAGAACAAGGGGTTCGCGCCGGTCTTGCCGGCGCTCGAACTCGGCCGCAGTCGCGCGGTGTCGTCGCCATTGACCGACGACACGGCGGCCGCGGATGACCAGAGCGCGCCGACAGAATGTGTCGAATGGGTCACCGAGGAGGAGAGCTACGATCCAGCGACCGGCGAGTTCGGCTACCGTTATTCGTGTTCGGTCGGCGGCGATATCGCCAGCTACGAGACGCGCGGAGTCGACGACGGCGCTGGCAACGGCACCTACACCACGACCACCACCATGCGCGATGGCAGCCTGGTTGTCTGGAGCTACGGCTACCAGCTTGACGCTGACGGCGTGACCCAGCACTACCAGGGCGAAGCGCAGACCGGCGAGACCTTCGTCGCCACCTATGTCTACCAGGCCAACGGCGACTCGCTGGCGCACGAGGTGTGGACGATGGCCGAGGGCGTCTACACGGTCGATGGCACCTATTTCAGCGACGGCCGCTTTGCGGGCAGCGAGGTGTTCGAGGACCCGGCAACTGCAACCAGCCCGGACTGGACGATGCAGTATGCCGAGAACGCCGACGGCACCTTCGCGCAGGTGGTCAGCGGCTCGTTCGACGGCTGGCAGACCGACTACAGCTACGCCGTGGCCAGCGACGGCAGCGCCGTCTACGCGTTCACCTACGACGAGCTGGCGACGACCGCGGCCCCCGATTTCTCCGGCCACTACGACTATGCGGCCGACGGCTCGGGCAGTGGCAGCTACCGCCAGCTGTTCGACGACGGTTCGGTGCTCGACGTGGCCGACAGCTTCACCAGCGACGGCAAGGTGACCGAGTCGTGGCGCTTTGACGACGCGACGACCGAGGCCGCCCTGGATCAGGAAGGCGTCATGAACTACGACGTGGACGGCAGCGGCAGCGGCAGCATCGTGTTCCACCTCGGCGATGGTAGCAGCCAGACCTGCCAGATCACTGTCAACGCTGACGGCACGTCGCTGATCGACAACTGCCAGTAGGCTTCTCGCAGTATCGTCGTCGCTTCCGCAGCGCGAATCCTATCGAAAAAAACAGACGCCTTTTCCAGGATTGCCGCAGAGATCCGGAAACTGGCCGGTTTTACTTGCGGTGTGGATTCGAAAAGGGGGACGAACGTATGATCGGGCCGCTTTTTTAATGGGAATTCGACAGAGAACCCCGACCCCTCGTGGTCGAGAAGGAGAAGCTACATGGTGAAGCG
>Ga0315268_10002243_pt1 | contig 21989 bp, 17 predicted proteins | sample C1_top_MG_FD_204535 | JGI IMG/M metagenome (GOLD analysis project Ga0315268, IMG submission 204535) | Sediment microbial communities from Yellowstone Lake, YNP, Wyoming, USA - C1_top | ecosystem: Environmental > Aquatic > Freshwater > Lake > Sediment | place: USA: Wyoming | collected 2017-08-01 | reverse complement strand
GTGGGGAATACACCCCTATTGAAGTGCAGATTTTGAAATCAGAAGAGATGAAACGATTTGATAATCCTTCGAACTGGGCGATTTTGATTGAGAGGAAGACGTTCATCCTTCAGAAGAAGGATGGAACTAGAATAGGGATCATCTATCATTTGACTAATCAGCCAATCGGGGTGAGGGAAATTGGTTACTTTTTTGTTCCCAGCGAAAGGAGGAAAGGATACGGAACAGAAGCGGTTCAGCTAATGGTTGATTATCTATTTCTCTCCCAAAACATCGTTCGCATACAAGCAACAACAAATGTAGGGAATAAAGCGTCACAGAGAGTTTTGGAGAAGGTAGGCTTCAGAATAGAAGGAACTATCCGAAAATTATACTTCGTGAGAGGAGTATGGACCGATTACTATCTCCACAGCATTCTGAGAGAAGAATGGAAAGAACCCAAAATACTGACAAGACTTAACACTAGGAATACTCGTGGCGAATAGAACAAATCTCTCTCAGTCTTCAAGTGTTTCACCACAGTATTGATTGGCGATATCTATGATAGTCGGGAATACGGGAGATATCACCACTTAGGTTTGAGTCCAACGTAGATATGGGCTCTTACACCTAGACTATAGCCCTTGGAGCCTAGATCAACTTAACCTCCTTCCTAAAAGGTGAAATACAGATGTGTGTGTAGGTTTGAAACGTTCCAGAAAAGAAAAGGGGGAGTTGCGGGTGATATATCCACGGTTTGGCGGGTGCAAGTCCCACACCGATTGATCGATTCCAACAGATGCCTTTGATGAATCAAGTAAAGGCTAAGTATGGCATGAAGTGAATTAGCAGCGTTGGGAATGTGTGGAAATGGATTACGTAACCGTATTTGGTTTGGTGGCCGCTGCGCTCACGGTAATTGCTTTTTTTCCTCAATTGATGAAGACGTGGAAGACGAAATCTACGAAAGATATTTCGTTGGGGATGTTTTCAGCGTTCTCTGTTGGTGTTTTTCTGTGGTTTGTGTATGGGATCTCAATCGGCGACTTGCCTGTTACTATCGCGAATCTCGTGACCTTCATCCAGGCGTTTATCATCCTGATGTTCAAGCTTAAGTACAAGTGAAACGTGCGTTTGTCAGAAGTTTCGTCATAGACTGATCCATCGATTGTACACACGATGGGAAAGTCAGCTAATTCATCAAGATGCGTAGATTCGCAGGTGCCAAGGACTACTTTTTACGCAGAGCGTCCGGATTGAATCTCCGCTGCTTGACGGATGCTTTGTTTTCCTCTTTCTTAAAAGAAATGCAAAAATCAAGATGAGCGCGGTCAGCATTGTTGCCAAAAGCACCTTTGAGAGCAGAAGGATGCCCCCCAGCGGGCTTCCAACCGTTATCGTGAACGTTTTCAAACTGCTTATACCTTCATCGTTGGTTACATTGAGCTTCACCTGGTACGTTCCTCCTTTGTCGTACAAGTGTGACACAACTGGTCCGGTTCCGTTTGTGCCGTCGCCGAAACTCCATTCATACGAGACTATGAATCCGACGTCAACGGAATGGTGTGCGTCAAAAGTGACGTTTTGTCCAACATCAACCGCTGCAGGATAGTATACGATGACTTCAGGGATGCTGTAAAATTGTGCGCTTAATATGCTCACTGTGTGAAAGCCTTCCTCAAGAGCCAAGTACAAGTACGAGCTTGTGTTTGTATCAGCTTCAATCGCGCTGACCGCCTTTCCGTCCAGGGTGACGTTGTACGGTCTACTGAGGAAGTCTTGTTGTAGGATCAAGTCGGTGAAACCGGATGTTCCTTCTGGAACAGTGACATTCATGTTCAATGCTTTCCGGGAAGGGTCAAATGAAAAGGCCGTGATTGAAGCGTTTGTGAACGCCTCGACTTCGAACGTTCTGTTTCCGTAGGGCAGATCTAACGTCTGTAGTGGAGGCGTTGGCGTCGGCATTGGGCCGTAGTTAGGCACTTCGGCCGTATCACTGTATCCCGAACTCTCCCATTCTCCCTTGTAATCAGTCGTGACAACTTCTATTTCTTCAACGCCGCTAGACCATTTGTAACCATACTTGCCCGGGACAACCAGTCTGTTAGGACCTGCCGGGCCGTAAGTCAGTTGCGGGAGGCTTGTTCCGTTTGATTCTAGAGCCAGAATTGTCGTGGGCTTCAAAGCGTCTTCTACAAGGAGGTCTGAGGTATATCCGTCTGAACATCGCGTGACAATCTTATAGGCTTCGGGTTTGATTTGAGCCAAGGTCAGAAGATAGAAGAGTGGTATTCCCGTCCAGTTGTAAGTAACATCTGGAGAGCCTGTGACGCATCTCAGCTCGGCTACCTCTGAAACCAACGGTAAAGAAACCAGTTCAGCATAGGTCAAGTTCAAGGGAGTGCTCACAGACCCGTATATTTCCAACGCGCCAGGTGTTTGAAGGGCAGCACCGGTTGTCTTAGACGCGGGCAGAAAAGTAACCAGAGCAAAGATTAACAACAAGGTCAGGGAAGCCATTCTTAGGGTTTTGCGCATGTTCTTCAACCCTCTATATCACAAGATACTGCATCAATACGATCAGGGACAGAACGAAGGCTCCTAGAAGAAGCAGAAAAGCATCGAGAAGTTTGCCCTCTCTTATGCCCCAACGAGTCAGGGTCGACCTGATTGCAATCAGGATGTGAATCATGAGCAACGTCAAAGTAGGCAGGACCAAAGTCGTGTGCAGGTACAATGAAAAGGCGTGAGTAAACAAGCCTCCGGTCAGTTCACTGACCAACCCTGGGTTCAAGATTCCATATCCTGAAATTGCCAAGAATATGAACAAGACCAACGTTGGCCACACAAGCAGACGGTTGAATCTCTGCAGGTGATGCTCTCCGGTTTCTCCCATCGCTCCTTACCCTTAATCATTGTTTTTGCCGGCGGTAGATTAAAGCTTTCTGAACGCATTCGATCGATCGACGAGCCTTGTTTACTGGCATAAGATTGTCGGAACGGCCAACTACACTGATTAGTGCACGCTATCATTAAGTGTCAATCGATCGATCTTTCGCGCTTGCGGTGTTTAGAACACCAACAGTTTCAAATCTATTTAATTATGAAAGTTTTGTCCCAAACCGAAATCAGATTTTGGCTGCCTTGGTGAAAAAAGGATCTTCAATATCCCATCAAGCCGCAACATCGTGAACATATTGGAAAAACACCATTTCTACAGCTCTTCAGGGCTCGTCTGAATGCTCGATGTTTTTCACCATTGTATATTTCGAGAATGCTTGATTCCTTGATGTTTCCTGTGACAAAATCCGGAAAGTCTCTACACGTGACAGCATCCCCATTGGGCATTATGTCTAATTGAAACCATGGAGCAACACATTTTCGATATCCAAGGAAATTCTCGGGTTCATGATAATACCTTCGAATCTCGTTTAGTTTGAGTTCTGGAACAAGCATAACAGGCATCTTGAATTTTCCAGATTTTATTCTTCGTACTTGTTCGACAATTTTACCTATATCTAAATCAGTGGTATCACGGACATAGCCTTTCCATGCAAAAGGTGTAATACCTAGCAATTCATTGATCACTTTCGTATGTTCTTGACCTATACATTCTCTAGTGAACCATGAATAATAGATTACCATGCCGTCGGGGCTTAGTTTTTCCGCTTCTTTGATTGTATCAATCAACACGGATTCATTATTTTTGGAAATTGTTGTGATAATGAAAAATGCGGGTTTTGTCTTTTTTTTCTTTTCCTTTAGTTTTTGAATCTTTAGTATTCCTTTGATTGCTGTATCGTATGCTCCTTGTACTCCTCGGCATTTATCATGGATCTCTTTCGGTCCATCAAGAGACACGCAGAGCATGTCCCATCCATTCTCAACTATTGTGTCGGCGTTTTTTTCCAGTCCAACACCATTGGTTACTATTTGAACAGTGAGTCCTTTCTGTTTTATGTAGTTAACAAGGGGGACAAGTGGTTCGTAAAGAAAAGGTTCTCCGCCAGTTATGTACACATGAACTTTTTTTGGAGCAACTTCATCCACAACTCTTTTGTAAACCTCAAAAGGAACTTCTCCGGTGACTTTTGGCGTGTCTTCTCTTGCATTGTATCCGCTCTTTCCCCATTGTCCACAGATCGCACATCTGTGATTACAACGATGTGTAATTCTCAGACTTAATAACCAGAGAGAATTGCTGCTTCCGTCTTTTTTTCTGTAGTCCAGTTGCGATTGAACATACTTTTTATACGAAGCCCTCATGAAACCCTTCAAAAGTTCCGGGTTTCTGCTTACAGGAATAAGAAATTGTATTGGAACTTTTCTCATCATCACATCAATTATTGTCTAAGTTTAGTAAAAGGTTTATGATTGTTGGATCGATCGATCTACTTCGCATGGTATATATTAGATGGTGTAAATTAGTATTGAACGACTTACTTAACCTGACTGAGGAAACAAGAACGTAAGAAGGTGTTGAAAGAATTGTTCCCCTTGCTGTGGTGGCTGACGTGGATAGTGGTGTTCGTGATTCCCACGACCGACCGCTGGTTAATGAACAAGTGGCGGTACCTGGTCTTCGGCTTGTTCGGTGCGCTGTTCGGGTTCATCGCTATCGCAGTCGCCACGCTCGACGTGTACATGGTTGTGTGGCTGATATTCTTCAAACTGTCGCTTACAGCCGTTGAGTGGCTGCTTGCCTACGTTAACGATTTTAGGTTTTCGGGCTACGAGGAACGGCTCAAGCACGGCAGGATAGTGCTCAGACCAGTCCTTGGGGGAGCGAGGGGAAAGGAGGTTTACAAGTGGCTGGCCGTCGTTGCGTTAGTCGTGATAATTGTGTTTTCATCCTTGATGCTGTGGCAGACTCAAGCCGTGTCGAGAGTCAACAACGCGGGTGCCTTCAACCAGATGTTGACATTCGAACCTGCGGGAACACCATTGTTCCAGCATGAAATCCCCGACAACATGCTAAGACTGACAACTCAAGAACTTGCCGAAAGCATCGCGTTGAGAAGTGCCGCACACTTTGGAAGCGTGAAAGTCGGCTCTTCCCACATAACCATATACAACGGTCGGCTCGTCTGGGTTGTCACGATGGTTCCACAGAACCTGTACGGCGACAACACTGTTAAAGGCCTAGTCATCGTGGACGCGAACAACCCTGAACTCAACGTTGAAATCATCGATAAACCGTTCAAAGTCGCCGAAGGACTCCTGTACTTTCCGCCGTTCTTGACAGGAAACATTCAGGGAAACGCTTACTGGGGCCAATCCACCGCCGACGCCTACGGCAGAGCCACCCTGACAGCCGATGACAACGGCAACTGGAAATACGTGCTAACCACAACTCAGGTTCAACCATGGTCCTTCATCGCCCAGCCCAAAGGAGTGTACATCTACAACGACGTCGGCCAAGTCGAAAACTTTTACGCCATGAACCAGACGCCGGGCTGGGTCACCCAGCGCTACGACGAAGGCTGGCTCAAAACCATGATCAACGTCTGGGGCGGCACCAGAAGAGGAAACGGCTTCGACATCTTCGCAGGCGGCTTCGCTTGGATACCTGCATCCACCAACAGAGTCGAAATCTCAGACGACGTCCGATGGATCATCGACCCCGACACAAACAAGATAACGGCGCTAGTCCCCGTTGACTTCGTCGGCGAAGCACAAACTATGGCGGGAATGTTCAAAACGACCGGCACGGGAATAGATTATTACGACACGACGGGGCTGGACATCAAGAGCGGTCTGCAGGCACAGAACGTCATTGAGTCCCACATTCTGATGCCCACCACCGGGGCCTACGAAGCAGAAATGCCCCTGATCTACCCGATAAACGGTGAGAACGCCTGGTTCGTGCCACTGTACTGGCGGACCGCACAGGGCGAATCCACCTCAGCACAAGAAACCATCAAACTGGCCGGACTCGGAATCGTCGACGCCGTAAACCTGGACCACTACACAATCGTCATGACCGGTGAAGGCTACCAAGGCGCAACCCTTGTTCACGAAGCAAAACGCAGATTCCAAGCCGGAATTGTTCAACCCTCGAACGAGACGACGATAACCGGAACACTAACCGACAGATTCTCCTACGTCAACAACGGCAACACCATCTACGTCCTAACCATCAACCAAACCGACTACGCAGTGTACACACAGAACCTAGACTTCACAACAGTCAGCAGAATCGAAAAACTAGAGATCGGCACCACGGTAACCATAATAGTCAACGCAAACAACAACGAATTCATACGATTCCCAAGCTAGCGTGCACGTTTCAGAGGGGGCACAACAAGGACTAATTACTTGTTCAGCCAACTTGCAATCGAGCCAGTCTTTGCCTGCAAAATCGGCAGTATAAGGAAAAGTCTGGACCTGAAATTTCTTGCCCTTTCCTTAGGCTGCGCGCGCCTCAAAACAAAATCCGCCGAAACGATCGATGGTAGATAACCCGGTGATTATTGACGTGTTCAAATCCCACACCCCGCACCAATGTAAACTCCAAATCTAGAGGTATTTATCATATAAAGTTATATAATAGTTGTTCGATGTATTATTCCGAGGGAGCCTGCAATGGAAGTGATTCGTGAGCCTCTTCATGAGCCTCAGCTGGACACAATACTGATGGTAGAGAAGGCTATCATGGACGCTGAGGATTATCCAACAAGGACAGGACTGTGGAACAGCTTGCCTCGGAAGGTCCAGTACCAGACTTTCAAGCGTATATTGGACTATCTTGAGGCTTCTGGAAAGATAACATTCAACGGGAAAGTGATCATCTACACGGGAGTAAACAACCCCAAGCTCCAAGCCCTCATGAAGTCGAGTGTTCGCGTAAGATAAGTCACCTTTTTCTGTAGCTGAAAATCCTGTCGTACTCTTCGTAGGACAACAAGTCTAGAATGTGCGGGCACACGCCAAATCCTTCCTCACAGGAGATTGTGTAGCACGATATTCTAATGCGGACTCCGATGATGTCGGACGCGCACACTCAGATTTCCAAGATTTAAATACCGTCGTGTCCCCTTGTCTGAGTTGACATGTGTTGACTGGCCGATCCTGACTGGAGGTTCCTGATATGGAAATGACGAAGATTCTGATTTCTTTCGATTTGCCCGAGATTTATGTTGAGAAGATCAGGAATGTTTCGCCTGAAGTTGAAGTCGTGCAAAGTGATGACAAAGAAGAAGCTCTGGACCTCGCCAAGGATGTGGATGGTCTGTTTGCTGGTTTCTTCTCGAAGGAACTGTTCCAAGCTGCCAAGAAACTGAAGTGGATCCAATCTTGGGGCGCGGGTGTTGACAGGATTCTCATTCCAGAAGTAGTAAATAGCAGGGTGATTGTGACGAATGCTGGAGGTGTCCATCCGACGCCCATCTCGGAACACGTCATCGGCATGATGCTGTGCTTCACTCGAAGATTGCACGTGTTCATCAGAAATCAGGCGGAGAAGAAGTGGGAACGGCCTGAAACATGGACGTCGCCGATGATTGAGGAATTGTCAGGCAAAACCTTAGGAATAGTGGGACTGGGCAGGATCGGAACGGAGATAGCCAAGAAAGCAAAGTGCTTGGGAATGAGAGTGATCGCCACAAAGAGAGACCCGACCAGTCCAGCATCGATCAATGTTGACAGGCTCTTCGGTCCCGCTGATTTGAACCAGTTGCTCGCCGAGTCTGATTTCGTCGTTCTCTCTTTGCCCTTAACTAGGGAAACGGAAGGAATGATCGGAGAAAGGCAGTTGAAGAGCATAAAGCCCACGGGTATACTCATCAACGTGAGCAGAGGAAAAATCGTTCAAGAAAACAAACTCGTTCAAGCCCTCAAGCAAGGATGGATCGCCGGCGCAGGCTTGGACACTTTTGAAAACTAACCCCTGCCAGAAAACAGCGAACTCTGGAACTTCAAGAACGTCATAATCACCCCCCACATCGCCGGGGACACACCAAACTACCCCGAACGATTAACAAACATATTCACGGAAAACCTGAACCGATTCATCCACAAACAACCCCTAATCAACGTCGTAGACAAAAACCTCGGGTACTAAACCAGACGCGCCCGCGGGAAACGTTCCAGTGTAACAAGAGCCACACAACACGCCAAAAACGCCATTGCACACATTGCCTTTTTGTGAAACAGCGAAAAAAGGGACTGTGACAAAATTGTTACAGTATTTGTTATAGTATTTTGTTACAAAAGTCGATCGATCAGGAGATAGCGCGGGAATGAGACAATGACCCTAAATCCTTAAACGGATTGACTGAGAGTATCTGTTCACGGTGAGAGACAAAGAGTAGGAAGTGGTCTTGTGAATCTTCAGAATCGGGTAGTGATTGTTACTGGTGCTTCTTCGGGGATCGGCCTTGCGACCGCAAAGCTTCTTGCTAAACAAGGCGCGAGACTTGCTCTCGTCTCTCGTTCGAGAGAGAAATTGGAGCAGCTGTCAGATGAGCTTCCCAACTCGTTGGCAGTTCCCGCGGACATGACGAGAATTAGTGAAATCGAGGGGATGGTTAGAAAGACGATGGAGCACTTCGGGAGAATCGACGTTCTGATCAACTGTGCGGGTCAAGGGTATGATGCTCCGGTTGAGAAGACTAACGTTGACACTTTTCATCGTATCTTCGACTTGGATGTTGTGGGCCCGCTTGTGGCTATGCAGCAGGTGATTCCTATCATGAGGAAGCAGGGTGGAGGAACGATTGTCAATGTTAGCTCTGGCACTGCGCTGATGTATTTGCCGTACAACGGTGCATACTCGGGCTTGAAACGCGCACTTGCCAACATTAGTTTGACGGCAAGGGAGGAGTTGAAGAAGGACAACATTGTTGTCAGTGTCGTGTACCCGTACATGACGCTTACTGATTTCGAGAAGAACACGATTAAGGATGCCGTTCCTGAGGGAGGGGAGCAGGATGGTGGCCCTCCTTTTCCAGCTGACACGGCAGAGTATATGGCCCAAAAGATGCTGGAAGGAATAGAAAGCGGGGAAGCAGAAATCTTTCCACACGACTGGATGAAAAGAAAAGACAAAACAAACCCCTAACATTGTTGCATCGACCTTCTTGAAGCTCTTCTAGGAATCCTTCAGCGGCTTTACAGTAGAGGTTTTAAGACAGAGTCAGTTCCATCCAAAATTAGACTTGTCGAGTGGCCTGAGACCTCGCGTTAACTGGCTCATGGTCCAGATGTGTGCAAAAAAGTTGAAAGGTAGGTATATCAAAGTCTTGGTGGCGTAGGAGAGGAGGGAGGCTTTCTGATGGTGTCGTGGCGCAAGATGGACGTGGTGATTGCCACGTTGATGATCGTGCTCCCTGCGCGCGCTTTGCCTTGTTGCAAGCCTCATCGATCAATATGTGAAGTTTGCGGCTGCCGCACCAAAAAGACTCCCGGAGACAATGATCCCTACAATAGGTGCAGTTACACAAACGTGAAAATTTCCCATGCAGCGAACCCACTAGTTAAGACTTTTGTCCACTACCGAGAATGTACGTCCGAAGACAAGATTGCACGCAAGGTCATGGATATCGTGTTCAGGCAACGTCAATCCCTATTTCTTGACGTAACTTGAAGGTTTAAACAAGTATCGCCGACGCGGAGGCGCAGTAAGGAAAGTCTTATTTTCTGAACTGACAACCTAGGATTGTCCTTGGTTCACAGATAACGGACTCACAACCAAATGAACTGATAATGAATTGGGATGTGGATGGTTCAAACTAAAATAGTCGCGAAGAAAATAACCCGAGAGGAATTAAACACACTTGTGGATAAAGCTGCTGACATAATCAGAACAGCGACAGACTACAAATTCATTCTGGTGTTGCTGTTTTTGAAAAGAATGAGCGACACATGGAAGGAAGAATTCGAGGAAAAAAAGAAGGAATACATGGAACGTCTCGATGAGAAGGCTGCTGAAGAAGAGGCAGCGAACGAAGTTTATCATACTTACAATCTGAGGAAAGAACTCCTTTGGGACGAAATAACCAAAGATGCCAAGAAACTGCCAGAAAATCTTTCAAACGCCTTGATTGAAACAGCCAAGTTGAACAAAGAATTGGATGGTGTCATAAACAAATTCAGCTTCTTGGCCTTCACGATGCAAGAACACAAAGAAAAACTTAGACAACTTGTAGAACTCTACAACCAGTACGACTTTGGAAATAAATACGTTTCAAGCGACATAGTCGGAGATGCATATGAACATGTTCTCTACAAATTCGCTCCATCGCAGGCGAAACAAGGTGAAGTCTACACGCCTAGAGAGGTCATTAGACTTCTGATCGAGATTCTTGACCCGAAGCCAAATGACAGCGTCTACGATCCCGCTTGTGGATCTGGCGGAATGCTAATAGTCGCTAACAAGTACGTCAGAGAAAAGTACGGCAAAACGGAGAAGCTCACGCTCTACGGACAAGAATACAACCAAGACATCTATGGCCTCGGTAAAATGAATCTAATGGCTCATGGAATATCTGACCCCTTCATCGAATATGGAGACAGCCTGCTATATCCCAGATTCACAGAAGAAGGAAAGTTGAAAACATTCAGTGTAGTAGTCGCAAATCCTCCTTGGAATCAAGACGGCTACGGTGAAGAAACACTAGCCAATGCGGATTTCAGAGACCGTTTTCTGTCTTTTCCTCCTCAAAACACTGCTGATTGGGCATGGATTCAGCATATGCTCGCTTCAGCTGATGGTGAAAATGGTAGAGTTGGTGTCATCATCGACAACGGAGCTCTGTTCAGAAGTGGAATTGAGAATAAGATCAGGAAAGAAATCATACTCCGCGATTCTATTGAATCCGTGATTGTCCTACCTGAGAAGTTGTTTTACAACACGGGAGCTCCTGGAGCCATAATCGTCCTAAATAAAAGCAAAGCCAAGGAAAGGAAAGATAGGATACTTTTCATAAATGCTTCGAAAGAGTTCACGCCTCATCCAATAGTTAGGCGACTTAATGTACTTTCCAACAAGAACATTGACAAGATACGAGATTCACATAGAGATTTCCTCGACATTGCTGGTTTTGCCAGAGTGGCTGACAAGCAAGAAATTGTTAAGAACGGTTACAATATGAATGTTTCACTCTACGTTATGCCATTTGAAAAGAGAGAACAGATTGACATCCTAAAGGAATTTTCAGAGCTCAAAAAGATAGAAGAAGAAAGAAAGAAGATCGACTCAAGACTGGAGGAGATTATGGAAAATCTGAAAGGGATCGAGTAAAATGGTGCAGATCTTCTTCCTGGATACAAATGTCGTTCTAGATTATCTGGAAAATAGAAATCATGAAGTCAGGGACATAGTGGCTCAACTATTGCATTATCACAAGCAGAACAAAATTCACTTGGTCACATCGGTCTTCAATATTGCGGAAATCGCTGAAAGCGAATTTCAAATTTGCTTTTGGGGGGCTTGCATAAACGAAAGAATGTCCTACGACGAAATAATGAGCAAAAAGAACGACAGGAAATTGTTCAAACAGATTGCTGAGAAGAACAAGGATGATATTAAAAAGAAGATCAAAAAATTCGTAGTTTATAATGAGTTAGAAGCTTTTTCTCTATCTCTCAATGACCAAGAACACTACGAAGAAATCTACAAACTAATCTATGATTTTCAGCTGCGTCTCCAAGACGCGTTAGTGGTAGCGGCTGCACTTGAAAACAATGCCACCTATTTCCTTTCGAACGATTCTGACCTTGTTAATACCATAGGCGAACTAATCAACTGTTATGATCTGAGAGATAAAGGGCAGAGAAAGAGCTTCGAGGATGACGTTCTTCAGGCGATCTAGGAATGAAAAAGTTATTGTTCTACAAGCAGACTACTTTCAAAGACACGCCAATCGGCAAGGTACCGCGCGATTGGGAAACTCGTTCTCTGGGAGAAAAAGACATCGCTACTTTGATCATGGGTCAATCTCCTCCCTCATCGACGTACAACCAAAAGGGCGTTGGCTTGCCTTTCTTGCAGGGCAAAGCTGAGTTTGGGGACATATACCCATCTCCTGAAGTGTTTTGTTCCAAACCCGTGAAAATTGCTGAGCCCCATGACATACTGCTATCTGTTAGGGCCCCTGTTGGGGACGTAAATATCGCTCCTTTTCAGTGCTGCGTTGGGAGAGGTCTTGCGTCTATCAGGCCAAGGCATGACAAGCTCAACTATCTCTATTTATTCTATTATCTGAGGTTCAGCAGTGGAAGATTTGAGTCAATGTCCATGGGTTCTACGTTCAAGGCCATAAGAAAAGAAGAAGTGGTGAACTACATAATCTCAGTTCCTCCCCTTCGAGAACAGGAAAGGATCGCCGATTTTCTCTCTTTTGCTGATTTGGCCATTCAAAAAACTGATGAGGTTATTGCAAAGACTGGGCGGGTGAAGAACGGTTTGATGCAGAAGCTTCTGACAGAGGGAATATGCCACAAAGAGTTCAAAGATACAGAAATGGGAAAAATGCCAAAGGGATGGAAAGTTGAACAGCTTGGCAATCTCAGAGAGAAACGATGGATAACTTATCACTCAGATGGAAATCATGGAGGGCTTTATCCAAGAGACAAAGAGTTTGTCAGTCAGGGTGTTCCATTTCTCAGTGCAAACATGATAATTCATGGGAACATAGACATTAATAGAGCAAAATACCTCAGTGAGGGAAGAGCAAAGCAATTCCAAAAGGGAGTAGCCAGAGATGGTGATGTTTTGCTTGCTCACAATGCTACTGTGGGACCTGTTGCTGTCCTAAGCACTAAATTGCCATACATAATTCTCGGCACATCCCTAACTGCCTACAGATGTGATCCTGACTATCTACATAATCAATACCTCAGATACTACATGGAAGGACTAAATTTTCAGAGACAGCTTGAGTCTAAGATGAAACAAACCACAAGAAATCAAGTCCCCATCACAGCCCAAAGAAAGCTTCTTTTTGTGATTCCGCCTCTGATGGAGCAGCTCAAGATAGCGGCGATCCTTCAGACTGCTGACAATAAGCTTGATGTTGAGAGGAAACAAAGAGCAAACCTGGAGAGGATTAAGCAAGGGCTGATGGTCTTGCTTCTTACTGGAAAAGCACGGGTCAGGATGTGCTCTTAGTGCTTGCGGAAAGAAATCTTAAGGAATATTTCTCCAGAAAATTAGGAGAGCTAAAGTGGAAAATCGAAGAATGGGGGAAAGGACAGAGAGGAGAAAGAGATTCTCTTGAAGATATTTTCCTGAACAAAAGGTTGTTAGATTCGATAGAAAGGATCAATCAAGTCACTTTCAATGAAGATGAGAAGAACGAAATACTTTCACATCTCCGGCTCATACCCCCGTCAATAGATGGAATAAAAATATTCCTTGATCTAGCCAAAAATGGAGTTCCCTTCAACATTAAAAGAAATGGAAGGGATGTTGGAAAACAGCTATTCCTTTTTGACTTCGAAGACCTTGGAAGAAATGACTTCTTCGCGGTGAAGGAATTTGAAGTCAAAGAGGAAGGAGAAAGAAGACGGTTTGATCTCTGTCTCTTCGTAAATGGTATTCCATTGGTTGCGATTGAGACGAAAAGCCCGTTTAGAACAGAAGACGAGGGAACAACATGGTATAACGCTTACGAACAGCTCTTAGAATATGAGGATGCCATTCCATCCATCTTCAAGTATATACAATTCTGCGTAGTCTCAGACGGATATGAAACAAAGTATTTCCCAAATCACTACGCTAAAGACTACTCTGACGCTCTCGCCGCCTGGAAAACCTGCTTTCCATACGATGAATCACAGGTCAAACCGCTGAAGACTTTCCCGTATCTAGACTCTACAATTCATGGCATGCTCTCCAAAGCCAACCTGCTAGACCTAGTTGAGAACTTCATCTTTGCAAAAAGATACAAAGACACATACACAAAGATAATCGGCAGATGGATGCAGTTCAGAGCTGCAAATCTAATAGTCAAAAGGGCAACAAAAGAAAAACAGAAAAAACGAGGGTTAATCTGGCATTGGCAAGGTTCAGGCAAAACCCTGACCATGGCCTTTTCTTCTTGGAAGCTCTCCAGAAACCTGCAATTGAGAAATCCTACAATCTTCATTATTGTCGATAGAAAAGACCTTCAAAGGCAAATAATGGAAGAAGAATTTCAGCCAATAGGAGTCGCAGTAGAGAAAGTTGAAAATGTCAAAGACCTCGCTGCAATACTGAAGTGGGGAGGAGAGGAAAGAGAAGGCAAAAGAGGAGTTTTCATAAGTCTGATACAAAAGTTCAACATGAAGAAACTGAAGAAACTTCACGACCAGAAAGAAATAAACCTTCAAAGAGAAAACATTTTCGTCTTCACGGACGAAAGTCACAGGAGCCAATACGGAGCCCTTGCAAATGTGATGCGGGGCGTTTTCAAAAACGCTTTCATTTTTGGCTTCACAGGCACTCCACTCACGAAACCTGAAAGACATACCTTTGCGAAGTTCTCGCCAAAAGGAGAGCTCTACCTCGACCGCTATGGCATGGTCGATTCATTGAAAGATGGATTCACGCTCCCAATAAGGTACGAAGCCAGGTTACCAAAGTTGCATCTGAAACCCACTGAAATCGCAGCGTTATCTGACTATGAAGACGAGGTCATCGAAGAACTGACGCCAAGAGAAAGAAGACTTTGGAGAAAGAAAGTCAAACCCTACCTTGCTACATTGAAAGAATCAGGAAGAATCGGTAAAGTCAGTAGGGATTTTATTTGCTATTTCAAAAAGAAAGTCCAGGAAACCAATCTGAAAGCAATGATCGCTACCGTAGACAGAGAGAGCTGTGTTCTATTCAAGAAAGAACTGGACAAGCATTTGGATCCAGGCGTCTCCGAAATCGTCATGACCTACCAAGCTCGTGAAAAATCAAAAAACATTAAAGAATATAAAAAACAGCTTGTTAGAAGATTTGGGCATTCAGATTTTGATAGAATCAACAGAGAGATCATTGACAAGTATAGAATAGAAGAGAATCCAAGGGTTCTAATAGTAAGTGACATGCTTCTTACGGGGTTCGATTGCAAGAAACTCTGGGCTCTGTTCATCTATAAACCGCTGAAAGAACATAGACTCTTGCAAGCAATCGCCAGGACAAACAGACCTTACGAGGAAATCAAGGAATTCGGGCTAGTCGTTGACTACATAGGAGTCGCTAAAAAACTGGAACAAGCACTGCAACAATTCGAAGGTGATTTTGTCAAAGAAGCAAAACTGATAATAAAGGACTTGAAAGCATCCGAAAAGGAATTTGAAAAATGCATATTCGAACTCCAAAACATGCTAAAGGGTGTCAAAATCACAGAACTGGAAGACGTAGACAAAGTCGTTGAAAGCCTTGTATTTCGAAAACAAGAGAAGGAATTCGCAGACAAAGCCAAGAAACTAAGAAGACTTTACGAATTGCTTTCTCCATGTGAAACCACTCTGAAACACCTTGAGTTCTACGGTCTCATAATATCGATTTCAATCGTGCTCAATAGACGCAGAAGAATAGGAATGAGATTAGATGAGATCGAAAAAGCGGCCAAGAAAACCTATGATCTTATACAGAACACGATCGGAGTCGACAGAATAGAGAAGATAGGCGAAACAGAGATCACGAAAGAGCTGACACAGCTCAAGAAAGACAGAAAACCGATTTCCGCTATTAGAATTCTAGGTCAAACTCAAGGAAAAACACTCGGGTACAAGTCTGACTTCTATGTAAGTCTAAGAGCTGAAATCGAAAGCATCTTCGATGATATGATCGAAAAGAAAAAGATTACAAAAGAAGTTCTTAAGAGAATAGAAAACCTCGAGCGCAAAATCAAGCACAGGGAAGCAAGAAAACACAGACTCAAGGAATTGTTCCCGATTGTCGAGGCACTGAAAGACTGCATAAAGGATCTGGATAAGTTGAAAATGATTTCCAAGAATATTGTCGATCAACTCAAGTCGGGAGATCTGCTTAACAAAGAGAGCTTCTTGAAGAAAGGACAGAGAAAACAGATCAGACGAATAATCAGAGAAAATATAATCCAAAATCTCGGCTTAGTCGAGGATATTGATGACTGGGAGAAAAAAGTATTTGTCAACTTGGAGGAAGAACATGGATAGCAGGAAAAGGCCAACCAACAACAGAGAATTACAAAACAGTCTCAATTCTATATTGGCGGATTTTCTCGACAATAATGGAATAGAAATCGCTGGAAACTTGACTATCGAAGTCGCAGACCTCGATGTTCTTGCGCTAGTCAAAGGAAGCACAATATACGTAAATGGCAAAGCAAGGAGGTTGCCAAGATACATCTTGAGATATATCATGGCGCATGAGCTAGCCCACTTGTTGATCAAGAGACACACTGAGAAATTCTGGGAAATCGTCAGACATATTTACCCACAATACGAAAAAGGGAAGATTGCGCTCTCAAAAAGGTACAATCATCTCTGATTCTCAGTGCCCACCTAGGTGCACACAAAAAGAGAAAGTAGCGAGCGAGCGCTAAGCGGGCCATTTCAAAAAGTCGAAAAACGATTGTGGATTTACGAAGACTCGCGCACAATGAACGAGGCGAAAAAGGATAAACCTCAATATGTACCAAAGTGGGAGGAAGACGTGAACAAGAACAAACGCAAATATCTGCTGAAAAATCGTTGGCAGCTACTCGAAAGTCAGTCTGCATAATTCCGCTGGATTGATTAGCGCACACACATATCTGATTGCATGCCAAGTTAGCGCGCGCCTATGCGAGACGTAAGAGGTTCCAGCTTTCCATCAGTGATCGCAGCCAACTCTGAAGGCGCTTGGCCACATGCTCCACGTACGTGCTCTAGATTGCCTTTATTTGAGAAACACCGTCTTTCTTTTCAACTATCAATACTTGGTCTGCGAAGCTTTCCAGCTCTCTCTCATGCGAGACGATGACTACTTGTGGGCATTTAAGTTCGTCAAGTATTTCCCTGATCTTGAACAGTTGTTCTTTGCTGAACCCGTCTGTGGGCTCGTCCAGGATCAAGAGGTTGGACTTGATTCCTGCTGAGACCTTCTGTACGATGGTGTTGAGCGAGAGTCTGTAGGCAAGGGCCAGACTAGTTTTCTCTCCGCCGCTAAGATAGTTGTAGTCTTGCTCATAGCCATCTTGCTCAACTGTAGGCGTGAAATCCTCGTCAATGCGGGATTCTTTGCTGGGATCTTCTACGAGCATTCCCCACCATTTCTGAAAATGGTGATTAAACTCCTGGTTTATGTTCATCATGACGTACTTCTCAATCGCTTCTAACGTTGGCGCCAAAAACTCTTCAAGCCACATCTGGTATTCCTTCAGCCTCTCAGCAGCCTTCCTTTCTTTTTCCTTGTTCCTGATTTCAACTTCCAACTCCTCTACTTGATTGGCGAGCATTTCACGAGTCGTCTGGGTTCTCGAAATCCTTCTCTCGACCTCCTTGAGCTGCGACTCGACTTCCCTCAAATCCTGGGAGACGCCCTCAGTCTCGCCTGAGATCCTGCTGAATTCCTCGGCCTGCTGCTGCGCCTTCTCAAGCTTTTCCTTGGCCTCCTCAACCTGTCCTTTCAGTTCCTGGATCTTCTTACGATCCTTCTCTATTCCATCGTTATTCCTCCCAATCCGCTCATTCAGATTCTGCAGCCTCACTTGCGCAGCTTCGTATTGGCGTTGCGATTCTTGCAGGGCTTCTATTTCCTTGATTCTGGTTTCGCAGGCAGCAACCTCCTCTGAAGCTTTGCGCCTTTCCTCCTTTTTCAGCTTGATTTTCTCTTCGAATTCCATCGGGTCTGCAGGCCGGTCGCAAGTTGGACAGACTTGATTTTGTTCCACAGATTCATAGTCACCTATCTTCGCGCCTATGACATTCTCCGCTAATCTAAGTTCTCGCTCTTTCCCTCTAACCATCTTCAATTCCTCTTTCAGTTCAGCTTCAGTTTTCGGCGTAGGCTGCTGAATCTTGCTCAGCTTCTCCGCTTCAGGCTGCAGCTTCCCTATTTCCGCAGAAAGTTCTTCCATCTCAGCTTCAAGTTTGACAACTTCACCGTTCTTCTCTTTCATCTGCTTCTCCAAGAGAGGAACCTCACCTACTGCCTTTCCGAGCAAGTCCTTGTCTTTCCGCAGCAAATCCAATTTCTCTCGCAACCCAGCTGCCTTTTCCTCAAGACTGGCTTTGTTCCCGCTGAGGCCTGCCAATTCTTCCTCGCATTTTCCGATCTCCGCCTTTGTTACCTTGCACTTTTCTCGACGGCTTTCAAGGTCAGAAGCATGTGAAGCCAGTCTAATCGACTTCTCCTTGATAGACTTCGCAAGAGTTGAGGAGTTGTCAAGCGCGATTCGATAGTCCTCTATTCTGAATGCTTTTCGAAGAGTCTGAAGCCTAGCATCTGCTCTCATCCAAATGATTGCTTTCATCTCTTCTTGCGGCGTGAAAATAGCGTACCTGTAAATGACACTCTGCGCTTTAGGGTCTGCCGGCTCGTTGAAAGCCAATATATCAAGAACCTTCTCCTTCATTTCAGAGGCCGAAAGCTGCAGTACCATGCCCTCGGTTTTGAGGCTGCAATCAGCCTGCTGGACGCCTTTGGCCTTCCTCTCCAAGCTTCGGCACACCTCATACTCTTTCCCTTCAACCTCGAAACAGAGGCTTACCAGACCTTTCTTTGCCCCTGCTTTGAGCAAGGCTCCTCCTTTCTCCGAGCCCAAACCGAAAAGCGCAAACTCTATCGCCATAAGAATAGTGGACTTCCCTGAACCTATATCACCCTCAAAAAGAGTCGTCCCCATAGGAAACGAGACTATCTGCTCAGTGTAGCTTCTGATGTTCTCAAGCTTCAACGACCTCAGAATCACTAGCCCTCATCTCCCAAACCCAACGTGTTCAATGCATGTTTTTGGATGCGTTCCACGTAGTCCTTCTTGGTCTCGTTCAGCTTCTGCTCCTGCCTCAGAACCTTCAGCAAGTCCTGCGCGAGCCTGGCACCCCTGTCCGCTTTCAACTCCTCTATTGAAACCTTGACTGCCCCAATGTTCTCTCTCAGGAGCCTGTTTTCAATCGAAGGAACATCCTCACCCATGGCTCTGACGGACGCGTAATCCTTTGATGTAAGTCCATAACGATTTATGATCACGTCCAGCGCACCATTCTCTTTCAGCAGGTCCCTGATTTCGCTTGAGCTAATATCCGAAGTCTTGCCTCCAGAGAGTTCTCCCTTTATCTTGACAACGGCAATCTTGTTCTCAGCCTCAATCTTGCTCAGCTTATCCAACAGATCCTTCTTGGCCTGCACCGAATTCTTGTCGGAAACATCATACTCAAAGTACTCAAAGTCACAAACCGACACTTCCATAAACCTGACTTCTTCCACCTTATCGTCAAAACTCACCAGATAGAAACCTCTCTTCTCCCCTTTCGCACTGTCCTCTAAATCTCGAGAATACCCGCCAAACAGCGCCCCCGGAAAAACCACTCTCTCATACCCCGCAAACCCCGACTCAGTCCTCCGGTGCACGTGCCCACTCGCGTAGTAGTCAAAGCCTTTCGGAAGCAGAGACACTGGAATCGACTCCATCTGCGCCAGAAACTCCGGCTTAAGCTCCGAGATTGCACTGTGAAACGCGAAAACCTTGAACCCTTCTTCCTTCTCCAAACACTCCCTGTCAAGCATTTCGAAATAGTTCCGTTCTAACCCTGCTTTTCTACCTGATATTCCGACAAGCTTCGCCCCTGTTTTCGGATCCGTGAACACTTCCAGCCTAAGCTTGCCATCGACATCTTCTCCCTTCACAATTTTCTTAATCAGGCCTGTACTGTCAAGAATGTCGATTATCGACGTGCCGTTCGGGCTGTAATCGTGGCTTCCGTAGATAACGTAGATGGGAATGCCCGCGTCTCTGACTTCTTTCATCTTTTTTACGGCTTCATTAGCAACGTACATGTCAGGCAGGTTAGCATGAAAAAGGTCTCCAGCGATTAATACGAAGTCAACGTTTTCCTGAATGCAAACATCCATAGCCTTGCTGAACGCTGCCAACTCCAGCTTCTCCAGAACTGGCCCTCTGTTCGCGCCTATGTGACAGTCGGCAAAGTGGGCAAACTTGAACATTGTTCTCCCTCACCCTGAGAATTGATCTTTGCGTTATCTTTGTGAAACGATCGAATAAGTCTTGTTACTCCGCATCCTCCTGTTTCGTTTCCTCCCATGTCTGCATATTCAACGCATTATGAGAGTCCTCTATTGCTTGTATGAGAAGACTTCTTTTTACCATCACCGTCAGCGAAATGCGTATATTCATTGATGACTATTAGCGTCTATGGTTGTTATGACGACTATATCCGTTACAGATGATGTAAAGCAGAAACTGCTCAGAATAGCTTCCAAGCTCCAGATAAAACTTGGACGCCGTGTCGATCTTAACGAGGCGCTTCGTTTCATAATAAGTGAAAAAGAGAGAAACCCCCACTTGCTCGACGAGGCTTGCAAACCCCTGACTGACGCTGAAGAGACTCTAAAGGAGTTATATGCGGAGAGAAAACTCGATGAAGAAAGACTTGAGCGGAAGACTAGCCCTCGACACAAGCGCGCTGATTGAATTAGTCCTATCAACCACATCAGGCCTTAGACTCAGGGAAGCAATAAAAGCAGAATCAGTTGAAACATCCACAACGACACTTAATATTACTGAACTGAGATACGTACTCTGCCGAAAACTAGGCAGTCAAAAGGCAAACGACATTGTAGACAAACTATTGGCGTCTGGTTACATAACTGTCGAGGACATTTCACCTCTTATGCTTAAAGCGTCAATGCACAAATGCTCAAGAGCCATTTCATTATGCGACTGCTTCACTTTGGCACTAGCCGACAAGTCCTCTTCGGCTGCAACTTTCGCAAGAAAGGAAAAAGAACTAATCACAGAGATGCAAAAGAAACCGTTTGACCTGAAGATAATCTTCCTAGAAGACTACGTGTAGAAAACATCTTTTTCCGATCCGAATCTGACTCATGCACGCACGCGAAAAACGCCTATATAATATTTTCACCGAAAGGCGAAACAAGCCCTCACCCCACAAAAACAGTCTTGTTCTTCTCCTTCAGCTGCACGTTCTCTTCGACGTACTTTTCAAACAAGGGTATCTGAATGGGCACAGCGAACCTGGTGAAGTTGCTGCTCACGATGGCTTCACCCTTGTCCAAGCTTGCGATTGTTCTGTCGTCCGAAGACAGATCCTGCGCCGCGCTCTCCATAACGGCCTGTCTTTCCGCTGCCAGTTCGTTTCCGAGGATTATTTTTGTGTTCATGTTCGCAAGTATCGTTCGCGGGATCAAGCTGACCAACTGCGTTATCGCGATTAATCCTACCCTGAATTTTCTGCCTTCTCTTGCAATCGTGCTGTAAATGTTGTCCCCACGCGCAGCAAGCACGTCTGCGCCTAGAACTCTCGGCGCTTCCTCAATCACCACACTTATCACGGGCTTCTCTTCCAACGTTCCCTCAGACTTGTAAGCTTGATACCGGTGGAAGATTCCGCCCGAAATTATGCTTCCAATGAGCAGTTCAGCCTCATCAAGCAGCCTTGACGTGTCGATAATAACCTTCTTCCCATCTTCTAGAGCCTTCGTAATCTCCCTCGTAGTGGCCAAACCCGCGGTGTCGCTGAAGACGCCGCTTCTGCACTGAAAATCGCCGCTGTCATCTATGTACACGCCGAGCACGTTATCGAACTTCCTCTTCAACACCTCAAGCGTTCTAGGAGCAACAGCCTCACCAATATCGGTTCCCCGGACGATGTTCTCTATCCACTGGTCCTTGAACCGGTTGTAATACAAGGATATGGCATCACGCTGAGCATCGGTGAACTCAACAATTCCTTGGAAATGCGGAGGCAAAATCGACCTGAGATTAATGACGAGAGTGTTTGTCCCCGCAACGGGGTTTGTGGAATAATAGAGCAGGTTCTGCTTTGCTGCGGAATGGTCTTTCAAACCTTTGCCATGTCTGCCGTAGTAT
>Ga0315268_10002242_pt1 | contig 21993 bp, 21 predicted proteins | sample C1_top_MG_FD_204535 | JGI IMG/M metagenome (GOLD analysis project Ga0315268, IMG submission 204535) | Sediment microbial communities from Yellowstone Lake, YNP, Wyoming, USA - C1_top | ecosystem: Environmental > Aquatic > Freshwater > Lake > Sediment | place: USA: Wyoming | collected 2017-08-01 | reverse complement strand
CAGGAATCTGAGTGGATGATCGACAGGGTCGCCAACGCGCTGAACATGGCAATGAAGCTCCATAAGCCGCAGGCGACGATCCTGCTCGAGAACACGGCAGGAGAAAAAGGGGATATAGGATACACGCTTGAGCAGGTGAACGAGGTCATATCGCGATTAACTAGTACGGACAAGATCGGGATTTGCTACGATACCTGCCACGGGTTTGCCGCGGGCTATGATATCAGAACGAAGCAGGGCGTCGACGCTATCGCAAAGAAGATCGACAGTACTGTCGGGCTCGCCAGGCTTAAGGGCATGCACTTGAACGACTGTCTCCGTGATTTTGACTCTCACGTGGACCGCCACTGGCATATCGGCGAAGGAAAGATCGGCGAGGCAGGCTTCAAGGCGCTCTTGAACCACAAGGCATTCAAGGATGTCCCCAAGATCATGGAAACTCCCAAAGAAACAGAAGAAGATGATCCCAGAAATATGAAGAAGGTCCGTTCGCTGATGAATAAATAGCGTGTTTTCATCAGTTCATGTATGAGAAGCTCCTTCCGCATTTATCCTACTAATTAATATATGCAAAAAAGCATCAGAAAACAGATGTTCTCCCTTGCCGTGCCTGTGGTGCTGTCTAGTTTTCTCCAGCGGTCCGTGGGCATCGTGGACATCTTTCTCGTTGGCGGTCTCGGAGCATCGGCAATAGCCGCCGTCGGTGTGGCCCAGATCATGGTCTTTGTCGTGATGAGCGTGTCCTGGGGCATCAATGTCGGCGTGACGGTGCTGGTATCCCAGCTCTGGGGAGCGGGCAGGAAAGCTGAGGCCGGGAAGGCTTCGTACCAGGCGATGCTCGTGGCCGTACTTGCGTCGCTTATCATCATGGTGCTGGGCCATCTGGCCGGCTGGAAGGTGGCGGGACTTCTCGGCGCGAACGACGAGGTTCAGCAGATCCTGTATGCGTATTCGAAGATCATCTTCACATTCATCTTCTTCAGTATTTCCATCAATGTCCTTTCTGGGATCATGCACGGAGCCGGAGATACCAAGACACCGCTGTATGCGACGTTGATCGTGAATATCCTGCATGTAGTAGTGGCCTATCCTCTGATCTACGGGAAGTTAGGACTTCCCGCACTGGGCGTGAAAGGCGCAGCGATAGCCATCGCAGTATCCGAATGCCTGGGAGCCGCATTCCTCCTCATCCGGTCTCTAAAACGCCGCTACATCGTACCTTCTCGCAAACTGGAAATACGGTTGACGACGATGACCATCAAGCTTGGCTGGCCCATCTTTGTTGACCGATTATTGCAGAACGCAGGATCAATGGTCTTTGCCAAGGTCATCCTGCTCTATGGAACAGCCGTCTATGCCGCTCACCAGGTGGGGCTTGCCATCGAGGCAATATCGTTCATGCCTGGCTACGGGATAGCCGTAGCCGCTGCCACCATGGTCGGACAGAACCTTGGCGCGGGAAGGCCAGAGGATGCGCGCCTTTCCGCATATGAGGCTAACCGCCTCGCAGTGATCCTTATGGCAGGAATGGGCTCCATCTTTTTTTTCTTCCCTTATGTGCTGCTCAGGCTGTTCACCGATGATCCCGAGGTGATCAAGTATGGTATACTCTACATGAAGATCGTGGCCTTCGCCCAGGTTCCCCTTGCCATCACTATGGTCCTTACCGGATCACTGCGAGGTGCAGGAGACACGGGATTCATCATGTTCGCGACCATTGCGGGAATGTGGCTGATCCGGCTTCCCGTGACGGCTCTTCTTGCAACGGTCTTCCATGCGCCGATCCAGATGGTCTGGTCGGTCATGATATTCGACTGGCTGGTAAGGATGGGTTTGTTGAGCTGGCGTTATCGCAGGGAGAGATGGGGAAAACTTGAGATATGATATCGGCAGACATCCGTACAAGGCACACGTTCAACCACAGACGGGGGAGGATACATGCCTGAGATAGCCGAAATGATCGGTAAAGACGTGGAAGTTATCGCGAATGGAACGTCCTACAGAGGTGTTCTAATAGAGGTATCCGATGCCGAGGTCCATCTCAAGGGGATGCTCGGATATGTTTCTCTCCCTGCGTCCTCGGTAACCGAAGTGCGGCCGGCAGAGAAAAAGGTGGTGCAGTGGGAGAATACCTTTGATGTGCCGCAAGAGGAAAAGAAGGACCTTATTCCCTGAAAGGGAAGTGCGCGCGTTCGACCCTCAGGTCAGGGTGTCTCGATCCTGAGCTTTTTCAACTTGCGATAAAGCGTTGCCAGATCAATGCCGAGCCTCTCAGCAGTCGCTTCCTTGTTACCCTTGTTCTCCGACATGCTCCGGCGGATATATTCTCTTTCATAGTCATCCAGCGCCTGCCTGAGAGATGAAGTGGGGATGCCCTCTACGTCGATGTCCCTGAGCTTGTCCGGCAGGTCGTGGAGGGTGATCATTTCCCCATCAGAGAGCACTACCGCCCGCTCCAGGGAGTTTCTCAGTTCCCGGATGTTGCCCGGCCAGTCATAGGCCATCAGCGATCTCATCGCTTCATAATCGATGTCCTTGATGTTCTTCCCCGCCTCATCAGCGAACACGCTTAAATAATGTTTGATCAACAGAGGAATATCGTCCTTCCGTTCGCGGAGCGACGGGATCCTGATCTCGATGACGTTCAACCGATAGAACAGGTCTTCCCGGAATCGTCCGTCCTTTACGCGCTGCACCAGATCCGCATTGGTCGCTGCGATCACCCTAATATCCACTGAGATGACCCGCGTATCGCCCACGGGAGTGAGTTCCTTGTTCTGGATGACATTGAGAAGTTTCACCTGCAGAGCTGAAGGCAGCTCTCCGACCTCGTCGAGGAAAAGGGTTCCGCCATTAGCCATGGTGATGAGGCCTTTTTTGTCTTCGATCGCGGAAGTGAACGATCCTTTTTTGTGGCCGAAGAGCTCGCTTTCGAGCAGATTTTCCGGGATGGCACCGCAGTTGATGGAGATAAAAGGTTTGTCTTTGCGAGGGCCCGATTCATGGATGGCCTGAGCAACCAATCCTTTGCCGGTCCCGCTTTCGCCGGTGATGAGGATATTGGCCTTGCTGGGAACGACCTTCTCCATGACGGCGAAGACCTTCTGGATGGCGTCTGACGTTCCGATGATGTTTTTGAAGGAGATGCACCGCTGGCTCAATTCCTGCCGCAGGATCTGGTTCTCCATCAGCAGGTCGCGGCCTTCGACAATGCGCTTGATCGTGAGACGGATATCGTCATTGAGGAACGGCTTGGTGATGTAGTCAACGGCGCCGGACCGCATTGCATCAACTGCGGAACCAACAGAAGCGAATGCCGTCATCATGATCACGGAGGTGCCGGGGCTCAGCTCCTGGGCATGTTTGAGGACCTCAAAGCCGTCCATCTTCTCCATCTTGATGTCCGTCATGATGATGTCGTAGCTCTGCTTGCCGATAAGCTCAACGGCCTGCTCGCCGTTGTATGCCTCGGTCACAGCATACCCTTCCTTGGAAAGGATGATGTTCAGAGCCCTGCAAATATCTTTTTCGTCGTCAACGACGAGAATATCAGTCTTTTGCATGCAGTGGCTCCTTGTGCATATCGGTCAGAATCGGAAGGATAATGGTGAACGTGGTCCCTGTTCCGAGCGAGCTGGCGACCTTGATGTCGCCTTTGAACCGTTTTACGATATTGTAGCTTACCGAGAGGCCGAGCCCGGTCCCTTTGCCGACTTCTTTGGTGGTATAGAAGGGATCGAAGATCTTTTCCAGGTCGGCAGGAGGGATCCCGGTACCGGAATCGTGGAAATCGACAAAGATCGTATCGAGACCCTGCTCGTTCATTCCGTGCCTGCTCGTCACCGAAAGTTTGCCGCCGTCGGGCATTGCGTCCAGCGCGTTCAGGATGATGTTGATGAAGACCTGTGCGATCTGCCCTTCGTCGATCATGGTCCGGGGCATGTCCGGAGCGAGGTCGACGGTGATCTCAAGAGTGCTTTTCATGCGCTTATCGAGGCGCATGAGGTCGAGGGATGACCTTAAAATGTCGTTGACCTGTGCAAGTTTCATTGTTGTCGTATCAGGGCGGGCGAACGTTGACATTTGACGCACGATCTCGGTGATGCGCTGGATGTGGCTATTGATGGTGTCGAGACTGCTCTGCGCGAACTCGTCAGTGGTCATCTCCCTCAGTAGTTGTGCGAAGGTGGAGATAGACGTAAGGGGATTGCCGATCTCGTGTGCGACGCCCGCGGCCAGCCTGCCGAGGGCGGCGAGCTTTTCTGAGTGCAGGACCTGTTGTTCGAGTTTTTTGGCCGTTGCAACTTCTCTTTCGACCCTGTCCTCAAGTTCCGCTGTATATTGCTTAAGAGCTTCCTCTAGGTGCACGCGCTTGGTGACGTTGTTGCTCGCGATCACAATGCCGGCCACTTCGCCCGCGATGAGCAGGGGACTTACGTTCATGTCGAAGAATATGGGCTCCGGCTGGAGCCCTGTGATCCGGTATTCCTTGATCTCAATGCTGGTGCGTCCGCTCATGCACCGCTGCAGCAGGATCTCAATGGGGATGCCTTCATAGTGCGGCAGGTCATCCGGGAACAGGGAGAAGAAGGGCCGTCCGAGGATATCCTGCTTGGGGCGTCCGAGGGCTTTTGACTGTGCAGTGTTCACGGTCCCGACTATGAGTTCCCGGTCCATGACCATAAGGCTGGTCTGAGTGTTCTCGATGATGTTCTCAAGATAGTTCTTCGCGATCACGATCTCCTGCTCGAGGCGTCTCTGATTTTCGAGATGCATGGCCTTTTCCTCGGCCTTGATCTTCTTTCGGTAGGTGACTATGGAAATAATGGAAGCGACAAGCGTCGTGATGAAAATGGAAATAATAAGGAGAGAGAAGAACGACTGGCTCTTGTGCATCAGGGCGATCACATCGGAATAAGGGGCGGACACAACGACGAACCACGAACGCACGCCGACCGGAAACTTATAATAGGCAGCGAGTTTGTTCTCTCCTCCCGGCGCTACATAGTATCCGAAGGATTCCGCCTTGCCTTCGACCATTTGTTTTTCCGCATTGAAGGACCGGTGACACTGAAAGCATGATTGGTCGGTATGGAACAGGTTCTTTCCAAGCATTTGCGGCTGCGTGGGATGGTAGAGGAGCGTGCCGTCGCTGTCCATCATCCATGCATACCCGCGGGTCCCGGACTTGACCGGCAGCAGATACTTCTGCGTGAGGCCATCCACGGACAGAACGGCAAGGACAACACCGTTGAATTGAGCGTCCTGCGATCCGGCCGCTTTTTGGTAGATCGGTACCGCAATGATGAACTGCTTTGCGTCGGGCCTCTCGGAGATGATGCTCATGAGGTCTGTGACGAGATGTTCGTTCGCACGAAGGGTTTTCGCCCTGTTGAAATATTTTGTATCAGCAAGGCTGCCGCCTTCCCTCCCAGGATAGCCGCTGTCATACAGGATGGTGCCGCTCCGGTCCAGTACTCTGAGAGCAACGAGAATGTCGCTTTCGATATGATAATGTATCCCTTTCACGACCGCTCGTGCCTGGGAATTTCGGACGACCTGCGTGATGTCGGGCAGCTGCGAGATAACGCTGATGTCCTTGTACACATGCTCGAGGAACGATTCCACGTTAATGGCAACCTGCTGGGCAAGCAGAAGCTGCTGCTTGTTGAACTGGTCGGCCATCTCGTTCCGGAGCGTTTGGTGAAAGATCTGTCCGATGATGATGATGAGGGAGAGGATGAAAAGGAACGCCAGAATGACCACGAGCGGCGTAAGGACCTCACGGTTCCTCAGGTTGCGCAAAATACTGAACATGCGCTAATTTACTGCCAAATTACGAGTGATGTCAAGGGATTATGTCAATGGATGTGATCGCTGACGGATGGTAAGACACCGGGTTGCGCCGGGGTCATTCAGAAGACAGGACATCAGGGAAACAGAGTGGCTCGGTTGATCAAAGGTCCAGGGCCGTGGTCATATCGCGGCCCTCCATGTTCCAGACCTTGTCCAGGGGAAGGGTGAATACGAACCTGCTGCCTTTGCCGTGTTCGCTTTCCGCCCAGATGCGGCCACCATGATACTCAACGACGTACTTCGAGATCGCCAGTCCGAGGCCGGTACCTTCCAACGGCGCGGTAAGCACGTCGCCTAAACGGTGGAATTTTACGAAGATGGCCTCCAGTTCCGTTTGCGGAATGCCGATCCCGCTGTCGGTGACCGAGACGATCATCTGTCGGCGCGGAGCAGGTTCGTATGATGCCGTGATCGAGATAGAACCACCATCGGGTGTAAATTTAATGGCATTGGACAGAATATTCGTGATGACCTGCATAAGCCGGTCACGGTCACCGTACAGGGCCGGCAGGGAACCGGGTACTTGCTGAATTACGGAAAGCCGCTTCTTTTCCGCGAGAGAGCCGAGATTGACAACGGTATTCCTGATGAGCTCTGACAGATCGACCCGGGTGACGTTCCAGCTGATCTTGCCGGCCTCGATCCTGGTCAGGTCAAGGATGTCATGGATCAGCCGCATGAGACGGTCCGTTTCGTTGTTGATGATGGAAAGGAGCTTTTTTTGTTTCTCTGCGGTCATCGCTGGTTTGATCATGATCAGTTCCGTAAACGCCTTGATCGACGTTAGGGGAGTTCGTAGTTCGTGTGAGACGAGCGAAACAAAGTCCGACTTTAGCTGGTCGAGCTCCTTAAGCTTCTTGTTGGCGAGCTCCAGGTCGCTGTTCGAGCGCATGAGAAGCTCCAGCGTTTGCTTCAGATCGTCGGTCTTCTCGGAAACTCGGTCCTCAAGGCTGCGGTTCAATTGCTCGAGCTCACCGCGGCTCTTTTCGATCTCTCTGGCCATTGTGTCAAAGCTGAACGATAGTACACCCAATTCGTCGTTCGCCAGAAGCCTTGAGCGCGTCTTGAGGTCTCCTTTTTCAACTTGACGGATTGCGTTCAGAATATGTTCCAGCGGGTCTGAAATGCTGGTTGCCAGCAGGTAACCTATTATGGAGGTCAGCAGCAGTGTAAAGGCGGTCACGGTAAATATCAGCGTGAACAGGTGGTTCATGACCGGGCTGTCCGACGCGAATTCAAATAAGGAAGAACTGAGCTCGGTACCGATGCGTCGATACATGAGGACGCCCAGGGCCATTAACGGCGCGGTCACGGTCGCGAGCAAGATGGCTACCAAACGGGTCCGCAGGCTGATGCGGACGACCCTCGAGTCATCGATCTCGATGTCGCGAGTCCGTTCCGCGATGTCTTGGCGGATGCTGAAGAGGAACCGCTCGGTCAGAAAGAATGAAAAGATGGGGAAGAACAGCATCCCTACCGTCCCATGAACTGCAAGAAGGATGTTCTCTTGAAAGGGCAGGACGCCAGTCACTCCGAGATACAGGCATGCGAGCAGTGTCGCAAGCTCATAGCGGATGAAGAACGAGAACGTATGGATGATCGGTAGGTTCAGTACGCGGATACGGGCTTCCTGAACGATGACATCGGGCGGAGTTGCTTTGCGCGCAAGGTAGGTGTTGAGCGTTGTGATCGGCCGGCATTCCCAGGGAGTAATGATGTGGGAACCGAGCAGGATCACAAGAGGATACAGGACGGCCGACGTGACAATGAGATACTGAAGGATTATCGGAGGGATGAACTGCATGCTTAAAAGGATATAAGGTGTCAGAGTTACGTTGATAACGACGAACAGGATCAGTTCGCCGGAAAGGATCTTTCTCGATATACGCAGTTCCATGATGGATGGTGTGAAAACCGGTACGCATGGTGGGTGGAGCGTACGCCGACCTGTCGTTGTCGCTGTGCGTAACGAACAACTGTATCCTGAACTTGTCGGTGACGACTGATAATCAGTCCCGGAAGTGGAGCTTTACCTTTGCGAGAATATCCATGGGACTGAAGGGTTTGACGATGTATTCATCCGCGCCGACCTCTTTCCCTCGATCCTGTTCCACCACTTGTCCCTTGGCAGTCAGCATGATGACATAAATGCTTTTCAGGTCCGGATCGTTCTTGATCGTTCGGCATACATCATAACCATTGATCTCCGGCATCATGATATCCAGGAACAGGATGTCTGGTTTCTGTTCACGTACCTTGCGGAGCGTGTCAGCGCCATCCTTTGAAAGCAAGAGCTCATAACCCTCATCCTCAAGAAGATAGGTGAGAGCGTCCCGGATATTCTCATTATCGTCTGCGATCAGTATAGTTTTCTGTCCCATCGTGCTAATTGCATTCATGATTTATAGTATCCTTATAAATGGCGTTTGTCAAGATGGGTAACATAATAGGGTTTCTCAGTTGTTCATTGCAATAAAGAATTGAATGTGCAATTAATAATAGTATTTAATAATAAATGTTGTAAACAGGTGTATTGTTATGTAGAATAACAGCTTGGAAATATGATCGTATTAATTCGAACTAAAAAGGGCTCTACGGAAATACGTTACGTGGATAGAGGGGGCTTATTTGCGCGTTGGATTCGATATGCACGCGGTGTTGCGGCGGGTGTTAAAAAACGGCGGGGAATATGCCGACCTGTACGTAGAGAGATCGTCACCTCTTGCCATTCAGTGCGAAGATGACCGGATCGAAAAGGTCATTACCGGCCGCGAATGCGGAGCAGGGTTGCGGCTTATCTCCGGGAAGAGGACGGCTTATGCCTACACGAACGATATTACCACTTCGTCGCTTCTTGGGCTGGCCGATGCACTGAACCGGTCGGTTAGCGGAAGCACGGAACATGATGAACGAACGATCGTGCTTCACGGAACTTTTCCTGCCGGCATCGGGTCCTTTGTAAAGCAGCCTGCTCAAAATTATGCGACAGACAGAAAAGTGGCAATGGTGAAACGGGCAAACAACGTAGCCCGGAACTTCGATCCACGTGTGCGTCAAGTTCTCGTCACCTACCGGGAGAACTGCCAGGAGGTGCTTATTGCGACATCGTCCGGTGAGGTGCATGAGGATGCCCGAAACTATCTCACGGCCATGGTCCAGGTAGTCGCCTCTTCCGACGGGACCGTACAGACCGGTTATGAACCTGTGGGTGGTCTTGCCGGCATGGAACTGTTCGATGCCGAACCGCTGGAGATAGCCGCTGAGAAGGCTACGCGAAGGGCATTGATGATGCTGACCGCCCGTAAGGCACCGGCGGGGAGGATGCCGGTAGTCCTGTCGTCCGATGCGGGCGGGACCATGATCCATGAAGCGATCGGTCATGGTCTCGAAGCGGACCTTGCCCAATCCGGGCTTTCTGTCTATTAGGGCAAGATCGGCCGGCAGATCGCGTCACCTCTTATCACGGTTGTCGATGATTCAACGTTATCGGGAAGAAGGGGCTCGTTCCGTGTGGACGATGAGGGGACGCGCGCGCAGCGTACGGTCCTCGTAGAACAAGGTATCCTGAAAACCTACCTGTACGACCGCCTTACAGCGATGAAGGATGATACTCATTCCACGGGCAATGGCAGACGGGAGTCCTATCGACATCGCCCCATTCCCCGGATGACCAACACGATGATAGTACCGGGCAAAACTGCTCCGTCCGATATCCTGAAAGCAACGCCAAAAGGCCTTTTTGTCCGCAAAATGGGCGGAGGACAGGTGAATACGGTCAACGGCGATTTTGTGTTCGAAGTGAGCGAGGGTTATCTCATCGAGAACGGCAGGATCGGCGAGCCGGTACGGGGTGCGACGCTCGTGGGAAACGGGCCTGCTGTCCTCATGTCCATTGATCTGGTCGGCTCGGACCTGGGATTCTCCATCGGGACGTGCGGCAAGGACGGCCAGGGTTCGCCGGTGAGCGACGCCCAACCGACCCTCCGGATACCGGAGATCACCGTCGGCGGAGAAGTGGAGTAGCGGTACCATGTTCTCTTTTATTCGAAAACGGCTCGAGCTTAAGATCATCGTCTCCCTGACGCTCGTGATCGCCTGTATGATCGGTGTCTATACGTACATAGATATCCGGCACATGCGGACCGACACGATACGCACCTCCGAACGGACCCTGGGGGCACTGGCTTCGGCCATCAAGGGAACGGTGATCGCATCCATGAAAAAAGGCCACCATGAACTCGTCAAGAACATCCTTGATGCGGTCAATGTGCCGGACTTCATTGACCGTGTAATGATCTACGACGGGTCGGGACGGCCGGTTCAGGGACTTGAAAAATACGACGGTGACGGCGGATTGGATATGGATATTCCTCCCGCTATCCTGCGTTCCGTGGTCAGCGGGGACATCAGCGATATTCGCGATCAGCGGGAAAGTACCTATATCAGCTATTATTCTCCCATCGAGAATAAAAAAGAATGTTTCGGATGCCATGGGCAAGCCGTAAAACTGAACGGCATCCTCCGCATCGATTTTTCTCTCCGTGAACTGAACGATCTGATCATTGCTCGCCGCAACAGGGACCTGTCGTGGAGCGTGGTCATGATCATTCTCATGGTCATCCTCCTGGCCGTTCTGCTGCGGATCGTTGTCTACCGGCCGGTGCGGGAACTTCGCGACGCGATGACGAGCGTAGAGGTGGGGGCTGCTCTGAAACGCCTGTCCCGCAAGGGGTCCGATGAACTTGCCGATCTTAAAGGCAGTTTTGCGAACATGCTCGAACGTATCGAGACGCTTCACGTAACGAACCTGGAAAAAGAAAAAGAACTTGCCCGCACAGGAGAAGAGCTGCGGTTCCGTGCCGAGCTTCAGTTGATGTTCGACGCCATGCCGGACGGTGTCCTGCTGGTGGACAAGGAGTTCAAGATCGTCCAGAGCAATCCGCGCGTGTTCGAGCTTCTTCCTCAGCTTCGCGATGCCGACGGACAAATCCCGGCCGCCGAGGTCATGGATGATTCTTCTCCGCATCACGGCCTTCAGGCCGCGATGATGAACGGCAACGTGTGTGAACATCAAAGCACTCTTATGCTTCCCGATGGACATGTTCGTCATCTTCACTGTATTTGCGCACCGCTGGTAAAGGACGGCACGGCGCTGTTCGTGGTAGAGGTCATCCGGGACATATCAGAACGCGTCACTGCGGAAAGGGAATTGGCCGAGAAAACGTCGGAACTGCGCATGACCAACCGGCTTTTGGCGCAACTAGCCGTTACGGACAGTTTGACGCAGCTATCCAACCGGCGGCATTTTGACGAGGTCCTCTACAAGGAGATCAAACGATACAATCGCAGGAAATACACTTCCCTTTCACTTATGATGATCGATATCGACCTTTTTAAATCGCTGAACGACCAGCATGGGCATCTCGCCGGCGATTCGGTGCTTCGTGAACTGGCTCGTATCTTTCGCGAAGGAGTGCGTGAAACAGACACGATCGCGCGATATGGCGGTGAAGAGTTCGCTATCGTAATGCCGGACACCCGTCTTGACGGCGCCGCACATAAAGCGGAGATACTGCGGCAACGGGTCCACGCGCAGGCATTTCCCGGGAGTACGGAGCCTATTCACATCACGATCAGCATCGGTGTCGCGGCCTATGTAACGGGTTTCCCTCATGACCTGATCAAGGCCGCGGACAAAGCGCTGTATGAGGCAAAGAACTCTGGCAGGAACACCGTGGTGGTCTCGCGGCAGGATGCAGCGGAGGCATGACGATGCGAACAGCGAACGATCGGGACTGCAGACCGGTGATCATCAGGACGGCGATCATAACCCTGAGCGACAAGGGGGCGAAGGGGGAACGCGAGGATGAAAGCGGACAGGTCATCCGTGACATGGTCTCCGGCATCGGCGCCGATGTCCGCCACTATGAGGTGCTTCCCGACGAGCGTGATCGGATCGTCGAGGTACTGAAACGCCATGCTGATTCCGGTGCGATAGACCTGATCCTAACCACGGGCGGAACGGGGGTTGCTCCGCGGGACGTGACACCAGAAGCGACCAGTGAGGTCCTTGACCGGGAGCTTCCGGGTATGTCCGAGGCTATGCGCGCGGAAAGCCTCAAGAAGACCCCCCATGCAATGCTTTCCCGTGCAATCGCCGGCATACGCAAGCAGACGCTTATTGTAAACCTTCCTGGCAGCCCCCGTGCTGTCCGGGAGAACCTCGCAGTCATTCTTCCGTCACTGATCCATGCCATCGAGAAGATAAAAGGCGATCCAAGCGATTGCGGCATTCCCTCGTAGTTGTATCCTGCATCCTTTTCCATTGACAACCTGTTCAGGTGTTTGCTACATTGAAACATCACCAGACGGATTTAATAGCTTTGACTTGTAAAAAATAATAATTCGTTCTGATCGCATACAGATCCGCTGAAAGCCACGGGGAATGAGCTACGTCATGGATCCATTCCATTGTGCGGTCGGCTATCATTTTTAGTTATCGTTAGGAGACGTAATGTTCTGTCCACACTGCGGCAAGGATATTTCCGAAGGACATGTATTCTGTCAATTCTGCGGAGGGCCACTAGCGACGGACTTGTCAGCGCCTTCGTCCGGCAGGGGAACGACCGCATGGGAAGACCCTGCTACGCGGTGGACAGTGCGAGGATTGCTCTCCTCACTGAAGGATTCACTTTTCGCGCCGACGAAATTTTTCCATTCCATGAACGTCACCGGTGGGATTACGGACCCCATGCTCTATGCCTTGATCACCGGCATGGTGAGCTGGATGATATACTATTTCTGGCAGATAGTCCTTCACGATCCGCTCGGCAGCTATATGCCTCTGAAAAGCTCGTCGGACTTCGCTGTGATCCAGGGAACCGGCATCGTGACTGTTGCTCTTGTTATGCCATTCCTGCTTATCGCATCGATCTTCATCTGGTCAGGCGCCCTCCATCTGCTTCTGATGATGGTGCGCGGCGCGAAGAACGGCTTTGAAGCGACGTTCAGGGTCGTATCGTACAGCCTCGGCGCATATGTCTTTCTTATGGTCCCTTTTGGAGGAGCGATCATTTCCGCTCCTTGGACCATTGTGCTCGCGATCATCGGATTAAAGGAGGCGCACGGCACGACTGGCGGAAAGGCATCGTTTGCCGTTTTGTTTCCGCTCATCATGTGCTGCGCCATGGTGGCGCTGTTTTCCTTGCTGATACTGGGGTCCGTTGCAGCCTCATTTGGGAATATGCCTCATCAGCCTTGGAAGTAGGGCCACAGGATGCGAACCAGAAGGAACAGCCAGTGCTGAACATATTCCAGCGATCATGCGGCTAACCGTGCAACCACGTATTCCCGGTCAGATCGAGCTAAGCATCATTTTCGGCACGATCGCACTCCTGGCCCTTGTCTCGGCCAGGCTTCTTCCCGGCCTTGAGATCATGCCATCCTGCCCGTTCAGGGCGATCACCGGAATACCCTGCCCATCGTGCGGTATAACACGCTCACTGGTGCATCTGGCGCATGGTGATATTTCCGGGTCTCTTTTCCTGAACCCGCTCTTTTCCCTGGCACTCCTGTTCTCGATATTCCTGTTTTTCGCGCGCTTGGCGAGCCTTCCTTTCAAAAGATCTGCGATCAAACTAGTTATAATGGACCGTGAATACGCATACGTGCGTGTGGCAACAGCAGGCATTTTCCTGGCAAACTGGATCTATCTCATAGCACGCCTTTGACCACCTGCCTACTCTCAACTATCTGGATATACAAACAAAAATAATTAAATTGTTGCCATTTCGTCATCACTATGATAATATATCCGTCTTTACAAGAATGTCCTTTAGTTTTAACTGGTTAGGGAGGTTTTTGCGGTGGGCCCTGTAGTCATCGGCGTCGATCTCGGCGGGACGAATTTACGAACCGCGCTGGTGAGCCAAAACGGTGAGGTTGTTGACAAGGTAAAAGAACCCACACATGCATCAGACGGTCATGAAAAGGTCGTCCAGAGACTGATCGAGAACATCAAAGCGCAACGGGACAACACCTCCCGCAACGGGATCAAGATTGCCGCTGTCGGCGTCGGTGCTCCCGGAGTGATCCATGCCGATTCAGGTGTAGTCGTTACATCGCCAAATTTCCCTGATTGGAACAATCTTCCTCTCAAGAAGGAACTGGAAGCAGCGCTTGCGCTGCCGGTTTTCATTGAGAATGATGCTAACGCCGCGGCCCTTGGTGAACAGTGGCGCGGCGCCGGACGCGGGATATCAAGCATGATCCTGCTCACGCTCGGCACCGGAGTGGGCGGAGGCATCGTCCTGGATGGGAGGATATGGGCGGGAGCTGATGGTATGGCTGGTGAGATCGGCCATATGACCATCATACCCGATGGCAGGCAGTGCGGATGCGGCAATACAGGATGCCTTGAGATGTATGCGTCGAGCCGCGGCATCGTCATGACCTATCAGGAACGTTCACCACAATCCATGGCGATCACGTCGGAAGATATCTATCAGGCGGCACGGGATGGATATGCGCTGGCTGCCGAGGTGATGAAGGACATGGGCCGTATGCTCGGGATCGGCATCGCGAACCTGATCAATATTTTCAATGCGGAGATGATCGTTGTCGGCGGCGGGGTGAAGGACGCGTGGCCGCTCTTTATAGGAACGGCTCGCGAGGAGATCAAAAAACGAGCTTTCGAATATCCAGCAGCACGGACGCAGATCGTTCCCTCCGTGCTCGGCGATGATGCCGGCATGATCGGTGCAGCCGCTTTGGCGTTTCAGAAACTGAAAACGGTTCATTAGAGAGTTATGTCAGAAAAACACATCAGAAACTTCTGTATCATCGCCCATATCGACCATGGAAAGTCGACGCTTGCCGACAGGATCCTTGAATATACCGGAGCTCTCTCGGACCGGGAGATGGCCGCTGCCGGCAGGGACCAGGTGCTCGACAATATGGATCTGGAACGTGAGCGGGGGATCACCATTAAAGCGCATGCGGTGCGGCTTACCTACAAGGCGGCAGATGGCCAGGAGTATGTCCTGAATCTTATTGATACGCCGGGTCATGTGGATTTCACGTATGAGGTTTCGCGGAGCATGGCGGCCTGTGAAGGAGCGCTCCTCGTAGTGGACGCTTCCCAGGGTGTCGAGGCGCAGACCCTGGCAAACGTATATCTGGCACTGGACCGTAACCTTGAGATCATCCCGGTGATAAATAAGATCGACCTACCCAGTGCAGATGTGGAGGAAGCGAAGCATCAGATCGAAGAGGTCATCGGGCTGGACGCCTCCGGGGCGATCCCTGCCAGCGCCAAGCAGGGCATCGGGATCAGGGAAATACTTGAGGCCGTCGTTAAAAATATTCCGGATCCTCCAGGTGATCCCGCGGCACCGCTGAAAGCGCTTCTGTTCGATTCCTGGTATGACACGTACCAGGGCGTCGTGGTGCTTGTCCGCATCATGGAGGGCACGGTGCAGCCGCACCAGAAGATCAAGCTCTGGTCCACAGGTGCGCTGCATGAGGTGCAGTCCGTAGGCGTATTTACACCCAAGATGGCGCAGAAGAGCGCACTGACGCCGGGCGAGGTGGGATACATCATCGCCGGTATCAAGCGTGTAGCGGACGCCAAGATCGGCGATACCATTTTTGACGCGCTTGATCCTGCTGCGCAGCCGCTTCCTGGGTATAAAGATGTGAAGCCGATGGTATTTTCCGGACTCTACCCGACGATCAGCGATGACTATGCTGACCTGAAAGACGCGTTGGAAAAGCTCCGGTTGAACGATTCGTCGTTCACCTACGAGCCGGAAACATCACTGGCGCTGGGATTCGGCTTCCGATGCGGTTTCCTTGGACTTCTTCACATGGACATTATCAAGGAGCGCCTGGAGCGTGAGTTCAAGCTCTCCCTGATCCCGACGGCGCCCACGGTCATCTATCAGGTGACCAAGAACAATGGCGACATTGTGCTTATCGACAATCCGGCGAAGCTTCCGGCTATTCAGGAGATACTGAAGATCGAGGAGCCGTTCATTATCGCTTCGATCATAACCCCCGAACAGTACGTGGGCTCGCTTATCGCGCTCTGCCAGGAACGGCGAGGGAACCAGAAAGAGATCACCTATATCACCAAGGACCGGGTGATGATTCGCTATGAGCTGCCGCTGAACGAGATCGTCATGGATTTCTATGATCGGCTCAAGTCCCTGACCAAGGGATACGCGTCGATGGATTACGATCTGACAGGATATGTCGAATCCGACCTTGTGAAGCTGGACATGCTCATGAACAGTGAACCCGTGGATGCTCTTTCGCTTATCACCCACCGTGACAAGGCAGCCATTCGGGGCCGCCAGCTCGCCGAGAAGCTCAAGGAGGTCATCCCGCGGCAGATGTACGAGGTCATCATACAGGCCGCGATAGGGACAAAGATCATTTCCCGCGAAACAGTGCGAGCGCTACGCAAGGATGTGACGGCGAAGTGCTACGGCGGAGATATTACCCGGAAACGGAAGCTCCTCGAAAAGCAAAAAGAGGGGAAAAAGAAGATGAAACAGATCGGCAGTATAGAGCTGCCGCAGGAAGCATTCCTCGCAGTCTTGAAAGTGGGGGAGTAGTATACGTCGTTATACTACCGTTCGTAGTTCTCTTGTAGATATAGATAGTGCGGCATGTGCCGCGTGGAGGATTGATGGCAGAGGAAACACAGCAAGCGCCAAGGCATAAAAAGTCCTTTTATAAGGAATGGATCGAACCCTTCCTGATCGCGGCGGTCGTGGCTTTGTTCATCCGTCAGTTCGTTGTTGAGGCATTCAAGATCCCATCGGGGTCCATGATCCCGACGCTGACCATAGGTGATCATTTGCTCGTGAACAAGTTTCTCTACGGGCCGAGGATACCTTTTACGGACATCCGGTTCTTCTCGGGAAAGGAACCGAAGAGGGGTGATATAATTGTATTCAAGTTCCCGGAGGATGAAAGCAAGAACTTCATCAAACGCGTCGTTGGTGTGCCGCAGGACAAGATCGAGATCAGAAAGGGGATATTGCTGATCAACGATCAGCCGGTACCGGTGTCCGATCTGGGACGCTCCGGCGACAAGGAGCAGGACCCGGTGCAACAGCCGGGATGGCCGCGTCTGCTCGAAGAACAGCTTGGGAACATGAAGCACAGGATACAGTATCTTCATGATCAAAAAGATACGAATTATGGCCCGATACTGGTTCCGCAGGAATCGGTTTTTGTGATGGGCGACAATCGTGACAATAGTCAGGACAGCAGGGTCTGGAAGTTCGTAAAATACGAAAAGATTCTCGGCAAGGCGCTCATTATCTACTGGTCCTGGGACGGGAACAACGGCCGGTGGCTTCGGTGGGAACGGATAGGCAATCTGATCAGATGAAGGAGATGTCAATGCGCATTAAGGGCAATGAGGCTGGCGTCAGCGGAATAGTAATAATGATCTGGCTGGTGGTCATAGGCGCCGTGTTCCACGTGGGGCTCAAATATCTGTCTATCCAGTTGGACTTCCAGCGGATGCGGGATACTATGACCAGCAAGGCAAGTGTCGCGCAGGTGCTCAAAGATGAGGAAATACGGATGGATCTCGTTGCCAAGGCAAAAGAACTTGACCTACCGCTCAAGGGAGAGAGTTTCGTCATCCTTCGGGACGAAGACAAACGCACGATGACGATCAAAACCGCGTGGGACGTAGAGGCTCATTATTTTGGCGGCCTCTGCGGGGAAATGTGCATCCAGATCTATCATTTTGCACCTGTTGCGCAAGAAAGTTTGATAAAAAAATAGCAATGGTCTTGTGGTAACGTTGCTGGACTGAACAAAGGGGATGAACTCGTGATACGAAGTATGACAGGTTATGGGAGAAGCGATGTCAGGGACGCAGCGGGCAGTTTTACCCTTGAGATGCGTTCGGTCAATAACCGCTATCTCGATGTGCAGATCAAGCTGCCGAGAAGCCTTAATGCCCTGGAACCGCGTATCAAGAAATCCATCCAGGACGGCTTTTCCCGCGGCAGGATCGATGTGTTCATTACCCGCAGCAGCGGTGAATCAACGCCATTCAAGTTCGCAGTGGATTATGAACGAGCGGAGCAGTATATCGGGGCGCTCAGAGAATTGAAGGCCCGGTTCGCCCTCCCCGGAGAGATTGACCTGTCCCTGCTCAACGCGCTTCCCGACATCATTGGGAAGGAAGAGGTCACCGAGGATATGGAATCGGTATGGACCTTGCTTTCTACCGGCATCGTGCAGGCGGTGGCATCGCTCAGGACCATGCGGGAGCAGGAAGGGGGATCGCTTGCGAATGACATCACAGGCCGCCTGAGGGCAATTGATGATCTGGTCAGCGCAATCCGTATTCGCACCCCGTTGGTCATAGAGCATGCAAGGAATCGGATGACCGAGGCCCTTGAGAAGATCCTCAAGGAACAGCCTGACCCTTCCCGTATAGCGCAGGAGATCGCCATCCTGGCTGAACGGACCGATGTGACCGAGGAGATCACGCGTTTGGCAAGCCACGGCGGACAGTTTCTTTCGTTGCTGCAGGGAACGGGAAGGGAACCTGTGGGAAGGAAACTGGACTTTCTGATCCAGGAGATGGGCCGTGAGGTGAATACGATCGCCTCCAAGGCGCTCGACGCGGAAATATCCCTGCAGGTCGTGACCATCAAGGCTGAACTCGAAAAGATACGCGAGCAGGTGCAGAACATTGAGTAAGCGTAAAGATAGTAAGCTCGTCGACAATGTCATTCTTTCAGCAACGCAGGTTGAAACACATATCCAGCGTTTCTCCGGAGGGGGGGAGTTAACATGACCCGTCGCGATGGCATCCTGTTCGTTGTATCAGCTCCGTCGGGAGCGGGGAAGACCACCTTGTGCACGGCGATCACGGACTCCCTGGAGAACCTGACCCATTCCATCTCGTACACAACCCGGAAACCGAGGCCAGGGGAGATCGACGGCCGTGACTATTATTTCGTATCGGAAGAACGTTTCAGGGAAATGATCCTTGCAGGAGACTTTGCCGAGAACGCCGAGGTGCATTCCAATCATTACGGCACGTCTAAACGAGTGCTGCTCGATATGATCAAGGATGGCGTTGATGTGATATTGGATATTGATACACAGGGAGCACGCCAGATCAAGGATCATTTTAATACTGCCGTCTTCGTTTTTATTATGCCACCTTCGATGGCTATTCTCGAAGAACGCCTTCGGAACCGGAGATCTGACCGGGAGGATGAGATCCGGAAACGGATGCGGCGTTCTGTCGATGAGATACGGGATTATGGTCACTATGATTACATTGTCGTAAACCGAGATTTCGAGAGAGCGCTCTCTGAACTTCGCTCGATCGTCGTTGCTGAACGCTGCCGCACAAAACTGCTGAAGGTAAATTGGATCGAAGAACTGTTGAAATGAAAATAAATCCGAATAGGACCATGGAGGTTAACAATGCTTAAGAACGCAGAAGATATTATCTCATTACCGATCGAGATCAGACCGAAAATGGCTGACTCAAAATTCCGGCTGGTGCATATTGCATCCCAGCGGGTGCGCGAGCTCTCCGCAGGAGAACCGCCGCTGGTGAACTCGAAGTCCATCAAGGACACCACTGTTTCCCTCGAGGAAAGCCTGCTCGGTGTCTATAAGGTCACCACTGGCCCGGAGGCAATGGTCGCGAAAGAGGAACTTCGCAAACGCAAAGAGCAGGAACGGCTCGAAGAACAGCTTTCCGCCAAAGAAGAGGAGATCCGGAAGGAGTTGTCCGCTTATCTTACGGATACCCAGGATGACCAGGTCGAAGGCGAACTAGGCGATGCTGATGCCGCCGAAGACGAGGCGGAACCAACAGATGATGACGTCGAAGAAGCAGAAGCATCCGAAGAATAATGTGAGGAAGGTCCTGGCATGATGTCCGGAATGCGCATCCTTTTTGGGGTAACGGGCGGAATAGCGGCGTTTAAGGCCGTTGATGTCCTGCGTCGGCTTCGGGAGCAGGGCGCCGAAGTACGGGTGGTCATGACCCGAAACGCCGCCCGCTTTGTAACTCCTCTGACATTCTCTGCCTTGAGCGGTATGCCGGTGCTGACCGACGAGTTCAACGAACGTGAATGGGGCAGCATGGGGCATATTTCCGTGACAGACGGTCTGGACCTTGCTCTCGTGGTGCCGGCCACGGCCAATATCATAGGCAAAATGGCTGCGGGCATCGCCGACGATGCCTTGTCCACAGCGCTCATGGCGGCAGAATGCCCGATCATAGTTGCACCTGCCATGAACGAACGTATGTACCGGAATGCCATCCTGCAGAGGAACATTGCAGGACTCAAATCGGTCGGGGTCCGGTTCGTAGATCCTGAAACAGGCGCCCTTGCCTGCGGGACGAGCGGCCAGGGAAGGCTTGCGTCACCTGAGATCATCCTGCAGACCGTTGCCACGTCACTTTTGCCGAAGTCCCTGGCTGGGGTAAAGGTCCTTGTGACAGCTGGCCCAACGAGAGAGCCGATCGATGCAGTGCGGTTCATCAGCAATCCTTCAACCGGAAAGATGGGTTATTCCCTTGCAGTGGCGGCGCGGGACCGTGGCGCAGAGGTCATTCTGGTGTCAGGACCGACCCAACTACCCGCACCGCTGGGCATTGATCTTATAGCGGTGACCACAGCCGCTGAGATGGACCTTGCCGTGAAGGAACATGCGAGACAGTGTCAGGTCATTATCATGTCCGCTGCCGTGTCTGATTTCCGCCCGTTGGAAGTATCTGACCGCAAGATCAAGAAGAACGTCGCCATTTTGCAACTAAAACTCGAGCCGACCACGGATATATTGCAGGGTCTCGGTGACAAAAAAGAAGGGCGGATTCTCGTTGGATTTGCCGCAGAGACCGATGAACTTATCCTGAACTCCCGTGAAAAACTGACCCGAAAGAACCTCGATCTTATTATTGCTAACGATATCAGTGCTCCAAATTCGGGTTTTGCCGCTGACACGAACAGGGCAACCATGATCGATAGCACAGGAACCATTGACGAACTTCCGATCATGACGAAGGCCGAACTGGCTGTCCGAATCATCGATAAGGTTATAGAACTTAAGAAAAATCAAGGACTTTGACTTGACTTTTCGAAACGATTTCTGGTAGAATCAACGAAATCTGGACCTCGCCGTACCTTCCCATGGAGAAAGAAAACGCTGAAATAGAGAAGTTGACGGAGCGGATCGCCAAGGATCCTAAGTCGAAGCTATTTGTGCCTCTTGCCGAAGAGCATAAGAAGGCGGGAGACATTGAAACCGCCATTCGCGTGCTGATGGAAGGTTTGAAGCACAATCCCGGCTACGTCACGGCACGGTCTTTTCTGGGCAGGCTTCTGATGGATAAAGGAGACCTGGCAGGCGCACAGAAAGAACTGGAAGAGGTCATCAAGACCATTCCCGACAACCTTCTGGCGCAGCGAAAGCTGGGTGATATTTACGTTCTGCAGGGACGGGGGACCGACGCGCTGCCGCGATACAAAGCGGCACTCGCATTGAATCCGGGTGATAAAGAACTCCCGTCGATCCTTTCAGACCTTGAAGCAGGTAAGGATGTGTCTTCCCGGATTCCCAAGCCGAAGGCACCAGCACAGACGGCCGATATAAAACCACAAACGTCTCCCGCAACTCCCACCCAGCCTAAAGCGCCACCGGTCGAACCGGTCAAAACCGCAACAGCGCCACAACCCGCTGCAGGAGCTCAAAAAGCACCGGCAGCAACAGCACCGCAGGCGGCTATGAAGGGAGATCAGGCGTCAATCGCTCCCGGTCCTCCTGTCAGCGCTGCACCTGCTGCACCCGAAGCCCACGACGAGGCGGAAGTCATCGAGGAGATCGTAGATATCGAGTCGCTGGATCATGCAGTGCCAGGTTCAGGGACCAAGACACCGTCATCTGATGCGTTCCCGGCTCCTGTGCCATTTGACCTGAGTGAACCTCAAAACGAGAAGGCATTTGTAGGCGAAGAGAACGAAACAGTGTCGTGGGACGCGGCTGAAGAAACGGTTCCCAAGCAGGTCGTTCAGCCGCTCCAGGAAGAAGGCAGTGACGATCTGAACACGAATACCCTTGCTGAACTCTATA
>Ga0315268_10002241_pt1 | contig 22006 bp, 10 predicted proteins | sample C1_top_MG_FD_204535 | JGI IMG/M metagenome (GOLD analysis project Ga0315268, IMG submission 204535) | Sediment microbial communities from Yellowstone Lake, YNP, Wyoming, USA - C1_top | ecosystem: Environmental > Aquatic > Freshwater > Lake > Sediment | place: USA: Wyoming | collected 2017-08-01 | reverse complement strand
GGATGACGGCGAGTGAGTTGAGGAAAAAGTTTTCGTGGTTAGCCAAGGTCTATTGGAAAGAGAATGTCGTATGGTCACCCGGATATTTTGTCACGACGGTAGGGATAGACGAGGGGCGAGTCCTCAAGTATTTAAAATGGCAAGAGACCCAGGATTTAGGTCAAGCGAAGCTTGAATTTTGATAAGTGCCACGGCTTTAGCCGTGGGTATCTACTTCAAGAAGCTCTTGGCGTTCTTGATCGTCGGAGATTTTATCGAATTCAGAATCCATCGGAGACTTTGCCAATCTGCCCGACCTCCCCTCGAAGAATCCCTACTTGACGTCCGGCAATTTGAACTCTTCTTTTAAGCGCAATCCTATTTCGTTGAAAAGGTTTCCTAGCGCCAGGCGATCCGCTTTTTCTCTCCTGAGCTCATCCACGGCCTTTCTGAGAGTGGTCGTAAGTTCGGCGTTCAATTGCTGGATTTTTTGCATCAGATTTTTTGACTGTTGGAGGATTTGTTCCTGCAAATCGAGCCGCCCGGCATTTGTCGTTTCCTCCAGTCGACTGATCTTCTTGTCGAGAGTTTTGCCAAGATTATCGATCTTCTTGGAAAGGTCGTTGACGGAGTCGGACCGTTCCTTTTGCTCGGCTTTGAGCTGAGCGATCAGGGATTCGAGTCCTTTTTTGGCATAATGTTCGACTGTTTCATTCGTTTTCCTCGTTTCATCCCGCAAATTGGCGATTTCGGTTTTGATCATTTCCTCGACGCCATTGAATCTTTGATCATATTGCCGGACCTGCGCGCCAAAAAGGATGTCTCTAATCCGGTCTGCGCTGTCTCGTTCACCCGCCCGACCCTTGACGAGCGGGGCATTGGCAAGATCAACACCGGTTTGTTTTTCCTCTTCCTTGCCCTCCGACTTATTTTTCGGGGAAATGGTTTTTGTCATGGAATACCTCCTGCCCCTCCATAGGGCAACTATATCGCCGGCAAGGCCACAATGTCAATTATCCGCAAAGAACTGTTATTTGAAGCTGAGAGGCAGCTGACCGACCTGATTTGACTCTTTCCCCGCAAATTATTATTCTATGCTCATCCCGGCAGGGGGTAACGATCATGAAATGCCCCAAGTGTCAGTTTGATAATCCCGAAGATACGAATTATTGCGGGAATTGTGCAGCGCCGCTTCCCTCTTCTAAAGAATTTCATGTCTCCCAAACAGAAACCCTCAAGACTCCCATCAAAGAACTAACCACGGGCTCAACCTTTGCCGGCCGCTACCAGGTCATCGAAGAGCTGGGAAAGGGAGGGATGGGTAAAGTCTACAAAGCCTTCGATACCAAGATTAAAGAAAAAATCGCCCTCAAACTCATTAAGCCTGAAATCGCCTCCGACAAAGAAACCATTGGGCGCTTCTCGAACGAACTCAAGCTGGCCCGGAAAGTCCGGCATAAGAACGTCTGTGGAATGTTCGATATCGGGGAAGCCGAAGGGGCCCACTTCATCACTATGGAATATGTGGCAGGCGAGGACCTCAAAACCATGATCAGGATGTCCACGGGGCTCACGGTCGGGACGGTGCTGAGCATCGGCAGGCAGATTTGTCATGGGCTGTCGGAAGCCCACAGCCTAGGCGTCGTTCATCGCGACCTCAAGCCCCAGAACATCATTATCGACAAAGGCGGCAATGCCAAGATCATGGACTTCGGCATCGCCCGGTCTTTGCGAGAGAAGGGGATTACCGGCGGCGGGATCATCATCGGGACTCCGGAATACATGTCTCCGGAGCAGACCGAGGCCAAGGACGTCGACCAGAGGTCGGATATCTATTCGCTGGGAGTTATCCTCTACGAGATGGCTACAGGCCGCGTCCCCTTTGAAGGCGAGACGGCTATCAGCGTGGCCATCAAGCACAAAACCGAGATCCCCAAAGACCCAAAATCGATCAATCCTAATATCCCGGACGACCTCAAGCGCCTCATCCTTCGCTGCCTGGAAAAAGATAAAGCCAGGAGATACCAGAGCGCCGGCGAAGTCGAGGCCGAGCTGGAAAAGATTGAAAAGGGCATTCCCACTACCCAACGCATCATGCCCGAGAGAGCGCCCCTCACCTCACGCGAGATCACCGTCAAATTCACGCTCAAAAAACTCTGCATGCCTGCATTGCTATTCGCTGCCGTTGTCATGATCGGCGTTATTGTTTGGAAGGCCATTCCTCGCCATAGGCCCGCCGCATTCCCTTCCGATAATAAGCCTTCCGTGGCGGTCATGTATTTCGAGAACAACACGGGAGACGAGAAATTGGACCACTGGCGCAAAGCTCTCTCGGAGCTGGTTACGACTGACCTCACTCAATCCAAATACATCAACGTGCTCAGCGGCGATCGGCTCTTCAATATTCTGAAGAATCAGAATCTCGTGGACGCCAAGAGTTTCTCCTCAGAGGACTTGAGGAAGGTCGCTCAAGAGGGCGGCGTTGGAAACATCCTGCGGGGGAGCTACGCCAAGGCTGGCGAGACGATCCGGATCAACACCACACTTCAAAACATGAAGACAGGAGAGATCCTCGGAACGGAAAGGGTTGAGGGCAAGGGCGAAGAAGCCATATTTGCCGCGGTCGATGAGCTCACCAGAAAAATCAAGGCGGCTTTCAAACTCACCCCTCAGGAGATCTCAGCGGATTTCGATAAGGAAATCGGCAAGATTACGACCGTTTCCACGGAGGCTTACAAGTATTACATCGAGGCCAGAAAGCAGCATCATGACTGGAAGAATCAGGAAGCGATTGAACTTTACCAGAAGGCTGTCTCGATCGACCCTGGTTTCGCCATGGCTTACAGGGGCATGGCAGCCGCCTATGATAATCTGGGGTTGATCAAAAAACAAAGAGAGACTATCCAAAAGGCCCTGGAATTGGTCGATAGGGTATCTGATAGAGAACGATATTTAATTCAGGGCCAGTTTTACTATTCTGATCCGAAAACTTACGATAGGGCCATCGAAAGTTTTAGCAAACTATTGGATCTCTATCCGGATGATTCCATTGGCGCGAACTATCTGGGAAATATTTATGGTTTTCTGGAAGAATGGGACAAGGCAATAAAATATCATGAGATGGCTTTTAGGGCTAACAAAACTGGGTTGAGCTGTTCCTCACTTGCCTCTAGCTACGCAGGCGCGGGCCTTTTTCAGAAAGCCAGAGACGTCTATGATAATTATCTCAAAAATATCTCAGATAATCCTGATATCCATCGAGAGCTGGGCTGGAACTATCTGACTGAGGGAAAGTTTGACCTCGCTCAAGCAGAAGCAGAAAAAGCATTTTTATTGGATCCCAAAGGTCATGATAATTCCTTTCTCAAAGGGAGCATCCTCTACCTCCAGGGCAACCTGGTGCGAGCGGAAAGCGAATTTCAAAAACTCTTGGATGCAAAGCCCGAATATTACTCCAACAGTGCTCGCGGCAACCTCGCCGCGATCGACGTGTTCCGGGGAAATTTCGAGAAAGCTATTGAGAAGCGTAGACAACAGATAGAAATTTCCCAAAAAGTCGGTGAAAAAGATTGGGAAGCTAGCGCCCGCAGTTCTTTGGCCCAGCGCTATTGGAAAGCGGGAAACATCAAGATGGCGGAGGCTGAAGTCGAAGCGATGATAAAGATCGCCGACGAGGAAAACTTTGTCCAGCCGAAAATAGGCGGCCTTTGGCTAAAAAGCGTTCTTTATCTCGAGAAAAAATCCATTTTCGAAGCTTCGAGAACAGCAGAAGAAATGAAGAAAATCATTGATTCAATGCTCTTTAAGAAGCAGATCCGATGGTATTTCGAGCTTTTGGGTTATATTGAACTCCACAAGAAAGATCTTGCCAAAGCCATTAAATACTTTGAACAAGCGGCAAGCCTGGATCCTTCGCCGGAAATAGCCAAAGATCCAGAGCTTCTTGATGATTTAGGTTCGGCCTATTTCAAGAACGGAGACATGGACAAGGCGCGGAAAGCGTATGAAAAAATCAATTCCCAGCTCAGCAGCAGGTGGAACGGCGAAATCTATGTCAAGAGCTACTATATGCTGGGCCGGATTGCCGAACAACAAGGTGACAAAACAAAGGCCATCGAACGGTACCAGAAGTTCCTCGACCTCTGGAAAGACGCCGACCCGGGTATTCCCGAGGTTGAAGATACAAGAAAGCGGCTGGCGGGACTAAAGTAGCGGGGTCAAACCTACGCATTACGCACAATTTCCTAAGGGAATATGCGTAATGAGTAACAGTAATCCCCCATCTTTCTCCGATATCAGATCAACGGCACGAGATCATCCACGGATAAATGGGCTTGTTTGAGAAGATGAGATAATGTGGATCGCTTGATCGGCTGATGGGCAGGAACCGTCAGTTTTAATAGCTCATCGCCGGTACGCTTTTGAAGGCGGACATGGCTTCCTCTCTGTCTGACGACAATCCAGCCATCCCTGCGCAGAGCATGGATGAATTGGCGATATCCGAGGCTGGGGACTTTGGTCACAGAGTGATTTCAATGAGTTCGGAACCCGGGGAGAGACTCAAATCATCTTCAACCGGCTCTAAATAAAGCTCAATAGCCTCGCGGATATTGGCCAGGGCTTCTTCTTTTGTCTCTCCCTCACTGATGCAGCCCGGAAGTACGGGCACAATAGCCGTATATCCTCCCTCCTCGCTGGGCTCCAAAATGACCTTCAATTTCATTCTTGGCTCCATTCTTACCGTGTTCATGATATCACTCTCCTCTGGGTTAGGCAATTCAACATCGAATATAAAATGGACGATATCGGCTTGCCTGAAATCTCATTCCCGGCGCAGGAAAAGAGGGCCAAACCTACGGATTACGCACAATTTCCTAGGGGAAGATGCGTAATGCGTAGCTTTGATCCCGGATTTAAAAACCGAATCCTCTTTCGCGTTCTTTTCTGATGCCCTGCGAAGATTATTATCATTGGCTGAAATCTCATCGAGCTCCGCATTAGCCAGGGGAGTGGATGAGTTCAAAATATTGTTAAGAACGATCAATACCTATATAATTTATTTGAGCGCCTCTTATAATGCGATTTGCAGCCGGAAGTCTATCGGACTCCCCGAGGCGTGCATCACATCATAATGTTATCAATTCCTTAAGGAGGAGACTTTGATGTTTAGACTGCGAAGAGTTCTTTTCTCAACTGCGGTGCTGTGCATTTCATTAGTGACGGCGGCGCCCGCCCAAAAGCAGCTCATGACAGCCGCCGATGTCGTGGCCCTCAAAGCTGTCTCGAACCCCCAGATTTCGCCCGACGGCAGACAGGTGGTCTTCGTCATGTCGGAAGCAGACCTTAAAGCCAACGAATCATTTTCTCATCTTTGGATAGTGGCGACCTCCGGAGGCGAACCGTACCGTTTCACCTGGAGTTTAAAAAACGAAAGCGCGCCCCAGTGGTCTCCAGACGGGAAATGGATCGCTTTTATCTCCAACCGAGAAGGAAGGCGTGCGGCGGATGGTGATGGGGCCGCGAAATCCCAAATCTGGATCATCCCGGCCGCGGGAGGGGAAGCTCAGCAGTTGACGGATGTCAAAGGAGGCGTCTCCGCAGCCGGATTTGGGGGAGGAGGCTACAGCTGGGCGCCCGACAGCGCGAGGATCGCTTTTGTCTCGCCCGAACCCGCCAGCGACGAAGAGCAGAAACGCATAAAAGAGAAGCGAGATATGATCGTCGTGGACAAGGATATCAAGATGAGTCATCTCTGGGTCGTTGATGTCGCCAGCCGGCAGGCCAATCAGATCACCCGTGACCGATCGGACGCCACTGATCCCCAATGGTCGCCCGATGGAAAACAAATCGCCTATGTCACGCGCCCCACTCCCAAAGCCGATGACGGCGTCCTGGGAGACATCATGGTCATACCGGCATCGGGGGGAACGCCCGTAATGTTGACGAAAAATGAAGGGCCGGATACCAGTCCGCGCTGGTCGCCCGACGGCCGCTTCATTGCCTACCTGTCCGGCACCCGGCCTCAATCCGGCGGACAGAATGATATTCTGGTCATGCCGTCCACGGGCGGACAGCCACGCAATCTGACGGAGGCCTTCGACCGTAACGAAAGCAATCCTGCCTGGTCGCCTGATGGCAAGACGATTTACTTTCAGGCCGGCATGGGCACGAACACAACTCTTTTCTCGGTCCCGGCGAACGGAGGACCCATCAAACCACTCATCTCCGGAGAGCGAGTGATCGCGGCCGGACGCCCATCGCAAGACGGAAAAACCCTTGTTTTCACGCTCAGCGACCCGCTGCGCCCCGCAGACGTTTGGATAGCTGCTGCAGACGGGACTGGCGCGAAGACGCTGACCAAGATGAATCCTCAGGTGGATGATCTCAAGCTGGGGACGACCGAAGTGATACGCTGGAAGAACGGCGACGGCGGCGAGATTGAAGGCCTGCTCGTCAAACCGGTCGATTATAAGCCCGGAACAAAATACCCGATGATCGTCGAACCCCACGGCGGGCCTGCGGGCGTTCAGTCAACACGGTTCAACGGCATATGGCAAATCATGGCCGGACGCGGATATGCCGTTTTTGCGCCCAATTTTCGCGGAAGTGACGGATACGGGAAAAAGCATATCGAAGCCAATGTCGGAAAATGGGGCGTGGTCGATTTCGATGACATCATGACGGGAGTCGATGCTGTGATTGCCAAGGGCATTGCCGACCCGGACCGCCTCGGAGTCGAAGGCTGGAGCTATGGCGGTTATATGTCTAACTTCATCAACACCCACAGCAATCGATTCAAGGCGGCCGTGCCCGGGGCGGGGTTGTCGAACCTGATCAGCTTCTTCGGAACCACGGATATTCAACGCTTCACCGTCTACTACATGACCGGCCGACCTTGGGAAGCCGTCGAAATCTACAATCGAAGCTCGCCCATAACGAACGTCGCGAAAGCCAAGACCCCGGCCCTTATTTTGCACGGGGAGGCGGATCGCCGTGTTCCGATCGAGCAGGCCGAACAGATGTATATGGCTTTGAAAAAGAACGGCGTGGAGACGGAAATGGTCCGCTATCCTCGCGAGCCGCATGGCTTCCAGGAGCCATATCACCAGATCGATCGTATCGAACGAACAATCGCCTGGCTTGATCGCTTCTTAAAGAAGTAACTTTCGTCTGATTTGACTCTTTTCCCGTAAATTACTATTCTATGATCATCCCGGCGAGGGGAAGATTTGGCCGTGAAATGCCCCAAGTGTCAGTTTGATAATCCCGAAGATAGCGGTTTCTGCAGCAAATGCGGGATCCGAATTCGGGGACATGTTCCGGATTCTCCGGAATCCGGTACGTGTCCCCAGAATTCTAAGGATATCTGCCCAGGGGTTACAGAGACTCTGCAAGCTCCAATCAAAGAACTAACCACGGGTTCAACCTTTGCCGGTCGCTACCAGATCATCGAGGAGCTGGGCAAAGGCGGGATGGGCAAGGTCTACAAAGTCTTCGACACCAAGATCAAAGAAAAAATCGCCCTCAAGTTGATCAAGCCTGAGATCGCCTCCGACAAAGAGACGATCGATCGGTTTGCAAACGAGCTCAGGTTGGCTCGGAAGATCAGGCACAAAAATGTTTGCCAGATGTTCGATCTCGGGGAGGCCGAGGCCGCTCATTTCATCACCATGGAATACGTCCCCGGAGAAGACCTCAAGAACATGATCCGGATGTCCAAAAGCATGAGCATCGGGAGCGCCGTGAACATCGCCCGGCAGATCTTGGAGGGGCTCGCCGAAGCGCATCGCTTGGGGGTCGTCCATCGCGACCTCAAACCGGGTAATATCATGATCGACCGGGAAGGCGATGTCCGGATCATGGATTTCGGGGTGGCCAGGACGCTCAGGGAGAAAGGGGTCACGGGTGCCGGAGTGATTATCGGCACTCCTGAATACATGAGCCCCGAACAAGTGGAAGGCCAGGAAGTCGACGAGCGGTCAGATCTCTATTCGCTCGGGGTCATCTTGTACGAGATGGTCACGGGGCGGAGGCCTTTCGAGGGCCAGACGGCGTTGAGCGTCGCCTTGAAGCAGAAGACGGAGATGCCCAAGGATCCGAGAGAGCTCAACGCTCAAGTTCCGGAAGCCTTGAGCCGCTTGGTCCTCAAGTGCCTGGAGAAAGACAAGGGAAATAGATACCGGACGGCGGAGGAAATTCAGGCCGACCTTGTCCAGATCGAGAAGGGAATTCCGACTCCCGAAAAGACGATTCCCCAGGGCAAGCCCCTGACCTCACGGGAAATCACAGTCAAGCTCAACGTCAGGAAAATCCTGATCCCGGCGGTCATCGTGGTGGCGATCGCTGCGGCGGCCGTCGCTTTCTTCCTGCTCAGAAACCCGGGCCCATCCCTCAACCCCAAGCTGATCCTGGTCAGCATCTTCGAGAACCAGACCGGGGACAAGGCTTTGGACCCTCTCGGCCGGATGGCAGCCGATATGATCGCCCAGGGATTATCTCAAACGGGCGGCCTGGAGGTTGTCCCCACGCTGTCCGTCCTGCAGTCTTCCCGGATCATCAACGCCGCGACCGGCGTCGCGACGGGCGGGGACGAATTGCGGGCGTTGGCGAAGGAAACAGGCGCCGGCACGATCGTTTCCGGAGCCTATTTTCTGATCGACCAGGAGCTTCAATTCCACGCCACGATTACCGATTCCGTCCACCGCAAGGTTATCCAACGCCTCGAATTCCTCAAAGGCCGCCTCGAAGATAAGATGGGCATGATCACTGAACTGCGCCAGAGAATCATGGGTGCCCTGGCCATGCATTTCACAAATATGAGCATGAGTGAACTGTCCTTGAAGGTCCGCCAGCCTCCGGTTTATGAGGCTTACCAGGAATTCCTCCAGGGACTGGACCTCTGGGGCGTGGATTACGAACAGTCGACCAAGCATTTCGAGCGCGCCCTCGAATTGGACCCCACGTTTGCCAACGCCAAGCTGTGGAAAGCTGTCGCCTTCGGAGATCAAGGTCAGTTCGAGAAAGCGGATGCTTTCCTCCAATCCGTTCTTCAAGCTCGGGACGAACTCTCTCAGCTCGATAGCCGCATTCTCGACTGGTATGCTGCGAAGCTCAAGGGCCGGAACGACGAAGCTCTTCGTTTTGCCCGGGAAGCCGAGAAATTGGCCCCGAACAATACGGTCATCAATTACCTCGTCGGGCTCTACGCTTCAAGGATCAACCATCCTCGAGAGACGGTCGAGGTTTATGCCAAAATGGATACCCTTGATCCAAAAGTCCTCTACGGACGGCCTTACAGCTCCTGGCGCACCGGGGTCCTAGCCGATGCTCACCATATGCTGGGAGACTATAAAAAAGAGCTCAAGGTCATTAAGATAGGAGAAAAATACTATCCGAAAAGATTATGGTTCCGGGCCGCTGAAGCCCGCGCTCTGGCCGCCCTTGGGAAAATAAACGAACTCAAGAGGGTCATCGAGGAATGCTTGAGTAGGGAATCGACCGGCGGAACTCCGGGCGACGTCATGCTGGAGGCGGCCGAGGAACTCTATGCCCACGGGCGTAGGGACGCTTCTCGGGAGATCTACGCCAGGACAATCGAATGGTACGGAAGCCGACCCGAGGATGAGAAGAAGACCGAAAACTATCGCATTTCTCTGGCTATAGCCCTTTATTTTGGAGGGCAATGGGAAGAAGCGAGGAAGATTTTCGAGACTCTGGCCGCCGACCGCCCGGATAATGTTGACTATCAAGGATACCTGGGAACTTTGGCTGCCCGGAGAGGAGACCGCGAAGGGGCGATGAAAATATCCGAGGAACTGGGGAAAATCGACCGCCGTTTTCTTTTTGGCCACGATACCTATTGGCGCGCATGCATCGCGGCGCTTCTTGGCGAAAAAGACCGGGCCGTCGCGTTTCTTGAGGAATCTTTCAGGCAGGGCCGAAGTTACGGAGTCAGTCTCCACCGCGACATCAACCTCGAACCCCTCTGGGATTACCCGCCTTTTCTGGAGCTCCTCCGGCCCAAAGGCTGATTTTCCGGATTTGACTCTTTCCTGGATAATAAATATTCTATGCTCACCCCGGCCAGGGGGAATGACGGGCCATGAAATGCCCCAAATGTCAGACCGAAAATACGCCTGATTCCAAGTACTGCAAGGAGTGCACCACCTCTCTGATTCCTGCCTCGGAGATTCCCATTCCTCGCACGAAGACCTTGGTGACGCCGATCGCCGAAATGATTGCTCGCTCGACCTTCGCGGGGAGATACAACATTATCGAAGCTCTGGGTGAAGGCGGAATGGGCAAGGTCTATCGAGCCTTCGACGAGAAGCTGAACGAGGAGGTCGCCCTCAAGCTGATTGAACCAGGGATCGCCTCTGACACGCGAACGCTGGAACGATTTCGCAACGAATTAAAAATCGCCCGGAAAATAGTCCATAAGAATGTCGGGCGGATGTACGAAATCATGGAGGAGAGCGGGATCCACTTCATTTCGATGGAATATGTCCCCGGTGAGGACCTCGGCAGCTTCATCCGGAGGTCGGGACAGCTAGCCATCGAAACGGCCGTCCGGATCGCCGCTCAGGTTTGTGAGGGATTGGCCGAAGCGCACAAGCTGGGTGTTATCCATCGCGATTTGAAGCCCAGCAATATCATGATCGATCTCGAGGGCAATGTCCGAATCATGGATTTCGGGATTGCCCGTTCCTTGAAAGCCAAAGGCCTCACGGGCGAAGGTCTGACCGTCGGCACGCCGGAATACATGTCCCCGGAGCAGGCGGAAGCCAAAGACGTTGATCAGGGTGCCGATATCTATTCTCTGGGCGTGATCCTTTACGAGATGGTCACGGGCCGGCTGCCGTTTGTCGGAGATACGCCGCTCAGCATCGCCCTGAAACACAAAATCGAGGCCCCGCGGGACCCAAAACTGATCAATCCTCAGATTCCCGAGGGCCTTCGTCGAGTGATCCTGAAATGCCTGCAAAAGGATAAGACCAAAAGATATCAGAGCGCATCGGATGTGCAAGTCGATCTGATACGGATCAGTCAAGGCCAGCCCATTCTGGAACTGGAAACAGCTAAGGAAGAAGCGATGCCTGCCGTGAAAGCGCGGCCAAACTTTAGCTTGAAGAAGCTCCTCATCCCCGCATTGATCATAGGATTTCTGGTCGTCGCGCTTGGAATCGTATGGAAAGTCCTTCTAAAAAAGACTCCTCCTCCAGCGGCGCCGCCGGAGAAACCTTCCCTGGCCGTTATGTACTTCAAAAACAACACCGGCGAGGAAAGCCTCGGCCACTGGCGATACGCGCTCTCCGACCTGCTGATTGCTGACCTCTCTCAGTCGAAGTATGTCAGGATCTTGAGCGGGTCCAGCCTCTTCAATATCCTCAGCCAATTGAACCAAGTGCAGGCCCAAAGCTATTCGTCGGACGTGCTGAGAGAAGTGGGGACCCGCGGCAAAACCGATGTCGTGTTAGTGGGAGGCTATGCCAAGGCGGGCGATCGTTTCCGGATCAATATTTCGCTCCAATCGGCGGCCACTGCGGAGGTGATCGGTTCGGAAACTGTGGAGGGTACCGGCGAGCAGAGCTTCTTCGCGATGGTGGACGAATTGACAAGGCGAATCAAGTCCCATTTTCAGCTTTCGGCAAGCAAGATCGCGGCCGACATCGATCAAAACGTCCAGACCATCACGACAAGCTCTCCGGACGCCATGAAATTTTTCAGCCAGGGAAGCCAAGAGTACCGGAAGGCCGCCTATCGGGAATGCATCGGCTCCATGGATAAAGCTGTCAAAATCGACCCTGAGTTTGCTATGGCCTATCGAACCATGGCTTATGCTTTCGGCACACTCGGCTATGCGGCCGAGCAGAGAAAATTCCTTCAGAAGGCCTTGGAATTGAAAGACCGGATCTCCGAGCGGGAGCGCTATCTCATCCAGGGGGATTTCTATAGGCAGTCCGAAGACACCGTGAATTTGGCCATTGACGCTTATACGAAACTCTTGGCGCTCTATCCGGAGGAATGGATAGGGAACGTAAACCTCGGGATTATCTACAATGACCTGGAGCAGTGGGACAAAGCCCTTGCTCATTTTGAAACGACCAGACAAAATCTCACGGCGCTCTATTTCTCCTCTCTCTATCAAGCCCAATCCTACGCGGCTCTGGGACTGTATGATCAGGCCAAGGACATCATTGAGCTTTATCTTAAGAATTCTTCTGATAACGCCACCAGCCATTGGTATCTGGCCAAGAATTATCTTTGCCAGGGGAAATATGATCTTGCTCGGGCCGAAACGAATAAGGCGTCCGTCCTGAATCCCGCCATGTACCATAATTTGATCATGATCGGGGATATATTCCAATTGCAGGGGGATTTGAAAAAATCGGAGCAAGCATATCAAAAGACCCTGGAATCTCAGGAACAGGCCGCCCATTTATACGGGCGATCGAGTTTATCCGCCCTCTATCTCTTGCAGGGGCGATTGAAAGAGTCCGCCCGGCAGCTTGAACAGGCTCGCCAGCTGGCCATAAAGCTCGGCGACAAATCCACGGAGTTTAGCTTTTTGAGATACCTGGCTTCGGTCTATATCAAAACGGGACAGGCGGAGAGGGCATGGCAAACGCTTGAAGAGGCTGGACGGATTGCTGCAGAGACGAATAATTTCACTCAGCGAAAAAGCTACATCTATGATAAAGCCGTTCTCTGCCAAGAGATGAATAGGATTGAGGAGTCCAGGATGGCCGCAGAAGAGCTCCGGCGGATGATTCTGGGGAGCCTCAACCAGAAGGAAATCCGGTATTACGATTATGTGATGGGAAACATCGAGCTGGGCCAAAAGAATTTTTCAGGGGCGATCGAGCATTATCAAAAAGCTCTGCCCCTCCTGCCTCATCAATATGCGACAAACAACGAGCACGCCCTTTTTTATGATGTCCTGGCATCCGCTCACTATCAGGCAGGCCAATTGGAAGCGGCGCAAAAAGAATATGAAAATATCCAATCCCTGACGATCGCCCGCCTCTACTACGGGGATATTTATGCAAAGAGCTTCTACTGGCTCGCCAAGATTCATGATCAAAAAGGCGAGTCCCAAATAGCGAAGGATTATTTTTTGAAATTCCTCGACCTCTGGAAAGATGCCGACCCCGGCCCGCCAGAGCTTGAGGATGCCAAGAGGAGGCTGGCTGGAGGATTCTGACAGAATAGGGAGCACAGGAAGGAGGAAACATGAATCGGACAGCTCGCAAGACGACGAAAGCCCTGAATATCCTGGGCCTCTGTGCTACCCTTTTCGCCGTCAGCCTCCCGATTTTCGCCCAAGACAAGCCGTTTATCGTCCACGACACAAAACCCGTCATTATGCTCGGGCCGTACATCTCTTCGCTCTCCGAAACGGGAGCGACGATTGTCTGGACGACCGACACACCCTGTCATGCCAAGGTCATCTTCGGGCTTAAGGGAGAAGCCCTGACTCGTGAAGCTGACAATGCCGTGCACGGCCTCCTTACGATCGGCACACTCCACGTCATCATCCTGGATACCGGGGAGGATAAAGCGGACGAGACCAACGTCTATGCCCAACTCAACAAGGTCGAAGCCTACCGCCTGGAGGAATTCGCCTGGCTCAAGCAGCATTTAGAGACCGATAAAAGGGCTGCCGAAGCGGTGTTCCGGGTCATCCTTCTCCACCAGCCAAACTGGGGCTGGACACGCGAGCGCGGCGACCAATGGACTGAGCTGGCCAACAAGGGCAAGGTTGATCTCCTCCTCGGAGGACATTACCACCAGATGAGGTCGGTCAAGCCGGGGACCCAGGGAAATAATTTCACGTCCCTCGCCCTCGGCCAGGATCAAATCGCCAAGGTCGAAGCGACGCGGGACGAGCTCCGGGTCACGGTGGCCGGCAAGGACGGCGTTGTGGCGGAGACGTTGACGATTAGGGCCCGGCGCTGATATTCGCTACGAACAGAAAGGAGTCAGCTATGAGAATAAAATTCTTTAGGCGAATTGTTTGGGCGTTCATAATCCTAGTCACATTTGCGTCTTCCGGCCTCTTCGCTCAGCTCGAAACACTGGCCCAGCACGATGCCCGGATGAAATGGTGGCGCGATGCCCGATTCGGCCTGTTCATCCATTGGGGTATCTATGCCGTCCCGGCGGGGGAGTGGAAAGGAAAGACGAATTACGGCGAATGGATCCGCCATTCGGCCCAGATCCCGATCGGTGAGTACGACAAATTCGTCAAGCAATTCAATCCTGTCAAGTTCAATGCCGACGAATGGGTGCGCTTGGCTAAAGACGCGGGCATGAAATACATCGTCATCACGTCCAAGCACCACGACGGCTTCTGCCTCTTCGATTCCAAATATACGGACTACGACGTCATGTCCACGCCGTTCAAGCGCGATATCTTGAAAGAGTTGTCCGAAGCCTGCCGAAAGCAGGGGATGAGGCTATGCTTTTATCATTCGATCATGGACTGGCACCATCCCGATTACCTGCCGCGCCGTGACTGGGAGAAGGACCGATCGGCAACAGGCGCTAATTTTGACCGCTACGTCCAGTATATGAAGAATCAGCTCAAAGAGCTGATTACGAATTACGGCCCGATCGGCGTGCTCTGGTTCGACGGCGAATGGGAGAGCACCTGGAACGAAAAATACGGCCGCGACCTCTATCGATATGTTCGGAGCCTCCAGCCGGACATCATCATCAACAACCGCGTCGGCGCCAGCCGGTCGGGTATGGAAGGTTTTTCGCAGGACAAAGAGTCGGCCGGAGATTTCGGGACGCCCGAACAGCAGATCCCGGCCACGGGGCTTCCCGGAATAGATTGGGAAACCTGTATGACAATGAACGATAACTGGGGCTACAACAGCCATGACAAAAACTTTAAATCGGCCGAAAGCATGATCCGCATGCTGGCCGATATCGCTTCTAAAGGCGGGAACTACCTGCTCAATATCGGGCCGACCGCAGAAGGCGTGTTTCCTCCGGAGAGCATCGAGCGGCTTCGCCAAATTGGCCAGTGGATGAAGGCGAACGGCGAATCGATCTATACGACCCAAGCCGGTCCTTTTAAAAAGCTGGAATGGGGACGATGCACCCAAAAAGCGGTCGCTGGAGGGACAAGACTTTACCTCCATGTCTTCGACTGGCCGGCTGACGGAAAGCTCATCGTGCCAGGTATTTATAATAGGGCCAAGCAAGCTTATCTGCTTGCGGATTCGAAAAAGGCGGCTCTTAAAGTCAGTCGGAAAGAAGATTCTTTGGTAATTGAGGTCCCGGCGCAAGCTCCGGATTCTCTCGACAGCGTTATCGTCCTGGACATCGAAGGGAAACCGGATGTCAGTGATCCGCCGGAAATCAAATCCGAATTCGATATCTTTTTGGATACGCTCGATGTGACCGTAACTTCAGGGCGCGAGAATATCGAGGTTCGTTATACCCTTGACGGTTCTATGCCATCGGCCTCCTCGCCGCTCGCCAAGGCTCCTATCCATCTGACCGGAACGACTATCGTTTCGGCGCGGTGCTTCCGCGACGGCAAACCCGTGAGCGGCGCGGCCCAGGCCAAGTTCACAAAGGTCAACCCGCGCCCCGCCGTTCAAAACATTAGTCCCAATCCCGGCGTGTTCTATAACTACTACGAGGGTGATTGGGACAAAATCCCCGATTTTTCGAAGCTCAAGCCGGTCCAATACGGCGCCTGCTCCGTTCTCGACCTCTCCTGCAAAAAAAGAAAAGAATATTACGGGCTTGAATTCACGGGCTATATCAAAGTTCCCAAGGATGGGGTTTATGCTTTCTTCGTGGAATCCGACGACGGCAGCAAGATGTATATCGGCGACGATCTTGTCATCGACAACGACGGTCTTCATGGCCTGGCGGAAAAACGCGGGCTAGTTGCCCTGGGCGCAGGCTTTCATCCCTTCCGGGTCTGCTATTTTAATAAGAGCGGCGGTGACGGCCTGACCGTTTCTTATCAAGGTCCTGGCATTGCCAAGCAGCCTCTTCCTGCGGCCATGCTCGGGCATTTAAGCGGTGTGCCGAGGCATGCTTCTTATCGATGACCTTGAGATCCTGATGCATGCTATCACGGGAGACACTACCGCGTCGGCGAGAGTTCGATGAGGCCGGCAGGCAGCCGCAAGGTGATGCGATTGCCATCCACCTGCGCACCCGGCGCCTGGGTCCGCCAGTTTCCCTTCGGAAGCTCGATGACCACCGGCAGGTCGGAGGCTCGATCGGCGCGGACCACAATCGTTCCGTCGGCCCTGGCTGTCAGCTCCATTACCACATCGTGCAAGTGGAGGCGCGTGATCGTCGCCTCCGGCCAATCCGCCGGGAGGCGCGGATGTATCTTGAATCCTGACGGCGTCGGCTCGAAGCCCAGGAAGCCGTAGAGCATCACCTGCGGCACGAGGATGCTCTCAAAGAATTCTCGGTCCAGACCGAGCCCGCCCGGAACATTCCCGCCTTGCATAGTGCCGCGCGCCGGATCCTTGCCGTAATAGGCGCGATAACCGCCCTCCGCCTGGGTTTCGTCGAACCAGACCAGGATCTCTTGGAGACGCTTCCAGGCATCGTTTGGACCATCGACCTTCAGACGGCACATCAGATCGTGATAGGAGAAGCCAAGCACGGCGCCGCCGTCCTGCACTTGGTAGCCCCAAGGGATGCTCTCGGGATTCGACCACGCCCAGAAGTAGTAATCCAGGTTGCGCCTGGTTGAGGCGCGCGGCCCGAACCGCCAGTGGTATATATCGGTGCCGGTGGCGGTGTCGCCCTCGACGATCCGCCGGCCGCTGATCCAGTCGCGGATGCTCCGGGCTTGCGTGTCCGTGGCGAAGTCGTAATAGACGGCCTCGTTATTGAGGAAGGTCCAGCCATAGTCATGCAGGACACCGTCGAGGTCCACGGTGCCGAACCGGCCGGACGCCCGGTTCCAGAAGCGTTTTGTGCCGTAGCCCTTCACCGTTTGCGCATGGCGGCGCAGGTCGGCCGCGGCGAAGGCATCGGCGGTGGCGACGCCCCATTCCGGATGAGCAGTGATCCTCTCCTCGAGATCCGCGAGGTCCAGCAAAGTGTCGTAGTAATAGACCGTGGCCAGCGCGTCTTCGCCACCGAAGGGGAGCAGGTCCCAGTAGTTCCCACCGATGCCTTCGCCGCGGACGATCTCTTTCCGCCCATCAGCGGATCGGCGGACGCCGCTGCGTCCCTCATGGCCGGGCCAGGTGGTATAAATGCAATTTCGGCGGCGGGTATCGAACTCGCGCATTGTGAAACGCATCGCCGTGCGCACGCGGGCTATCTGGTTGCGCAGGAAGGGCAAATCGCCCGACCAAGCGAAATAGTCATACACGCCGCGGATGAAGTTCGGGTTGTTGATCGAGTGCCGAGAATCGCAAGCGGTGTGGAAGGATTTGATCACGACCCTGGCCGGGCCCGGGTTGTCGAACCCGAGGCGCAGGCCCGTGATCGTGCCGGTCCATCCGGGCAGGCGGTGGACGGGAATCATCGTGCGCGTTTCGACCGGCGTCAGGTCCATCTGGCCGCCGCCTCCGCCCATCGGCAGGGCAGCGTGCGCGTCCCGTGCGGCCGTAGCGGGGGGAAAGTAGAACCGCCGATCCAACCCGAATCCGCGCTTCTCCTTGGTTGTCCACTCGACATAGCAGTTCGCTCGCTCGAGCCCTTCGGCCCACCAGTTCAAGCGCAGCCAGGGACCGTTCGGCGCCGGCATTTCGAACGCGGGGGTTTGGACGATGGCTTTGGGTTCTGTTAGCTCGATGACCCAGCCTTTTTTGTTGACCTCGCCGGCCTTGCCGCATGTGACCTGCCAGCCCTCGGGCGTGACCAGCGGAGCGTCATAGCCGACTACGCCGGTCCCGCGGAAGTGCCATCCGACGCCGCCGGCCTGCGTCCAGAGCGGAAAGGGCCAGCCCTCGGCGTGGGCCAACCCGTCATGCTGTTGGGTGTGGACGTAGCCCTCCGCGTTGATAATGCGGCCGGCCAGCGCCGAAGCCCAGCGTCCGCGCATGGCCTCCAAGCCGGCGCCCGGACCGCGCGCGGGCCAGAGCGTAGACATGGGCATCCACTCATCCCATAGAGGAATCAGAGGTCCGGCCGGCTGAAAGTGCAGCCAGAAAAGCGCCCGCAGGGATTGCATAGCTTTTTCGTGGCCGGGCACGATGAAACGGGGGAAATCTTCCGGCACGTCCGTCGTCTTGCGCGCGGCCTCTTGCGCACCGGAGAAGCCGATGGCCAGGAGGCACAGCGCGGCCAAGCCGAAACTGAAGTTACGCAGATACGCTTGAGATTTATGCCCTCTAAGCCCCATGACTATGTTCTTGCACCCCATAAAAATCCTATATCCGGCTGATGATTGATGTCAACAACTCAATCTCTTGATTACTTAACACCCAGCGAGTACTATCAGCGTAGGAGAACGGCATGAAAAGAAACTCCTCATTAATGTCCGCCTTCGCGCTTCTTCTCATGATGTTTGTGCCCGTCCAGGGGACCGGCTGCCAAATGGACAATGAGCTGCCTCTGCATACCCAGAAGCTGAGCGATAAGGTTCTTGTCGCTTGGGTCGGCGATTACATGCAGACGATCCGAGTCGTCGCCCTCTCGACCGCGCGGGGCATCGTCGTCATCGAAACGAACCTCAGCCGGGCCGCCGACGTCAGGATCAGGCACGCCATCGAGATGGCGTTCTGCCGGAAGGATTTCAAGTACCTCATCAACACGCACTTTCACCACGACCACACCTGTGGCAATCAGATCTACGCTGACGCGACGATCGTCGGGCACAAAACAGTCCCGGAAGGCATGAAGCGAGAACTCACCGGTGAGGGGCTGGTCAAGCTCTTGGAGATGTTCAAATCCGATGCCCAAGATTGGGAAAAGCGGCGAGATAAGGCAGCCCCGGATTCCAGGGATTATCATTTTTTCCGGGAAGGCGTCGTCCTGCTCAAGATGACGATAGCCGAGCTCCAAGACGGCTTCACCCCGACGTTTCCTTCGGTTCTTTTTGACAAGAGCTTGATGCTCGATATGGGGGACATGACCGTGGAGCTTTATGCAGTCGGCGGGACGCACACGAAGAGCGACATTATGATCTTTGTCCCCGAAGAGGGGCTGGTGGCAATCGGCGACATGTGGCCCGACCGAGTGCTGCCCTGTTTACGGAAGGAAGCTCCCTGGGACCTAGGATTAATCCTGGAGAATTGGGGCCGGATCGTCGAGAGCGGGCGGGAGATCAAGCATGTCAATATGGCCCACTCGGATATGAAGTTGGGTGTCGAAACATTCAAGCAACAATATCGGTATCTCAAAATGCTCTGGGACGGCGTGCGTGAGATGCGTAATGCGGGGGCGACGCTTGACGATGCCAAGAAAAAATACACAATCGAGCGCGATTTCCCCTACTTCAAGGATCGCATGCTCGCTGCCCGGGGAACCAATATCCATGAAAATAACATCGAGGCGATCTGGGCGAGACAGGGGGCTGTTGCCGGCGAGATCCACGACGCTGTCCGGGCGGGAGACCTGGCTAAGGTTAAGGCGCTTGTCGCTAAAGATCCCAAGGTCGTTAACGAAAAAGACACAAGAGGCCGAACCCCGCTCCATTTCGCCAGCGACGGCGGGAGCCGCGAGATGATCGCCTTCCTCATCGCCAACGGAGCCGATGTCAAGGCGACCGACCCGGACGGATCGACGCCTCTGCATTGGGCGGCTTGGGCCGGGCAAGCGGACGCTGCGCGGGCCTTGATCGCGGCTGGCGCCGACCCGAATGCCAGGAACGGGCGAGGGGCGGACGCGCTCGAATCGGCCTTCTACGGGAGGCACCCGGAAGCGGTCGAAGCGCTTCTTCAGGGAGGCCTGAAAGTCGAGACCAAAGGTGAACCAGGGCGGGCCCTCCTCCACCGGGCGGCTTCGGCGGGATTTCAACCTTTGGTCGATCATCTCATCGCCCACGGGGCTGACGCCGTCTCAAAGCACTACTTAGGCAAAACCCTTCTTCATTCCGCGGCTGAGGGCGGGTTGTCAGCCATGGTCGTGAAGATGATCGAGGGCGGAGCGAACGTCAATGCCGCCGACGACCTCGGCCAAACGCCTCTCCACTTAGCCGCGTCGGGAGGACGCAAGGACATGGTTGACATGCTGATCGCCAAAGGCGCCAACGTGAAGGCCGTCTGCCGCGACGGACGAAACCTACTCCATTGCGCTGCGTTCGGAGGGTTGGTCGATTTGATGGATCGGTTGGTCAAAGCTGGATTCCCCGTCGACAGCCCTGACCGTTATGGCCGCACGCCTCTTCTCAAGGCCGCCGAAGCTGGGTCGGACGTTGCCGCGGAATTCCTCCTCTCTCGCGGAGCGAACGTCATGAGCCGCGATTACTATCAACAGACCCCTCTTCATGAGGCGACGTTTTCCGGCAACCTCCGGCTTCTTGATATCCTGGTCAAGCACGGCGCCGATGTCCATGCCGTTAACGAGGAGGGGTCGACACCCCTTCTTTATGTTTCCCAGGCTGGACGGGCCGAGGTTATCGACTGGCTGCTCGAACATGGAGCGAGGCTTGATGTCCGCAACAAACTTAACGAAACGCCGCTGACTTTTCCACTGGGGAACGGCTTCCTGGAGCTTGTCGAAAAGCTCTGGCCCCGCGCCGAGGCTCTGAAGAACAAGGACCTTATGGAAAAATATCCGCTTCACCGAGTTGCGTATCTTGGGAATGCCCGAACAGCCGCGTTTTTGTTGGGCAAGGGGATCCCGATAGATCTAAAGGATGAAATCGGCCGGACACCGTTCCAGCGGGCCGCCCAGGGAGGAAGCGTGGAAATCGCCCAAATGCTCCTTGACAAGGGGGCTAAAGTCGATGCTCCGGATCCCGAAGGCTCAACGCCTCTCCACCTAGCGGTGAAGAAGGGGAGAACGGATATGGTCCGCTTTCTATTGAAAAACAAGGCGGATCCGAAGGCAAAGGATGGGAAAGGCCGGACTCCGCTGGACCTGGCGATGGAATATTCCTATCCCAATCTCGTGGGCATCCTTGAAGAAGAAGGGGCCGAGCCGACGCCGAACGCGGAAAAAATGGATGTCCCATCACTCCTGGCCAAAAATCTCAAGAAGGGAGAAGCGATCGTCTGGTCCTTGGGTCATTGCGGATTTGCAGTTAAAACCCAAAGCCGGCTGCTCATCTTCGATTATTACAGTCGAGGCTGGCCGCGACCGGAAAAGCCGTCCTTGGCCAACGGCTTCATCAACCCTGAAGAAATAAAGGACCAGCACGTCACGGTCTTCGTTTCCCATTCCCACGGGGACCACTTCGATCCAGTCATTCTCTCCTGGCAGTCAACGGTGAAGGATATCCAATATATATTTGGGTGGAAAGCCGGAAAAGGCGACCGGGCCATCGATATGCCGGCGCCCAGGGCCACAAAGACGCTCGGCGCGATGGAGATTTTCACCGTGAATTGCGAACACAACGACGTTCCCGAGGTCGCCTACCTGGTCAAGGTGGACGGGCTTGCTATTTATCATTCGGGCGATTACATGGGCCCGATCGACAATTTTCAAGCGGATATGAATTATTTGCTCGGAAAGGCGGGAACGATCGACCTTGCCTTTATCGGAAAATTCCCGCAGGCCGCGTCCCTGAAACCTCGCGTCGTTTTCCCGATCCACGCCTATAACCGGGAATTCATGTACGGCGCCTTCGCCCGGGAGGCGGCAGCCAAGAAACTCCCCTCGCGCGTGATCTGTCCCGAGAATAAGGGCGACCGGTTCATGCTGTTTATAGGGGCATTTTAGCCCATTTGACTCTGCCTTCATTCCTTGTTAATCTTTAGCCATCCCAGATCATAGGGGTCAGCAATGGCCATCAGGTGCCCGAAATGTCAGGCTGAGAATCAGACGGGCACGGTTTTCTGCGGGAAGTGCGGCACTAAGCTTGAAGCTGCAGACTCCTTCTCCGTCACCAGGACGCTCGAAACAACGCCTGAAGGACTGG
>Ga0315268_10002240_pt1 | contig 22024 bp, 18 predicted proteins | sample C1_top_MG_FD_204535 | JGI IMG/M metagenome (GOLD analysis project Ga0315268, IMG submission 204535) | Sediment microbial communities from Yellowstone Lake, YNP, Wyoming, USA - C1_top | ecosystem: Environmental > Aquatic > Freshwater > Lake > Sediment | place: USA: Wyoming | collected 2017-08-01 | reverse complement strand
AGCACTTTCCACTCGTAGCGCCGGATTTCTTCATCCAGGTTGAGGGCCCCAGGGTTGGCGCCGACGCCAATCACGAAAGATGTCTGTGAGCCCATCGGGTTGCCGCCAATATCCAGACCGTGGTTCAGGTTGCTGACGATGTTGGTCAGCCCGATCGCATCCACGTCGAATACAGCGGTGGCGTCAGGATAGGTGCCCATGCGCGGAGGATCACCGGTGATGCAAATCAGATTGTGAATCCCGACGGCATGGGCACCGAGCAGGTCGCTCTGAATGCCGAGGATGTTCCGGTCGCGGCAGCAGAAGTGAAGCACCGCCTCGATCCCTGCGTGTTGTTGGATCAACTGGCAAGTCACTTGGGCGCTCATGCGGGCGCTCGCGCGCGGGCCATCGGGCACGTTGATGCAGTCGACGCCGTTAGCGGCACAGAGTCGAGCCCCTTCGATTTCTTTGGAAGCATCCACACCGCGGGGAGGGAGAATTTCCAGGAAAACCACAAATTTGCCGGCGGCCAGCTTGGCGCCGAGCTTGGACTTCTCCGCCAACGGTACTTTGGGGAGTGCCTTTGCTTGGGCGGCCGGCGCTTCCACCGTGATACTCAGCTTGCGGTGTCCCGGCTCGAGCGAGCGAACTTCGCTGCGGATGAGCTTGATGTGTTCGGCTGTCGTCCCGCAGCAGCCACCCACGATCCTCACTCCTGCCCAAAGAAATCGGCGTGCGTACTGCGCCATGTATTCAGGTGACCCCAAGTAAAGGTTGCGCCCCTCCACCCTCGCCGGAAGCCCGGCGTTGGGCATGGCACAGAGTGGTTTCTGCGTGTAGTTGCCCATCTTTTCGATGGTGTCCAGCATGGCTTTCGGGCCCGTGGAGCAGTTCAGCCCAGCCACGTCGATAGGCCACTCATCGAGTTGCTTGGCGAACACCTCCGTCGCGGTGCCATCCCGAAGCGTGCCGTCGTCCTGGACCGTGAACTCTGCCACGATCACCATGTCATCGCCGACGACCTCGCGCGCGCCGAAGACCGCTTCGCGCAGCTCGTTGACGCTGGAAAAGGTCTCGAGGATCAGCAGGTTAACACCGGCCTCAACCAAAGCCTGGATCTGTTCGCGGAAGATGGTTCGTGCTTCAGCGAAGCTGGTCGGCCCGAGCGGTTCGATATGGATTCCCAGTGGCCCCACCGCGCCCGCCACAAACGCCAGATCTCTAGCCGCTTCGCGTGCCAACCGGACGCCGGCCTGATTGATGTCCCGCAGCTTTTCCGCCAGGCCGTATGCTCCCAAGCGCGCTCGGTTGGCCCCAAACGTGTTTGTCTCCAGAATCTCAGCCCCGGCCTTGACGTAGCTGTCGTGCACCTCTCGCACTAAGTCGGGGGCAGTAAGATTCAGCTCGTCATAGCAGCGGTTGATGAACACGCCCTTGGCATAGAGCACCGTGCCCATTGCGCCGTCCGCGACGACCGCACCACGCTGCAAACGCTCGCGGAATTCCTGGGCTTTGGATGAGGTGGCTTTGCCGTTCATGGAACTCCTTCGTGGCACTTGGACTAAGGTTCGTCGCTCAACTAGGGACTGTCAAGCAGAAAGGGGGCCTTGAACCCAGCTATGAGGAGAGATGGACAACCTTGTTGTCGTGTCTGGGCCTAACGGCCTCTTCGTTGGTGAACCTTGCGGTGACATCTCGTCCCGAGGGTGATCAGGTTCTCTTCCGTGTCATCCCCGAGTGCGGTTCTTCGCATGACAGGGTGAACCTGCAACTGGTCCAGCCGCCTACATCGTTGGTAGCGCCAGCCATTTCGGGCCAGAACCGATCGGTGCAACTTTCAATTAGCATAGCCTCCCCATGGCAACGACGAGTACCATCGCTCCGAGTCAGGACGAGGGCATCACCACGGGAGGAGTCCGCATCAGTACCCTGAAGAGTTCTAGAATCCCACCCATGGGGAAGCGCCATTAGAATGCGCTGGCTGTGGCATTGGGGCCCGGTGCTGATTTGGGCCGTGGTGGCCTGGGCCTTCTCCACCTCCGCCTTCTCCGACCAACAAACGTTGCGTTTTCTGATGCCCTTACTCCACTGGATGTTTCCACATGCCACACCGCCGACGCTCCTGCTGATGCATAAGGCCATCCGGAAGGCGGCCCTTGTTGGAGAGAACTTCGTGCTCTGTTTGCTTTTGTTTCGGGCGCTTCGCGGTGACCGATCGGGATGGCAGTTGCGCTGGGCGCTCGCCGCGGTTGCGATCGCTGCTGGCTATGCCCTGGTCGACGAAGGACACCAGATGTTTGCCCTTGGGCGGGGCGCCTCCCTTCGGGACGCTCTCCTTGACACGTCGGGCGCCGCAATGGCCCAGGCGGCGGTGTGGTGGCACATGGGCCGCGGTTCGCTGGCGAAATTCTCTCGGATAGGCAGTCCTAGCTGAATCCCCCGGGTGTTGGAGCACTGGGCCTAAGGAATGGAAATCAACCAGTTGCGCTCCGCTCCAGCTGCGACCGCGCGCGTTCCCACCCGTGGCCTGAGGAATCTGTCTGCGCGAGGGGGCAGCCAATCTGCTCAGCTCGAACTTGCCCACGCGTTGGACGATTTCGTCGAGCGATGTCTTGGCGCGAGAGCCGCTGCGACACCCAATCTTCTCGAGGGAGGGCACGCGTCTCGGTGTTTCCTTGAACCCGTCCTCCTATGACCTCGTCGGCCCCCAGCAATCGTATTGACTTGCCCTGTTGAAGACGGCTACCGTGGGTGCCCAAGAGGTTATGGCTCTGGGCCCCAGAAGTTACCTACGAAGGGAGACCCTAGATGGAAAAGCACATCATGCGTTGGAGCTATTGGTTGGGCATCGCATGTGTCGTTCTGGCGTTGGTCTTTCGTGTTCTCAATGCCCTTGGGTTCCTCATGGCTGAAGTATCCACGAAGGGAAACTCGATCGGATACCATAGCTTTCTGCGCGGCGCCGCACTGTTTTTGGGGACCGCAATTGCCACGGCCTGCTTCACTTGGTTCAATAAGCAGAGCACGTAGCCGAGTGAAAACTGCGCACCTTCAGCTCGGCATGGGGTTGCGGGGAGGGCACACGCGTCCTAGATTCCCGCCACTCCTCGTCGACGAGGCTTGCGATCATTCAGAAGGATCGACCACAAGCATAGGTGCAAGGGTGAGTTTCCGCGTTCTCCGAGGAGGGGGACCTCTTCGTTTCTCGAGTTTCCTGGGCACCTCAATGTAACGATACGTCGGCTTGCCTCGCTGCCCGTGGCAGCATCGGGTCGCCTGTCGGGAAGAGAAGGGAGCTGCGTTGGCCATGAAAGATGTCTTCATTCATCCCACTGCCTTGGTCGAGACGGATCAGATCGGGGAAGGCACGAAAGTCTGGGCCTTTGCCCACATCCTGAAAGACGCGGTGATCGGGCGAAACTGCAACATTGGGGACCACAACTTCATCGAAGGCGGCGCGTCCCTGGGGGATGGGGTGGTCGTCAAAAACGGAAACATGATCTGGGAAGGCGTGCACATCGAAGACGCTGTCTTCGTGGGTCCCCACGTTTTTTTTACGAACGACTTATTCCCGCGTTCCAAGCAACTGCCCGAGGCGGCCGAGCGGGGATCGCGAAAGGAAAACTGGCTTGTGCCGACGCGAGTGAAAAAGGGGGCCTCGCTCGGTGCGGGCGCGGTAATTCTGGCGGGCGTCACCATCGGTGAGTACAGTCTCGTGGCTGCCGGTACGCTGGTGTCCAAGGATGTGCCGCCATATGCGCTCGTGCTCGGTGCACCAGGTCGCGTGCGGGGTTGGATGTGCCGATGCGGTTTGCGACTTCGCCTAGCACGTGGACGAGCAACTTGTGGTGGGTGCGGCCTTGGGTATCGTCGCGGGAGAAAAGGCATCGAGCTGCTCGGGCCGAAATGCTAGGCCACCGGGATTCTTTAGTCGGAGCTTGAGGCGCGGGCGATTATGGATTCTGCTTGCTGGCCCACCTATGAGTCGCGGTCGCGATGGCCACCAACAAGAAGAGCAGCGCTCCTCTCAAGAAGCTCATGTGGCTAACCGACGCTCCGCGGTCGCCTTCTTAATTCCCAATCCGAAATCTCTCTAGATGAAAGGGCACTTGTTGGAGCATTCTGATAAAGCCATGACCCAAGACGCATCAAAGTCGGAGCGCCGGGGTAAACACCGTGTCAGGCTTCCACAACTGGTTCGTGTGCGACCGTCTCAGACCAACGACTTTGATGAGATACAATCCACCATCAACAGTGGACGCGAGGGAATCTACTTTGGTACTGAATCAAAATTCTTCTTCAAGGGAATGCGGTTGCTGGTTACTTTCCCCTATTCCACACAGCACGGTGCGATCAATCAGGAATATATCGGCGAGGTGGTCCGAATTGATGCGCTCCCCGAGGGGAGATACGGTATCGCTGTCCATTTGAAGCAGAGAATTAATTTGGGTACCTACGAGACCTACCGCTGACAGGGCAATTGAGAACAGCCGAGGCGCTTGGCAAGACGTTTGACCTTACCGGGGTTTTTTGTACCAGCTTCATAGTGAGTTTTCGGCTCCTTGAGCGGACCTGGTTTTTTGTACCAAAGCCAAGGCGAGTTTTCGGCTGTTTGTTGCCCAACGGAATCGCGGCGAGCCGTGATTTGACAGGCGAATTCATTCGGCGTCCTCTCCCCGAGAGCTCGATGAGGCCGACTATTGAAAGTGGCTCAAAAATACCGCGGCCGCTCACTCGCCCGCTGGCTTTCGACTATGTGTCGTAAGGACGAAGGAATCTGCCATCGGAGTCTGACGAAGTTGAAGCACGATTGCCAGCGGGGAGAACAGCGCGGGTGGGTGGCTGCGTCTCAATGTGGAAGCAGCGATGATTCGGGCTCGCCTCGGACGAGTGGGCCCACTCTACATTTCGGTTCTCTCAGGGTACCGACAGCAAGCCAAGCACCAAGATTCTTATTGCTCGGTGATCTTACTTTGACAAAAGATTACTATCACCCTCGTGGCGGTGGTTAAGGCGATGTTTACAACACAAGAATTCAGTCGAACGCGTGAAGAACTCGCAGACCGCGTGCGGGTGACGCCACTCGTGCGATCGGACGCTCTCACCGCAGCCGTCGGCGCCGAGGTCTCTCTGAAGTTGGAATCCCTCCAGCTCACTCATTCCTTCAAGGTGCGTGGGGCGTATGGGGCGCTGCTGCCGAGATTGGAGGAAGCACGGCGGTGCGGCGTGGTCACGGGTTCGTCTGGCAACTTCGCACAGGGGATTGCTTACGCTGCGCGCGAATTGGGTGTGAAGGTCACCGTGGTGATGCTCGAGCGCAGCGCGCCGTACAAGGTTGAGGCCGCGCGGCGGCTCGGCGCCGAAATCGTCTTCTGCCCCAACGATTTTTCGCAGCGCGCGCAATGGGTCGAACGCATCCACCGCGAGCAGGGCAAGCTCATTCTGCATTCTTACGATGACGAGCACACCATTCGCGGCAACGGCAGCCTGGGATTCGAAATTGTGGAGCAACTGCCCGACGTGGATGCTGTGCTCGTACCGACCAGTGGCGGAGGATTATTGGCCGGCCTGGCTGCGGTGGTGAAACAACTTCGGCACCAAGTCAAAGTGTACGGCGTGCAGCCGGAGAATCTGCCGGCGATGAAAGTGTCTTTGGAGAAAGGCGAGCGCACGCGAGTCGAGATAACGCCTTCAATGGCCGACGGCATCGTGGCCGACGTTCCCGGCCAGTTGAATTTCCCGCTGATTCAGAAATACGTGGACGACGTGTTTCTTGTCTCCGAGGAAGAAATTGCCCGCGCGGTCGCGCATCTGTTTCTGCAAGAAAAACTCGTGGTCGAGCCTTCCGGGGCACTGACGGTCGCCGCGCTGCAACGTTACTGGCCGCGCGGCGGCGGGGAAAAGAAGATCGTCGCCGTCCTCAGCGGTGGAAATGTGCAGTTCGAGCGGCTGGTGGAGATCGTGCGAAAAAATGCAGGCTGACCCGACCTGCCTCACGCTTTCTTGGGGTAACGGCCCAACAGCCAGTTCCAGCGGATCGCCAGCAACTCGACGAACATCTGCACGCTGTCGCGGAGAACATGGAGCTTGGTGTTGGGATCGTGGGCCCAGCGCACAGGGATCTCGATCGTGTGCAGGCCGTGGCGCTTGGCGAGGAAAAGAATTTCGGGATCGAAGCCGAAGCGCTCGGTGCGCTGCTGTTCGAAGACGATGCGCGTGCGCTCCCGCAGAAACGCTTTGAAGCCGCACTGCGTGTCGACAAAGGGAAGCCCCGTAACCAGTTGGACCAGCTTGTTGAAGCAGATCCCGGCGAGCTCGCGCAAGCGTGACTGGTGTACGGCGATCAGGCTGCGGTCCACCGCGCGCGAGCCGATGGCGACGTCGTAGCTGCCCAGGGCGGCGATGAGTTTGTCGGCTTCCTCGATGGGTGAAGAAAGGTCCGCGTCGGTGAACAGGGCCACGCGCCCGCGGGCCTCGAGCATGCCGTGCCGCACGCTGTAACCCTTGCCGCGGTTCGTGCCGTTCGACACCAGTCGCAGCGAGGGGAGTGTAGCTTGCCATTCTGCGACCACGCGAGCGGTGCCGTCGTTCGAGCCGTCGTCCACGACAATCACTTCCGCGTCCAATCGCCGCGCGGCAAGATATTCCTGGATTTGCTGGAACGCGCGCGGCAGCCGGTGTTCTTCGTTATACGCAGGGATCACGATGGAAAACTCCGGCTGATGCGCAGAACTTGAGGCGTCGACGTGAGGAGCCATATCGCCCACACATTACCCGAAGCGGGCGGTGGTTCTCTACAGTAGAAAATGGAGGTCGGTGCTAAAGTAGGAGCGCCTCGAACCCGCCTATGGGCACGGTGACGCACCACGCAAGCAGCTCAACCGGCGCGGCGACTTCTTCGCCGCGTATTCGCATCGCGCCTTCGCGCGGTTGGGTGCCGCTCAATCTCTCCGAGCTCTGGGCCTACCGCGAGCTCATCTATTTCTTCATCTGGCGCGACGTTAAGGTCCGCTACAAGCAGACCATCCTCGGCGCGGCCTGGGCCATCCTCCAGCCGGTCTTCACCATGGTCGTGTTCAGCATCTTTTTCGGCCGGCTCGCGCGCGTGCCTTCGGACGGCCTCCCGTATCCGCTGTTTGCCTTCGCCGGGCTGGTGCCGTGGACGTTTTTTGCCAATGGACTCAGCCAGGGCGCCAATTGCCTGGTCGGCAGCGCCTACATGATTCAGCGCGTCTATTTTCCCCGCCTAGCCTTGCCGATCGCCGCGGTGCTTTCGGGGGTGGTGGACTTTCTGCTGTCGTTCCTGGTGCTCATCGGCATGATGGTCTGGATGGGGCATTTGCCCACCGCGAATGTTGTCTGGCTCCCGTTGCTGCTGCTGCTGGCGCTGGTCACGTCGTTGGGAGCGGCGCTGTGGCTGGCCTCGCTCAACGTGCAGTACCGCGATGTGCACCACACCCTGCCGTTTCTGATGCAGTTCTGGATGATTGCCACGCCCATCGCTTATCCGAGCAGCCTGTTGCCTGAGCCGTGGCGCGCGATCTATGGACTCAACCCGATGGCTGGCGTGGTCGAAGGATTTCGCTGGGCGCTGCTGGGAACGGTGACGGCGCCGGGCCCCATTGTCGCCGTGTCGTCATTGATGGCACTCGCGATGCTCGTCAGCGGCGCCTACTTGTTCCGCCGCATGGAAAAGACGTTTGCCGATGTCGTCTAGGACGCTCCCGTGAGTGAAGTGGTCATTTCGGTCCATCAACTCGGCAAGCGCTATCGCATCGGGCGCCGCGAAGAACGCTACCCCACGCTGCGGGAATCGCTCGCGCGCGGGGTGCTCGCGCCGCTGCGCCGCGTCAGGGATTTGCTGCAGGGCACGTCGCCCTCCGCAAACCATCGCGAGGACACCATCTGGGCGCTGCGCGAGGTTTCCTTCGATGTCTCGCGCGGCGACGTCATCGGCATCATCGGCCGCAATGGCGCCGGCAAGAGTACGCTGCTGAAAATCCTCTCCCGCATCACCGAACCGACCGAAGGAGTCGCGGAAATCTCCGGCCGCGTGGGGTCGCTGCTCGAAGTCGGCACCGGCTTCCATCCCGAGCTGACCGGCCGCGAAAACATCTACTTGAACGGCGCGATTCTGGGAATGCGCCGGGCGGAGATTGAGCGCAAGTTCGACGAGATCGTGGCGTTCGCCGAAGTAGAGAAATTTCTCGACACGCCGGTGAAGCACTATTCGAGTGGGATGTACGTCCGGCTGGCTTTCGGCGTCGCCGCGCACCTGGAGCCGGAAATTCTGATCGTGGACGAAGTACTCGCCGTCGGCGACGCCGCGTTCCAGCGCAAATGTCTAGGGAAGATGGGAGACGTCGCGCACCAGGGCCTCACCGTGCTTTTTGTCAGCCACAATATGGGCGCGGTCGCGCAGCTCTGCCCCAGTTGCATCTGGCTCGAGCAGGGAAGAATCGCGGCGCGCGGGCCCTCGCAAAAGGTCGTGGAAGCCTACCTGGCCAGTTGTGTGCCTCCGGAAGATGCCGTGCGTTTGGAAGATAGCGCCGGACGCGCCGGCGACGGCCGCCTGCGATTCACTGCCGCTTTCTTGCGCAATGGCAGTGGCGAGCGCACAGCGACGCAAGTTTCCGGAAGCTCCACGGATATCGTGCTGGAGTTCGACAGTTTGAGCGAATTGCCCGATGTGCAATTCACGATGACGGTCTGCAACGAGACCGGTTCGGCGGTCGCGCACTTCGACGTGGATACAAGCGGTGCCCGGTTCCGCGTGCCGGCGGGGCGCGGACAGGTCGTCTGTCACATCCCTAAACTACCGCTCCCGGCCGGCCGCTACTCCCTTTCGTTCGCGGCCCAGGACGACCACGGGATCATGGACACGGTCGCAAACGGCTGCGTCTTCGATGTCGAGGTCGGCCATTTTTTCCCGGCGCCTTATGTACCGCCGCCGCAGCACGCCACTGCGCTCGTCGAACACTCCTGGCAGATTCTCCCCGGCGACGAGCGCGACTCGTAATTCCCCGGTGCTGCTCGAGCGGCGTTGCTCTTCTGGCCCCGCCGCTTTCCTGCTAATCTAAATAGTTTCCGGAGGGGTTTCTGCCCCTGTCTGTAAATCGGACGGAAAACGATGCCAATGAGAAACCTCGGCGAACAACCCGGCGCGCTCAGGGAACTGTTGGGCCAGCGCATTCTGGTGCTCGACGGCGCGATGGGCACCATGCTGCAACGATGCGACCTCTCCGCGGCGGATTTTGGGGGCGCGGATTACGAGGGCTGCAACGAGCACCTGGTGAAAACGCGGCCCGACGTCGTGACCGATGTTCACCGCAAGTACCTGGCGGCGGGTGCCGACATCATCGAGACAAATTCGTTCGGCGGCACACCCGTCGTGCTTGCCGAGTACGGGCTCAAGGAGCAGGCTCACGACCTGAACTTCTCCGCGGCGCAATTGGCGCGCCGCGCGGCGGACGAGTTCTCCACGACCGCCAAGCCGCGCTTTGTCGCGGGCTCGATGGGTCCCACGACGAAGTCCATCACGGTCACCGGCGGTGTCACCTTCGACCAGCTTCGCGAGGCGTATTACGTCCAGGCCAAGGCGCTGGTCGAGGGCGGCGCGGACATCCTGCTGCTCGAGACCTGCCAGGACACGCGCAACATCAAGGCGGGAGTGCTGGCCATCGAGCGGCTGATGCGCGAGCGCGGCGAGCGCATCCCGCTGATGATTTCCGCCACCATCGAAGCGATGGGCACCATGCTCGCCGGTCAGGATGTGGAGGCGCTGTGGGCCTCGCTCCAGCACCTCGATCTGCTTTCCATCGGCCTGAACTGCGCCACGGGCCCCGAGTTCATGACCGACCACCTCCGCACGCTGCAGACGCTCTCGCACCGGTTCATCTCCTGCTATCCGAACGCGGGTCTGCCGGACGAGGAAGGGAAGTATCTGGAATCGCCGGAATCGTTGGCGTCGCAACTGGAGCGCTTCGTCCAGCACGGCTGGCTGAACATCGTGGGCGGTTGCTGCGGCACCACCGAGCAGCACATCCGCGCCATTGCGCAGGCGGTCGAGGGCAAGCCGCCGCGGCGCCCGCCGGAACCTTCGCATCGCGTGTTTTATTCGGGCATCGAAGCCGTCGAGGCAGAAGACAGCACCCGGCCGCTGCTGGTCGGCGAGCGCACCAACGTCATCGGCTCGCGCCATTTCAAGAAAATGGTGGCTGAGGAAAAGTGGGACGAAGCCACCGAAGTCGCGCGCTGGCAGGTGAAAAATGGCGCGCACATCGTGGACGTCTGCTTGCAGACCACCGAACGCGATGAACTGAAAGACATCCAGCCGTTCTACGAGCGCCTGATCCGCAAGATCAAAGTGCCCGTGATGATCGACACCACCGACGCGCGCGCCGCTGAGCTGGCACTGACCTACTGCCAGGGGCGCAGCATCATCAACTCGATCAATCTGGAAGACGGCGAAGAAAAATTCGCAAAGGTTTGCCCGCTGGCGCGTTCATTCGGCGCCGCGGTCATCGTCGGCTGCATTGACGAAGACCCGGTGCAGGCGCAGGCCTTCACGCGCGAGCGCAAACTGGCCATCGCCGAGCGGTCGTACAAACTGCTGACCGAAAAATACGGCATCCCGCCCGGCGACATCATTTTTGACCCGCTCGTCTTTCCCTGCGCGACGGGAGATGAGAACTACATCGGCGGCGCGGTGGAAACCATCGAGGGCGTGCGGCTGATCAAGCAGCGGTTCCCGCACGTCCGCACCCTGCTCGGCATCTCCAACGTGTCGTTCGGGCTTCCGCCCGGCGCACGCGAGGTGGTGAATTCGGTCTTTCTTTATTACTGCACGAAAGCGGGACTCGATCTAGCCATCGTCAACACCGAGCGCCTGGAGCGCTTTCCGTCCATCCCGGAAAAAGAACGGGAACTGGCCGAAGACCTGCTCTTCAACCATCCCCCGCGAAACGTTCCCGCCATGCACCCGCAAGCCCCGCTGCTCGCCGGAGCGCCCGACGATTGGCGCCGGCAATCGCGCGAGCAGAAGATGGCCATCAACCAGTGGCACATCGCTGCGCTCGCGGAGCATTTCCGCAGCGCCAAGAAAAAAGAAAAAATTCAGGACCGCCAACTCTCGCTGGACGAGCGCCTGGCCAATTACATCATCGAAGGCACGCGCGACGGCCTGATCGAAGACCTCGATCGCAAGCGCGCGGAAGGCGCGGCCCCGTTGGACATCATCAACGGTCCTCTGATGACCGGCATGGGTGAAGTGGGCCGCCGATTCAACGCGAATGAGCTCATCGTGGCCGAAGTGCTGCAATCGGCGGAAGCGATGAAGGCGGCGGTGAGCCATCTCGAAAAATTCATGGAAAAAGCGGAGCGCGCGCAGCGCGGCAAAGTCGTGCTGGCCACTGTGAAGGGGGACGTGCACGACATCGGCAAGAACCTGGTCGAGATCATCCTGCGCAACAACGGCTATGATGTCATCAACCTGGGCATCAAGGTGCCGCCGGAGGATTTGATCCGCGCCTACCGTGAACACCATCCCGACGCCATCGGGCTTTCCGGCCTGCTGGTGAAGAGCGCGCAGCAGATGGTGGTGACGGCCTCGGACCTGCGCGACGCGGGGATTGAAATCCCGCTGCTGGTCGGCGGCGCGGCGCTTTCGGACAAATTCACGCGCACCAAGATTGCTCCCGCGTATCGCGAAGCAGTCTGCTATGCCAAGGACGCCATGACCGGCCTGCGTGTGATGAACGAGCTGATGAACCCCGCGCAGCGCGAGGCTACGGTGAAAGCGCACACCTTCACCGAGGAGGCCGCAGTCGCCCCGCGCGAAGTCCTGCTGGCCGCGGGCACAGACGCGCGGCGTTCGAGCCGCGTCCGCGTGGATCTGCCCGTGCCGCTGGCGCCGTATCTCGACCGCAAGGTGCGGCTGGTGCCGGACCTGGAAGAAATCTGGAGCTACATCAATCCGCAGATGCTTTTTGGACGGCATCTCGGGTTCCGCGGCAATTTTGAAAAGGCGGTAGCTGACCGCGATCCGCGCGCCTTGGAGCTCCGCGAGCAGATGGAAGAGCTGAAACGCGACTCGAAACAATGGATGAAAGCCCAAGCGGTGTGGCAGTTTTTTGAAGTCGAGCGCGACGCCAACGCGATTCTGTTTTTCGAAAAGGGCGGGCGCGAACCTCTGCACGTGTTCCGCTTCGGGCGGCAGCCACGACCCGACGGGCTTTGCCTGAGCGACTACGTGTTGCCTGCCGCGGATGGCCGGCGCGACCACATCGCGCTGTTCGTGGTCACGGCGGGCGCGGGTGTTCGCGCGCGCTCCGAAGAAGCCAAGAACGCAGGGCACTATTTCCGCTCACATGGGCTGCAAGCTCTGGCGCTCGAAACTGCCGAGGGCTGCGCTGAATGGCTGCACCGGCGCATCCGGGAGGACTGGGGCTTTCCCGACCCGCCGGCGATGACCATGCACGACCGCTTCACCGCGAAGTACCGTGGGAAACGATACAGCTTCGGCTACCCAGCCTGCCCCAACCTGGAAGACCAAGAAGGCATCTGGAGGCTGCTGCGGCCGGAAGAAATCGGCGTGCAACTGACCGACGGGATGATGATGGACCCGGAAGCCAGTGTCAGCGCGCTGGTCTTCCACCATCCCGACTGCGTCTATTTTTCGGTAAGCGACACGACGGAATCGTGACGGAAGCCGGATGAACAGGGCGTTTGATTGAGTGCTCCTGACCGGCCTCGATCCCCTCGTGGCCTGGTACCGGGCATTGCCCCCTCCCACCGCGCCCGAAAAAAGTCCTTGACAAGCGGGGCCGACAGATAGATAGTCGTCTATATTTATGAGCGTCGATATGCAAACTGGTGAGCAGATTGAGCAGCAGCTCAAGGCCCTGGCCGATCCCATGCGCCGCCGCATCGTCGAACTGCTGAAGAAAAAGGGTTGCTGTTCCTGCGAGCTGGTGTCGAACGTGGACCCGGGGCTGTGCCTCTGCGACATCGAAGCGGTGTTGAAGCTCAGCCAGCCCACCATCACACACCACATCCAGGTGTTGCGAGAAGCGGGTCTGGTGAGCACGCGGAAGATCGGTCGCTGGGTTTATTGCCGGCGCAATGAGGAAGCGCTGGACCGGCTGGCGGGGTGGCTGCGCAAGCTCTAAAACATTTTTTGCCGATATGGATTGATGAATATCGACATGCAAGGTGCGGGCAAGGGCCAATCCCAACGCGCCTGGGGGAGATGAGGCTGTGAGTGAGAAAGTGGCGATCGTGGAAAAGACTCCGCCTCCTGCCGAAATTCGGCGCGCCTACGACCGGTTGAGCGGCGTTTACAGTTTCTTCGTCGTGCCACTGAAACGAGGCCTGCTCCGGCGCGGCTTGGAAAAGGCAGCCATCTGTTCGGAGGAGAAGGTCCTGGAGGTGGCGGTCGGGCCGGGCGCGACGTTGCTGGAAATCCTCCGGAGGGTGGATCGGAACAACGTGGTTACGGGCGTGGATCTTTCTCTTCGGATGTTGGAGAGGGCGCGTCGCCGAGCCGCAGCCGCAGGCTTCACCAAACTGGATTTGCGCCAGGCCGACGCCCGGCAATTGCCGTTCGCTGACGCCAGTTTCGATGTCCTTTTCAACAGTTTCATGTTCGACCTCCTGCCGCGCCAGGACATGCCGGTTGTGCTGGCGGAGTTTCGTCGCGTGCTGAAGCCGGGCGGGCGGCTGGTGCTGCTGAGTTTGAGCAAGTCCGATCCGACTCGTCTCAGCAGGCGCGAAAAGCTCTACGCCAAACTGCCGACAGGTTGGGCGGCAAACCTCTTGGGCGGCTGCCGGCCTGTCTGGATGAGCGACCTCGTCGGCGAAGCGGGCTTTGAAAATATCCAACGTGAATTTGTTCCGCATCTGATTCCGACCGAAATCATCACTGCAATAAAACCGCCATCCGGCGAAAAGGAGAAGGAGAAGCTATGAGCGCGACGATGAAGAAAGAGGAGATCCACCGGGTGGTCCAAACCGCCTACGGTGCGGTCGCTCGGACCGTAGGCAAAACTGCTCCGGTCGAGGCATGTTGCACGCCCAGCATTTCAGCGGTTTCCGATTACAGTGCCGAGGAGTTGGCTTCAGTGCCTAGGGGAGCCTATTTGGGCGAAGGCAGCGGCGTGCCCGTGCGTCACGCAAAATTGAAGCCCGGTGAGACGGTGGTGGACCTCGGCGCGGGGGCTGGGATGGATTCGTTCCTCGCGGCGAATGCGGTGGGGCCCACCGGCCGCGTGCGGGGCTTCGATCTCACGCCGGAAATGCTCGAACGCGCACGGCAAAATGCCGCCGAGGGCGGCTACGCGAACATTTCGTTTGACCGCGCCGACATCGAGCACCTGCCGCTCCCCGCTGACAGCGCCGACGCGGCCATCAGCAACTGCGTCATCAACCTCACGCCCGACAAGGCGGCTGTCTACCGCGAGATCTTTCGCGTGCTGAAGCCCGGTGGACGTCTCTCCGTTGCCGACATCGTGATGCGCGGCACGCCGGAAGCGTTGGAAGTGTTCCGCCGGCAAGCGAGTGCAGGTTCGTGGTGCGCGTGCGTGGCGGGCGCACTCGAACAGGAAGAGTATTTCCAAGCCATCCGCGGCGCCGGCTTCACTGACTTGCGCATCGCTGCCGAACGGCCCGCGATGTCGCAACCGGGAGGCGAGCTCGCGGCCGTGGCCATCACAGTGACCGCACGCAAACCGGCTTGAGGCTTGAAATGGAGGAACCTCTTCGCCCGCCCGCAACTCCTATTGTTGCGGCCGGCGAAACAGGCGGCTGGCCAGTGGGCCCTTGGTTTCTTTCGAGGGTTCCAGCGATTCGATTTCGGCCAGCCGCCGGCGTGCCTTGGTATGTTCCTCGTCGATCTCGAGGATTTTTTCGTAGAGCGGCTTGGCGCGCCAGGGAAGCTGCATTTCCATGAAGAGCTCGGCCAGCTGGTAGTACGCGGAAGTATTCCACGGCTCGAGCACGATGGCCTTCTCGTAGTGTTCGAAAGCTTCGTGGCGGTACTCCTGGACAGCGGCCAGCAGCCGCGCCAGCTTCGTGCGGTACTTGGAGACGCTGGGCTCGATCTCGGTGGCGCGTCGCAGCCAGGCAATCGCTCCCGTGATGTCCTTCATGCACAGGCACTCCATCGCCTTCGTCATGCACGCTTCGCCAGTGAGCTTTTCTCTGGGAGCCCCGCGTTCCGGCGCGGCCGCGGTAGCGGCTTCGGCGAGCTGGCGATCGTATTCCTTCCGGAGCGCGTCGTCGGTCAGAGTTCTATAGGCTCGGGTGAAAGCTTCCATGAGCTGGTGCAGCGTACCGATCCACTGGCTGTTGCCTTTATGGCGGTCCGGGTGAAATTTCCTCGCGAGATCGTTGAACCGCATTACAACCTCAGCCGAAGCGGCGTGGGCGGGCACGCTCAGAAGCTGGTAGTAGTTGCCGTTTTCGACGAGATCGACCAGGCGGGCCATCTCTTGTTCGAAGGCGGCAGCGTCTGCGGTCGCGTCGGTAGGCGATGCCGCCGCCTGCGGCACCCCGAGAGGTTTGACGGCGGGCGCCGCATCCGGCGCGATCACCGTGATCATGCCGAGCGCGAGCAGCGCGTAGAGAGCGCGGGCCGCCTCGCGAGTCTCCAGTTCGCTGGCGGCAATCAGGTTCGCCGGGCTCATCGGTTCGACCAGCGACGCCATCAGCAGCCGCTCGCTTTCGTTCAGCTCCACGTCTTGCAGGCGCAACAGCGGGTCGGTGGTGTAGTCCAGCAGCGCGGAACGTTCGGCCACCAATTCCGTCAGCGGCAGGTCTGGAGCCGTCCGCGCCGTGGCCAGCAGCACCTGCCCGACGGGAAGCGCGATGCCTACCTCCGGCGCCAGGTGTTCCTCGAACGTGTCGAAAAAATAGTAGCGGCCTGCGGGGTAGTCGAACACCGAAGTGGCGATGTGGGTCACCTGCTGTCGGACGTATTCGGTGAGGTGCTCCTGATCGCAGACTCCCAGATCCACCAGCGCCAACCCGAAACGCTCCCCGGCCTCCACCTGCGTCACTGCTTCTTCGTAATCCCGAAGGGTGACGGCCCCCGAACGCAACAACCGCTCGCCTAGCCCTTCGTCGTAGAGATTGCTGGCGGCGAAGATCATATTCCCGCGGTTGAAATACAGCTTTTTTTCGGTGCGCCCCAGAACAACGTGCAGCACGCCGGTCAAGCGTTCGGCGTAGATGCGATGCAGCAGACGGAACAGCGTGTGCCGCCCCACGATTTCTCCTGAGTAGAGTGCCTGCCCCTCCGGCGCAAACCACTTCGCCACATCGCCGGCCTTCACCATCGGCTTGGCGCGAGTGATGTGATCCACCAGCGCCGGCAATTCTTCATATTGGATGGGTTTCCGGATCAACTGGCAGCCGCTCTGTTGGACGAACTTCTTGACGGCAGGGCCTTCGGAGGCTCCGGAGATGAACAGAAACCGCCGGCGCAGCCGTGTATCCACGCGACCGGCAGACTCGTAGAGTTCCGTGCCGCTCAGCCCGGGTAAATACACATTGGCGATCACCAAGGCGTAGCGCGTGGCGCGGATTCTGGCGGCGGCGTCGAGTCCCGACGCGCACAACTCCACTTCCCACTGCCTTGCGGTCAGCGTTTCAGAAATCAGTCGAGAGGTTTCCTGGTCGTCGTCCACGACCAGCACGCGCCGCGTTTCGCCCATGCCCCGGTCCAGAGAATTTTCGGTCGAGAGGGAACGACCGAATCCAGCCGATGCTAGCGGAGCGACGCGGCGGGGTCAACGGCACCGGGCGGCGATGTTCCGTGAGGGGTCAGGCGCCGGCCAAGCCGGGCTTTGGCAGGTGTTGGCGGATGACGCGGGAAGTGAAGAGCAACGCTTGCTGCACCCGCGCCAGTGCCAGGCCCCAGCGCAGTTCCGCTTGCCCCGAGGTCTCGCCCCGGGCGCTCAGCACCAGGGTCAGGCAGAATCCCCAACGGTCGGCATCAACGTACCGGCAGCGGCGCAGCAGCAGCCTGCCTCTCAACGCTTCTGAGGCGGCATCCTGTGCCAGCAGCTCCAGCAATCGGTCTGCCGCGCGCTCGAAATGGCCGCGGTCGAAATTGAAATCTTCGAGCGCTGGCGCGAACACCAGATCAATCCAAGAAACAAACTCGTTTTCTGTGCCGGGTGAACTGCTGGTGCGGCACCGCGCCGTCGCGAAGACCGAATCCGCGCTGTTCACCGCGGCGAGGAAGCTCCGCAGCGGCATGTACTGCCGCGCCTCTTGAATCTGTTCGATGGCGCGCGGGTTCTCACGCAGGTCAAGATAGCGGCTCCCTGTGGCCGTGTTTTCCCAGGGAATCTCCAGCGCTTCGTCCTCGGAGCCCACTTCAATCGCGAAGTCCACCCGCATGCGGGCAAGCTATACCTGCCCGCGGCCCTGCACAAGCAAAAATGGTTTTGGATAGCCGGTCTTGGCAAAACACTGAGACTCACGTATTATTGTAATTTGCACTGTGACCTAGCGACGCGGCCGTAGGACAGCTCTCCAGAGCTGTCCAGGGCAATTGCAGCAACAAAGACGGGACAGGTCAGGAGACCTGTCCTACCCGCGCAGACCGGTCACGGCGGAACGGAGCCAAACGCAATGAAAGCCGGCATTCATCCCGACTACCACGAAGTCCTGGTGCACTGCGCCTGCGGGCACACCTTCAAGACCCGCTCGACGATGAAGGGCGACATGATCCGCGTCGAGATCTGCTCGAACTGCCATCCCTTTTTCACCGGCAAGCAGAAGCTGCTGGATACGGCGGGCCGCATCGAGCGCTTCCAGCGCAAGTACGCCGACAAGGCCGCGAAAAAATCGTAGCCGCGCGACACGAATTGTAGGGGCGGGACTTGTCCTGCCCTTTTTGTTTTCCTTCGGACGCTCGTTGTACAATTCCGCGCACATGGCCACGCCATCCTTCTCCGCGCCTGAAAATTCTTCTGTCGAAACGGCGGCGCCGCGCGTCACTTTGCGCAACGCCTTCGCGCATCCCTACGATTCGGCCATTGCCGCCGCGCGCACCTGCTATTCGCCGCGGATCATCCAGCCCGAAGAAATCACCGAAAAGCAGCGGTTGGACATCGGTTCTGCGACGTTTTACGGCGGGCACCACACCGTCTATCAGCACGCGCACTTTGAATTCGGCCTCGAGAATATCAGCCGCCAATTCGTGTGGTCGTTCCTGCACGCGCACCCCTTCTACAACTCCGAGCAGCAGTCGCAGCGCTACGTGCGGCTGGACCGCGCGCAAGCCTACATTCCGCCCGAATCGGAAAAATTCGGGCCCGCCGAGCGCGCTATCTATGAACGCACCGTCGCCCAGGCGTGGGATTACTACCGCGAGTTGTCGGAGTTGCTCAGGCCCGTCGCGCGCGCGATCCTCGCCGACATCTGGCACCTGAGCGAGATGTCGCACGCAAAACGCGTGCAGAAAGTTGACCGCCAAGCCGAAAAACGCGCCATCGAGGTGGCGCGCTACGTCCTGCCCGTCGCCGCGTTCACCACGATGGTGCACACGCTTTCGGGAATCGTGCTGCACCGGCTGTGGCGCATGCAGGCGGCCTCGGACACCCCGACCGAAGCCCGCCAGGTGATTGGCGAGATGGTCGCGCGCGTCCGCGAAGGCGACCCGCAGTTTTTCGACCGCTTCGATGATGCGCCGCTCGAGGAGTTGCCGGAATGGAAAGCGCCCCGCGGGAATGGTGACGCCTTTGCGCGCGAATTCGACGCGCGGCTGGGCGGGCGGACGTCGAAGCTTGTGGACTTTTCACCGAATGCCGCGCGCGTCATGGCCGAGTCCTACCGCGCCGTGGTCGGATTGACCGCGGATGCCTGTTCGGACTCCGAGGCCATCGATCGCCTGCTCAATCCGGCCAGGAATCCCTATCGCCTTCAGACGCTCAACGTCGGCGTGCACGCGCCGATGATGCGCGCGCTCCAGCACGCCAACTACACCTTTGCAAAAAAGATCAGCCACACCGCCGACAGCCAGGATCAGCGCCACCGCATGGTGCCGGGCTCGCGCCCGCTGCTCACCCTGGCCGACACGCGCCAGCCCGACTACATCGTTCCCATGCTGATCTCCGCCTGCGGCGGACGCGCGCTTGAAGTCTACGAACGCGCCATTGCCGGCGCCTGGGCCGCGAAGAATGAACTGCTCGACCGCGGCGTCCCGCTCGAATTTGCGCTCTATCTGCTGCCCAACGCGAAGGCCATTCGCCTGGTCGAGAGCGGCTCGCTGCTCCACCTGCTGCACAAGTGGACCATGCGCACCTGCTTCAACGCCCAAGAGGAGATTTACCAGGCCTCGATGGAAGAGGTCGAACAGGTGCGCGCCGCGCAGCCGGAAGTCGCGCGCTTCATCGGCCCGCCGTGCCACTTGCGCGCCGGGATCACCACGCCCATCTGCACCGAAGGCTCGCACTTCTGCGGCGTGAAGGTCTGGCTCGACTTTCCCAGCACGCGGAGGCGCATATGACTCGCCGCGGCAGTTTGGCCTACTACATTGCGGCTGTCGTGGTCGGCTGCTTCTTCGCTTCCGCGGGGTTTTTCCTGGCCGGACAACTGCTGCGCTGGCATGCAGGGGCCGCCCAAACCCCCGGCTTGCGCGAGTTCTTCTTCCTCTATTTTCTCAGCATCCCCTTCGGAGGGTTCGCAGCGCTTCTCTTCGCCTTTCTTCTGCGACGCCTCGCGTCTCTGTTGCGCACCCGGCACCCGGTGGCATGGGCCGGCATAGGAGCTGCCCTCGCCCCCGCGCTGATTTGGGCCGCCAACGGGCTGCTGGAAGGGCTCCGTACCTATGGCGGATCCAGTCCTACCGTCACCAGACTCATGCTGCCGCTGATCTGGCTATGTTTCGGGGCCGAGATGCTGCGCCCATTCTGGTGGGTGATGATCCCTGTTGGGATCGCCACTGCGCTGGTGCTTTTCGCCATCCACCGAGCGTTTGAACCTAGAGGGGAGGCTGCGAATTGACTCATTTCGCGCCTGCTGCTATTCTGAGTCCAGGTTTGGAAGGAATGTACGCCGCTTTTTATTAGCGACCCGCCGATCGGTCTCGGAAACGAGGCCTCCGCACTTGTCTTTTCATCGAGTTTCGATTTTCGTTGTTCGTTCTTTTGAGGTTTTGCCGTGGCTACGCTGACGCTGTTCGAAAAACTGAATCAGATTGAATCGCGCTACGACGAGCTGACCCATCAGCTCTCCTCGCCCGAGGTGTTGGCCGACTCGGCGCGGTTCCAGAAGCTTGCGCGGATGCACGCGGAGATGGGCCAAATGGTCGCGAAGTACCGTGAGTGGAAGGAAATCGAACGCCACCTGCGCGACGCGCAACAGATGCTCATCGAAGCCGAAGATGCGGAGATGAAGCAACTCGCCCACGACGAGCAGCGCCAGCTCGAAGAGCGCAAGGTGGCGGTCGAGCGCGAACTGAAACTCCTGCTGCTTCCTAGGGACCCCAACGACGAGAAAAACATCATTTTGGAAATCCGTGCGGGCACCGGCGGTGACGAAGCGGGCCTTTTCGCCGCCGAGCTTTTTCGGATGTATTCGCGGTATGCCGAATCGCAGGGCTGGCGCGTGGAAATCCTGGACAGCGCGTCCTCTTCGCTCGGCGGATTCAAAGAAGTCGTGGCCTCGATCACAGGTAAGAAGGTCTATTCGAAGCTGAAATATGAGAGCGGCGTCCACCGCGTGCAGCGCGTACCGGAAACCGAGCAGCAGGGGCGCATCCACACTTCCGCGGCCACCGTTGCCGTACTTCCCGAAGCCGAAGAGATCGACATCAAAGTGGATCCGAAAGAAATTCGCATCGACACGTTTTGTTCCTCGGGTCCGGGCGGCCAGTCAGTGAACACGACCTATTCCGCGGTGCGCATCACCCACTTGCCGACCAACCTGGTGGTCTCCTGCCAGGACGAAAAGTCACAGATCAAGAACAAGGACAAGGCCATGCGCGTGCTCCGCGCCCGTCTTTACGAGCTGGAGCGTGAAAAGCAGCACCAGCAAATCGCTGCCGAGCGCCGCGGGCAGATCAAATCCGGCGACCGCTCGGAGAAGATCCGCACCTACAACTTCCCGCAGAACCGCGTCAGCGACCACCGCATCGGCCTGACGCTCCACCAGCTTACCGACGTGATGGATGGCAAACTCGGTCCGATCGTGGATGCCCTGGTGACGCACTACGAAGCCGAACGACTGAAGCAGGAACTCGTCGAAGCCTGAAGCCGATGAAATCGCATGCTGCTGCCGGTGCCATGGAAGTACGCGCCGCATTGCGAGAAGCAATGGCCCGCCTTCGGCGTGCAGAGATTCCCTCGCACACCCTGACGGCTGAATTGTTGCTGATGCATGCGCTCGGACGCGGGCGCACCTGGCTTTACACTCATCCAGAAGAAATCGTTGAAGGTTCAGTTCTTGATCGCTACTTTGATCTCGTTGCGCGGCGCATCGCAGGCAGTCCGACGCAGTACCTCACCGGGAAACAGGAATTCTGGGGCCTGGAATTCGAGGTCACGCCCGCCGTGCTGATCCCGCGCCCTGAAACCGAGCATGTGGTTGAAGTCGCGCTGGAGCGAATCGGTTTGCGCCCCACCACCGGGATGCGAATCGCGGACGTGGGCACAGGCAGCGGCTGCCTGGCCGTCGCGCTCGCGCGCCAACTGCCCGGCGCAAAAATCTTTGCCACCGATATTTCCGCCGATGCCCTCGAGGTGGCGCGACGCAACGCCGCGCGCCACGACGTCGCCGCCCGCATCGAGTTCGTCGCCTGCAACCTCCTCGATGCTTTCATTGCGGAGGCCGAGCCTTCAATGCCTGCTGTAGGGGCGCAGCATGCTGCGCCCCTACAACCTCGATTTGGGCTGATTGTCAGCAATCCGCCTTACGTGGCGCGCCGCGAGGCCGCGACGTTGCCGCACGAAGTCGGCGGGCATGAGCCCCCGCACGCATTGTTCGGCGGCGAGCATGGCAGCGAGATGTACCCGGCTCTGGTGCCGCAGGCCGC